>Ga0105047_10017343_pt1 | contig 11229 bp, 7 predicted proteins | sample MAT04_FD_78384 | JGI IMG/M metagenome (GOLD analysis project Ga0105047, IMG submission 78384) | Freshwater microbial communities from Lake Fryxell liftoff mats and glacier meltwater in Antarctica - MAT-04 (megahit assembly) | ecosystem: Environmental > Aquatic > Freshwater > Ice > Liftoff... | reverse complement strand
GTTTGCGATGCTGAGCGTGTGGATTTAGCGAGGGAAACTTTGGGCCTCGGCGGACGTTTTGGATTTCACAAAGTTTTTGAGTCGGGACGGGTGATCGCTGAGGATGGGGTTGACACATTTCGTGCATTGGCAGGCCCGCGGATGACGCCAACTTTGGGTTAGCGTTTAGGGCCCACCCGAATCACACTGATGTCGCCGGACTTAAACAGCACGCGGTCGGGGGGTGGGTTCATGAGGACGAAGCGTCCCTTGTTGCGCTTGACACGCTCGCGGTTGGCTTGGTTGAAGGGGGAGAAAATGTAGGATCCCTTGGGTCGATACCTCTCGGCATTGACCAAGAAGACGCGCACGCCGTACCGATCGTACAGGGCATCGACGTCGGCCCAATTGTCGGCATAGCAGGCGGCCAATTCCGCATGAAGCTTCTCGGCGATCGGTCGATAAAAACCCAGGTAGTACGCCATGGCCGTCTCGCGATTCGCCAGTACGCTTTTCAATGCTCGCATCGGAATCACATCTGCATCAAGCGGGAAGGCAGCCACCTTGACGTCCGGGGGCAGGCTCTTCAGATAACCGATCCCCGCATCGAAGTCGGGCGTGCTCGTCCAGAAAGTTCGCATGAACGCCGGGTCGTGATACGTCTTCCAGGTCTGCTGCAATCCCTCCCGCGTGATCAAACCCGTTTTGACAACAAGGATCGCGAGAATCACAAAGCGCACGACAGGCGAAGACAGCATCCGCCGGCCGAGGTTGCCTGATGAGAGTCTGTCGTAAACCCATTTCGCAATCCCCGCAAACCAGAGCATCCCGAAGATGGGGAAACTCCAGACAACCTGACGGTTGGGTAGGTAAAGCGAAAAGAGCACGAGGTGCGCAACCACGAAAAGACAGGCTGACGAAACCAGCAGGACGTACCCTTCCCACGGGACAGCCCGGCGAAGAAAAATAAGCGTGATCAGGATCACCGGCACGGCGACGTAAAAGGTGATTGGCGAGAGATCGATCGACGATCGCATGCGTCGGAAATAAAATTCCTTCCACTGATCTGAAGGGAGGAAGAAAGATGAGCGTCCCCCTTCGCCAAATTCCTCCATCGTGCGAGCCTGCGCGCCGGTGACCTTAGGTCCGACATTGGGCGGCAGTTTTTTGAAGTGCACCAAGCCGATACACCCGATCGCGAGCATCCCCAACACGCACAGCGACAGCCAGCCCGTGGGCAATCGCTTTTCCTTCAGCAAGCGTATCCCCAGGACGATGGCTGTCGTCACCCCAAGCGTGATCACGACAGGTGGATACATCAAGGAGGCCACGAGAAAAACCGCACCCAGTGCAAAAAGTCGGCGCTCGAAGAGTGCAAGCATCCCGCCCATGAGCATCGGCAATCCAAACGATCGGGCGATGCCTCCGCCTAGCTCTGGCAGGGTTTCAAAGTAAAACAGACAGAGAAAGGCCGCACATGCACCGACAAATCCACCCGCGTGCCGACCCAGCCGCCACGCCAGCCACCACGTAAGTGGCGACAATAAGAAGGGGAGCAGGTCGGCAAACACCTGCGCATCCATCACCTGCACGGCCACCTGGTACATCGCCTTGTAGAGAGGCGGCGCGAAAATGGGCAGGGACATGAAGTCGGCGATGGGGTCGTTGGGAAATAACTTGGGATCAGCCAGCCGATATGTCCACCACACATGCTGGCACGCATCCACATGAAACAAATCCTGCCGAAGCAACTGAGGGAGAAATCGTCGCGCGGTATCGACGCAGGCAATCGTCAGCAGGCAGACGAGGATAAACGTGCGCATCGGGCGATCAAATGGTTCAAGGAATTCCCGTGACCGGGCGACGGGCACACTGGACGGGGGCGCGTCCGGCATCGCCGGCAAATGGATCGCCGGACTGGGATTGTGCGCGCTCATCCCGCCTCCTGGTTCGTCGACGGAAGCGTGGCGGGCTGTTTAGTGTCCGGTTTTAAGGGGACGCTTCGTATATCCACGATCCGAATCGTCGGATTACTGAATGCGATGCTGCGCATGGACGGGGCAAACTCCACGTAGGGAAGCGTGAACAGCCGATCATACCGGTTGGCTGCCTGCAGGTTGCGACGGTCTGATCGTTTCAGTTTGCGGGAATAATAGTATCGGTCGTACACAAAGCTGCTGACGGCTACGTAATCGAAACCGCGCTCGCGAAACTTGGACAGGTTGAGCGTGCCCACATCGTCAGCGCCGGTCTTTAAGCTGGCGGTGTAGCCTTCGCCGTAGATGTTGAGGTGATGTGCTTCAACATACTGCGCAGCCTGCGCCCGCGTGTCGGACTGAAACTGTTTGGTCAGCCTCAGTGCATCCCAGGCGGCATATCCCACTACACCCAGCAGCACGGGAACAAGAAAGAAGCGTGACGACCGACAGTGCGCTGCCAACCTCGCTGCCGGTAGCATCGCCAGCATGAGCAATGGCGAGCCGATGATGACCATGTAGCGGTCGAAGTTAGGGAATGGCTTGAGCGGGATAAACTCCAGTGTCAGCCAATACACAACGGTGATCGCCAACACCAATTTGGCGATGCCCGGCAACGTCCGCCACATGATGCACGCCGCGATAACGCCAATCAGTGCGAGGATAGCAAGCCCCGGCGTGAGGTCCGGCCAGAGGCTGTGCCAGAAATGAAACGTAAAATAACTGTCGCGCGGGGTGATGGGGATGGGCACGGCACCGTGTCCCTCGACCATGTGCGACGATTCAAACTGCACGCCTTTCCAGAAGCGATCAACATCCGAAAAGATCGGGAAGTTCACCGCCGTCAGCGTGATGAGAATGAACGGCAGGGACCAAAGCGATCGCCTGAGCGCCCGCCATTGTCGGGTGAATATCAGGAACGCTGGGAAGGCAACGATCAGCAGCAGCCCCACATATTTCGTGCTACCAGCCAGGCCGGTGGCGCATCCGAGAAGCACAACCGAAAGCCAATCCGGCCTTCGGACAAAGCGTTCAAACGAGAGGATGGCCAGGAGGAGCATCGCTGCAAGAAGCACATCCTCCTTGAAGTAATGCGCGTGGACCACCAGCAGCGGCGAGACCGCAGTCGCGGTCGCAGCGAGCAATGCCCAGGCTGGCGCGTAGAAATGACGAGCAAGCAGGAACGTCAGCAGTACAACACCGGTGCCCATGATCGCTGACATCTGCCGACCCAGTTCGACCGCCTGCTGTCGATCCGCAATCGGCAGGAGCGCCCCCGCCAGCCGCGTCAGGCGAATCATCAGGATGGGATGGCGAAAATCCGGCTGACGTGCGCCGAGGACAAAGTCCCCTTTTTTGCGCTCGTCTGCGTGATAACCGACCGGGAAATCGTTGTGACGCTGATTCAGGAAATACGAAAATGCCAGCAGGATGACAATGCCGATCCATGTGGACCAATGAACCGCTTTGGCGGGTGGGTGCGGGCTGACGGAGATCGGAAGAGTGGGAGGCGTCATCGACGAATCAGCCCTGCGAATCTAGCGACAGAGTGCACCCCGGGCAAGCACAGGCTGCGTCCAGCGCGGCGAGTGTCTGCCAAGCGATCCGGCCGTGCGTTGCGGGCGGTGGAGGCGCGACTATACTCCGGGTCGTTCGTTGCGTCGCTCCTCTGTGCAACGTTTTCTACATCGACGAATCATCGAGAGTCCGATGCGCATTTTATCGCTGGTGGAGTGGCTGCTGCTGGCAATTCCGCTGACGTTTGCGCTGTCGACGTCCGTCTTTCGCAAGCGTGTGATTGGCGTCGCCACGCCGGGGGCGCTCGGCGTCGTGCGCGTCATCGTCTTTGGTGTGCTTGCCTACTGCACGGCCAATGTCCCAATGTGGCGCATCACACGCGCGGTCGAAGCCGATCGTCAAAGTCTTGGCATCACACATCTGCTTGATTTCATCCCAGGCTTTTCGTCCATCCCTGCACACGCGATGGCTTTGCTTGCGTTTAAGAGTTTTGCAATTTTATTTTCGGTGCTTGCATGTGTGGGGCTGTTCACACGGTTTACGGTTCCGCTGGCGACGCTTTTCTATCTGATCCTGGCAGGTTGGATTCGCGGAGTCAGCACGTTCAATCATTCAGGCATCGTCCCCCTGTACTGCGCTGCGGTTTTGTGCCTGACGCATTGCGGGGACGGACTTTCATTGGATCGTCTTCTTCGCAAGCGTCGTGGCAAACCCGTTCCGCCGGGCGATGTGCCAGCCGAGCATTATGCTTGGGGGCGCTACCTCGTCTGGCTTGCCATTGTTCTTCCCTACATGAGCGCGGGACTGTGCAAACTCAGCACCGGCGGATGGGATTGGTGGTATGCCGACAACCTGCGCTTCCATGCCCTGCGCAACGCGTTTTCAATCACCGGTGGCCGCGCTCCGACCGTCGCCCACCTCGCGAGCTGGCCAGATTTTTTTTGGGCGGGCATGGGATTGCTCACGCTCTTTGCTGAACTCGGCTCGGTCTTCCTTTTATTTTCACGATGGGCGCGGCTCATCCTCCCGTTTCTGCTGGCTGGCATGCATGTGGGCATCATGAAGCTGATGGCCATCCCATTTGTCGACCTGATCCTGCTGCAACTCGTCTTCCTCCCGTATGGTTTCGTCTCACGCCGGGTGGCCACCGACGCGCTCCTCGGAGCCCCTGCCTGCGATGCTGCCGCCTCATCCGCTCGATTCCGATTTCCAGCGATGGTGGCAGCGATCATGATTGCCCTGCAGTTTGGCGTGTGGAAAACGCAGTTCGAATACTACCCACTGACAGCCTTTGCCATGTACAGCGAGAATCCCGGTGTGACGACCATCACACGGTGGAAGGTCTACGCACGCGACGCATCCACCGGCAAAAAGCATTCGTTCAACATCACAAAGTTCTCACCCAAGCTGACGCAGATCAGGCGCTGGCTACGCGACGCGTTCGATCGACGCGATCCCAAGCCCGATATTCTCATCGACCGCCTGCAACATTTTGGCCGGCTCTACAACCGCTCGGCCGAGCCATCAAAGCGGATCACGGAGATTGAGATCGTGCAGTATTGGTGGAACTTTGTTAAAGCGCCCGACGATCCAAAGTTCGGGGAAGAATCTGGACGACTGGTAATTCCCGTACCCCCGAATTGAAGCCCGCCCGTCTATCCTTGGCGAACCGACGCAGGGAAGTATCGTTCACGTCAAAAGAAAATCAGCGGAAAGCGGTCATGGAAGTTGTACGACGCGTAAGGAGCCTTCCCGGGCGACGGTGAAGTGGCCAGACCAGTCGATGGGTTGCGAAAGAACGGCCACAATGAAAGCGCTGACGATCTCGGGAGAACTCAGACGCGGGCGGAGGAGAATGACACCGGGCGAACCAGCGCGCCCGTGCCGGAAGACAAGTTCACCGAAATCCTTATCAAAGGTGATAAGCACACGCTGTTCCTCTTGTGCGAGAGCGAGGACGGTTTGATCGCCAGCACCGGCTTGCAGGTCGACCATCCAGGTAACGTCAAAACCAGCGGCGCGTGCGGCGAGGACGGCTTCGCGCGGGGCGTTTTCGTTGGCGAGGAAACGTGCCATGGGGCAGACTACCGTGGAAAAATAGTCAGGCGGGGATGGGGTAGACTCGTTCCTGCTTCATCATTTCACGGGCATAGCGCAGGCAGGCGGTGATGTCCTGGGCGGTCAGGTGCGGATAGTTCGAGAGGATTTGCTGGTTCGACCAGCCTTCGGCAAGCAGATCGACGACAAACTCGACCGCAATGCGGGTGCCGCGGATAACGGGTTTGCCGACAAGAATTTTCGGATCGATGACAATACGCGATTCGCCTTCATCGGGCATGATAAACTCCTCGTGTGCCGATCATATTATCCGTTTATCGAAAATACTTCGATAGAAATGACCTGCCTGTCCCCCCGTCGGCCAGCACGGGCGTGATTTTCGGTCAGGCAAGCGGATCCGGTTTGACTGGATTCGATCCAGACTTCGGTGAACCTCAGGCAAAGCTGGCTTCTTTGGCCCAAACGTCTACCGCGTTAAACATGAATAGCTGTACCACGCGACAACAGAACCTTTGTCCGACATCTCAAAGATCAGCCTGCGATCCGAATAGACCCATAACGCGCCCAAGCGGCTGGCGACGACTGCGTCGGGCGGACCGTACGCTGTCCTGATTTGCTCGGTGGAGTTTGCAGCGCCAAGTTCGTTGCGGGTTTTCTCGGTTGTCGTTCTCAGGATGACCCACCGGAGTTTCGGTAGATCGATCCGGTACCCCGACCAGGATGGGGCGCTCTTCTGGACGATCTGAATATCAGGCTCGAACGCGCGCACGCTTCTAATCTGCGCGGTTTGATACGGTGCCGTTGAGAACAGGTCGGGCGAAGCCGGCGAGACGGTGCCAACGGATTCGATCTCGTGCGCGGCGGGTTGAATTGCGGGTGGTGCGGTCGGCTGGGTGGACGGCGGGTTCTTGCCCGATCGGGTGTCCAACACCTGCAGGTTGGCGGTGGCAAGCGCGTCGGCGACCTTCGCGGCCCTGTCGAAGTGGGAATATGCCTCGGTGTACATCCCCTGATCGCCGGCAGCAATTCCCAGAACGATTTCCGCTGATGCTTCGGTCGCATGCAGATTCTGCCTGGAGGCCAGCAGACTCGCCTTGTCGGCAAACGCCCGGGCAAGGTCGAACTCATGCTGCATCGCGTAGACAGCGGCGAGATTGACGTAGGCAGTCGCATAGTCCGGATCGCGGGCGATGGCCTGCTCGAATCGCGATTGCGCTTCACGCACCAGGCGGGCGTAACGGGCGAGCCAGGCGGGATCGTCGGCCCCGCGACTGACCACCGGGGGGCGACGAAGGCGTGTGTCCAGGTCCAGTTCAAACGGATAGACGAACGGTGGCGGGTCGCTTGGCAACATCCCGACCGCCTGCATCGCGCGAGCCACGCCGGCGTTGTTCAGAATCTCTCGACTGGGGAAATCCTGCGCGATCCGGTCGAAGCACGTGGCCGCTGCCTCGTACTGTCGTAACGCGACCATCAGGTTGCCTGCCTCGAAGATCGGGATGAGTTCGCGTAAGCGGGTATCGGACGCCTCGGCCAACCCGACGCGCTGGTCAACCGATGGATAGCCCGGCATCTCCGCGTACTGGGCATAAATCGCCCGAAACAGCTTCGGTGCCGCCCCCACCGGGTCGAACCCCGCGAGGTAAGCGGTGAAGGCACCAAAATAGTCGGCCTCGGTCTCGGCAGCGAGACGGTTATCGTCGCTGAGCTTTTTCAGACGATCCGAAAACTCACCGGGCTTGAGGTCATTGCCAAACTCGCGCAGCCAGCCGTGATTACCATAAAAATGAGCCAGCTCGTGACCCAGCAATATCGCCAGCCCATCGTCGAGCGGAACGGGACCCTTGGCGCACAGATCAAACGTGCGCTCATCCATTTCGATGACGAGTTGATCCGGCCAAAACACCGCGACATTCACGCGCTTGGATATCCGCACGCGTGGCGGAGTACGCGCCTCCCCCGATGCGACCGCCAACCGCTCGACAATCGCCTCGGCGTAAGCACGCTTTTTTTCGCGCGACCAGGCTGACGCATCCTCCGCGCGACTATGCGTTGCCAGCAGCAGTGCAACGAAGATGGAGGCGACAACGCGGTGCATGGGAGTTGACAACGGCGTTCGACATCGCGGAACACGAGCAGTAGATCACGCATTTCGTGGCACGGGCGACCCGCCCGTGTTCGGATCAAGAACACGGGCGGTTCTCCGTGCCACGTTCCTTGGACGCTTGTGCCTGTTGGCAATCAGTAGATCAACACCTTGTTCATCAATCCCTCTTGCGTGGTGAGGTTCATCCTCGCCACGCCGACGCTGCCGTCGTTCCGCTGGATAGCCATATCGACTCGCCCTTCAAGCGACGCGATCCGGCAGACCACACCGAGGTCGGCCAGGCTGCTGATTTTCCACCAGGTGCCTTCGCCTTGATCGTTCGCGAGTCCGGCGGCGATCAACGGAACTTTCACCGGCTCGGCTGGTGCCTGGGGTTGCACTGGACGCATGGGCTGGGTGGGCTGATCGTCTTCGCGCAACTTCTTCAATCCCTTTTTCAGCTTCTGAAAATCAAACGCAGCCATCCTTTGTTCCTGTTGAGCTTCGGGCGTATCCCAGATTTTGAGTGCGCCGTCGATCGTATCGATCTCAACGCGATTGGCGTGCAGGAACTGCTTGGCAATGGTTTCCAGCGTCGACAATTCCAGCGCGACACTCTTAAACACCGCATTCTCGACCTGGCCGTCCTTCGATAACTCCAGCGTCACTTCATCTCCCGGCGCGATGTACTCGAGCGCGCCCAGGACTTCCTCGAGATTGCGCGTGGCGACCGTGTTCACCTTTTCAATTCGCCACCCCTCGCGCCCCGCCAGCGCGACCGACGCCGGGGAGTCGGGACGGATTGACTGGATGATGGGCGCGTTGCCGGCCCCGATTACCACTTCGTTATTCGGACCATTGACGAGCGTGTGCATCTCCGAGATTTCCATCCCGAAATACGAACGCACGATGCGACCATGCTCGATGAAATCGACAATCGCGCGGGCGATGATGTGAGAATCGAGCGCGAAGTTGATCTGCGGCTGCAGCACCGATTGCCCGCCAGCCCCGTTGGCAAACATGATCTGCGAGTTCATCCCGACGACTTCACCTTTGTCGTTGGTCAACGGCCCCCCGCTGTTGCCCCAGATGATGGTGGCTGTGGATTGCAGATAGCCGAATCGACCAGTGATACCATCCAAAACGCGATTCTTCCCACCGATGATTCCGTCGCTGACACTGAGCGGATACATGCCCAACGGTGTGCCGAACGCGTAGACGCGCTGACCGACGCGCGTCTCGGCGTCGGCGACGGGGATCGACGTGACCTCGCTCCCCGGATCACCGGTGAAGGCAAGGACTGCGATGTCCCAGAAGGTGTCGGCGCCGACGATCTTCATGGGATATCGGGTCTGGTTGATCGAATAGACCACTAGCGATTCGGGGTCTTCCATCGCGGTCTGCACGACGTGGTTGCAGGTTACGACGTACTTTTTGCCCTCATATTCGATGACGAATCCCGAGCCCGTGCCGGCAGTGCCTGATAGATCGAGCACGCGTGCATAGGCATCGTCAGCACCAAAGCCGTAGGGCTTGGCGTTGGTGTCGGCGTTATACACTGCGACGGTGACAACGCTGGGCAGCGTCTTTTCGATCATGTCACAATCGTCGGCAGCGCGGGCTTGTGCTGCGACCATTGCGATCAAAGGCAATAGAAAAAGCGAATATCTCACTTGGACTCCTTGTTGGGTTGAATGGGTCGGGTTGTATCGAGTTGTGTCACGATATTGGTTGGGATGAAAAGGAACTGTCCCAGGCCATTGTCTTTTTCGCCGACGGTGTAAACGGGCGTCTGCTCCTTGCCCAGGAGGCTGGCCATCGCGCCGACCTGCTGGGTGACATACGCAGCCAGCTCGGCCTCGGTGACGATGTCGTCCTCATCGCGATCCGCGCGGGCTTTGCCCGTGGCGGGGTCAGCATCCAGCCCGCGGAAAACCGACGACGTGAAGAGCGCCTCGCCCGTGCGTTTGTTTTCATACGACGACTGTGACGCCGTCGCGGCTGCGAGGATTGTGCGCGACCGCTCTCCCCATTTTTCGTAGATCTCACTCGCTTTGGCGATCTCGGCTTCCCCGCGCGCACTGAGATAACCGGCATGGCAGCAATCGACGATGAGCATCTGATGCGTGCTGGAAATCACTGAGCTTAAAAAAGAGCTGAGATTGTCCATGAAGTACCCCGTCTCGATGGGACGCTTCGAATCATATCCGCTCAGCACCATAAAGCCGGTGTCGGTCGCATACGGTCGCACGTCGCCATGACCGGCATAATAAAAAACGAAGCGAGAACGGTCCCCTTGGTAAATGGAGCTGGTGAGCGTTGCGATGTTTTGTATGGCATTGCGGACGTTCTCGAAGGTCGGCACTTTGGTGGCGATGGACTGACCGTCGGCTTCGACGGCCATCTGAGGTTGATCGACCAGCAGGACCATATTCTCCGGCTTAAATCCGTACTGATCACGAAGCAATTTGTAGAAGCGGACCGCATCGCGTACGGATGCGTCGAGTCGCCCGAGGCGATTCCCATCCTGCGGTTCACCCACGCCGATGACGACTGCAAAGCCGGGCACGCCGAGCCCGGCGGTGCGGACTTTGTGCCGATCAGCCTTGAGAAATGCCGACCCGCGCGCAACCGCCAGCGCGTTCTGCTGCGCGTTCTGCTGCGCGGGTTGACTGGCAGGTTGATCGGGCACAACAGCCGGCGCGGGCGCTGCGGTGAAACGTTGCACGCCCATCACGACCATCTGCGTAAGGATGGTGGTCCCCGCAATTGCAAAGGCCGCAACGGCCACGCGTCGCAGCATCGACCACTGTCGGGGCTCCTCGGCATTGCGCGCCTTGGCCCATCGCTTGAACACGCTCAGCACTTCAAAGTCGTTGAGCTTCGTACCACTCTTTGGACCGGCCACCAGCGTGTGACCGAACGGTTGACCATCAAACCAGGGATCGCGCGCAGCATGAACCGGGTCGGTCCGTTGCTCGACATTCTGCAATTCTTCAGCCAGGTCCTTGATGGGAAGCCGCTGCACAGGGTCGGTGGAAAAGGCCCACTGTCCGTTCCCCCAATCGACTGCCGACAGAATGTACGCCCCACCGACAGGCGCCTGCGGATCTCGGCGGCTCCAGAATTTCCAGAGCAGGCTTTTGGGTTCGCGCAGGACGATCGCAGAGCTTTGTGGCGGACCGCCTGGGATGCGCACGACGAGGCGCTCGCCGCGCTGAACGTCCTGGCGATAGACCTCCTGATCCTTGCGAAGATAAGCGCGCTCGCGGGCAAATGCCGGGCCGTCGGCGTAGAGCGCTGTCGTGAAGGGGTCCTTCCCGGCATCGATCGCTTCGAGGATCAACGCGGCCATACGATCCCAGTCGCTGACAAAACGATCCGCGACGGCAGGGTCGGTCAGCGTGCGACCGGCTTGATTACGGATGGCGAGGAAGATGCCTTCCATCGATGCTTCCATCGCAACCTCGCCGGGCTGCAGCCCTTCGCGCGACAATGCCGCATAGCGCGCAAACGCACCTGCTGCTGACGATAACTTCTTGCCCTTGGACAGCTCGCGCACGAACTCGGCAGCCAGCATGTCATCAAACGTCGGGCGCGTGGCTTCATTGC
>Ga0105047_10017342_pt1 | contig 11229 bp, 11 predicted proteins | sample MAT04_FD_78384 | JGI IMG/M metagenome (GOLD analysis project Ga0105047, IMG submission 78384) | Freshwater microbial communities from Lake Fryxell liftoff mats and glacier meltwater in Antarctica - MAT-04 (megahit assembly) | ecosystem: Environmental > Aquatic > Freshwater > Ice > Liftoff... | reverse complement strand
CGCGCGAACCAATGGTTTCAGGCGGCAAGTTCCCTAATAGTGCGGGCGTGGTGGCGGCGCAGTGCGCGCCGGCTTGGTATTGAAAGAAGGGGATCAACACCAAAGCCGGCACGCACATCACCGCTGCTGGGGAAATCATGTGAATTCCAGGATTCATCCTTCATCCTCGCGATTGCCCGTTCACAGCTTCTTCAGAATCAAAGAGCCGCCGAATGCACGGCCTCCCTGGACAAAGCTCATGGTGAACGAGATTGCCTTGCCCGCGGCCTTGAGCTTGGCAGAACCCGTCCCGTTAATCGCTCCACCAGAGTGCGTGCCACCAACCGTAATACTCACACTTCCGTTGGATTTGACCCTCCCGGTGACAGCGACTTTGATTGACTTGTTCTTTGTCGTCGTCAGCACGCCGGTGAATCGGCCGGTGGACGTCTGGCTGGTAATGACCAGTTTTACGGGTTGGCTGTGAACACCGACGACGTTCACCGACCCCTTCCACGTCCCGACGACTCTGGGGATCGGTGTTGCCACTGCGAAGGTGGACATGACTGCGGATGCTGGCGGCGGCCCCGTAATAACCGGTGCGACGGAAAACAGGCTGCGGGTTTCCAATGACTCGAAGAACTTCTGCATAGCGAACCTCTCTGCAAGCAGGCAGACCGTCTGCGCCCCGCCTCACGCGAGGCGGTGTTTGCTGACGACAGACGGTTTGTGCCTGTGAATCGAACCGAAATTGGCTTGACTCTGCCTAGGTAGTTCTGAGTATGCGGGCAAATCTTCCCGCCCCCTCAACTTTTTCTCCTCGTCCCGTCAAAACGCTCAAAACGCGGTTGCATTCATGTGAATTGAATTAGACTGTAGGATATCGTGTAATAATCCGAAGCCTCGCGACTACCTATTACTCAACACGCCGGCAATGACGCTGCCGGCTGTACCAGCGGTTCATGACATCAGTTTTTTCGCGTAATATCGGACCAGACGGCTGGCGCGTCTTTCTTGGGAATTAAATGATGTCTGATCGGAACTACCCTTTACAGAGGAACAGTATTTCACCTGTGCCAACCGCGTTGAATGCCTCTTCGGAGCCGAGCGACCTTGCGCTGATTCGCCTGTCCGCGCGCGGTGATGAGGGCGCATTTCATCAACTGGTTGATCGACATGCCAAACGGCTGTTCCGAATCGCACTGTCGCTGGCCGCGTCGCGGTCGGATGCCGAAGACGTGCTCCAGGAGACGCTTGCGGGCGCTTTCAGGAATATCAAGGGGTTCAGTGAAAGGTCTTCCGTGAAAACCTGGCTGACGAGTATATTGATGCGACAGGCGGCCAAGAGCTGGCATCGCACTCGGCACTCCAGAACGTCGCTTTCGATTGACTCTGACCAGCGGGAGCATCGCGACAGTGGTGACCCATCCATGGTGATAGGATCGGCCAACGAAGATACCGATCGCAGATTGGATCTGGCAACTGTATTGAAGGAACTGAGCCCGCAACATCGGGAAATTATTGTCTTGCGAGAAATTGAACAGCTTTCTTACGACGAAATCGCAAAAACGTTGGGTATGCCACGCGGAACGGTCGAGTCGCGAATTCATCGCGCTCGTCTCGAATTGCGCCGACGCCTGGACGTTTACGCGGTATAAGGAAATCATGGACCCGTGCGATAAACTCCTGCTGAGTCAATATCTGGACGATGAACTCGATCTCGTCACACAACAGCGAGTGGCTGAACATCTTCAGCAATGTTGTCACTGCGCGGCGGAGTTCGAGGAGATTCGCGAGGCGTCCCGGTTCGTATCCCAATTCGAGTTTCAGGATATCACCCCGTCTGAACTGCACCGCGTGCATCAATCGCTCCTGCAAATTGACGATTCCTTTAACTGGAGACTGTACGGTGCTCTTTCAGCCATCGCTGCTTCCATTCTTGTAGTGGGCGCAACCTGGCTCGCTGCTCTTCCAGCGCCGTCGCCTTCGCTTGCTGGGAATCCTTCGCCGCCGGCAGAGTGGGAACAGATGGCAATGAACCTGCGGGTTGACCCGACCATTTCTGGAGATCAACAGCCCGCATATGCCGACGCACGGATGGCAGATTGGATGATCGAGGCACTGAAAGGGAACCAATAATGAAAAGCCGACGGACTGAAGTCTTCCTCATCATCCTGGTGATTGTCGCGCTTGGGGCCGGGGTGGTCACCGGGGTTCTTGCCCGCCAGCTGCCTCTGGGGGCGCAGAAGCCTCTTGTCGAGACGGCAGGCACCCTGTCGTTGGGCGACGAACTTCAACTGTCTCCCGAGCAGCGCGATCAAATGAAGAGCATCTGGGAAGGCGTACGCTGGGAGGTTCAAGATTGCTATCATGAAGGCGAGTCGCTTCAGCGCGAGCGTGACCGGGCGATCGTCGCGCTGCTGGATGATCGACAGAAGGCCGAATTTGAAAAGATGTCAAGTGAATTTGCTGCCAGATTCACCGAACTGACCGAAAAACGAGAACAGACCTTTCAACGCGCCGTCGAGCGTACCAAAAAATTGCTCGACGACAGACAGCGCGGCAAGTATGAGGCAATTCTTAAGTCTCGGCTTGGAAAATTATCGTCGGCAGGAGTTGCCGGGTGACATCACGTGGCATTTAGGGTATTGATCGACAGGTCGGAGAATATGATGAACCATAGAGATCGAACCACAATCGCTACGGGTCAATCCACGATCAGTGGAACACCATTCCTTCTGGACAATCTGGAAAGGCGGAGCCTCTTTTCTGCCACCCATGACGCAGGTGATCTCAGCCATGCTTCCGATGATGAGTCACGAAGTGCGATCCATGAGTCCGCCGCACATGAGTCAACATCTCAGCAAGATTCTAGTAACAAGGCCAGCGACGAGCAGGCAGCCCCTCTGCCCACCGAAAACAGGGCCGTCGTTCAATCTGAGCCGAAAGTAAACTCGGCTGCGCGGAATAATGAGGAGCACGACGAAGGTGACCAGCGTGTTGGTGCCACCAAATCGGCCACTTCGTCTGATGATTCGAAGGCGGATGATTCACACGAGAGTTCGGCGAGCCCGCCGAAATCAGTTTCGGGCAATCAAGGGTCGACCGAATCGAATGAGGACGCATCGAAAACCGGGACCGACACGGAGGCTCGGCCATATACGGCATCTGAAGAACCCTCAACTGGCTCAGAATCAGCGGGGACAAGCCAGGGGCAAGACGCTGGCAGCGCTGCTCCGGTAACCGTTACGGAAGCGAACCGCGACACTCAGGAAAACGAAAGTCGCGAGACTTCCGCACCGTCAGTTCCATCGGCGCGAGAGCCGAAAGCTCCAGAACTTTCAGACACCGGTCGCGATGCAGCGTCAAGCGACTTGGCAACGATTGACGCGACGATCACAGCAGTCGCCGGTGCTGGACAGCCAGGTGCCGCGATTGATGCCGCGATTCCGATAGGATTTACAGATCGCCCCCTGACATATGTTGCCGCCGCTTCAGGTCTGCAACTCGCCGTTTCCGCGAGTAAGCTCTTTGCAGGTTTGCAGGCCATCACGTCGCAACTTCCGAGCGCCGCAGCCGCGATCAGCGCAATCGTCACGCCTGCTGTTGGCGCGGTCGACAAACCGGTGGAAGGGCTGTTTTCTGCCCAGCGCATTTTTCACTTCGCACGCATTGGAGACCCAGCGCTAATGCTGAGCGATGCGCTCGCCGCCTTCGTTGATGACTCAACTTCACTATCCGGCACCGAAAAACGCTTCCAATGGCAGCGAGCAGCGATCGTTACCGGAGTTGTCGTGTTAGGAGACACTTACATCCTGCTACACCTGCAGAAACGGAAACGCGGAACGCAAAAAGTGCTAAATTGGTCCATAACTGCGAACAACCGCAGAGCGGCCGTCCCTTCGAGTTGACGGGCTAGCCGCGGGCACACGGAGCGATTCTGCCGGCGTGGATGGCGACTTTGCCGGGGTCATTCGCTTCTTCTTAGCCTGAGTCGGCCCAGGTAGAGAGGCTTCGCCTGCTTCTCCGGAAACTGGTAACGCTCCAGGGTCCCCCTGTTCCCCGGGCAGCACGAAAGGCATGACATCCTTCCAATGCATTCCCGTCGAGATCGGCAGCAGTACGACTTCGCCAATAAGTACAATGCCCAAAAGAGCGTAAACTCGTCTTGGGAATACTTAACGTACGGCACATTGAGACCTTTGGAAAATCTCTTGTTTCATGTGGCCGGCCGAGCAAGTTGCCGCGGGAGATGGAATCAAGTTTCCGTTCTCGATTGGAGACCGGACCGACCCGGGGCGATGAGGTCTGTACACTGCGTGGCAAGGATGTGGTTCGGATTCTGGCGACGGAGTATCAAGCCGCCTATACCCTCGACGGAGCATACGACCCGCTTCATCGCGTGGGGATTCGCCAGATGCGACTGTTCCCGTCGGCAGAACAACATCTTGGAGACTGGTACAATCGACGAAGTCATCACCTGTCGATATGCTATGTTAGTTTCCAGTAATTCGAGGTCCGCCCCAATTGACGCAATAGCCCCGCGCCATCGTTGGTGGCTGGTTTTACAGCTCATTCTTGAGATATCATTTTGGCATCATCTTCACCACCTAAACTCAGTTCGTGGACTGTAGGGTGGATGCATATGCAAAAACATCATATTGAGAGGCATTTGACTTTGCTGGTCTTCGGTGCCTTTGCGCTTCGGCTGCTTTATCTGGTCTACTTATGTCCCCTCGAACTTGCCGGTGATGAAGCATATTACTGGGTTCAGGCAAAGCATCTGGCTTGGTCCTATCGCGAAAAAGGGCCGTTGCTTGCATGGATGATTGCGCTGTGCTGTCGTATTTTTGGAGATCATGAGTGGGCGGTACGGTTGCCGGTTCTGATCAGTTGGCTGATCGCGACGCTAAGCATATGGCGATTAACCCGGCGGGTGACTCGTGGTGATCGAATCGCAGAGGGGTTTGCGGTCGGGCTTTTTATGCTCATTCCCGCCTTCTTGGCAAACTCCCAGATCTCAACTCAGGACGGTGTATTGATCGCCCTGCTCGTGCTGCTGACCGACGTCGGGCTGACCCTTGCTGATCGCTGGGAAGATTCAACGTCAATGATAACGGCCGCTGCGCTCATGGGGTTTTTGCTTGGGCTTGGCGTACTACTAAAGCAGTCGACACTTCTGTTCGTGATATCGTTCCCCATCTACTGGTGCTTTCGGCGGCAGAAACTGCGGATTTGCAGCAGAGTCGTGCTGGCGGCTTTGACAGGTACGGTCGTCTTTATGCTGACGATCACACCCATGATCCTTTGGGAGCATGCGCATGGATGGCCGCTGCTCGAGCACACCATGGGACATTTGGGATTTGCCGGCGACCGTGCCGGCTGGAAGCCCAAAGGCAACCGCCTGCTGTGGATTCTGAATACCACCGGCAGCCTGTTGGGGGCGATTGGTCCGGCCATGCTGCTGATGATCTGGGCCAGCTTTCAGGTAACCAGGCAGAATCGCGACGATGACCACGCGGCACGATCACATCTCTGGCTCCTGTGTGCTGCGTGGCCCGGCGTGTTATTCTTTGTACTTCTGAGTTTGATTAAGCCGGTTGTTCCAAGCTGGCCTTTGCCATCCACCGTCCCGCTGGTTGTAACCGCAGCCTGCATCCTGGCCAAGCATTCAAATGCGTATGCAATTTTGCTCGATTCCTGGAATCAGCAGAAGCGAACCGGCGGGCACGCGAAAAAGCCGCGCTCGGGCATGATAGGTCTGTGGCATGCAACGATCGTGTACGGTCTGGTCGCGCTTGTCATCATGTCATTCCCGAGACTGCTGGTGAAGCTGCCTTGGATCGGCCGCTTGGCAGAAAAATCGCTGCTTGCGAGAGTCTCAGGTTCCCAAACCACCGCCCGGCAGGTCGCCGAGGCGCTGGCAGATCTTCAGGCACGCGGCCAGGCTCCGCGGTGGATTGCGACTTCCAGCTACCAGCGTTCATCGTTGCTTGAGTTCTATCTGAAATCACCGCATCCCCCAGTTACCAGCGCATCGGGTCTTTTTGGGGTCCGCAAAACAAACTTTGACAGTTGGCCCGAAACGCGGCTCGACACTGCCGAATCCTTTGGGTCCGACATGTTGATTGTCGATGCAAATGCGGCGGATTGGGCTCAATACATGGGCTTTAGCCGAATTGAACCAATCAAGCCAGAACTGAATCTGTATCTGGGTATCGATTTTCGGGGGCCGCTTCCTGGTGCGGCAGTCCAGCGTTCTCCCGAAAGGCGGAGAAAATGAATTCACTCTTGGATGGTGTTTTTGCCCGGAACGATAACATCGACCTGAGCATCGTGCTTCCGATCTTCAACGAAAGAGAGAATCTCGCTGAATTGCTGGGCGAAGTCCATGCCGTCCTGCGTGAAGACGGCTGTTGCTATGAGATCATCGCGGTCGATGATGGAAGCACCGACGGTTCAAAAGCCGTTCTGGCAGATGCAGTTCGCACCGATTTCAAACTGAAGGTGATTTACCTCCGTCGAAACTACGGCCAGGCAGCGGCGTTTGACGCGGGCTTTCGAGCGTCTTCGGGCAAGCTGGTCATCACGATGGATGCCGACCGCCAGAACGATCCCCGCGACATCCCGCATATGATCCGCATGCTGAATGAGGAGAAGCTGGATTTCCTCAGCGGCAGACGCACCTTGCGACGCGACCGCTTTCTGTTTCGCAAGCTGCCTTCGCAGATCGCCAACTGGCTGATCCGTGCAGCCACGCATACGCCAATTCACGACTTGGGCTGCTCGCTCAAACTGTACCGTCGTGAGATCGTTGACAACCTGCGTTTGTATGGCGAGATGCATCGCTTTATTCCAATTCTCGTCGAAGGGATGGGAGCGAAGATTGGCGAGATCGACGTGGCACACCGTCCGCGTGTTGCCGGCAAGAGCAAATATGGACTAAGCCGGACATTCAAGGTGCTGCTGGATCTCACCACGGTCTGGTTCATGCGCGGCTTTGAAACCAAACCCATTTATCTCTTTGGCGGAATCAGTTTTCTGATGATGGCCATCGCCTTCGCGTTGTCCGGGCTCGTTTTGTGGCAGAAGATCATGGACGGGGTGTTTGTGCATCGCAATCCGCTGTTCATGTTGTCGATGGTAACTGCAATCATGTCGGTTCAGTTCATGGCGCTGGGTCTCTTGGCCGAGGTGCTGATTCGCACCTATTACGAGTCTCAACACAAAGCAGCCTATCTCATCGGGGAAATTCTTGGGTTCGGTCCGACGGGACCCTCTGGGTCACCCGTTAGTGTCACAGTTTCAGGTTCGGTCAGCAATGCGAATGCTCCGGTGATGCGGGAGATTAAGGAGACGGTAGCCGGATGTGCGGAATTGCAGGATTCATCCAAAGCATAGATTCACCGGCTCAGAGCATTGAATCGATTACTGATTCTCTGGCCCACCGCGGTCCCGATGGCTGCGGATACTGGCACGGCACCAGCGAGCGTTGGCAGGTGGCGCTGGGACATCGGCGGCTTTCCATCATCGATCTGGCGGGCGGGGCACAGCCGATGTCCCGCAACGACTTCATCCTCACTTTTAATGGCGAGATCTACAATTATCGGTCTTTGCGGACGAAGATGGCCGCTCATGGCGCTTCGTTTACAACCTCCTCCGACACTGAAGTGCTTCTGGAGCAGTTCATTCGCTCAGGAACTGCGGGCTTGCTTGAGCTGAATGGCATGTTTGCGTTTGCTGCTTGGAATCGGGTGACGCAGACGCTGACCCTGGCTCGCGACCGCGCGGGCATCAAGCCCCTGTATTACTCTCCATTGGCTGACGGCGGACTGGTGTTTGCGTCAGAGCTCTCGGCTCTGCTGAAGCATGACCGTGTCGCACGATCGATTGATCAGGATGCGTTGGCCTCGTTCTTCTTTCGCGACTACGTTCCGCCGGGCTCGACGATCCTGAAGAGTGTTTTCAAACTCGCGCCCGGACATTTCATCACCTGGCAGCAAGGGAAATTGTCGCCCGCAACCGCCTACTGGAAGCTGGTGCCCGCCCGCCAAACCTCGGACGCATCACCCGAGGAATGCGAGGCGGAACTGGACCGCATGCTCCATGGTGCCGTTGAAGCCCAGATGGTTGCCGATGTGCCGGTAGGCGTATTTTTGAGCGGCGGCATTGACTCGTCGCTTGTGGCCGCCTTGGCACAGCCAAAGACCGGCACCAGGCTTTCCACATTTTCCATCGGCTTTGAAGATCCCGACTTTGACGAAAGTCACTTCGCGCGCGTCGTGGCGGAGCACATCGGCTCAAACCATATTGAAGAACGCGTGAGTGAGAAGACTCTGCTTGCCGAGTTGGATCACGCGCTGGACTGCCTTGATGAACCGATGGGTGATCCATCCATCCTGCCAACCTATCTTGTGTCGCGGCTGGCGGCCCGACATGTGAAAGTCGTGCTGGGCGGAGACGGAGGTGACGAACTCTGGGCGGGCTACCCGACATACAAGGCACACAAGGCGGCCAATCACCTGGCGCGCATTCCGTCGATATTCCGTCGAAGCGTCATTAATCCGCTCGTCGCCGCGCTGCCGGTGCGACATGGGTATCAGTCGTTGGAGTGGAAACTCAAGCGCCTGTTTCTGCGATGGGAAGACCAGCCGCTGCGTCGCCACCAGCATTGGATGTCAGCATCAAGCATCGCCGACCTAAGGCAACTAGGCGGAGAAGTTTCCGTTCCCTGGCACGACTCGCCAATGCATCTGCAGGCCGGTGAGTCACATGATCGGCTAAACGGGATTCTCGCCTACGACTTTGCGACATATCTGAGCGGTAGCGTCCTCAGCAAAGTCGATCGCGCAAGCATGCGGAATAGTTTGGAAGTGCGGCCACCGCTGCTGCATAACGAATTGATCGACTATGCATTCTCGTTGCCCTCGTCGCTCAAACTTCGCGGTCGAGAGTCAAAATGGCTGTTGAAAAGAGTTGCACAAAAGTATCTGCCGTCTGCAATTGTCCATCGGCGCAAAAAGGGATTTGCCATTCCTCTTGCCCGCTGGATTGCCGGCCCCTTGCAGCAAAGGTTGAATTCAATCTTGAAGAATAGTCCGGTCTGGGACTGGCAGATGCTGAATCGCGAGACATTTGCTCAATGGGTGAATCACCATCAGCTCGGCCATCGCGACGCTTCAAAGCCGCTGTGGAGCTTGATTGTGCTGGATCACTGGGCGCGTAAATGCGTAGCATGACGGAAGGCCATGGAGAAAGCGCCGTGTAAAAGTGCTGACAAGAAACAAGATCAAATAGCGAGTTGCTGTTTGAATTGGTGATCAGATTTCAGGTTACGCGACAAGAGACATAACCCAAATCTGTGGACGGTGACTCACCAACAAAAGCGGCGTACCTTGGGTGCTGTAGTCCTGAGCCTTGAGAAACGCCGCCACGGTCCGCGCCGAGACGGGGTGCCGGCGACGGGTCAACTCCGCCGCCAGTTTACTCGTGCTTTTGAAGGTCCACCGCAATGGCGACATCGGGTCACCCCGTGTCTCTGGCGCGATGACCGCCTCCAATTCCACCAGGATTTTCGGATCAATCGCGAGTAGTGATTTGCTGCCGCCCCCGGTACGGCGAAGCCGCGTTGTGACGGGTACGGCGAAGCCGCGTTGTGACGGGTACGGCATCCGGCTTGGCACGATCCTCCAACTCCGGAACACCGACGCTGATCGTGGTGCGCGAAAGACCCCTGGCCAACGCGACCACCGAAACGCCGCCCTATCCCACAGCCATCGCCTCAGCACCGGCCCACTGCCGACGGGACCGCTCATCGAGCACCGGCTCCAACGCTTCAAACTTCCGCCGAATCCCTTCGGATATCATCGCATCCTGCATGAACGACATTACAACATCTCAATTCGAAATTGAACAGGTTATTTGTGCGCGGAGCATTACGACACCAACTCCCCCTCCACCACGCGCCGTCCGTGTTCAAAGGTAAAGTCGTGCTTCGCTGCGTCAACGCCAATCTCGATGATGTCACCATCAACGAAATCACCCGCCAACAGTCGCTGCGCCAGCGGGTTTTCGATCCGCTGCTGGATGACGCGCTTCAATGGGCGGGCGCCATAAGCAGGATCGTACCCCTCTTCCGCCAGCAAGATCTCAGCATCTTCGCTGATCTGCAGCCCCAGCCCGCGCTGCGCGAGACGTTTGCGGAGAATGTCCAGTTGAATGTGGACGATCTTGCTCAATTGCTCCTTGCCCAGCGGATGAAATACAATCGTTTCGTCGATGCGGTTGAGGAACTCTGGGCGAAACTGCTGTTTCAGCAGGTCCTTCACCACTGCATCCACCTCCCACTCATTGGCACCCTGCGAAGACAACTCCTGAATCTGCTGCGAGCCGATGTTGCTGGTCATGACGATCACAGCATTCTTGAAGTTCACCGTGCGACCCTGCCCGTCCGTCAGCCGCCCATCGTCCAGCACCTGCAGAAGCACGTTGAACACATCACGATGCGCCTTTTCGATCTCGTCAAACAGGATGACACTGTAAGGACGACGGCGAACCGCTTCGGTGAGACGGCCGCCTTCTTCGTAACCGACGTAACCGGGCGGCGCGCCGATCAGCCTTGCGACGGAGTGCTGCTCCATGAATTCACTCATGTCCAGGCGCACCATCGCGGTGTCGTCATCGAACAGGAATTCGGCGAGCGCCTTGCACAACTCGGTCTTGCCAACGCCTGTCGGACCCAGGAACAGGAACGAACCGATTGGACGATTCGGATCACCCAGACCCGCGCGATTTCGACGAACGGCATTGCTGACTGCAATGACCGCATCACTCTGTCCCACCACGCGCTTCGCCAGACGATCCTCCATCTTGATGAGTTTTTCCTTCTCGCCTTCGACCATGCGCGAGACCGGAACGCCCGTCCATTTCGAGACAACCTCGGCGATTTCATCCGGCGTCACTTCGTCCTTCACCATCGCATTACCGGCGGCGGAAAGTGCGGAAGCTTTCTTCTCTGCATCTTCCAGCCGTGTCTTCAGGTCACGCAAATCTCCATACTGAATGCGGGCAGCAGCCTCCCAGTTTCCCTTTCGCTGGGCTTGCTCGAGTTCCGTCTGCTTGTGATCGATCTGCTGCTGAATCGATTTCATCGCGTCCATGACACCCTTCTCGCCTTCCCAACGAGCGGTAAGGGCGGTGTCTTTTTCCTTGAGATCCGCCAGCTCGCGTTCGGCTTTTTCAAGCTGCTTG
>Ga0105047_10017340_pt1 | contig 11230 bp, 10 predicted proteins | sample MAT04_FD_78384 | JGI IMG/M metagenome (GOLD analysis project Ga0105047, IMG submission 78384) | Freshwater microbial communities from Lake Fryxell liftoff mats and glacier meltwater in Antarctica - MAT-04 (megahit assembly) | ecosystem: Environmental > Aquatic > Freshwater > Ice > Liftoff... | reverse complement strand
CATCGCGGCGCGCTCGTCGTCCGTGAACGTGGTGCTCTTCGGCTTCTTCGTGTCGGGCATCGGGGGCGTCCTCCTGGGTCCGCGCTGATCGGCCTCGCCCCATCCTAGTGTCCTGCGCCAAAGACAGCTTGCGTCTTGCGCACGGCCTTGGCGAGGCCGGATCTTCGACTGGAGCGATGCGGCGACCGCGCATCCCCTGCTCGATGCGACGCCCTGGATGCAGGAGGCCGGCACGGCTGCGGAAGGCGAGGCGCTGTGGGCGCCCTGGGTCCAGGCATGGCAGGCGAGCGTGCCCGCGGAAGCGCTCACCAGCCGCCGCCTCGCGGTCCTGGGCCTGGGCGCGGCGTACCAGCTGGTCAGCCTCGATGCGATCCTGCGGGGCATGGAGCCGGCGCTGCGGCACTCGCTGGCCGACTCCGCCCAGGGCTATGCCGCGATCCTGGACCGTGCCGCCCGCGGCGAAGCCTGAACGCGCGGTCCCGTACTCCAGGTCGGCTGCCCGCTACCGGTGCTGCCCGTAGCGCCGTTCGAGCGTCCTGCCCCACGGATCGAGGTAGGGCACCCGCTGGTTCGCCTGGCGACACGGAGCACCCGTACTTTGGGGCACTGTCGACGGCGGTCGAGGCACGGTATCGTCGCTCTCGGATACCCGAGAGTCAGGAGCACCCGTTGCCCGAACAGCCCCAGCCGACGTCGGTCCGAGTCGGCTCAGGTTCGCGGCTCGCGCCGAGCCCGGCGCTCGCCGATGGGTCCGCGACGCCGCCCACGGATGCGGGTCGAGAGATGCTCATCGCCGCCCTCGACGGGACCTCGGATTCCGTGCTGATCACGGACCAGGATGTCCGCATCACCTACGTCAATCCCAGCTTCGTGAAGATGAGCGGCTATCGAGCCGAGGATCTGATCGGCCAGAATCCCCGCATCCTGGCCAGCCGACTGCACTCCGCGGAGTACTTCGCGCGGATCTGGCGGGCGCTGGACGACACCGGGATGTGGACCGGTGAGGTGGTCAACGAGCGCGCGGATGGCGGGCTGTACCTCGAGCAGCGCACCATCACGCGGGTGTGCGACGCCATGGGCAAGGTCACCGCCTATGTCGCGATCGGGTGGGACGTCACCGGGCGGCGGGACACGCGTCCGCCGCTGGTGGCCATGGACCGCGAACGGGACGAGATCACGGACGCGATCGCACGCCTGTCGGCCGGCGCGACCGTGGCGGAGACCGCGACCCGGATCGCGGAGACGCTGCTGTCCATCGCGGGCATCGAGACGGCGGGCGTGCTGCTGGGCTCCGTCGCCGATGGCATGTGTGTGGTCGGCGGCGCAGCCCGGAGCCCGGTGTTCCAGGTGGTCGGCATCGGGCAGGAGGTCCCCATCGAGCGCGCGCGTCACCTGCTGGAGCGCGCAGCGCACGGCCCGTGGGTGGAAGCATGGACGCCGGACCGGGACGACGTCAGCTATGCGTCCGCCATGGTCGCCAATGGTCTCAATGCGTCCTTGTTCGTGCCCCTCGTCAACGGCACGACGGTCATGGGCGTCCTCGCCGTGAGCACCCGGCAGGAGGGAGACACGATGAGCCTCGTGGCCCATATGTCCTCCGTGCTGGAGATCGCGCTCGTCGCCCGGACGCTGCTGGCGCCGGTGATCAGCACCCAGGCCGCGCTGGCGGAGACGCGTCGTCGGATCGAGTCCATCATCGCGACGGGTGGCTTCCGGTCCGTGTTCCAGCCCATCGTGCAGCTGGGCACCGGTGCTGCGGTCGGCTTCGAGGCGCTGGCCCGGTTCGACGGGGCCGGTGACCGCGTCGGCCTGTTCGCGGATGCCCATCGGGCCGGTGTCGGACCCATCCTGGAGGCCGAGCTCGCGCAGGCCGCCGTCGCCGCGTCACACGCCCTGCCGGACGGGCCGTGGCTGAGCATCAACGTGTCGCCGGCGCTCGCGCTGGACACGGAACGTCTGGCGGCGGCGCTGAGCGACCGACGTGGCCGCTCGATCGTCCTGGAGATCACGGAAAGCCAGCCGGTCGCCGACTACGCGGCGCTCCAAGCGGCGATCGGCCGGCTGGACGGCGACATCCTCGTCGCGGTCGATGATGAAGGTGCCGGGGCCGCCAATCTGTTCCACCTGGTGGAGTTGCGCCCGCAATTCGTCAAGATGGATCGCTCGCTCGTCCGGGGCATCGACGGTGACATCACGCGTCAGGCGCTGGCCGTCGGACTCCTCCACTTCGGGGCGGCGACAGAATGTCAGGTGATCGCGGAAGGCGTGGAGACGGAGGCCGAATCGCGCCGTCTTGCGGCGCTGGGCATGCGCCTGGGCCAGGGCTATCTGTGGGGGAGGCCGATGGCAGCGCCGTCGTTCCGCGACTTCCCGGTCGTGACGCCGCTGCGACGTCCGGGCGCGGCGCATGTGCCCATCGCCTCGACGACCGACCCCGGGGCCAGGGTGCCTCGTCACCTGGCACTGATCCAGGCAAGCTGACGCTCGCGCAGGCTGCCGTCAGTCGAGCGTGTCGGTCGCATCCGGGCCGGCCGAGGGGATGCCCGGCGACCTCACGGACAGGAGACCGGCGGGCTCCGGGTAGCCGAACCAATGACCCTGGGCGAACTCGACGCCCAGCTCCCGGAGCGTATCCGCCTCGTCGGAACCCTCCACGCCCTCCGCGACGAGCCGGCACCCCGCCGTCCGGGCGAAATGGTTCATGGCCACGACGAGTGCCTGCCGTCCTGGATCCGCGTTCACGCGCCGGACCAGGCTCAGGTCCAGCTTCACGAAATCCGGTCGCAGCTCGATGATGTGTCCGAAATTGGCGATGCCCACACCGGCATCATCCACGGCGAGCCGGACATCTCCGCCGAGGGCCGCCGCGGCGGCCCGGATGGCCACGTAATCGTCGATGACCTCGTGTTCGGTGATCTCGATCACGATGGGTCGCCCGACGTCACGCAGGAGCTCCGCGAGACGACCGGTCCGGTCGAGGAGGCGTGGGGACACGTTGATGTCCAGCCACCGGCCGGACGGTAGATCTCGCGACGCCACGACAGCCGCCTTGATGGTGGCCCGCTCGAGATGCGCCCCCAGGCCGACCGACCACGCATCGGCGAAGCACAGGTCCGGCCGCTGGCCCGAGTCGAACCTGGTCAACGCCTCGTAGCCGATCACGGTGCCCAGCTGCAGGTCCACGATGGGCTGGAAGACGGGGTGGAAGGTCCGCTCGCGCAGGATGGCCGAGATCGATCGACGGAGGCGGATCTCGTCACGGCGCTTGCTCAGCCGCTCGACAAGCACGGTGTTGGCGGAGGCCCCGAAGCTCACCAGGGGCGGCATCGTGGTCGCGACGACCGCCGAGTACCGTCGGTCGCAGGTGCCGACGACGAGGACACCCAGCACGTCGTCATCCCTGGTCACCGGACCGAAGGCCAGGGCCGTGATCCCGAACTGCAGCATGCTGTCGCCGATGGCGCGCAGGCCCACGTCGCTGCCGGGATGCTCGCCCCATGGCCCGGTCCTGGCGAGATCCCGGAGCTTGCGGGTCCGTGCCTTCGACAGTCGATCACCGGATGCCAGCGGCGATCCCTCCCGCGCACTCGTCGCGACGACGATCGAGGAACCGTCGTGGAGGAACAGGATGAGGTGGGCGATGTCGATGCCCGGCAGGGACGCCAGCCCGTGGCAGACCGATCGCGCTGCCTCCTCCACGCTCGGTGTGCTGGCGGCCTGCGCGATCGCCTGCGCCAGGAGGCCCCGCACGCGCGACTCCAGGACCAGTTCCGCCTCCACCTTGCGGATGTGGCTGATGTCGCGCTGGACGGAGATGTACGCAGACAGTTCACCCTCAGCGCCGAAGACCGGCGTGATGGTGAGTTCGTCCGTGTATTCCGTGCCGTCCTTCCGTCGGTTCAGCAGCTCGCCGTGCCAGGCAGCACCGGCCAGGAGCGCCGTCCACATCGCCGCGTACGTCCCGGCCGGTTCGACGCCCGCGCTCAGCATCCGCGGGTTCATGCCCAGGACCTCGTCACGGGAGTAGCCGGTCTCCTGTTCGAACGCCGGGTTGATGAACACGAGGTTCGCGTCGGGGTCCGTGATCATCACCACGTCCGCGCCCTGCTCCATCGCGGCGGCGAGCAGCGCCCGTTCGGCGTGTGCGCGATGGGTGCCCGTGACGTCGTGGGCGATGCTGGCGATGCCGCTGACCGCGCCATCGTCGTCACGCAGCACGACAGTCGTCCACGCCAGCTGTCGCTCCTCACCGGTCGGCGTGACGATGCCAGCCTCGCGACTCGGCGGGGGCACACCCGTCGCGATCAACGCCGCGAAGATGGCCGCCAGCGTCTCGCGCTCACGCTGCGGCACGACGTCCAACCACGCGCGACCCAGCAGCTCCTCCCGGGTCCGCACCAGGAGTGAGAGCAGGTGATCATTGATGAACACGACGCGTCCGTCCGCGTCCAGGATCAGCGTGCCCAGGTCGATGTCCGAGAGCAGCGACCGGAAGCGCGCTTCCGACAACCGCAGACTGCGCTCCGCGGTCACCTGGCGGGTCATGTCGCGCGCCACGCCCTCGACGGCGACCAGCGTCCCGTGCCTGTCGATGACCGGAACGCTTCGGTGCTCGGTCCAGACCACATGGCCGTCCCGGTGGATCCAGCGCACCATGAGCGGCGTCCGGATCGCGTCCGAGGTGCCGAGATCGGCCGTGATGAGGGCAGAATCCTCAGGATGGACGAGACGTCGCCAGAGCCCCGGGTCCGAATACAGCTCGTCGGGGGTGTATCCCGTCAGCGTCTCCACTGCGCCATTCACGTATTCCAGCACCACGCCCGGCATGGAGACGCGATAGACCACGTCGGCGCCTCGATCGGCAAGAAGACGGAACGTCCGGTCATGAACGGGCGCCTCCAGTGCCCCCGGCAGCGAAGGAGCCTGCCGATCGCGCTTTCGGCCGGTGCCAGGACCGGCAGCGGTGCGCGTCATCCCTCAGCAGCCTCGACCGGCGGATCCGCGGCCATGACGTCCGACGAATCGAACGGCCGTGTCAACGCCACGCATCTCCGGCTGATCCATGGACTGATTCAACGGGGGTATGTCAAGGAACTCGTGCCCACCGGCTCGTGCCCACCGGCTCGTGCCCGCCGTGGCCGCGGATCACCACTCTTCGGGGGCATCCTGCCCCGCGGCGCGACGGACCGCCTGTCGATCGAGGAGCACGATGCCGGAGCGGCCGACGCGCTGGATGGCACCCGCCGCCTCCAGCTGGGTCAGGACGCGGCTGGCCATCTCACGACTGGTGCCCAGCACGGCCGCCAACTGCGGCCGTGTCAGGCTGGGATGGTCCCGGTCCAGGGCGAGGTCACTGTGGTCCAGCAGGGTCTGTGCGAGTCGCTGGAGGGCGCTGTCAAAGGTCATGACCTCCACGCGCCGGAGCAAGACCGACACCCATTGGAGCAGATGGGCAAGGAGGTCGAGCGAGAGTCCGTCGTCGCCATCGATCGCGTGATGGATGGGCCCGCCGTACCACGCAGCCAATCCGCCCCCGGTCAGCCCGACAAGCTCCAGTGGTACGGGCAGGTGGGATCCGGGCGGCACGGAGATGAATTCGCCCGAAGCAGCGACGTGGACGATCGCCTGCCGTCCGTCGTCATTCGACTGGAGCACCGCCGCCTGGCCCTCCAGCACAAGGAAGGACGTCCAGTCGGTACCATCGGCGAGACCCACCACCTCACCCGGCGCGAACGCATGGACCTGGGCGCTGTTGAAGAGACGATCGATCGTGGCGGGAGACGCCCTGGGCAGGACCTCGCGAAGGTGCTCAAGGACGTCGTCACGGGCAAGAGTCAACGAGCATTCCCTCGTTCCAACCCTACGGCCGAGCCGCGACTCCGTCGTTGAGGGGTCCGCACAGCATAGGCCGTCAACAAGATGCGGACAAGTTCCTAGTGGCTGGTGAGATGGTCGTCGCGACTGATGACAAACGACCACCCCGCCTCGACCTCGCCACGGACGGCCCGGCGGCTGGCTGCCGACCAGCGAGCGCTTGAGGGCGACCAGACCCTGAGCGACTCGGACCAGACGCAGGCTGACGTGGATCAGACGACGTCAGAGGCGGATGGAGCAAGGGCTGCGGCCGACCAGGTCGCCGCGGACCTGGACCAGGACGCGGCTGACATCGATCATGCCGAGCGCGCTTCATCGAAGCACGCTGCGGTCGACCCCGACGGTGCCTCGGCGGAAGATCTCCGGGATGCGGAGTACGAGTCGACGCGCGCGAAGCGGCGGACCAGCACCGTGGTCCGATTCGCCACGGCCCTGGCACGCGCTGACGCCGCGACCATCCGCGATGAGAACGCCGCGCATCGGGACCGGATCGCGTGCGAACGCGACGTCGCCGCCGCGGCTCTGGATGCCGAGATCGAGGCACTCGAGGTGATCCTCGATCGGACCCTGGCGCAGAGTCCCTCGCCACTCAAGCGGTTCCGGGAGCTCTGCCGGCTCAGCGGCGAGGTCCGCGTCCGTGCGGCGGCGGACCGGGCACGGGCTGCTGTGGAGCGTGAGGATGCCGCGGACTTCCGGGAGGGTGCGGTCGCCGAGCTGCGTGCTGCGCACCTGGACGATCTCACCGGGGCCTATCGGCGGGGGATGGGCCGCCGTGCCCTGGGTCTGGAGATCGAACGCGCGCAGCGGGGCGACGGACGTCTCATGGTGGCGTTCGTGGATATCGATGACATGAAGGGCGTCAACGATCGGGCCGGACACACGGCCGGAGATGACGTTCTGCGGGCAGTGGTGGATACGGTGCGCAGTCACGTGCGGCCGTACGATCCCATCGTCCGCTGGGGTGGCGACGAGTTCGTGGTGGCTCTGGGCGGAGCGGGTCGCGAGGAGGTCGCGCATCGGTTCCAGGCGATCCGACAAGCGTTGTCCGAGCATCAACCGACGACCATCAGTGTCGGGTTGGCCGAGTGGGATGGCCACGAGTCGATCGATCAGCTGGTCGACCGCAGCGACGCCGCGCTGTTGGTGGAGCGACCGCGATTCCGATCGTGGTGACACGCGCCGGCCCCCCACGGCATCCGGTCGATCAGGCACGTGTTCCCCGTCGCCTCGAGGACCGTGAAGGTCATCGACGATGTCGGCTGCCGGCCATGCCACAGGCGTGGATCCCGGCGTCCCTCGGAGAGCGTGGCGAGGGACGCGACGACGGTCGATCGACCAGGAGCAACGTCCTGACATCTCGACGCAGCGTCTGCAGCACCACCATCGATTCCCTCGCGCTCATCGCCGGCGCCTCGGGCGGCGTCCTCGCGCAGAGCCCGGATCCCGCCGGCACGGAGGGCGTGATCCCGCGTCCATCACGGATCCCGCGTTGATCGTGAACATCGAGCTCGTGCTCGCCTACGAGGACGCGATCGACAACGCCGATCTGGAGGCGATCCTCACGTACCTCGCGCCGGATTTCGTGTCCGAGACCGACCGCTTCACGCTGGAGCATGACGCCACGAACAGCGAATGAAACGCTCCTGGCGCAGACGTTCGAGGAGCTGTACCCGGGATCGGAGAATGTCATCGATGGTGTCAGTGGCTGGGGCGACCAGGTGGTGCTCGAGCACACGCTGACCATTCCGGCCCACACCCTGTCCGCTGACGGAAACGCTGTCGACCTCGAGGCACCACTCGAGATCAAGGGCATCTCGATCTGCACGGTGACCGACGGCAGGATCCCCCATGAGATCTCCGTGGTGGACCAGCTTGCGCTGTTCACGGGCCTGGGGATCCTCCCCCCGATGGCCCCGTGATCACGAGGTGATCAGGCCCTCCTGACCACCCTCGGATCCGACGCCCGGCTCCACAGCGGAGCCGGGCGTCGCCATGTCCGTCCCGTCGCACCCCCGCGGCATCCACGATCGCCGACTCGCTGCGATCAGTCCCCGGCTGATGTCGCTCCCGCGGTGGCGCCGTGGCGGCCCTGGTCGGCTCGGCCGCGCTCGCGCAGCATGTCGTTGTCCCAGCCGTCGTCTGGGGCACCGGACATCGTGCTCAGGGCAGCGCCTCGAAGCGCGCCGTCAGCGTGGCGTGGCTGTGGTCGCTGTCGGTCGTGCAGGTGCCCTCCCAGGTGTCCTCGTCGACGCGCACGACGTCGATCATCCCGCACACGGGGAACGAGACGCTGATCTGTGGGCTCGCGTCGAACACCGGCCCGTTCGTGTGGCCGCAGGTGCCGCCCCAGCGGCGGATGCCCGCACTCGCGTTCAACGTGAAGCCGGTGAGGTCGGGGATGACGTACCGCGGGTCGGCCATCAGCAGGGACACCGTCGCCCATGCGTCGCCGTCCGCGGCGAAGGGCTGCGACGTGTTCGAGTCCCAGTGGACCTCGCCTGCGCCGCTGTCGGCGTGCTCGCAATCGAGGGTCGTGTGGCCGGAGATCGAGAAGGTCCCGTCGGCCCGACCCTGGCTGGGCGAGAGCACCAGGACCAGGTCCATCGACATGTCCACCTCGTCGCGGGCATCCCAGGCCTCGGTCACCCCGTCGTCGAAGTGGGCCACGACGGTGCCGCTGAGGCCGAGCTCATCGGGCGCGAGCGAGAGTACCGGTGTGGGGGCCGCCGATGGAGAGGCTGCGGGAGACTGGGCGAGGGCGCTGCTGACGGCGAGCAGCACCATCGCCGTCGCCGCGATGGCGGATCGCAGGGTGGGCATCTGGCGCATCAGCGGGCTCCTCGTACGGCAGGCGTGTCACGCCGGGGGTTGTTCAGGTCGCGGACCTGGATGGCGGAGATGCCGACGTTCCAGGCACTCACGTACTCGAAGCCCGGAGTCGTGGCCGCCTGGCAGATGATGACCGCCTCGCCAGGAGCCCGGACCACCGCCACCAGTCGCATCACGAACGTCTGCTCGTAGTAGACCTCCAGGTCCTCCGTGTGGTCCGTCACATCGGCGACCGCCAACCGACAGGCGGGGGCGACATGGATGCCTTCGGAGGAGGCCGTCAGCTTGCCCAGCACGAGCCACCGCCCGACAGGCAGCGTCACGGACGCCATCGTGGCCTCATCGACGTCGTAATTCCAGGAAGACTGGTCATCGGCCGCATGGACCACCCGTGGCGCGCCGGTGCCGCTCGTCGTCGGCGCGTCGCCCTCGTAGCTTGTCGTGGATCGACCGACTTTCAGCGCGGTGATCCGGATGTCGCCCACGGACGTCTGCTCGGCGCCCTGGCACTCCAGGGATGCGTCCCGGGGGCTTCGGAACGCGCTGACCACATCGAGCTCCATGACCTTGGGGTCGGGCTGCACGTAGCGGTTCATGGACACGGCACTCTGATCGCTCCCGTTGGCGACGCTCAGATAGCAGTCGGCGAAGTACGCGTGCCGTTGGGGCGTGGGCATCTGCGCGATGGCCGTCGCATGGGCCCACCACCGGCCCGGGGGCAGCGGTAACGCGGCCATCACCGCGTACTCCTCACCCCAGGACGGGTCCGCGGGGGTGAGCGTTGTGTACGCAGCGAGGCGCCCCTGGATGGCGAAAGGGATGCCGACCCCGGTCTCGGTCGCCTCCCCCGTGGCCAGGTCCACCTTCCGCAGTCGCGCGACCTGGATCGCCTGGATCCGGATGCCCTCGATGGTGGCGCCGCCCTTGTTGCCACCACAGCGCAGCTGCGCATCCGCACCGACGGCCGCGGTGAGGTCGCGCGCGACGCTGAACGCGACATCGATGCCCCGTCCGCCATACACCAGCGCCGCACCGTGGTGCACGTCGCGCCCGGTCCCATTGCCGAGGGACAGCTGACACTCGACCGTGACGCGGCACTTCTTGCAGGCGCTGACGTGCGCCTTGGCCAGGACCACCCACCGCCCGGTCGGTAGATGCAGCGTCTGGACCGGCGTCCGGAGACCCTTGTGAACGGGCGTCGCGCCCAGCTGCGTGCGCGTCAGGATGACGCGATCGCCGCCCGCAGCGATCGCGGCCGGCACCTCCATGACGGCGGTGACCCCCAGGATCAGGACCATCACCAGCGACGTTGCCACCGATCGTCGACCCATACAGGCCTCCTTGTGCTGCCTCCACCAGAGGCGAGCACCGTACTCCACCGCGTGGCGCCGGGATAGAGGCCGGATGCGGCTGCCGGCAGCGCGTCATAGCCCTCGATGAGGTTGCCGGAGATGGTGGGCGCGCCACCCTGCACGTACACGCGACCAGGTCGCGACCACAGAGGGGATGCCCAGCGCCCGCCCTCGTACTCGCCCGAGCCCATGTCCGGGCGGAAGCCCTCATCCGCTCGGTACCGCTCTCACTGGCCGGACTGGGCCCGAAGCTGGCTCCCCGGTCGTGGCTCACGTGGGCGCGACCACGTCGCCCTTGCGCTCCCATGCCCGCACCACGCGCTTGCCGTCCGGTGCCTCCGCTGTGGGTGGTGAGCACGACGACCGCCGCGAGGTCCGTGTCAAGGCAGACGACGTCCGGCCGCGTGACGTCGCTGCCGGTCTCGGCAATGGCTCCATCGTGCCCGAAGTTCCCGACGCCGACCTGCCGGTGCGGCCTTGGCTTGACGGTCCACACGAAGTCGATCTGCAGCGACGGGCAGTGGTCGATCCGGGCGGACTGGAACCCGGAAGGGGACGCGCTTCCGCCCCAGCACGTGCCGGTGAGGCTGAGGCGCATCGAGCCCTCCTGCTGGGAGCTGACGACCTGCAGCCATTCCACAGCGAGCTGTTGCCCGATGCCTCCGAGGTCAACGATCCTTGGTGCACACCGGCCGCGGGCGTGTCCAGCACCGTGACCGGACCGAAGCCGCCAGCGAGCGCCGGTGCTCCGCTGAGCAGCAGGCAGCCCGCGAGCATGCCGGCGACGACTGATCAGCAACGAGGCACGGGCGGCTCCTTGGTCGGCGGGGTTATGGTCGAGGGCCGCGCGTGGCGCCCGGTCGCCTCGGGAGCGGTGGCGCGGCTGACGAAGCCCGCTGCATGGAGAACGCAAGGTCCATCCACAGCCGCGCAATCCGGTGTGAAGCGTCAGCAAAGCCCTTGCCAAGAGCCTCTCGCTACCGTTCCCCATGTCATCCGATCGGTCCTCGCACCGGACCGCGGCCGGAACCTCCGCTCGGGTGACGCCACATGACCCGCCGGTCCATGTCCGCCGTCCGCCGACGACGCAGACCGCTGTGCAGCTGTGCACCGCGGACAGGAGGAACGATGAACCGAGTCCTGCTCACCGGGCGTCTCACCCGGGACCCCGAGAT
>Ga0105047_10017339_pt1 | contig 11230 bp, 18 predicted proteins | sample MAT04_FD_78384 | JGI IMG/M metagenome (GOLD analysis project Ga0105047, IMG submission 78384) | Freshwater microbial communities from Lake Fryxell liftoff mats and glacier meltwater in Antarctica - MAT-04 (megahit assembly) | ecosystem: Environmental > Aquatic > Freshwater > Ice > Liftoff... | reverse complement strand
ATCTGGAGGTGCTGGATGCTGAAACGGGTGGAGGCCGGCCGATTCTGGTAGGCTTGGCGTCTGGCTCGCAACGGTTCCGCATTGCCATTTCCCTCGCGCTGGGGATCGGTCAGTACATCGGGCACGAGTCACACAAGATCGAGTCTGTTATTATCGATGAGGGGTTCGGGAGCCTTGACAAAGAGGGACGTGAAAGCGTCATCCAGGAGCTGATCAACCTGAGCCGGCACCTAAAACGGATCATTCTGGTTTCTCATCAAGAAGAATTTTCCAGGGGATTCACTACCGGGTATGAAATCATCCTCGCTGACGGCGCGTCTCAGGTGAGGCCATTGCTTCAGTGATCTGAAAACGAAACAAAAAAGCTGCCCGTAAATCGGGAGCTTTTTACCGAACTGCGCCGTAAAGCCCCCGGCTTCAGCCGTGGGGATATAAGGCACGATGCCGCGAGGCGGCATAATCCTCATGCTTGCATTATATAGCCGATGGCTGTATAGTTAGAACATGTGTTCAGAATATATATTCAAGAGCAGCCACAACGTCACCTACAGTTGCAAGTACCATATTGTCTGGTGTCCAAAGTACCGCCGTAACGTTTTAGTGGGTGGCATTGATGAGCGCTTGAAAGAAATTATTCGCCAGTCTGCCGACGAACAGCGCGTAGACCTGATCGAAATGGAAGTAATGCCCGATCACGTGCATCTGTTGTGTGAGATCAACCCGCAGTACGGGGTACACAAATTCGTAAAATTGCTTAAAGGGCGAAGTTCCCGTCTGTTAAGACAGGAATTCAAGGTATTAACCACCCGATTGCCAACGCTTTGGACAAACTCGTATTTTGTGGCGACTGTGGGTGGTGCGCCTTTGGCCGTCATCAAGCAGTATATCGAGAACCAGAAATCCGTTTGAGTATTTTATGGGCTTTCGTAGCAAAGAAACCAACACCGCCATCTATGTGGATATCATCCACCTGCACGGTCTTTCGTCGGAGCAGGAAGGCCGATGCTTTGCCCTGCGCCAAGAGGCGGGACGGTGTTGGACAGATATGGTCAAGGCTCATGTTGCCAGCCGGGACAACAAAAAGTGGCTGTCGTGCGGCGAAATTGAAAAGACTTTCAAGGGGAAGTACGCCCTGCACTCCACCTGCATTCAGGGGCTGGCGCAGAAGCTCAATGCCAATATCGCGACCGCTCGCCATCTGCGCTCGCAACAAAGGGCGGCAAATCAGGAAGTAACCACCAAATTCCCGTATCGCGGAAAAGCATTCCAAACGGTGATCTGGAAAGAGAGTGCGATCTACTGGCAGGACGATGGGCAGTTGCGATTGTCCAATCAGCGCGGGAAAGCGCCGCTGGTGCTGTCTGTCCCAGTGAAGTACCAGAATCTCAACATTTGCAAGGCAGAACTGACTTGGCGTGCCGATCACTACGAACTGTGCCTGACGATTGACACCGGAGTTGCCGTGCTAACCTCCACCAACGATGGCCGCTTTGCGGGCGTGGATTTGGGCGAAATTCATATTGCCGCCGTCGCGACTGAGGACGGTGACACCTTGCTCGTCAATGGCCGCGCTCTGCGCTCGGTCAAGCAGCTGCGAAACAAGTGCCACGCCGACTATAACGCGCTGTTGTCCCGTTGTAAGAAGGGGTCAAAGCGCTACCGCAAGCTGTTGAAAAGCAAGACCCGCGCCAGCGCCAAATGCTACCGCCAGCAACGGGACATTCTACATAAAGCCAGCCGACAGGTGATCACTTTTTGTACCGAACACAAAATCAGCACGCTGGCAGTGGGCGATGTGCGTGATATTCACGATGGAGTCAATCTCGGCCACAAGACCAACCAAAAAATCTCCCAATGGGCGCATGGACGGTTCAAGGGCTACCTGACCTCCAAAGGCGCGGTGTTGGGGCTAGAAACCATCGAAATTCTCGAAGATTATTCTTCGCGTACCTGTTCCAACTGTAAAACAGTAAAAAATAATGCACCCAAAGGCAGGGTCTACACCTGCACTTGTTGCGGTGCAATCATCCATCGTGATTTGAACGGCGCGTGCAACATCTGCTCCCGCGCCAAATATGGATTGTATGGCGAAATTCAAGTCCATACCAAAAAGTATCTCCGACCCTTGCGACGGAGTAGAGCCTGTGACACAGGCCATAAGTTGCTTGCGCATGCAAGAACCCCACAGCTTTAGCCGTGGGGAGTGTCAGTGAACGGATTCTGCCTATTTCAGCTCAGATAGGCTCGTTGCTGCGCCGAAGAAATCCCACTTGGCCGGCTTGCCGGTCACGTTCACGCTCATGTCGACCGCCGCCTGCCCACTGCCAGGCACAAAGTCCACATAGGTGGATCCTCCCGCCGATTATGGCTCCCTTGTCCCCACAGGCCAGCGCCACAACGCGCACATGGTTTACCTGTTTTTCAAAGGAACTCTTGATGAGCACTGTCACCCTGGGGAAGTACTGATCGGGGGTAAAGTTGATATTCTCGAAGGTGAACGGATTCTTCGCAATCAACGGCGTGACCGCAGAGCCGGGGTTGATCTGGATGTCGACCTTTTTGACCTGGGCGTTATCCGGGACCACCATTTCTGCGTAGACGCCGATCTGCGAGTCCGGATAAAGATCGTCAAGGCATCCGTTGGATGTACCCAGGACTTTCCCGCTTTCGTCATAGGCGCCACCTGGTATTGGGCACCGGCGAAATCAGAAATTTTCTAAAGAGGATATACTTGGCGCAAATCCTCGATAAATCGATTAGCCCTTTGAAACGAGCGAGAACAATTCGCTCGTAATTTTTTCCAAAAAGTCAGTCCTTCACAGCCTATAATCGGGGCGCGAAAACCCATGAGGTGATATGACTGACAAGAAAACCGAATTCGATAAAATATTGTTAGGCTTGGCGCTCGTCATCTTTATTTTTAGCTTTACATTGGTGACTTTCCGTAATGTTCCCGATCCAGATTACTGGTGGCATGTCCAGTCGGGATTTTGGATGTTGGAACATCAAAAGATCATTTCGGCCGATTATTTCTCGTTTACGCGGGCCGGTAGTTTTTGGAGGAACTCCGCCTGGCTGCAAGAAATCGTGATGGGGTATATTGCCCGCTCTTCTGGATCTGATCTTTCTGTCTTTGCCTACTTTGCCGGCGTGACATCTTTAGGGATACTGGCTTTGTGGAGCGCGATCAAACAGAATATTCTCATCAAAACCACCGCAGTGATTTTTTGCCTTCAAATCATGCTCCCAACAATCACCGGCCGCCCGGTCATGGTTTCGTTTTTGTGTTTTATCGTGTATCTCTGGATCCTCGATCGATACCGGACAGAAGGAAAATCAAACACTTTATTTGTGCTCCCGCTTGCCATGATTATTTGGAATAACAGTCATGGCGGTTTTGCAATGGGGTACGCACTACTTAGCGTTTTCCTGGTCGTGCCGGCTGGCCAATGCTTTATGTCCTGGTTGGGCCGGAAGTATCCCCCAATCGAACCTCTGACCAGATTGTTCAGAGACAACGAACCGCAGCCCGGATATAAAACCTACCTGATTACAATGAGCCTGGTCTCTGCTTTTGTCGTGGCTGCTACTTGCGTAAGCCCATATGGCGTTGAAAATCTTGTGGCGCCTTTGAAAAACTTCCTCGTTCAAAAAGGATCCATCGATTCCTTTATTCTTGAATGGGAATCGCCAAACTTCCACTCTCCATTGCTCATTCTGTTCCTTGGTTTTCTCATTGTCTTTGCCGTTGGCTGGATGCGGGGCGAAAGAAAAGCTGATTGGTTGGATACATTGATCGCCGTTGGGCTGCTGGCTGCCACCTTGATGATGCAGCGGAATCTATTGTTTGCTGCTCCTGGCATGATTTACGTAGCTACGAAATATTTACCACCTCTATCTTTCGCAGGGATTCTGGACTCAAGCATAGGGAAAAAACTGTCCATTTTGATTCCCTTTGCCCTGCTTGTATTCTCCCTCTTATATTCTTTTTTTATCTTCCAAAGCTTAGAAGACCAAAGCTTATTCGACGAGAAAGTCGCCTCGATGTATCCCGTTGAAGCGGTCAAGACACTACAACAGCTTCCCAGCGGAAATCTGTTCAATTCCTATAACTGGGGTGGGTTCCTGATCGATAAGGCACCTGAAATTCCAGTGTTCGTTGATGGGCGGACTGTCATGTTTGAGGACGAGTTTATAACTGGCACATACGGTGTGATCTATGACGCCGGGCCAGATTGGCGCAAATTGCTCAAAGAATGGAACATCCGTTACCTGCTGGTTGAAACGCGGGCCCCTGTAGTAAATGTCGCGCGAGAAATCGGTTGGCCAGTTCTTTATCAAGATAAAACCTCAACTTTGATCGAGAATCCTGCCTGGGCTAACTCGGGCAAATAATATCCCCTGCCCTTTTTGGGGATAATCATTTTACATTTTCGTTTTTTATTCACACTATAAAATAATTGTTTGGTGTATTATATTGACATAGGCCACATGATTTCACCCACAAGAAACTTCGTCGCCGGCACCGCGGCAAATGTTCATTTGGGAAATCACGGAATCCGTCGAGGAGCCCGTTGTGGTTGTTAGTAATCATCTCCCCTCCCCCACTGAAGAAATTGATCTGTTTGGGTACGATTTTTACATCGTGTACTTTTCAGGCGGCAAAGTGACTGCCATCTTCCTGATGAGGCACCCATTCCCTACATAAAAATGCCCGTTATAAGCGGGCATTTTTGTTTTTGGTCCTAAAATCCTTTTGTCTAGTTTCAAGCAAAAAATACGGCCTCCGAAAAAGAGGCCGTATTTTTTGCTTGTCTGGATCTGATTTACCGGTGGATGAGGTTTTCGTGTTTTTCATGCTTCGCGACCGGGTCAGTAATGCTGTAGTGCATCCCCTGCAAAAGAGATTTCTCAAAGAAAAACGGCATGCCCGCCCGAGCTTCACTCGACTGGAATATCTTCGAGGGCAGCGCCTGGCGGATGTTACCAACCATAGCAGAATCATGGGCGCAGGAGCTGACATCTCCATTAGCCCAAATTTGGAACGATGCAGGGAGCTTGTTTTCCGTATCTGGATACCCGAGCCAGTTTTCATGGTATGCACAGAAGTAATGCATCTGTTGCTCGTCCAGCCCGACATTTAGCTGATCATTATCTTGTATAGCTTGTTCGGTAGCCCTGACAAGCCGGAACGGGAAACCATTCACCTTGCACAAATCCCTGACTTCTTTCCAGCTGCTATAGTTCTGATCTAGCTGCGGGAATACGACATTCAAGTGGTACATCGCATTCGTCAACTCTTCAAAGCTGCTCAGAAATTTTTCGCCGGCACCTGGCGTACCGACCATTTGATCGAAGACGGCAGGATCCTTTGACCACATCACCGTTCGGATGCTCGCCAGGCGCTCATAAGGTGACTTGTTTACGAACCACTTTGGGTAGACTTGAAGCGGCGAATAAATTTCGGATACTAAGCCCACGTGAGCAGCAATGTCAAGAATCTGATCAAAACGAGGACTGGCAAAAGGCTCGCCACCTTTGAATATCAGACCAAAGGTGCCAAGCTCTACGAGGTTGCTGAACAGAGCCTGGATTTCGGCGTTAGTCATTGTTTCAAAAACGTTACCGTCTCCATGATCTGCTTTGTATTGGTGAAGGTAGCACCTTCTTTCACCAGACATACATTCTGGGATGCAAGTCTCATTCAACTCGATTGCAACAACAGTAGGGAAGCCATACGTAGCTTCCATCGACGCCAGCGCGGGCCGGCATACCTCTAAATTGGGTAATCCGTCTTCCTTGAAAAAAAAGGAGGCGGTAACATTGTCTAATCCTAGCGATTGGATCCGTCCAAGGTTGTTGAGTATAAACCAACCCGTGGCGGCGTCCAGCGATAAAGATTCCCCAGTGACATAATTGATAATGTGAACTTTTTCATGAAGAGCACGATGAGTCACCGACAACATATGGCATCTTACAACCTCCTTTCGCTAAGTATGAGGTCACAACATTCCTGGTTTTCATTATAGCATGTCTGTTTTCAAACGCAGAAAAAAATTAGGAGAAATTTATAAAAAATATAATAATTGCTCAGACAAAATCCACATTTGTTGAGGTACTTTAACGTCAGTACGGGTTAGGCAGGGAGGCAAACCAAGTCATCCCGGCCTAACGAAGGCTTTTTCGGTTGATGGGCATAAGCAATCAGGCCGCACATCAAATTGACCAAAATATTGGAAACACTGCGATGTCGAGAATGCTCGATCTGGGAAATATTTTTGGGTTGATCGATCACGGACTCAACAATCGCCCGTTTACGGATCAAAATCCGGTCCATCAAATCCATCGGCACGCGGTTCTTGGAGTTGGATTTCAATTTGGTGATCAGTTGCACACCAATCGTCTGATGAAGGAGATCATAAAGCGGTTTAGAAATATAACCTTTATCACCATAAATCTTGCCAAACAGTTTGCAATCCAGGTTCGGAACGGGTTTGCGGTCATCCACATTGGCTGGGGTCAGGGTTACATTGAGAAGTTCACCCCGATCATTGATCACCAGATGCAATTTGAAACCAAAAAACCAGGGCAATCGAGAGTCACCTGGTAGCAGCCGAATCTCTAGCCTGCCGGCAGATGATCGAGCCAGAAGGGGCTCCTTGGCTAACGCGGAACGCTTATTCAACAAGCTTCCGGACTTTTTGCGCCTGCCCGATACAGAAAAACGTATATATAGAACCAAAAAAGTTGGTGGCGCTCTTATCTAAAAAATCTAGCAGAGCCAACAGCTAAAACTAAAAAGGCTCCGCCCATAAAGTGCGGCCTTTTTAGTGTGGTCACAAATTCTATCGAGCAGGAACTACGCTTGTGCACACCGGCAAGTTGCTCTTCTCGATTGTCGAATTCTCACTTTGGTTGAATGGACGGAAATATCCCACCTGGTTGTCATAAGTGATGACATAAGGCCCCGGCTCTAAATTGTGAGTGATGCCCAGGTAATAGAAAGAACGATTATTGAAGTGCGCGATGGGCACCATTTCCACCCCAATTTCTTCAGCACTAATTCGTACATTTGCTGAATGAATCTCGAGCATACAGTGGACGGTATTTGGCGGCTGAGCAGGGAAAAGGAAACCATACACAATAAAACAAGCCAAAGCAATTGGAACGAGCGAAAGTTTGAACATGTTATCGCCTCTCTCCTCAAGGGCCGCTCGAGTATAGGTCGTCAAAAGAAGTTTATGAGAAACATTCCGGAAAAAACAGCCTTACATTTTTAAAAAATCCACTCGTCGTGTCTAGCCCTGCTATACTCGATTTTGAAAACTTCAAGAGGTGCTTATGCAGAATAAAAATGTACGCCTGAGTTTGTATGATATCGATGGGCAAGCCTAAACTGCAACTGTGGGCTGTGTGGCGCGAACAAAAAAAGTTATGGAGTGGCGGTTTTTTTGCCGATGGCGAGAATTACCGGCTCGAAATAAATCGATTCCAGCAATTGACTTGAGGCATCCTATAATCGGCCCACTGGATCTGGAGGAAAGTATGAACGAAAAACCGTCAAATTCAATACGTAAAAAGAAAGCCGAACTGCTGTGCCGCTGCCTGGTTTTATACAGCCTGGGGCTGGATTATTCCCAGTATGCCGATGAACTTGCTGGTCTGGGTACCGACAAGGATTGGAAAGATCTGGAAGATTGGTTGAATCAAGTGGATGAATGGATGATGGACGCTGGCTGTGCAACTTTGGCCCAGGTAGAACGAGTCAAGGCCCGTCGCGAAAAACGACCGCAACGCCTTCACCCCCTGATGACCGACCGCGAGCATACCGCGGCAATCGCCGTGATAACCCGGGAATTGGAAGCCTCCAAAATCCGTTATGAGGAGTTCGTGTATATCCCGTCTAGCCTGGCAGAAAAATAGCCATGAAAAAATGCTCTATATTGCTTTTGCCAAATAAAGACCTCAAGCAATTGATTATATCGCCGAAGAAGACCATGCAGCTTGTGTCCACTATCCTGGAGCCCTATGGGCCGCAAGGTCAAGGGTATTTTTACAAATATGACGTGGCCGGATTCTATGATGGGGTTTTCTGGGGCCTGATGCGTATTAAGGGCCCAGGAGGAAAACTACAGTACCAGGATTTGCGAGTCTGGAGTGACTTTGTCCGAGCTATAACGCCGAGCCGGCTGAATATGTATCTCGGCCTCGCGCCTGGTCTACCAAAAGTGGACAACCCGGAGAACTCGTTAGCCCCCGATGGACTGCCAACAGTTTTCACCTTGTGCAGAAATTTGATGCCCGTGGCAGAATTGCTTCGGCGCGAGGATCCATTCCTTGAGATCGGAGTAATTCTTGATGGGGATTCGAAATGGACGTGGAGAAGCAACGAGTATGGACGTGGGCGCTTAGGCCTCAAGAAATGGATCGAGACTGCTATCCCGGTCTTGAGAGCTTTTTCTGAAACTCATTATGCTTTATGCCTCACCCTCCAACTAGGAGAGGAACCGGTCATCCCAACAAATGAAAACCCCAAGGAGTTTACAGCTCCAGAAGAACCAAGGTATTGATTGCCCCAATAAGCGAAGAGCCCGCCTGATAATGGCGGGCTCTTCGCTTTAGGATCAAAAACTCGGATGGCGGAAACTAACTCACAAAGACGACAACGCCGATGATGCCACTCAAAGCGATTGATACGGCTCCCAACGAGATGAGCAACTTCATTGGGGTAACGTTCCCGGTTGAAAAGGCATGGAACGCATACGAGATTCCTGAGACTGCTATCGCAATCAGTACACCGATGACGCCAATCGTGGGACCAGACAAATTTTCGAGCATAATGTCGCTCCTATCTTGCTAAACAGCGATCAGCGCTGCAATGGAAAGCGTGTTGATCGCGATTAAAAGAACAGTGCCGAGACCAATAGAGCCATAAACAGCGATAACAGATCTAGAATCGCCGTTTTGTATGGTCTTCAATTCAACCGAACGGTTGATCACATATACAGACCACATTGCAACTGTGATAGCAAAGATCAGCGCTATTCCAATAAGGTTTGGATTTTTCATCAGCCCTCCAGATTGACCAGCCTAACCGTCTACATCAAGCCCTTCTGGGTCAGCAAAAAATAAATCACGAAAATGGTGAGGGCCGCGATGCCGATCTTGAAAAAGATGTTTTCACGCACCAAATAATCAGTTGTTGCGCCTTGTTCTTCGGCCTTCTGGATTTTCTTGATAATGATGTGGACCGTGACCATTAGAACAATACCGACGGCCAGGGCTACGCCGAGGTTGATCATCAAATTCTGATCCTGAGCGATAAGGTGAAGCGTTTTTTCAATCGATTCCATTCTTTTCCCGTGTCCCTTTCCCGAAATTCGCGACGATTATATAACGCCGCCTTTACAATCTCGGAAAATTCTTTGCGATCACGGGGGATTGAATCTTGTCCATTCATACTTGCCATTACAAATTTGAGGTGATCCGGTCTTCGAAGTTTGATAACCTCAATCCCGTTTGAAGCCGCGATCGCAATCGCCTGAACGGTTCCTACTGTTTGTCTTGAACGCCCTGCCTGATCGATGCATCCATCGGACGTCCAACAAACTACACCACAAATTGACTGGACGTTTTCAAATCAGGGCAGAGAACCTGATAAGCATTCCTGGCAATGAGCTTCTTTGCTGTCAGTGATAAAACCTGGGGAGGAGGATGATAGCGCGTAACCGTATCCATCGCTGCCTCGGTGACTCTGGAGTACGGCGATGTTTTCTGGTTGTATCCATTCTCGGGAAGAAATAACTGGGGCCTTTGTCCTGCGCCTGCTCAAACGCCGAATCAGCTCCGATTGCCCCGCCTGAACGCAATATGTATTGGCGGTTCAACCAAAACAAAGTGATCGTTGTCATTAACGTCAAATGTACGGCGGAGTGCTTCTCGAGCCTATGCCGCCGTAGAACAATCCTGCTGTCATTTTCTCAGCTTTTATTTATCTGAAGGTCTGAACAATAGCGGCACACTATGATATGAAATAACGCCTGAAATTAGAGCCCCGATTGCCAGAGAAATGTATCCAAAGGTCGAAGGCCGTTGTCTGGTGTATAAAACGATCAGAGGAATGAGACAAAATGGCGCCGCTAAGCGGATCCAAAGAAAAACGCTGTTGATCGCCCCGTTGGTAAGCCTTGAAACCCAGAAGCGAGCGGAAATGACTACTGCGGCGATCGCGCCGAAAATTGCCATAGGCATCCAGACTGATTCAACGTCTGAAGCTTTCCCAATCCAGAGGAAAAAATAATTTGCGTACACAGCGTAAATCGATGCCAAAAGAATCAGAACATCTTTGCTTTTATAGACAGCTAGACGATGAGCGAAGATTTGGAATATTTTCCGGGTAGCCGCCATTGGCTCGGTAAAAACTCCAGATTTGGTCTTCGATCGTGACGTGTTTTTACGCACACCGGCTTTGATTCGCTTTGGTTTAGGGAAGCTTCGTTTTGCCATTTTTGTTTTCTCTAGCCCATTTTAGCATTGGGGCTGCGCAAAACTGGAAGTATTTTGTGCAGCCCCAAAATGCCACAAGTGATAATTATGGGACAGCGGTTGGGGTCGCTTCGGGTTTTTCCGGCAATGGAATTGCCATGTACGATCTCAGCCCGCCATCGTAGTAGTCCTTCGTAAACATGGCCAACCGCGTTGCTCTGGCCGGGATCTCGAATCCGACTTGACCCCTGATAGTTTGGCCTGGTTTGAGATGGTCGCTCTGCGGCAGGTAAGTATCTTTTTCCGCGCCCAAAATGAGCAGGCTGAGCTGGTATTTGGTAAGTGCTTCGTCGACCACACGCATTTGGGCAATTGGCGAAAAGGTCTGCGTGATGCCGCCCACATTCTTTACCTTCACATCCATAAGGGCGAACATCGCGCTAGGCATCGGCTTTGCAGCGCTCGTTCCTCGGGGCCAGCGGATATTCGTCACAGTGTATTGAATGTCTCCAACTCGGAAAGGTTCACCCGGGTTGGTCAACTGTCCAATTACAGCTTCAACCAGGATTGGCTGGAGAGATGATCTCTTGGGAGTAAAGAATAGATACTAATTTAGTAGTAGATCATAGAAAATTTAGTACAACAACGCCAAAGAACAACTTAGAAAAACTGAAATTTTGTTCTACAAAAAGCTTGCTTCGTGTTATCATAGGCAATATATGCGAACCATCAAACGCTACAGCCT
>Ga0105047_10017337_pt1 | contig 11231 bp, 13 predicted proteins | sample MAT04_FD_78384 | JGI IMG/M metagenome (GOLD analysis project Ga0105047, IMG submission 78384) | Freshwater microbial communities from Lake Fryxell liftoff mats and glacier meltwater in Antarctica - MAT-04 (megahit assembly) | ecosystem: Environmental > Aquatic > Freshwater > Ice > Liftoff... | reverse complement strand
TGATCGTATGAAAGCCACGGAAAATGTCATTGAGCAGACGCCGGTCGTCCGAGTTGCGCTCGAGATCGACGAGCTTGTTATCGACGTCGGAGAGAAGATCGCTAGCCTCCTGCAGAAAATCCTGCAGGAGGTCTTCCATTCCCGAAAAGTCACTCATATATCAAGCTCCTAGAAGCCGAGGCTGTCGAGCAGGTCGTCGACCTGCTGCTGACTTCTGACGACGTCAGTACGCCCTGCAGCGTTGATTACCGGGCCGTTGAGCAGCGTATTGACCGACTCGGTGCGCTTGTCCCCCGGCATTGTTTCGATGAGCACGGACATCAGTTGCGACTCGAGGTCCTGCGCCAGCGCGACGACTTTCTTGATGACCTGACCGGTCAGATCCTGGAAATCCTGGGCCATCATGATTTCCATCAACTGTTCCTTGGTCGCCGCAGTCCGCTGCGGCACGGCGATCTTGACAAAAGCGCGCGTCTCGGCGGCGAGCAGCTTGAAATCGTCGACGTCCATGCGATTGGCGAAGAGCGCATCCCACTTGGCAGACAGCAAGGCCGCACCCGTCTCGAGTTCGTCCTGCAACGGATTGGCGATGTCGGTGGCGTTGAGCACCTTGCACGCCGCCTGTTCAGTCAGATTGGCGATGTACGCCAGTCGGTCCTTGGCCTCCGGGAGCGCCGATACGGTGTTTTCAATGAGCTTGTCATAGCCGAGTGCGCCCAGGGTATCGTGCAGTTGTCGGGCCATCAAACCGACCTGCTTGAATACCTTCTCCTGCACCGGCCAGTCGATCTCGTCGCCCCCGCTGTCGGTGCCGGCGGCACCAGCCGCGGGGCCAGCCGCCTTCTTGTCGGCGATGGAATCAAAGAGCGCCTGCAGGTCGTCCGTATCGTCGGTCGATCCGTCGCTCTCACGCGCCTGCTGCATCAGCGAAGGCTTGCCAGCGGCGGGCGGCGGCATGTGGATCGGCGCGCCAGCGGCAGAGGCCGTGCCGCTCGCAATACTGTCAAACAGGGCTTCGAGGTCACTCGAATCACCGGAGAAATTCGCTTCACTCATCAGGCACCCATTTTGTCAAAGATTTTCTGCAACTTCTCGGCCAGCGTCGCGGCAGTGAACGGCTTGACGATGTAACCGCTGGCGCCGGCCTGCGCGGCGGCGATAATATTCTCCTTCTTGGCCTCAGCCGTGATCATCATCACCGGCAAATGCGCGAGCGTCGGCGTCGAGCGGATCGCCTGAAGCAGTTGCAGGCCATCGAGGTTGGGCATGTTCCAGTCGGTCACGACGAATTCGAATCCGCCAGCCTGCAGTTTCTGCAGCGCGATCGCGCCATCTTCGGCTTCGTCGACGTTGGTAAAGCCTAATTCCTTGAGCAGATTCCTGACAATGCGGCGCATCGTCGAAAAGTCGTCCACGATCAGGATTCGTAACTTTGGATCAGCCATTCTTAATTCCCCAGTTCTTTCTTTTACCGCTCGAGCATCGGGCGCAGCGTGTCGGCGAGCACCTCGGCGTCGAACTTTGCCACATACGCGTCGACGCCGACCGCCTGCCCCATGGCGCGATTGGCCTCGGATGACAACGACGAATGCATGACGACCGGAATGCCCGTAAAGCGCGAATCGCCCTTGATGTATCGGGTCAGCACGTAGCCGTCCATTTCGGGCATTTCGGCATCGACGAGAATCAGTCGGATGTCGTCGCGCAGCGGCGTTTTCGACTGCATGGCATGTGCCGCGAGTCCCTGCAGTCGCGTCCATGCTTCGGCGCCATTCGTCGCGTGTTTATGCTTGACGCCGAGTTTGTCGAAGACCTCGGTGATCTTGCGCCGGGCGACAACCGAATCGTCAACGAAGAAGACGCCGCGATCGTCGCTGATTTGCGCCGGTGCAATGTCGACGATGACGGCTTCGCCGAAGGCGTTGGCGAGAATCTGCTCGACGTCGAGCAGCGACACCAGGGTCCCGTTCTCGAGTTCGGTGATCGCCGTGATCAAGCCCTGATTCGACGAAAGGACGCTTTCCGGCGCCCTGACTTTCTCCCAGTCGACGCGGATGATGCGATCAACCTCGTGCACCAGGAAACCGAGCGTCCGCTTCGAGTATTCGGCAACCATCATGGTCTTGCCGCGCTCGATCGGTTCATCCTTGTGCTCGAGGAAATTGACCAGCGAGAGGACGGGAATCACGTTTCCACGCAGCGAAACGAGCCCCTCGACGCCACGCGGCATATTCGGTGTGCGCGTGATGTGCGGGGTGCGCCCGACCTCACGCACCTTGAATACGTTGATACCGAAGGTCTCCCGTGTGCCGAGCGAGAAGAGCAGAATTTCCATCTTGTTCGAACCCACCAGACGGGTTCTCGCATCGACTGTCTCGAGCAGATTTTTACTTTGCGCCACTTCCATCGTTACACTCCAACGAGATCGCCGTTTCAGGTGGGCTGTACAACCGGAACCGATCCCAGACCGAGCAGGCGCCGCGTCAGCGTCTCCGAGAGTTTCTGGGCTTCGAATTTCGGCACGTACTCGTCTACACCAACGGATTTCCCGAGCTGGTGATTGGACATGCCGGACAAAGACGAATGCATGATTACCGGCACGCCGGAAAACCGCTGATCGGTCTTGATTTTTTTGGTGAGAATATAGCCGTCCATTTCCGGCATCTCGACATCGGTGAGCACCAGACTGACGAGATCAGTGACCTTCTGTCCGGAGGACTCGGCATAAGCGGCAATTTTCTCGAGTTCGTTCCAGGCCTCGCGACCGTTCATCGTCTCGATGTACTTGACCTTCATCGCGTCGAGTGTGCGCGCGATCTGCTTGCGCGCGACGACGGAATCGTCGGCAAAGAAGACGGTCAGCTGCGAATTGTCGAGTGGCTTGATATTGCGGTAGACGATTTCCTCGTCGTAATTGGTCGTCTCCGAGAGCACCTTTTCGACGTCCATCATCATCACCAGCCGGCCGTCATCAAGTTCAGTGACTGCCGTCACCAGCCCGCCCATCTGCGCCAACAGCATCTCGGGCGGAACCTTCATCTGACTCCAGTCAAGGCGCAAAATCGTATCGACGCCCTCGACGAGGAATCCCTGCGTGTGGCCGGCATACTCAGTGACGATCATGATCGAACGCGGCGTGTCAGTATTGAGCTTGGCATAATGCGCAAGGTCGACAACGGGGACGAGCACGCCGCGCAGACTGACCATTCCCTGGACCGACGCGGGCATCTCGGGCGCTGAAGTGATCGGCGGTGTGCGCATGACTTCCCGCACTTTAAAGACGTTGATGCCGAAAGTCTCTCGTCGCCCGGTTGTCGAATTGACGCCGAGCGAGAAAAGCAGAATTTCCAGCTTGTTGGTGCCGGCGAGCTTGGTGCGCGCGTCAATATTCTTCAGCAACTCCGACATGCCCGGACCCCCTCCTGGGAAAATAGCGACAACCTTGCGATCTTGTGTTGCACATCTTAATCGAACACACCTGATTTCACCACATCGATCTCTATAGAAGCCGTGCCGCACGCACAGGCAAGACAAGCCGCGCCGGCAAGCCACTGGCGGGCCGACGCCGGTGTCGCAGCGGCTTGGTACGCGAACGCCGCGCCAGACATTTTTATGCAGGCGTCCTGCCAACCAGCGAAAGTACGCGCGCCGAGAGTTCATGCAGACTGAGCACGCACTCGACAGCGCCGATCAACGCTGCTTCGCGCGGCATGCCATACACGACACAACTCGCTTCGTCCTGGCCAAACGTCCGCGCGCCGGCTGCGCGCATGCGCAGCAGGCCACCGGCGCCGTCCTTGCCCATGCCGGTGAGGATGACGCCGACGGCGTTGCGTCCGACGAGTTCGGCCGCTGAGTCGAAGAGCACGTCGACCGAGGGGCGATGGCGGTTGACTGGCGGCGTCTTGAGCAATTCGGTCATGTAGCCTGCAGCGCTCCGTCTGAGTGCCATGTGGGAATGGCCGGGTGCCACGTAAGCCGTTCCCGACTCGAGCGTTTCGCCACCCAGCGCCTCGATGACGCGCAGCTGGCAGAGGCTGTTCAGGCGAGCGGCGAACGAGCCAGTGAATGATTCTGGCATATGCTGGACGATGAGGATCGGCGGGCACGCCGCCGGAAACCCGAGGAGAAAGGTCTTGACCGCTTCGGTGCCACCGGTCGACGCGCCAACGAAGATGATGCGGCTGCCTGCGGCGACCGGGCGCGGCGAACCGGCCACTGGCGCGCGCTCCATGTCAGCGCTGGCGCGAGGCGACTTCATAGACGGTTTTACCCTGCGATCGGAAGAGGTCGGCGGCGTGCAGAAAACTTTCCGAGTGGCCGGCGAAGAGCAGCCCGCCCTTGTCGAGCAGCGGGGCGAAGCGCTGCAGGATGCGGTACTGCGTCGGCTTGTCGAAATAGATCATGACGTTGCGGCAGAAAAGCGCGTCGAGCGGGCCGCGCACCGACCAGTTCGCTTCGAGCAGATTGATGCGCTCGAAACTGACCAGGCGGCGCAATTCCGGGCGAATGGCAAAGCTCGCGTCGCGCGCATCGCCGCCCTTGATAAAAAAGCGGGACAAGCGCTCGGGCGAGAGCTTATCGACACGCTCAGGCGCGTATATACCCTTGGCGGCCGTGGCAAGGACGCTGGTATCGAGATCGGAGGCGACGATGGCAACCGGCGGGCTCCAGCTGTTGAACGCTTCAACGGCGGTCATCGCTATGCTGTAGGGCTCCTCTCCGGTCGACGCGGCGGAGCACCAGATGCGGATCGGCGAGCGCCCTTGCAGCTTTTTGAGATGCGCGGCGAGGATGGGGAAATGATGCGGTTCGCGAAAAAATGACGTCAGGTTGGTGGTCAGCGAGTTGACGAATTTTTCCCACTCGAGCTTGTCTCCGCGTTCGAGGAGCGCGAGATAATCGCCAAAGGAGTTCATGCGCGTTTCACGCAGGCGACGCGCCAGTCGGCTGTAGACCATGTCCTGCTTGGCCGACGACAGCGAAATCCCGGCGTGTTCGTAGATCAGCTTGCGCACGCGGTCGAAGTCGGCGACGGTAAATGCGAACTCGCGATCGCCGCTGTCGCGCCGTATCGGCGTCCAGTTCGTAAAGGTATTTTTTTCAAGCACTGCTCAGACCCCCGCTTCTTGCCGACAGCGCATTACTTTACGCCTATCTGCGTAAAATTCGGTCGCGGTCAGTTGCCGCTCACCGCGGAGCGTCGGATGGCGCGGGCGCTGTTTCGCTGCGCCGGTCGCTATCGATATCGACGCTGGCGTTTCCGTCTTCCTGCAGCATCGCTTCCTCGGTCCGCTTGTTGAGAACGACGATATTTATGCGCCGGTTGGCCGAACTCAAGGGGTCGTTTTTGTCGAACAGCACCGTCGACGACAGGCCGACGACGCGCAGGACCTTGTTCTCGTCCATTCCGCCCAAAATCATTTCGCGACGGGAGGCGTTGGCGCGATTGGCGGAAAGCTCCCAGTTCGAGAAGCCTTTCTCGCCGCCGCCGAATTGTGCCGCGTCGGTGTGTCCCGAAAAACTCACCTTGTTCGGCACGGCGTTCAGCGCCCGGCCAATCTCGCGCAGAATGACTTTCGAATAAGGCTTGAGCTCGGCGCTACTGGTATCGAACATCGGCCTATTTTGTTCGTCGATGATCTGGATGCGCAAGCCCTCGGGCGTCACGTCGATCAGCAACTGATTCTTGAACTGCCTGAGCGTTGAATTGCTCTCAATCAGCTTTTCGATGTTCTTTTTGAGTTCACCAAGCGTCGCCTTTTCCTGCTGCTCAAACTCTTTACTCTGGACGCGCGCATCCTTGGTATTCGCCGCCTTTTTTTGTGGCTCGAGCTCGCCCTTCTTGATCTGACCGCCGCGTTTCGTGAGGTCGTTACCACCGCCGCTGAGAATGCTATGCGCGTCACCGGCTCCGCTGCCACCACTCAAGCTGACCTTCATCGGATTCAGGAAGTAATCGGCGATGCCCTTGAGGTCGCCGTTCGCCGTCGAGCCGAGCAACCACATCAGCATGAAGAAAGCCATCATCGCCGTAACGAAATCGGCGTAGGCGAGCTTCCACGCCCCGCCGTGGTGTCCTCCGGCGGATTTTTTGATGCGTTTGATGACTATCGGGCGTACGTCTTCACTCATACCAATCCTGGGGCAGCGAAAGGCTCATCGGGCTAGCGGCCCTTGCGCGCCTTGAGTTCGGCCTCGAGCTCGATGAAGCGCGGCCGGTCACCGGCAAACAGGACTTTGCGTCCGAATTCGACCGCCACTTGCGGTGCGTAACCAGACATCGATGCGAGCAGTACGACCTTGATCACCTGATAGATCTTCGAGCCGGCGTTCGCCTTCTGCTCGAGCTGAATGGCGATCGGCGTCACGAAGCCATACGAGATCAGGATACCGAGGAAGGTGCCGACCAGCGCGCCACCGATCATCTTGCCAAGGACCGCCGGCGGCTCGCCGACCGAGCCCATGACGTTCACCACGCCCATGACGGCGACGACGATACCGAAGGCCGGCAAGCCGTCGGCCATTTTCGCCATGGCGTGTGCAGGTACTTCGGCCTCGTGGTGATGGGTCTCGATTTCGATGTCCATCAGGTTCTCTATTTCGAGCGCATTGAGGTTACCGCCGACCATCATGCGCAGGTAGTCGGTAATGAACTCCATCACGTGATGGTCGCCGGCGAGTGTCGGGTACTTCCCGAAGATCGAGCTCTCGAGCGGATTCTCGACGTCGTTCTCGATCGACATCAGGCCCTCCTTGCGGATCTTGGCGAGCACCTCAAAAAGCATGGCGAGCAGATCAACGTAGAGTGCCTTGTTGTACTTCGAACCCTTGAACAGACTCGGTAGTGAGGCGATCGTCGCCTTGATGACCTTGATGTCGTTGCTGCCGAGGAAGCTGCCGAGGGCCAGGCCTATGATCGCCACATACTCCAACGGCATCCAGAGGGCAGCGAGACTGCCATGCACGGCGTAGGTCCCGACTGCCGAAGCCAGGATGATGACGTACCCGACGATAAGAAACATTGAACTCCCCCGTCAGGCGATGCTGGGCACACGTCTGACCGAATTTGACTTATGGGCCTATTGTAACGGGGATGGCGCGATGGACGAAACAAAAACAAGGTGGCCGCAGCCGGAACGACCACCCCGTGCCGGCGCGTCGCAGCGCCGTATCGTATAGAATCGTAATGATCAAAAAGGGGCCAGCGAGATGAAGTTTTGTAACCAGTGCGGAGCCAGTGTTGAACTGCGCATCCCACCCGGCGACTCGCTTGAGCGCCATGTGTGCCGGGCGTGCGGGACGATCCATTACATCAATCCCAAGCTCGTGATCGGCTGCGTCGTCGAATGGGAAGGCGATATCTTGCTCTGCCGCCGCGCCATCGAACCCTGCTCCGGACTGTGGACGCTACCCGCCGGATTCATGGAGGTCGGCGAGTCGACGCGTGAGGCCGCCCGGCGCGAAACGCTGGAGGAAGCCTGTGCGCGAATTACTATCGATGATTTATTCGCACTGATCAATATTCCGCACATCGACCAGGTGCACATCTTCTACCGCGGACGTCTGCTTGAGGCGGAATTTGCCGCCGGGGCCGAGAGCCTCGAGACGGCGCTTTTCGGCGAAGCCGATATTCCGTGGCAGGCGCTCGCGTTCCGCAGCGTCGCGCTGTGTCTTAAGCGCTACTTCGCCGACCGCCGCCGCGGGCACTTCACGGTTCACGAAGAAGACATGCTGCCGCCGGCTAGCGGTCACCCTCGAGGCTGAATTCGACCACTTTCAGCAAGCGGAAACTGCGTCCGCGCAGGCCGTCCGGCAGGCTCGCAGCGCGCGTCGCCTGGGTCATCATGTCGACCGCCTGTTCGTCGAGTACGGCTCGCCCGCTCGAGCGCGCAAGCGAAACCTGGGGTCGCGACAACAGCGCGTCGAAAACCAGTTCGATTTCGGCGCGTCCCTCCCATCCGCGTTCCCTGGCGAGCGCCGGATAGCGTTTGAAGTGCCTTGCCGCCAAGCCGAGCGCCACGCTGTACTGGCGAAGGTCGTCGGCGTTGAGCGCTTCGCCAAGCACCGGTTTGGCCGGTGCAGAGGCGCTCGCGGCGGTCGCCGGCGCGCCTGCTGCCGGCAGCGCTGACGAGACCGGCGCCCCGCCATCGCGCGCCGCCGCAGCGGCCGGCGGCGCAGGAGGCGCGGGAGGCGATGGAGCAGACGCCTGCTCAACGGCGATCGTCGGCGTGCCGGCGCTCGCCTGGCGCGGCAGGGCCGGCGGCGCGCTTGGCGGCGCCGGCCGAGCGGCCGGCGGGGGAATTTTTGCGGGCGCAGGCGGCAACGGGGGCACCTCGTCACGCTGCTCACGAGTGAGCAGCGCATTGACTGTCACAGCCGGCATGCGGGGCTTTACGGCAAACGGAGTTACCGTACTCAACAAGAGCGCGCCGTGCAGCAGCAATGAGATAGCGAGGGCCGCAAGCAGTGTGCGGCGCGATGATGAATGCATGGACGCCAGGACGGGTGAGAGGTTCCGGTAAAAAAAGTCATCGTGCGACGGGGGTGTTAGTGGGGCGGGCAGCGGCTCGCCCGAGCAGCCAGTCGGATACAAGCGAGTCGGCTGCAAAAAACGGGGCGGCGGCTTATCTTCACCCGTATTCCTGCGCGAATTGAATAACTATTCGCGTGCAATCCGTGCAAAGCTGCGCTCGCCTCCCACCTATTTAGTTCCGGCATAACCCGAAGCTAAGCCTTCACTAACACTTCATTTTCGCTTCGACCCATCAAACCGACAGGATGCCACGCCAAGTTTACCATTTTCGCCCGCTCGAGCAGCGCAGACTTGCCAACCTTGCCCGAGCGACCGTCCTGCCTCGGCCGGGCGGATTGCCCAAGCCCATTGCCCCCTTGGACAAAGCGCGGCGAACGGTCAGAATAGAAGCGCTATGAATACTGAATAACTGCGATGGACCATCTGATTAAAGACACCGCGACGCTCGAGCTCTATGCCTGGCTCGCGCCGGACGCCGAATTGCCGGGTTGGGACATCCTGACCGGCAACCCCTTTGGTACAGCGTTGCCCGAAGATCACTTCACGACCGTCCAGAACTACTTTGCCGAATACCACCTCGAGTACTACCGGCAACGGCTCTACAGCAGCTTTCCCAGCCGCCTGCACGCGCTGCTGCTTTTCGCAACGCGCATTGACGCTGAAAATTTTCGCGCCAAGCACCCGGGCCGCGTGTTCGGAAAAACGCTGATGCGCGCACACAGCAAGGGGCCGTATGTCGTTTCCTTTCACGACTCGAGTTGGCTCGACTACTTGCGTCTGCCGCACAGCCTCAACCTTGCGACGCTCGACGAGGTGTCCGGCCATTACTGGAAAGGCGCGCTCGTCGAGGACGTCGGCCTGCGCTTTCTCGACGAGCGCTGGCGCGAAGCGCCGGTCATCGAAGCCTTGTTCCAGGGCACACTCGAATGCGTCGAGCGGCGACCGCAGACGCTGCGGCTTCCGGGTTTTTCCTAACGGCCGCTGCGGCCGCCCGTCGCACCGCCAACCGTTTCGCTCGGCGGCCGGATCGTCGGCGTCGCCCGCGGCGGGGCCTCAGGCATCGGAGGCAGGCCATGCGGACGATTGCGAACGCGTGCGTGGCGCATGAAAAAGCGAACCGGCGCGGCCTTTCTGAGCAATTGCCCGTTGAGGTCAACGATACTCGCATCGAGCTGAATTCTTTGATTGGGCGGCGGCAAGGTAGCGGTCCATAACTCGGGCGGCAGCGTGAACTCCTCAGCAGTAAAACGCTGTGCGACCGGGCTCCCGTTGACGCTCACGACAACGGCGTGGCCTTCGCCGATCTGCAGCGGCGGATCGACGACGACGCGCACTTCGAAGATCGCCGTGTTGGCCAGCACGCTTCCGTCGTTCTCGGGATAAGTAACCGCAAAGCTGCGGTAGGCCGGCGGCGCGGCGGCGGCAGCCGGGCGATCGCTCGCGCCGGTCGGCGCGTTCGCCGGTGACGCCCCCACTGCCTCCTTCGTGGGCGTGACGACGGTGAGCGGCGGCAGAATGATTTCCTTCGCCCCGGGCTGCGGCTTATTGGAAAAAAGCGGCCCGTTTTCGCCGGGACTGACGTAGATACCCTGCGCCTGCGCGCCCACGCCGCACAGTCCGATGACGAGAATGAACGGCGCGACGAATGACGGGATCAGCGATTTCACGAGCGACCTCCACAACAATCAATTCAAGACACACTTAGCGTGACGCAAAGCCGGCGGTCCGTCCACTGCCGCGCAACCATTCACGGCGCGCGCATCGTTCCTGTGGCGGCGGCCGGGACGATGCAATGGGTCGCACGAGCATGCGCACAATTTCGCGGCGAGCGCCCGGAAAAGCCTTAAATGGTCATCCCGCCGTTGATCGAAATCGTTTCACCGTTCATGAAGGCCGCTTCGTCGGAGGCCGCGAAAAGTATCGCCGCGGCGATTTCGTCGTCGCGACCGAAGCGCCCCATCGGCTGGCGTGCGGTGAACTCGGCGCGCGCTTTTTCCGGCTCGGCGAAGGCCTGCAAGCGCCTTTCGAGCGACGGGGTGTGGGTGGTTCCCGGGCAGACGCAATTAACGCGAATGTTCTCGGCCAGGTGGTCGCGCGCCATAGCGCGCGTCAGCGCGAGCAGCGCGCCCTTGGATGCCGAATACGCGGCACGGTCGGGAATGCCTTTCTCGGCCGCCACCGAAGCGACATGGACGATGACGCCGCCGCCGGTCTGGCGCATAACCTTGATCGCCTCGCGCGAGACGAGATAACTGCCTTTCACGTTGACCGCGAAGGTGCGCTCCCAGTCACCTTCGCTGATCGTATCGACGCGCCCGGGAAGGACGATCCCGGCGTTGTTGACGACGATGTCCAGACGCCCGAAGCCGTGCACGGCGGCCTCGACCATGCGCCGCGCGTCCTCGCTCTGCGCAACGTCGCCCTGCACGAAGAGCGCCGCGCCGCCGGCGCCCTTGATCAGTTCGAGCGTTTCGCTGCCGCTTGCCAGCGACTGCGAATTGACAACCAGCCGGGCGCCGGCCCGGGCGAAAGCTTGAGCGGCGGCGCGGCCGATGCCGGCACCCGAACCGGTAATCAGGACGACTTTGTCGGCAAAACGCATTGTTAATCCTCCGCATGATGGCTTGTTGGTGCCGCATGCCGGCGCACGAGGCCAGTCTCGGCAATGGCCAACACTCTAGCAAACTATCGCGGC
>Ga0105047_10017325_pt1 | contig 11234 bp, 9 predicted proteins | sample MAT04_FD_78384 | JGI IMG/M metagenome (GOLD analysis project Ga0105047, IMG submission 78384) | Freshwater microbial communities from Lake Fryxell liftoff mats and glacier meltwater in Antarctica - MAT-04 (megahit assembly) | ecosystem: Environmental > Aquatic > Freshwater > Ice > Liftoff... | reverse complement strand
GGGCATCGACCTGACGGACAATTTCACCCTGGACGGCTTTGTGAACAACGTCTTCGACACCTATGGCGTGACCAAGCAGACCGATATCGGCGGCGGCTCCAACCCGATCGCCTATACGATCCGCCCGCGGACCTATGGTCTCAAGCTGAGGGCCAATTTCTAGCCTTACCGTCTATCGAAACCACACCAGTGAGGAATACCGATGCCTAAGAAGCCTTATCATGTGGACGTCCGCAAACTGCCCCGGCAGTCCCGTTACGGCGGCGCCATGGAGGAGACCGCAGTCCTGATGGACGGCGCGATCCTGAAGTTCTCGTGGGGCAAGGCCGGCAGCCCGGAGATGACCGGGCGGACCGCCGCCCAAGGTCATATGGATGTCCACCCGTGGGACCAGTCCATCCTGCTGCTGTCCGGCCGCGTCGAAGCCACCCTTGGCGAGAACGGCTCGGACGGCACCTACATCCTGGAGCCCGGGCACATCATCTACATCCCCGCGAACATGCCCCACAGCGGCCGTGTCCTCGGCGACGAGGAAGCGTTCGGCGTCGATATCTTCGCGCCGGTCCGCGAGGATTATCTCGACATGTGCGAGCACCAGCTCGCGCTTGAGAAGGCGTGATCTAGACGCCTGAGGACTACGGGACGCCAAGCGACGGCGGACCAGGCATCAAGGAAGGCTGGGGTGCTCGGTAGGGCCCCCCAGCCGGCCGCCTGTCCCCGCCGCCCGTCCCGGGACTACCCGGAACTCGGACGACCGTGACCGCCGGAAGCCATCGCCGCAAGGCCCGGCTCTCGTTCCCTAACAGTAACGAGGCGCGGCGAGCGGACGGCGGCTTGCGGGCGGTCCCGAACCTATGTTCTGTTTCCGCCAGTCTACGATCAGCCATGAAGGGTATTGAGGATGTCTAGCCGCACTCTGCTGCGTGGTCTCGCCATCGGGCTCGCCATCTTCAGCGCCTCCTGCACCAAGCAGGACGGCGGCGCCTCGATCAACGAGCCGTTCGTGGTCGGCATTCGCCAGGTCGGCGAGGTCTACGACCCTTCCCACGTGCTGCCGTCGGAGGTGTCGGCGGTCGGCTTCAACGTCTACGACTGGCTGTTCGACCGAAATCACAAAGGCCAGGCGGCCCCAGGCATCGCCGAGTCCTGGGAGATGTCGCCGGACGCCCGCGTCCTGACAGTCAAGCTGCGGCCGGGGGTGACCTTCCAGAATGGCTCGCCCCTGACGGCCGACGATTTGGTCTTCAGCTGGGCCCGCTACATCAAGGGCGGCTTCAGCACCCGCATCTCGCGGTCGCTCGACAAGATCGAGGTGGTCGATCCCCTGACCGCCAAGTTCTACTTCGGCAAGCCGGAGATCGGCTTTGTGCCCTTCGGCGGTTTCGCGGTCATGTCCAAGGCTTATTACGAAAAGGTCGGCGAGCAGGCTTTCAAGACCAATCCCATCGGCACCGGTCCCTACCGGATCAAGGCTCTGGCTCGGGGCCGATACGTTGATCTGGAACGGTACGACGGCTATTGGGGCCCCAAGCCCGAGCTGAAGAACGCCCGGTTCGCCTTCGTCACGGAAGACACCACCCGCGTCGCCCAGCTTCGGGCCGGCGAGGCCGACATGGCCATGCAGGTGCCGTTCCCGCTGGTGACCGAGATCGAGACCGATCCGAACCTGAAGACGGTGACTCTGAGCCCCAGCGGCACCACCATCTTCCTGGCCATGAAGATCGATAATCCCAAGACGCCCTGGGCCGATAAGCGGGTGCGCGAGGCCATTGCTCTGTCGATCGATCACGACTCGATCATCAAGAACATCCTGCGCGGGCATCCCACCTACTATCCCTTCCTCGCCCCCAATGACGTCGGCTACGACGCCACTCTGAAGCCCTATCCCTACGATCCGGCGCGGGCCAAGCAACTGCTCAAGGAAGCGGGGGTCACCAACCTGACCATCGAGCTGCCCTATATCTCGGGCGCCACCACCGGCCTGAAAGAGACCGCCGAAGCGGTGGCCCTGTACATGCGCGCGGTGGGCATCACCGCCACGGCCAAGCCCATCGAGGGTCCGCAGTTCATCAGCTGGGTTCTGGAGGCCAGCCGCAATCCCAAGCAGGACTATATTGCGGTGTTCATAGGCGCCACGGCCGGGACCGCCGATTCCTCCAGCGGCCTGCTGACCCACTTCAGCACCGCTACGCCGTTCGCCTGGTACATCGATCCCGAGATCAACCGCATGGCCTTTGACATGGCCAGCACGCCGGACGAGGCCGCGCGCGCCGAGAAGATTCGGACTCTGGGCCAGGCCGTGCACGCCGACTACCGCTACGTGCCGCTTTGGTCGACGGCGCACATCTACGGCATGAAGAAGTGCATCGACTTCACTCCCACCCTTGGGTCGTACGATCTGATCATGCTGCGCGATGTCAAAGTTTCGCGCTGTGCGGCCAAGGCGGCCAAGTAATCCCGGCCGCCGCTCCGCCATCCGGCTAGACGACCCTCAAGATGTGTGAATTGGAATATTGATGACTATCCAGCGCAGCGACCGAAAAGCCTGGGCTCGCGAGCACTTCAAGGGGCTCGAAAATGTGCTGATGCCTTCGTTCAGCGCCAACCTGCGCGACCTGGACGAGGACGGCATTCGACTGGACGTTCGCCAGAGCATCGCCCACGGCTTCTTCTCCAGCCTCTGCGCGGTGGAGAGCGGGCTCAGCCTGGACGAAAAGAAGCGGATGCTGTCGGCGGCCGCCGACGAGGCCCAGGGCAAGATCGGCATCGCCGTGTCTTTGACGGGCGAAAGCGTGGAAGCCAACGTCGAGACCCTACGGCTCGCAGAGGCCGTCGGCGCGACCCACGCCCAGCTCAATTTCCCTCAAGCCTTCGCGCCGAAAAGCCAGGATGAGGTCTATGATTTCGTTCGTCAGGTGGCGGACGCGACTGACCTCGGCCTCTATATCTCGGACAACTTCGGCTTCCACCAGCTGCACCCCAGCGGCCTGCCGTTCGAGGCCTACGAGCGACTGGCCGAAGTGGACAACATCGTGGCCCTCAAGCTGGGCGGCATGGACCCCGGCCTGATCCTGGAGGCCTTCGAACGCTTCAGCGACAAGCTTCTGGTGACCACCGTGAACATCGGCATGCTGCCGATGCTGAGCAAGAGTTTCGACATCCAGTGGAGCGGGGCCTGGACCGTCGAAGGTCTGCAATCGCCGGAAAAGCCCCACGCCGTCGAGTTCTTCAATCATCTCACCCGCGGCGAAACCGAAAAGGCCATGGCGTCGTACTGGCGCATGGCTCCGGCGCTCGGCGCGACGATGAGAGTGCTGGCCCCGCTCGCCCCCACCGGGGCGTCGCATTGGCCGCTTCAGAAATACCAGCAGTGGCTCAGCGGCGGCAACGGCGGCATGACCCGCCAGCCGGTGATGCGGGTTTATGACCGCGACATGATGGCCATTCGCGGCGGCCTGAAGGCGGTGGGCGTGGACTGCGCCGACGCCAACGAGGACTTCTACTTGGGCCGGTCGGCCCTGGCCCGTGAGGGCTCCGGCAAGAAGACCTCCGCCAAGACCAAGAAGGAAGCAGCCCAGTGACCGTCAAGCGCACCGAACGCAAGGAATGGGCGCGCGACAGCCTGAAGGGCATCGAGAACGCCCTGATGCCGTCGTTCACCGCCGATCTCACCGGGCTGGACGAAGAGGGCATCCGCTGGGATGTGCGCCAAGCGATCGCCCACGGCTTCTTCTCGACCATGTGCACCTGCGAGGTCGGGCTGACCCTGGAGGAGAACAAACGATTCCTCGAGATCGTCTGCGACGAGGCCAAGGGCCGCATCCAGGTGTCCTTCACCCTGCTGAACGACTCCTTCGAGGATAATATCGAGCTGATGGCCCACGCCGAAAAGGTCGGCGCCGGCCACGCCCTGCTGGGCTATCCCCAGACCTATCGCCCGACCAGCACCGACGACATCGTCGAAAAGACCCGGATGATGGCCGAGAGCACCAATCTAGGCCTGGTCATGTACGCCAGCGACAAGTTCGACTTCGGCCGCTTCCATCCCAGCCAGGTTCCCTTCGACGCATTCGAAAAGATCGCCGACATCCCCAATGTGGTGTCGATCAAGGTCGGCTTCGGCGACGCCGCCATGACCTTTGAGGCCTTTGAGCGATACGGCGACCGCGTCCTGGTGAATGTCGGCACCCCCTGGCTGATGGGCTTCTTCCCGATGCTGCACAAACGCTACGGCGCGCAGTGGTGGGGCGGCGGCTCGTGGGAAATGTGGCAGTCGCCGGACAAGCCTTATCTGGTTGAATACTACAACCACGTGGTGCGCGGAGAGATCGACAAGGCTCGCGCAGTCTACTGGCAGTTCGGCAAGGGCAACGGCGCCATGATGGCCAGCATCAGCCGCGGCGGCGACGGCGGGATGTACAACTGGCCTCTCGGCAAATACATCAGCTGGTCGGTGGGCGGCAACGGCGGGACTATGCGCCAGCCGGCCATGCGTCTCACCCCCGGTCACATGATGGGCCGCAAGGCGCAGTTGCGCGCGATCGGCATCACGCCCCGGGAGCCGGACGAGGAGTTCTGGGTCGGCCGCGTCCGTTTCGGCCAGGAAGCCGCGTCTGCTCCTAAGGCGTCTTCCTCCAAGGCCCGCTCGGCCTAGGGGGTGCAGACCATGCCGCATCCGCCCATCCGGGCGCCCGACCTGGGACGCAAGACCGCGGCGACCGCACCCAGGGGCGGCCGATGACCCGCTACGTCCTGCGGCGGATCGCGTTCGGCCTGCTGTCGCTGTTCGCTGTCAGCCTGATCACCTTTGTGACCACCCGCCTGTCGGGCGACGTGACCTATCTGCTGGCGCCCATGGACGCCACGCGAGAGGAGATCGCCCAGGTCCGCGCCAATTACGGTCTGGACAAGCCGCTGCCGGTCCAGTTCGCGACCTATCTGAAGAACGCCGTCCAGGGTGATTTTGGGACCTCGATCAAATACGGCGTGCCGGCCCTGGACCTCGTGCTTAGCCGGCTGCCGGCGACTATCCTGCTGTCCTTGACCGGCTTCGCCCTGGCCCTTGTGGTCGGTGTGCCCCTGGGCATCCTTGCGGCGCGTCGACGGGGCGGTCCGGCCGACCATTTCGCCAGCCTGTTCTCGCTGGTGGGCCAGGCGATGCCGGGGTTCTGGGTCGCCATCATGCTGCAACTGGTGTTCGCGGTGACCCTGCGCGTATTGCCGACCGGCGGCGCCGGCAGCCCCGCCCACCTGATCCTGCCTGCCATTGCGGTCAGTTGGTTCTCCATCGCCGCCTTCATGCGGCTGACCCGCGGCTCGATGCTGGAAGTGCTGGAATCCGACTACGTCAAGCTCGCCCGGGTGAAGGGCAACCCGGAACGGGTGGTGGTGCTCAAGCACGCCTTCCGCAACGCCCTGATCCCTTTGGTCACCTTCGCCGGCCTCAATCTCGGCGTCCTGCTCGGCGGAGCGGTGGTGATCGAGTCCGTTTTCGCCTGGCCCGGCGTCGGACAGCTGATGATCGCCTCGATCGGCGCGCGCGACTATCCCATCGTCCAAGCAGGGGTGCTGGTGACCGCCAGCATGTTCATCGCCGTGAACCTGGTCGTCGACCTGCTCTACGGCGTCCTTGATCCGAGAATCCGTAATGAGTGACAGTGTCTCCAACGCGGCTATTGCGCCCCCAGCCGTGCGGGGCGAGGTCTTGGAGGTGATCGACGCCCCCAAGGACGCGGCTGTCCGCGTCGGCCGTTCCCGTCGGCGCAAGGGCGGACGGCTGCCGTGGCTGGCGTTGCTCCTGCTGGCCCCGATCGTGATCTTCGGCCTGTTCGGGCCCATCCTGGCCCCCCAGGATCCAACCTCGATCAATCCCAGCGATGCGCTGATCCCGCCAATGTATTTCGGCGGGACCTGGGAGCACGTCCTCGGCACCGACCACACCGGCCGCGACATGCTCAGCCGGCTGATTGACGGCGCCCGCAATTCCCTGATGGTGGCCTTCTTCGGGGTCGCCCTGGCGGGGGCTTTCGGCACGGCCGTCGGCCTGCTCTCGGGCTATCTGCGAGGGGCGGTTGATGAAATCCTCATGCGCATCGTCGACATGCAGCTGGCCTTTCCGGCCATTCTGCTGGCGGTGCTTCTGGCGGCCGTGATCGGCGGCGGCCTCATGACCGTCATCATCAGCCTTATGATCACCTTCTGGTCCACCTATGCCCGCGTGGTGCGCGGAGAAACCCTGCTTCAAATGCAACGCGATTATGTCGCCTTGGCCCGGGTGGCGGGCGCCAGCCGCTGGCGCATCATGCGGCTCCATGTCCTGCCCAACCTCCTCAGCGTGGTCCTCGTTCTGGCCACGCTCCAACTGGGCGCGGCTGTCGGCTTCGAGGCGGCCCTGACCTTCCTCGGCCTCGGCATCCAGCCCCCGGCCTCGGCGTGGGGCCTCATGATCTCCGACGGCCGCCTGTTCATGTCCCAGGCTTGGTGGATTCCGACCGTTCCGGGCATCGCCTTGGTGATGACGGTTCTGGGCGCCAACCTGCTCGGCGACTGGCTTCGTGATCGCTTCGACCCGAGATTGCGCCAGCTATGAGCGCCCAAGCCCAACCCCTTCTCGAGGTTCGCGATCTTCGCACCTATCTGCACCTGCGCTCGGGCGTGGTGCGCGCGGTGGACGGGGCCAGCTTCACCATCCAGCGCGGCGAGGCCCTGGGTCTGGTCGGCGAGTCCGGCAGCGGCAAGAGCATGACCTGCCTGTCGATCATGCGCATCGAGCCGCGGCCGGCTGCGGTGATCGGCGGCGGGCAGATCCTGCTCGACGGGGAGAACCTGCTGGATAAATCCCTGGCCGAAATGCGTCATGTGCGCGGCGGCCGGATCGGCATGATCCTACAGGACCCGCTCAACTCGCTGAATCCCGTGCTGACCATCGGCGATCAGCTGCTTGAGGCCTTGCGGCTGTCCTATCCGAACAGCGACAAGGCGGATCTGCGCCGGCAGGCCGCCGAGGCGCTGGACCGCGTCGGAATCCCCAACGCTGAGGCGCGGCTTCAGTCCTATCCCTTCGAGTTCAGCGGCGGCATGTGCCAGCGCGTCGCCGCCGCCATCGCCATGGTGCGCAGCCCCGACCTGCTGATCGCCGACGAGCCGACCACAGCCCTGGACGTCACCAGTCAGGCCAAGTTCCTCGGCCTCCTGGACGAATTGCGGCGCGAACGGGGCATGAGCTTGCTGCTGGTCACGCACGACTTGGGCATCGTGGCGGAAACCTGTGACAGGGTGGCTGTGATGTACGGCGGCCGGGTGGTCGAAACGGGCCCGACGCGGGAGATTCTCAGCCAGCCGCGCCACCCCTACACCCAGGCCCTGCTTCGCGCCGTTCCGCACCTGGACGGGCCGCGCATGGAGCGCCTGTTCCAGATCGCGGGCGAGCCCCCCAGCATTCGGGCGCCCCAGGTGGGATGCGCCTATGCGCCCCGATGCGACTTTGCCAAGGATCGCTGCCGCACCGAGGCGCCCCCGACCCTGCGCTACGCGGGCGGCGAGTCCGTCGCCTGCTGGATGCATGCCCCCGAGTGCGCCCCTGCGGCGGCCGTTCCGGCGCCCGCCAGGAGCAAGCCATGACCGCGGACCTGCTCGAAGTTCGCGAGGTCGCCAAGACCTTCCACCTGCGCCGCCGCCGGCGCCGCGGCGGCTCGGTGCGGGCGGTGGACGCGGTGTCCTTCTCGGTGCGCGCTGGCGAGTCCGTCGGCATCGCCGGCGAGAGCGGCAGCGGCAAGAGCACCCTGGCGCGCATCCTCCTGCGTCTGGACAAGCCGACCAGCGGCCAGATCCTGTTCGACGGTACCGACATCGCGGGCGCGGCGGGCGAAGAGTTGATGAACTATCGCCGCCAGGTCCAGGCGGTGTTCCAGAATAGCTCCAGCGCCCTCAGCCCGCGCATGCGGATCGGCGACATCATCGCCGAGCCCCTGGTCGTCCAGCAGCGGGACGTGCCGGACAAGGACGTGATCGCCCGGGTCGAGGAACTGATGCGCCGGGTCGGCCTGCCGGGGGAATTGCGTCGCAGCTATCCGCACGAGCTCAGCGGCGGTCAGAAGCAGCGCGTGGCCATTGCGCGCTCGCTGATCGTCGATCCGCGGATGCTGGTGCTGGATGAGCCCGTCTCCGCCCTCGACGTCTCGGTGCGCAGCCAGGTTCTGAACCTGCTTCTCGACCTGCAAAAGGAACGCGGGCTGGCCTATCTGATGATCGCTCATGACCTTGCGATCCTGCGCCATGTCACCACCTACCTCGTGGTCATCTACCGCGGTCGCATCGTCGAGCAGGGGCCGACCGAAGAGGTTCTGTCGGCGCCGCGCCACCCCTATACGCGCGCACTGGTCGCCGCTTCGCCGCGGTTCGACCGGGTAGGCGTGGCCGTCGAGGGCGTCGCTGACGCCGATGCGGGGATCGAGACGCAAGCGGGCTGCGCCTTCGCGCCCCGCTGCCCTCTGGTCATCGACCGCTGCCGCGTCGACACTCCGGTCTTGGAGGATATCGGCCCGGGAGGCACAGTCATCCATCGCGCAGCGTGCCACCTGTTAGCTCGCCCCGTTCCCACCGCTCTCAACGAGCCCCCCAAAGGAGACCTGTAAGATGTCTGGTACAGAAGTACTCTCCGGCCTGGTCACCGCCCTCGCTTCCGGACAGGTCAAGGTCGTCGACCTTACCCAGCCCCTCAGCGCCGACACCGTGGTCATCGACCTGCCCCCGCAGATCGGCAAGAACTCGCCGCCCTTTTCGATGCACCGTATCTCGCAGTACGATGCCGATGGTCCGGCCTGGTACTGGAATGAGATCCGGATGGGCGAGCACACCGGCACGCACTTCGACGCTCCGAACCACTGGATCACTGGCAAGGACCACGAAGAAGGCAGTCCTGCGACCCTGCCCGTCAGCCGATTCGTCGCCCCGGCCTGCGTCATCGATTGCAGCGCCAAGTCGGCCGCGGACGCCGATTATCTGCTCACCGTCGAAGACATCGTCGAATGGGAAGGCAAGAACGGCCGTATCGAGGCGGGCTCCCTGGTGCTGATGCGGACCGACTGGCACAAGCGCAAGGGCCCCGATTTCCTCAACGTCGACGACACCGGATCGCACTGCCCGGGTCCGAGCGTCGAGGCGGCTAAGTTCCTGGCCCGCGACCGGGACGTCGGCGGCTGGGGCGTGGAGCAGGTCGGCACAGACGCCGGTCAGGCCGGCATGTTCGATCCGCCGTTCCCCGCGCACCACTTCATGCACGAGCGCAACAAGATCGGCCTCGCCAGCCTCACCAACCTCGACCAACTCCCAGCCAAGGGCGCCATTGTGATCTGCGCCCCGCTCAAGATCGTCGGCGGATCGGGCAGCCCCCTGCGGGCCATGGCCCTGGTCCCCGCCTAGCCCACCAGGAGCAGCGCCATGGCCGAACGTTCATTCGCGGAAGAAGTCGGCAAACTGCGTCTCGGCGACGGAGACATGTTCCACGGCGAGGGCATCCTCGCAGTGACCAAGGCGCTGCTCCAATCGGGGGTCTCCTATGTCGGCGGCTATCAGGGGGCGCCGATCTCGCACCTGATGGACGTCCTGGCCGACGCCCAGGACATCCTCGGCGAACTGGGCGTCCACTTCGAAGCCAGCGCGTCCGAGGCTTCGGCCGCCGCAATGCTGGCCGCCTCGGTCAACTACCCCCTGCGGGGAGCCGTGGCTTGGAAGTCCACCGTCGGCACCAATGTGGCCTCGGACGCCCTGGCCAATGTCGCCTCCGGCGGCGTCACGGGCGGCGCCCTGGTCATCGTCGGCGAGGACTACGGTGAAGGCTCCTCGATCATGCAGGAGCGCAGCCACGCCTTCGCCATGAAGTCGCAGATGTGGCTTCTCGATCCGCGGCCGAACCTGACCTCGATCGTCGACATGGTCGAGCACGGATTTGCTCTGTCGGAAGCCAGCAACACTCCGGTGATGCTGGAACTGCGTATCCGGGCCTGCCATCTGCACGGCAGCTTCGAGACCAAGGACAACCGGCGGCCCACCTACACTCTGGCCGACGCCACGGCCCATCCGGTGCGGGACCTGAACCGCATCGTCCTGCCCCCCGCCAACTTCCTGCACGAGCGCGAGAAGATCGACCGGCGCTGGCCTGCGGCCCTGGACTACATCCGCAAGAACCGGCTGAACGAGTTCCTCGGCGGGGTGGCCGGCGACGTCGGCATCATCGTCCAGGGGGGCATGTACAACACCCTGATGCGGGCCCTGGCCGTTCTCGGCTTGGCCGACGCCTACGGCCGCACCGAACTGCCGATCTATGTGCTCAACGTGACCTATCCGCTGCTGCCGGACGAGGTGCGCGACTTCTGCGTCGACAAGCGCCACGTCCTGATCGTCGAGGAAGGTCAGCCCGAGTATATCGAGCATGAGCTGAACACCATTCTTCGCCGCGCCGACCTTCAGTGCCGCCTGACCGGCAAGGAGATCCTGCCGCAGGCGGGAGAATACACCGGCGAGGTGCTGACCAAGGGCGTCGCCGCCTTCCTGCGCAGCGCGTCCCCCTCGCTCCTGCCGCTGGCTTTGCCGAACGCCGAGCCGGACCCGGACGTCGTCGCCGTGCGCGCCGCCCTGCCCGAACGTCCGGCGGGCCTGTGCACCGGTTGCCCGGAGCGGCCCGTTTTCACCGCCATGAAGCTGCTCCAGCGGGAGATCGGCCAGATCCACGTCAGCTGCGATATCGGCTGTCACCTGTTCTCGATCCTGCCGCCGTTCAACATCGGCAACACCACCATGGGCTATGGCCTGGGGGCGGCCGGGATGTCGGCCTTCGCGGCGCCCGGCGGACGGCGGGCGATCGGGATGATGGGCGACGGCGGTTTCTGGCACAACGGTCTGACCAGCGGGATCGGTAACGCCGTCTTCAACAACAGCGACAATATCGTGGTCATCGTCGACAACGGCTATTCGGCGGCGACCGGGGGGCAGGACATCCTCTCCAGCCGCGCCGACAACCGCACCAAGAGCACCAAGCATACCATCCAGCAGGCCTTGTCCGGCATGGGCGTCACCTGGCAGCGGACGGTGCACACCTACGACCTGGCCAAGATGCTGGGGACATTGCGCGAAGCCATGACGACAACCGAGGGGGGACCCAAGGTCATCGTCGCGGAGTCCGAGTGCATGTTGAACAAGCAGCGCCGCATCAAGCCTCAGTTCCGCAAAGCCGTCGC
>Ga0105047_10017324_pt1 | contig 11234 bp, 9 predicted proteins | sample MAT04_FD_78384 | JGI IMG/M metagenome (GOLD analysis project Ga0105047, IMG submission 78384) | Freshwater microbial communities from Lake Fryxell liftoff mats and glacier meltwater in Antarctica - MAT-04 (megahit assembly) | ecosystem: Environmental > Aquatic > Freshwater > Ice > Liftoff... | reverse complement strand
TGCGCCGTTGGCCATTCCTGAGTGGCGAGGTTGTCGCCTCCTCGTGGTCATCGCGTGACGCAGTGGTGAACCCGCGACTGGTCGCACCCGCTTTTGCCCGCGCGGCGCGGCGGCACGGTGCGATAATCCGCGAAGGCGTCAATGTCCTCGGCGTCGAGCATGGCGGCGGCCGCTTCAGCCTGCACGGCAGGACGGGTGACGGGGCCGTGGAGATCATTACCTGCGAGGCGCTGATCAATGCCGCCGGCGCCTGGTCCGGCACGCTGGCGGCGCAGTTCGGCGAGACGATCCCGCTCTTCGCGGCCGGCCCAGCCGAGCTGGTGACGGAGCCGGTCCCGCCCTTCGCGGCACCCGTGATGCATGTCGTCGATGGCAGCATCCTGTTTCGCCAGACCAGCCGCGGCAACGTGATCATCGCTGGGCATCCGCGCTTGAGTGTCGACGCCGAGGCGCGCCGCAGCCGTGTTCCGCCGGACAAGATTGTAACCAACCTTGCGCGGCTCGTAGCGATCGTGCCGAAGATGCGCGCCCATCACGTAATCCGAAGCTGGACCGGGATCGAAGGATACGTTGAGGACATGATGCCCGTGCTGGGTCCGAGTGCGACCACGCCGGGCCTCTACCATGCCTGTGCTTTCAGTGGGCACGGCCTGCAACTTGGCCCCGCTGCCGCCGTGGCCATTGCGGAGCTGATCACCGACGGCGCCACGACGATGCCGATCGCGCCTTTCGACATCCGGCGCTTCTTTGCCTCGGGGCAGCCCCGTATGCTTCATCTCGCGGAGGAGTTCCAGGACGATGTCCGGTCGCCGCACATCGGCCGGGGTTAAACATCTAGACCCAGCCGCCGGCTACCCGATCCCAGCTGCCTGCGCGCAAATCAGCCTTACCCGCAACGAGGTCTGGTTTGCGGACCTTGCCACTGGTCGAGCGCGGCAAGGGCTCTGTGCGATACTCGATCAAACGCGGGACCTTAAAGGTTGCGAGGCGCCGGGTGCATTGCGCGATGATCTGTTCGGGAGGGAGGTCCTCGATGCTGCGCCCGCCATCGAGAACGATGTAGACCTTTACCTCCTCGCCACGCAGGGGGTCCGGCACCGGCAGCGCCGCCGCCTCGGCAATGCCGGGGATGGCCAGCAGAGCAGCCTCGACCTCGGTGGCCGAGATGTTCTCCCCGGAGCGCCGGATCATCTCCTTTATGCGACCCTGGATGGTGACGAAGCCATCAGCATCCTGGATGGCGAGATCGCCGGTACGAAACCAATCGCCGTGAAAGGCGGCGGCCGTCGCGTCAGGTTTGTTGTGGTACCCATTAAGCATTCCCGGCCCGCTAATGAGCAGCTCGCCGCTCGCCCCTGCTTGCATGGTCTGGCCGTCCGGATCGGCGATGCGCACCTCCCGGAACGGCCCAGCGATGCCGCAGGAGCCGGAACCAACCATCTCCGCTGCCTCGATCGGCATGATCAGGCCGACGCCGATCTCGGTCATCCCGAAGGCGGCGCGTGCAGGAAAGCAGAAGCGGCGCTCGAGCTCGGCGTGCAATTCGCCGCGATGGACAGCGAGATTACCGCGCGTGAGATGCAGCGCCGCATCGTCAGGCCGCGGCGGCACCTGCGTCATCGCATCCATCGGGAACCAGCAGAAGTCGATCTCGTACCGCCGCAGCCAGTCGGTGAAGCGTGTGAGACTGAGATAGGGTGCGACATAAAGTGTAGCGCCTTGGAAAAAGGCCATCAGCATGAGCCATTGCGGCGTCATGTAGAAGAACGGGTTCGACGACATGATGCGCCGATAGCGAAGGTCGTCGCAGGCGGTGTAGGCCTTTGCGCAGGTCAGCCAGTAGCGCTGGGTGAGGAGGCAGCCCTTCGGCCAGCCTGTAGTGCCGGATGTGTATTGAATATTGAGGACATCATCGAGCCCCGGCGCGATGTCCGGCTGGAAAACAGCCCCTGATTGATTGACCAGGTCTTGCCAGGACAGCATGCTGCCCGGTGTCGGGGCGGCGACGACGATGGGGGTGGCGAGCGCAGGCTGGAGAGCCTCCATGCCGTCGAGGAGCGGGACGAAATCGCGGTGGAGCACGAGATGCGTCGCACCGCTGTCCGACAGCACATAGTGCAACTCATGCGCAGTGTAGCGGACGTTGATTGGCACCATCACGGCGCCGATCGCCGCAAGCGCCAGCCATGTGATCGGCATTTCCGGCACGTTGGGCAGCATGACGCCGACATGGCTGGCCCGGCCAATCCCCATCATCGACAATCCATTGGCGAGCCGCCGCACCGTCTCGAGCAACCGGGAATAGTTGAACTGCTCGCCGCTCTCGATGAAATACAGCGCCTGGGCATAGGGAGTGGCCGCCGCCGCAGTCTCCAGCAGCGCGATGACGTTATGCGGGAGCGGCTCGCTCTCGATCCGGCGGTAGCGCTCGCGCGCGGGAGCCAGCCATTCGAATGTCTTGGTCAGCTTTGCCATCCTTCGGCGTGCTTGCGCCTGCCTCTAGCGATGCACCATACTTGCACCGCAGGGTGCCCTGTCATACTTCTATGTCACTTTCATTATTACAATGAGGTATAAAGAACCGAGATAAGTTCGCTCGGTCAAGCCGAGCTGAAGACAGGATCCGGGGGCATGAATGCAACAGCCGATATCGTCATTTGCGGCACCGGCAGTTTCGCTGCCCGCATCCTGCTTGACCTCGCCGCGACGGCCTCCGAGGAAATTTCGGTCGCGGTGGTTGGACGCAACCGCGACCGGCTCGCCTGGTTGCGGACTGCAGCCAATGCCCGTGCCGCGATATTCGGTAGCGGCGCACGTGTGGCTGATTACCTTATCGATGAACTCTCGACCGACGCCGTCGGCGCACTGATCGCCAAGCTGCGCCCCTCCGTCGTTGCCAATACGGCCTCGATGCAGGGCGGCCGCGTGATGACCGACCGGCCCGATGCCTGGTCCAGGCTGGTTCAGGAGGTCGGGCTCGGTTGCACGGTGCTGCTTCAGGCCCGAATTTCGTACGATATCTCTGCAGCCGTTGCCCAGGCCGCGCCTGACGCTGCGTTCGTGAACTGTTGTTACCCCGATGTCGTCAACCCGATGCTGGCAGGCGCCGGGCTGCCGATCGCCTGCGGCATCGGCAATGTCGCAATCCTTGCGCATGCCTTCGCCGGAGTACTTGGCCCAGGTCATGGCCGCCTCCACCTACTCGCCCAGCATGCCGCGCTCTCTGCCTTTCGGCGTCCGGCCGAACAACGCAGCGGCGCTGCGCCGTTGCGGCTTTGGATCGATGGGAAGGAGGTTGCGGATGTGTTCGCGCGCTTCGCCGCCGTGAAGCTCGCCCCCGAGCCGGTGATCGACGTGTCCGGCGCGTCCGGCGTACCGCTCTTTCTCGCTATTGCCGGCGGCAAGCTTTGGCGAGGCCACGTGCCTGGCCCAAACGGCTTTACCGGAGGATATCCTGTGCGCCTGACCGGCAGGCAGCTCACTCTCGACCTTCCGGATGGACTGACCGAGGACGACGCCATCGCCTGGAACAGGGACTGGGAGCCTGCGAACGGCATCATGGTCGGATCCGACGGCGCGGTTCGATATACAGGGAGGGTCGAGGCAGCACTGAGGCGCCTCAGCCCGGACCTCGCCGGCGGGTTCTCGATGTCGGCGTTCGACGCGGCCTACAGCGCCATGTCGGACATGTGCGCGCGATTGAGACAGGAAAGTTGACGACCGTTTTGCGCTAAATGCGGAGAGTTTAACGCATTTGACAAAGGACCGTCGTTTATGCACCATTCAATTATGAATATCGCATTCCGATATTTCGGTTGCGTATGCTGCTCGTCGGCGAGTTCGGTCGCGCGCCGGATACTCACTCGTGGACCAGTTTTTCGGCGAGAAGGTTGTACCGTCTCACCATCTGCGTGGAGGCACCGTGCCTGACGACGTCCTAGCCGACCTCATCCGATACGAATGCCGCGATCGGATAGCGACCATCAGCTTCAACCGGCCCGAGAAGCTAAACGCGTTCGACGATGCCATGGTCATTCGCCTGGCTGAGGTGCTGCACGCGTTCGACATCGACCCGGATGCCGATGTTGCGGTCATGCGCGGCGAGGGGAGAGCCTTCTGCAGCGGTGCCGACGTTCACCAGCGCCAACTTCGCACCGAGGCAGAGATGAAGAAGCATGGCGGGCCGCAAGGATGGGGGGCGCATAGCGCCGACCTTTTTACCCGCGCCATCAACTGGAAGCCGATCGTTACCGCGCCACACGGCTTTGCGGTAGGACTTGGCCTTGCCATGGTTCTCGAGAGTGACATCATTGTCGCCGAGGCCGGCACGAAGTTCCAGGTAGCCGAAACAGTCCGCGGGCTTTCTGGATCACGCCATTGGGCTCTTCTGAGCTATCGGGGTGTTCGTTCCTTCGCGACGGAGGTCACGATCACCGGCCGCTTCTTCACGGCGGAGGAAGCGCAGGCAGCCGGCGTTGTTGATCGCGTCGCGCCGGCTGGGCAGTATCTCGAACACGCCTACGACATGGCCCGATCGATTGCAGCCAACCCGCCGCTGAGCGTTCGGGCAACCGTGCGCACGCGGCGTTGGTACATGGATCAGGCTGAACGCGAGGCCTATCTACAGACCACTCCGCTGAAGCTTCACCTGACCGAGGACTTCAAGGAAAGCGCGCGAGCCTTCGCGGAGAAACGGAAAGCAGGCCCGTTCAAGGGTCAATGATGGCATCGGGAACGCTGCGGCGGCCTCGATTCTGTAGCTGGCTTCACGCAACAGGGAAAGGACAACACGAATGACAAAAAAGATCTCCGCACCAGCCTTCCTGAACCGCAGGTCGTTGCTGATGGGCGCGGCCCTTGCAGGAGCGGCGCCGCTCCTGCGCATCTCGCCGAGCATCGCGGCTAGCGACCCGGCGGTGGTCGCGGCGGCAAGGAGGGAAGGCACGGTGAGCCTCTACAGCTCAGCCTCGACAGGCCCGACCAACGCAGCCGCCGAAGCCTTCCGCAGGAAGTACGGCATCAACGTCACGGTGTATCGCGCCGGCTCTGCCGATGTTGCCACGCGCGTGCAAACCGAGGAAGCCGCCAACCGCCCACAGGCCGACGCGCTGATCATCGAGGAGCCGGGGCTCAGTCTGCTCCGACCGTTTCTCGCAGAGTACGATTCGCCCGAGCGCGCCGCCATCCCGCCACAGTACAAGGCGCCGGAGGCAACTCGGATTCGCATGTACCTGGCGCAGCTCGGCTGGAACAGTCGTTCCGTGACAGCCGCGAATGCGCCGAAGGACTGGCAAGACCTGCTCAATCCGAGGTGGAGGAGGCGCTTCGGCTCGCTCGACCCGCGCATTACGGCGACGACCCTCGCCTGGCAGGTGATGGTTGGCACGCTCTACGGCCCGACCTTCCTGCAGCGTTTCGGCGCCAATGAGCCCAGACTCTACGCGAGCACCAATGCGATGACCCAGGCGATCGTTTCGGGTGAGATCGACCTTGGCGTTACCAATTCCTTCGGCGTCATCCAGATGGCTGAAACCGGCGCCCCCATCGTTGGCGTCGTCCCGCCGAACACGGTGCTCTTCGGCGGCACCATCTCGGTCTTTGCCAAGGCGCCGCGCCCCAATGCCGCGCGGCTGTTCTGCGACTTCGCTTGCTCTGCCGAGGGCCAGACCATCATCAATGTGGCCGGAGCGACGATCCCGACCCACCCCGGCGCCTCGTCCCCGAAGGCCGGCAACCTCGCGGAGCTGGGCAGGATCCATACTTTCGTTCAGCCTGACTTCAGGCAGCTCGTCGCCGATACGCCCAGGCTGCTTGCCGAGTGGGAAAGACACGTTAGATGAGCATGGCTCGGCGGGCGCGTGGTGGGGTTCTGCGCCCCGCTCGCGCCTTGCTCGACTGGGACTATGCGATATTCACCATGATCGCCGCCGTGGCGGCGATCATGGTGAGCTATCCGGCTGTGCTGGTGCTGCTGCGCAGCATCTCCACCGAAGACATCGGCAGTCCGCTAACGTTCGAATGGCTACGTGCCCTGGTCGATTCGAGCCGTAGTCGTGAGGCACTGGTCAATACGGCCATCTACACCGCCGGTTCGTCGGCTCTCGCCATGGCGCTCGGCGTCGGCCTAGCGTTCCTCTCGACGCGCACCGACGTCCCGGGTGGGCGGCTGCTGGGCCTCCTGGCGATCCTGCCGATCCTGGTGCCGCCCTTCATCCTGGTGGTCGGCTGGGTAGCACTCGCCGATCCAAATGCCGGCCTCATCAATATCGCTGCATCGTGGCTGATGGGCGAACGAACGGTCTTGGTCGACATCAACACCATGTCCGGCCTGATATGGATGACCGGGCTGTTCCTGGCGCCTTATGTCTATCTGCTTGTCGCGGCCGGCTTCAGGAACTGCGATCCGTCGATGGAGGAAGCGGCACGCGTCTCGGGTGCAAGCCGCCTTCGCCTGCTGCGGACCGTCATACTCCCCCTGCAACGCCCGGCGCTGCTCGCCGCGCTGCTGCTCGTCGTGGTCATGAGCGCCGGCGATTTCATCATCCCCTCCACAGTCGGACTCAAGGCGCGCATCTACATGCTGCCGAGCCTGATCTGGCAGAACTCGAGCACCTTCCCTGCCCGCCCCGGCCTCGCAGCAGCGCAGTCCATGCTACTCGTCGTGATCGGCCTCATCTGCATCTTCTTCCAACGCCGCGCGCTGCAGCGCGGTGGCCGGTACACGCTGCTCGGTGGCAAGGGAGTCGGCATTACCGCCTTCCCACTCGGCCGAATGCGCTATCCGTTGGCGACACTCGCGCTATTGTTCGCGCTGTGCTCGTCGCTGCTGCCAGTGCTGTCTGTCAGCATGATGGCGTTCATGCGCTTCTGGGCGCCCTATGCGATGACGCTGGAGAACTTGACCCTCCGCAACTTCAGATACGTGCTGTTCGAGTACCCGAAGGTCTGGCCGTCGGCACAGAACAGCTTGCTGCTGGCCGTCCTGGGGGCCACGCTCTGCGTTCTGCTCGCAGTCATCCTCGCCTGGTACTTCATCCGGATGCGCGGCCGGTTCGCAGGCCTGATCGAGTATGCGATGGTCATTCCGCTGGGCATCCCGGGCATTGCGCTCGGTGTCGGTATCCTAAGCCTATGGATTCTCGTTCCCGGCGGCATTTACGGAACGTTATGGATTCTCCTGCTCGCCTACGTCACCGCGCATATTCCTGTGGCGATCCAGTTTGTGGGCAGTGCCCTGCATCGGATCCACAACGACCTCGAGGACGCGTCGCGAATCTGTGGTCGGTCGCTGCTTGGAACCCTGCGACGCATCAACCTCCCGCTGATGCGTCCCGCGCTTATCGGCTGCTGGCTGCTGACCTATGTTGTCATCCTCAGGGAAATCTCCCTCGTGATCCTGCTGTATAATCCGAGCACGATCGTACTCTCCGTTGGCCTGATGGATATCTGGGGGAGCGGCTTCTACCCGGAGTTGGCTGTCTACTCGCTGCTGCTCCTCGTGCTTGGCCTGGTCCCGGTGCTGCTGTTCGGACGATTTGCGCGGTTCACGGCTGATTGATGGTGATGGATAGAACGGATGGTTGATTGGCAACGGACGGTGGCTGGCGATACGGACGCAAGCGAAACGAGCAGCGTCTCGGTCACCGGGCTGAGCAAGGCATACGGACCGGATGGAGCGCTACGCGCGCTCGACGATTTCACGCTTGAATTTCCTGCCGGGCAGTGCACGGTGCTGCTCGGCCCGAGCGGCTGCGGAAAGACCACTGTGCTGCGATCCATCGCCGGGCTGATCACGCCTGACAGCGGGCGCATCACGATCGGGGCGACCACGGCTTTCGATGCGGCCTCCGGTAAGTATGACCCACCCGAGAAGCGTCGCCTCGGCATGGTGTTTCAGAGCTATGCGCTGTGGCCCCATCTCAGCGTAGCGGAGAATATCGGCTACCCCCTTGCTGCCACCGGCATGCCAAAGGCGATTATCCGGTCAAAGGTCGAGGCGATGCTCGACTGGGTCGGCCTCAGTGGCATGGGCGGGCGCTTCGTGCACGAACTTTCCGGTGGCCAGCAGCAGCGGGTGTCGCTCGGCCGGGCCGTGGTCGGCAATCCGCGCGCCATCCTTTTCGATGAGCCGCTCTCCAATCTCGACGCGCGCCTGCGCGAGCGCATGCGCATTGAACTGCTCGGGCTGCGTCAACGCACGCCGTTCACCTCGATCTATGTCACCCACGACCAGCTCGAGGCTATGACCCTGGGCGACAAGATCGTGGTGATGCGCGCGGGCAAGATCGAGCAGGTCGGTACGCCCGAAGACGTCTACAAGCGACCGCGGACGCGATTCGCTGCCGATTTCATGGGCATCCCTAACCTTATCGAGGGCAGCATACGCGCGATTCAGCCGGATGGGTTCATTGTCGACACTGTGCTCGGCACGCTGCTGACCCGCGGTTGGCGTGACGACTGGAACATCGGCGAGCGCTGCACCGTCGCACTGCGTCCGACACTGATCACATTCTCGGCCGACCGGCAGGGCGAGGCTCCCTCTGGGCGCGTGATCCGCAGCGTCTTCCAGGGCACAAGCACGATCCACATGATCGACGTGGCCGGCACCGCCATCACCCTCGAATCCTTCTCGGATGAGCGACATGCCGATGGCGCGACCGTCGCAGTTGGGCCGATCAACGGCGCCGTCTTTGCGCTACTCGCCGACTGATCGCTGGGAACGGGCCAAAGCCGGAGCGTGAAATGGCGAATTCGTATCGGTGCTACATGTCCGGCGCGTCACCCGTCGCTGCCGTCATTCGCACGGCCTTGAAGATCAGGCTCGCGGTTGCAACCACGCTGCCGGCAACGTGAAGCTTCGCCTCGACGAAGGTCATCGAGCGGGTGACCTTGACGATCTCGCAGCTTGGCTCGACGAGATCGCCGACGCGGACCGGCTGGAGAAAGGTCGTCGACAACTGCACGGTGACATGGGACCTGCCGACCGTTTCCGTGACAAAGGTGCCGATCACCTCATCGATGAGAGCCGTCATCGCGCCACCGTGCATCAGACCAGCCTCGTTGCGATGTCCGTCGTCCACGCGCATCGCGTAGATCCATCGATCGCCTGACCAGCGGCGCTGTAGCGGTCCGAAACGCTCGGTGAAGTCATTTGGCGACGGCGATACATGCCAGATCTCGGCGGCCTTCAACGTCACTGACTTTCCCCTCTCCATGCGACGTTCGCGCCCCCGTCCTTCGCCCCGGATCGGCGCTGGCCTACTTTTTGGCCATATGCTTCAATACGGCCTCGCGCGTGCGAACGCTGCGAGGCAAACACTCGCGCTGTCAAGGTCGGCCGCAAACCACTTCGTTGCTGCCCCGACCTCAGGAATCCGGTGCATGGGGCGCTTGCATGATCACTGCCCGATTCCCCTGAAGCGGCGGGAATGAACCGGTGATCCTATCGACGGACTGTGCACGACGGAGCAAAACCAGGCCACCCCCGTCGACCTCGACAGGGGTGAAATTACCCAACGCTAATTCTCGCCGACGAGGCCGCTTTGCAAAAAGGCCCCCGATCAGGAGCCTTTTTGCAAACAACTGCGCCGCGCCGGAAGTGGCATGCTTTTACTCCGCCGCACGGGCCTTTAATCCGACCGGCGTTGACAGTGGCATTGCGCATAAAGTGCACGCGGCATCTTTGCCAGGTCGGCCGCAGGACCTTGGTCGCTGCCGCCTTGAGGCCCTCATGGGCATCGGAGATCACCAGCTTGGCGCCGCGCAGGCCACGGCGCGTCAGCGAGCGGAGAAAGTCGAGCCCGAAGGCCTCGGCCTCCGAGGCGCCGATCGCCATGCCGAGGACCTCGCGCCGGCCGTCGCTGTTGACGCCAACGGCGCTGAATACGGCGACCGGGACGATGCGCCCGGCCTCACGGACCTTCAAATAGGCGGTGTCAAGCCAGGTTGAGCGCACTGCGATCAACGGGCCAGTCGCCCTCGATGGGACGGGTCGGGAAATCCTGAACCCGCTTGGCAATCTCGGCGCAGAGCCGGCTGACCTGGTTCTTGCAGACGCCGTCCATGCCCATGGCGCGCACCAAGTCGTCCACCGAGCGGGTCGAGATGCCTTGGATGTAGGCTTCCTGGACCACCGCGGTCAGTGCCTTCTCGGCGGTCCGGTGGGGATCCAGGAAGGCCGGGAAGTAGCTGCCGCGGCGCAGTTTCGGGATGCGGAGCTCGACGGTGCCGGCGCGGGTCTGCCAGTCCCGCTCGCGGTAGCCGTTGCGCTGATTGATCCGGATCTCGCTGCGCTCGCCATCGGCGGCGCCGATTAGGCCGCCCACCCCCAGGGCCATCAGCCGCTCGGCGGCGAAGCTGATCATCCCGCGCAGGAGCTCGGCATCGGAGGCCTTCTCCAGAAGCCTGCGTCGGGCCATCGTGCCATCGGTCATCGTCGGGGTTCCCTGGTCTGAGGTTTAAGGTCTCGACAATCCAACCCTACAAAGGATCACCGCGGTGACCGCCCGCACGGGGCGCTCCGCCGGGGGCTTCGCTACGCGCCCCGTGCTCTGTCGCTCTTACACCACCACCCGGGACACGACCCGGCCCTGCCCTCGAAGCGGCCAAAAACCCAGGCTGATTCAGCACACGCAATCTGTGCGAAGCGGCCGATGAAGCCCTCGGGCTTCATCGGTTCAGACGGCCTGTTTGCGCTGAAGACGCGCGGCCAGGAAAGCTTCCATCATCCGCGCCGGTTCGCCCGTGGCATAGGCCTCCCGCTGGTTGCGGACGCCCGCAGCCAGGCACTCGCGAAAGCCCGCCTCGGTAACTTCGCGGAAGCGGGCCTTGTTCAGACGCATCGCGTGCGGCGGCTTGGCGGCGAGCTCGGCCGCCAGCGCGAGCGCTTCGGGCATCACCCGGTCCTGCGAGACTAGACGGTTGATCAGCCCGATCGCATGTGCTTCGGCCGAATCCATCATACGGCCGGTCAGCGTCAGGTCGATGGTGCGGGCGATGCCGATCATCTCACGCATGATCCAGGGCCCGGTCGTGCTTGCGATACCCGAGTTGATCTCCGGCTGTCCCATAGTGACGCCGGGATGCCCGATGCGGATATCGCCCAGCAGCGCCACCTGAAAGGCCGATCCCGCCGCCGTGCCGTTGAGCGCGACTACCAGCGGTTTGCTCAGCGAACGAATGCGGTCGTAGAGCAATTCCCATTCACCGATCCAGAGTTCGGCGCGATCGGCGTC
>Ga0105047_10017323_pt1 | contig 11234 bp, 10 predicted proteins | sample MAT04_FD_78384 | JGI IMG/M metagenome (GOLD analysis project Ga0105047, IMG submission 78384) | Freshwater microbial communities from Lake Fryxell liftoff mats and glacier meltwater in Antarctica - MAT-04 (megahit assembly) | ecosystem: Environmental > Aquatic > Freshwater > Ice > Liftoff... | reverse complement strand
GCTTCATCATCTACTTCGCCATCATCGGAGTGTTCGCCCGCGGTGTGTTGAAGCATGCCAAGGCGTACGAAGAAAACAAAACTGAGGAAACGCTCGGCAAATTGCAAGGAGTCAGCGCCCCCGGCATTCTGGTGTGGGCGCTCACGATGGCCGTATTCTGCACCGATTGGGTCATGTCGGTTGAACCGGTGTGGGCATCGAGCATGTTCCCCGTCGTGTTCGGCATGAACCAGTTCCTCACTACGCTCTCTTTCAGCGCCTTACTTTTCTACACGCTCACCAAGGGCAAGTTGGAAGTCATGGCGATCATCAAAGAGAAGTTCCGGATCGACATCGGCAGCCTCATCTTCGGCTTCACGATGCTCTGGGCTTATTCGAGCTTCTGCCAATATATGCTCGTGTGGGCGGGGAATCTGCCGGAAGAAATCCCCTACTACATCAAGCGCGGCGGCGGCGATCCGCCAACGGCCTGGGTGTGGCTCTCGTACACGCTCATGCTGTTCCACTGGTTCGTGCCGTTCATCGTTCTCTTGTTCCGCGAGATCAAAACGAACCCGCGTACGATGCAGATTATGACCTCGATGCTGCTCACCGTGTGCGCATTGGATGTTGTGTGGTGGATCGTTCCTTCGGTTCCACATGCTGAGAAAGCGTATGCCCACGTGCCGATGGCGCTGGCCGCGATCGTGGGAGTGGGCGGCTTGTGGGGTTTGGCATTCAGCCGCGAACTCGGCAAGTTCCCGATCCTAGTGAAGAATCACGAAGCGAAGTTCTTGGCCGACTGGGGCCACTAATTATCACAGTTTATGTAGGGTGGGCACTGCCCACCGTGTTGTCTGAAGAAACGGTGGGCACTGCCCACCCTACGATTGGGTGATCTCATGAGCGACAAACTGCCACATAAAGATACTCCGATGGAAGCGATGTGGATGTCCCTCACCGGGGCCTCGGCATCCCTCCACGAAGAAAAACCGGGCATCGATCCGAAGAGCCAAAACGTCGGCCACGAGCCGGACGAGTTTGGCTTGCGAGGCATCGTGTACGTTCCCATCGCCGTGACGGTCGCCCTCGTCTTCACTTACTTGATCGTTTCGGGAACTTTCCGTTACGTGATCGGTCGCGGCGAAACGGTCGCCGAAGCCATGCCGATGAACGCTCGGGCCGGTCGTATCAGCTCGGAATCGCCCGTGCCGATAGGAGAAAACATGCCCGCCGTGCCGCATCCCCGGCTCGAAGGGATTCAAGTAATGAACCTAAAGCGGGACGGTCAGATCGACCCCCCATTCTTGCGATCGTTCCGGCCCGCGGAATCGGGCAACTCCCCGGAGATTTACCCCGAGTCCCTGCGATCCCAGAATTTTGTCGATCCGACTACGCACAAGCGCTCCCTGCACGAATACTCTTGGGTCGATGAAGGTAAGTTGGCACAGATCCCGATCGATGTGGCTATGACTTTGCTCATCGAGAAGAAGACGCTCAAGTTCCGAGAGGGGGCGCCGGCCCCAGTCGTCGGCACATTGGGCACAGCGAAACTCTCGAGCGGCGGCCGTGGTGGCCCCTCTGAACCGAAAGTCGAAACACCCCACGATCACGACCACAAACACTGATTCGACCATGTTCCCACAAATTCCACGACCCGCGTTCTCCTTCGCCGTGCTGATTCTCAGTGCAATGGGGGCCTTCGCGCAGAACGTGGGGTCTTACGGCCGTTCGCCGCGCCCGGCGAATGTCGATCCGGAGAGCGTGAACTTGCCGGTGGAACAGAAGCTCGGCACCGCGATTCCCTTGGACACCGTGTTGTACGATCACTCGGCCACTCCGGTGGTGCTGCGGGATTTGATCGGCGGCAAGCCGACGATCCTCGTGCCGGCTTACTACGAATGCCCGAAGCTTTGCAATGTGGTTTTGAACGCACTGCTCGTCGCGATGCGGGAAATGCAACAAGCCGATCCGAAGTTCGCCGCGGGCGATGCCTTCAACGTGATTACGTTCAGCATCGACGCCCGCGAAGCCCCGGCTCTCGCCGGACCGAAACGGGAATACTACCAGAAAGCCTACGATGGGCGTTCTGCCGATAAGCCGGGCTGGTGGTTCCTCACGGCAACCCCCGGCCAATTCTCAGACGTTCCCGAATTAAAGCGGAACATCCGCCAACTGACTAACGCCCTCGGCTACCCGTTCCTCGTCCGCGATCAGAAGTTCACCAAAGGCCCCAACGGCGAAGAGATGTACGAGAACGAACTCGGCGACGTCGTGCCGGTGGCCGGTTCCGGTTTCGTGAAATCCGGGAGCCGGGAACGGGATTTTCAGCACTCGAGTGCGGTAATCATCCTTACGCCCGATGGCCGCATCAGCCATTACATGCTCGGCGTAGATTACGATGCCACAACTCTGCGGCGGTTGCTCGTCGATGCCTCCGGAGGCAAGATCGGTAGCCTCTCGGACAAAATGGCGCTGCTCTGCATGAACTACGACCAGATGAGCGGCAAGTACAAAACCAACATGAAGATCCTCTCGTTCTCGGCGATCCCGTTCGCCTTCTTGGTTCTCGGCATTGCGGGGTACGCGGTTCGGCGATCGCGGAGAGAAACGAAATTAGTATTGCCACAGGGCGAGCCGGAAGCGACAGCGCCCGGAGGCATGGATACTCATACTCCGGTCGCTGACGCTTCCGGGTCGCCCGGGTCGCCGATCATACGTTCATCGGAAGGGTAGGCATATGTTCGCATCCTTGGATACCTCCGGGTTTCTGCCACCGCAAGCTTCCGAGTTTGCGGTGCAGTCCGACATGCTGTTTTATTACATCACCGCGGTGTGCATCCTCGGCTCGGCGGTGGTGTACGGCTTGCTGGCTTATTGCTGCTTCATGTTCGCCCGCAAAGAAGGGGTGCCGTCGAAGCGAATCCTCGGAAGCACCAAACTCGAATTCCTCTGGACTTCGATCCCCTTGGTCTTCTTCCTTTCCTTCTTCGTTTGGGGCGTCCGCTTGTACGACATCGCGATCAACCCGCCACCGGAAGCCCACGAACGCGAATATACCGTCGTCGGCAAACAGTGGATGTGGAAGATTCAACACCCCACCGGCCAACGCGAAATTAACGAGCTGCACCTGCCCATCGATACTGCGGTGAAGATCACCGGCACCAGCGAAGACGTGATCCACGACTTCGGCGTGCCCGCCTTCCGCAGCAAGTTCGACGTGGTGCCCGGCCGGTATACTTCCGCTTGGTACAAGCCGAATAAGGAAGGCACTTACCACTTGTTCTGCGATCAGTATTGCGGCCAAGGCCACTCGCAGATGGTCGGCAAGATCCATGTGCTGAGCCAAGAAAATTACCAAGCCTGGCTGGATGGTTCTTACCGCATCCGCGAAGGTAAGAACCCCGTCGATGGTTCGCCGTCGTGGGAAGGCCGCAAGCTCTTCTTCAAATTGCAATGCGTGAACTGCCACAACAAGGAATCGGAATCGCGGGCGCCCTCGCTCGAAGCGATCTACAAGACCAAGCGGGCGATCCAAGGAGGAACGACCATAATGGCGACGGACGATTACTTGCGGAATTCGATCCGCAACCCGATGCTGCACATCCGCGACGGTTGGAAGCCGATCATGCCCGCCTACACCCGTTCGCAAGTGACGGAGGAAGAATTGTTGAACGTGATTTCTTACATCAAGTCGCTGCGACCGGGCGATTTGCCGAGCCGAACCGAATCCACCCCGGCGCCCGTCGGGGCGAAGACGCAAGACACGCAAGCGCCGGCAGGGGGGAACTGATATGACCACCGAAATTTCAATCGGCACCGATACGCCGATGGCGATCCCGAAACTCGATTACACCCCGCAGATGTCGCCCGAGCCGGAGTTGACTCCGACCGAGCAACGCGAAAAGCCGAACTACCTGAACTGGCAGTACGGGTTGCTCTCGTGGGTGCTGACGGTCGATCACAAGCGCATCGGCTTGATGTACTTGGTGTCGGTGAGCATTTTCTTTATGTTCGGGGCCATCGCGGCCGGTCTCGTTCGCACGAACTTGATTATGCCGACCGGGGCGATCCTCGAACTCGACCAGTACAACAAGGCGTTCACCGCCCACGGTACGATCATGCTGTTCCTGTTCCTCATCCCGGTGATCCCGGGGGTGTTGGGGAACTTCCTCGTGCCGATGATGGTCGGCGCGAAAGACATGGCGTTCCCCAAACTCAACTTGATGAGTTACTACGTGTGGGCGGCCGGGGCGCTCTTCTTCGTTTGGCAACTCACCGTCGGCGGTTTGGACACGGGGTGGACCCTTTACCCGCCGTACAGTTCGAAGTATAGCCATACGAACGTGCTCTACGCGGGGTTGGGGATTTTCATCACCGGCTTCTCCTCGATCCTCACCGCGATCAACATCATCGCGACCGTCCACAAGATGCGTTGCCCCGGCATGACGTGGGGCAGATTGCCCCTGTTTGTGTGGGCCATGTACGCCACGAGCGTGATCCAAATTTTGGCCACGCCGGTTCTCGCCGTGACGGTGGTGATGCTGGCGGTGGAAAAGATCTTCGGCGTCGGCATCTACGATCCGACCATCGGCGGCGATCCGATCCTGTTCCAGCACATGTTCTGGTTCTATTCGCACCCGGCCGTGTACATCATGATTCTGCCCGGGATGGGCGTCATCAACGAAGTGCTCACCTGCTTCAGCCGTAAGAACATCTTCGGTTACAAGGCCGTGGCGTGGAGTAGCGTCGGCATCGCCGTGGTGGGCTTCCTCGTCTGGGGTCACCACATGTTCCTCGCGGGGCAGGGTTACTTCCTCGGCCAAGTGTTCGCGCTGCTCACCATGCTCGTGGCGGTGCCCAGCGCCATCAAGGTGTTCAACTGGACCGCGACGCTCTACGGCGGGAGTATCACGTTCCAAGCTCCGATGATCTTCGCCATCGGTTTCATCATCCTGTTCACGATCGGTGGCGTTACCGGCTTGTTCCTCGGATCGATGGGAACCGATATCCACTTGCACGATACCTACTTCGTGATCGCCCACTTCCACTACACGATGGTGGGCGGGATGATGTTCGCGTGGCAGGCCGGGCTACACTTCTGGTGGCCGAAGATGACGGGCAAGATGTACTCCGATTTCTGGAGCCGCCTCGCGGCGGTGGTCATGCTCGTCGGCTTCGCCCTCACGTTCTTGCCGCAGTTCGTGGCCGGGTACATGGGGATGCCGCGGCGGTACCCGAACTATCCGCCCGAGTTCCAGATTTACAACGTGCTTAGCACCGCGGCGGCCTACCTGCAAGGCATCGGCTTCGCCATGCCGGCGTTCTACTTGATCGGTTCGCTGTTCTTCGGCAAACCCGCGGGGAACAACCCGTTCCGTGCTACCGGCTTGGAATGGCAAACCTCCAGCCCGCCCGGCCCGCATAACTTCGAATCGCTGCCCCAAGTGTACTTCGGGCCTTACGAATATTCGGTTCCGGACGGTTTGAAAATTTTGAACGACGGTTCGACTAACGGCGTTCACAGTAACGGTTCCGCGAATACGGACAAGGGGGCGGCCCATGGCAGCTAATCTCAAAGGCCCGGTGGCCCACCACTTCAACAACCTCAACCAACAGCTCACCACGGTGCGCATGGGGATGTGGATGTTCTTGGTGACGGAAGTGCTCTTTTTCGGCGGGGCGTTCTGCGCCTATACCGCCTACCGGGTCTGGTTCTCGAGTGATTTCGAAGCCGGGAGCGCCGCTCTCAACGTAGGCATTGCCAGCGTGAACACATTCCTGTTGCTCACGAGCAGCCTCACGATCACCCTCGGTATCCGGGCCGCCTACGCGGGTAACCCGAAGAAGTTGCGTAACTATTTACTCGCCACGATCATCCTCGGCGTGGCATTCCTCGGGTTAAAGGGCCGCGAATACCAACTCGACTACCAAGAAGGGTTGATCCCCAACGTCAGCGTGCTCACCCCGGAAGCCCAGAAGGTGGTGAACGAGCGCATCGCCAAGGATCCGGGCAAGGCCGATGAGAAGGTGTACCCGTTCAACGAGAACCTCGCCGTCGTGCTGCACCACGAGAAGTTCAAGGGCGAACCCTTCGTGGCCTACGATCCGTTCCGCGTGCAACTCTTCTTTATGTTCTACTACAGCATGACCGGCTTGCACGTGCTGCACATGATCATCGGCTTGGGGTTGCTCACGTGGCAGTACATCCTCGCGTGCCGCGGCTTCTTCGATTACAACGCCCGCTACGTGTACATCGAGGCGATGAGCCTGTACTGGCACTTCGTGGATATGGCGTGGATGTTCCTGTTGCCGCTGCTTTACCTCGCCGGGCCGCACTCGGCGAGCCAAGCCTTGGAACAGTTCAAGGTGGCCATCGGCCTCGCCGGCGGTACCCACTAAAAGGTTGATTCCCCTCTCCCGCAGAGGCGAGTTAAGGAGATACAATGGACCACGACCATACCCATACTCATGCTCACGGCGCCGGCGCCGAAATGCACTCGCAAGAGCTGGTGGAACACGAAGTCGCGCCCAACGCAAAATCGTTGACCACGTTCGCGGTACTGGCCGTGCTAGCGCTCCTCGCTCTATTCATCGGGTTTTCGAACCTCGGCGAATGGAAAGTGGTTGCGAACTTGCTCGTGGCTACGGTTCAAGCTTGTATACTGGCGTTCTTCTTCATGGATTTACGGCAAGCCGATAAGCTTACTTGGCTCATCGCGCTTTCCTCGGTGTTCTGGACATTCCTCATGTTCCTGTTCATTCTCACCGATCAACTCACGCGCCACCTCGGGGTCCTTTGATCGGTTGGTTTCTATGAATGCATCACGACAACAATCGTACGGCGGGGCGAGATTCCGTTACTTCGGGTTCTCCCTCGCCGCGTGCGTTTTGGCCGGCGCCGGGTGCAACCAAAAGTTGGAACCCTACGACCCGCAATTGAAGTACGAACTCCGCACCGATCCTGTCATTTCCGCGATACCGGCGAACACGCCCACAAAAGACGATCTGCCGAGGCACGGCAAGATCGACGAGTACCTCCGCGACTTGCCGAAGCTCGGCGGGAAGGTACTCGATCCCAAAGCCTTGACCGATCCGCAACGGGCGACGCTACAGCAATTGTTGGAAGATCGTTTCGGCACGCCCTCGGCTCCGAAGAACCCCACGGTGGAACCCGACCTCGGCTTGGACGCTGCCACTTTGGCGAAGGGGAGTGCGAGCTACCGCGTTCGCTGTACGCAATGCCACGGGATCAGCGGGGATGCACGCGGGCCAACCGGGCCGTGGATTTTCCCGTATCCGCGCGACTTCCGAACCGGCCAGTTCAAACGTTCGACCTCCACGGTGTCGAACGGCAAACCGGGGTTCGATGATCTCGTCCACAACTTGCGGGCCGGAGTTCCGGGAACATCGATGCCGATGTTCGATCTTCTCCCGCCCGAGGATTTGAACGCACTCGCTTCGTATGTGATCCATTTGAGCATTCGGGGCGAGGTCGAATTGCGTTTGATGCGCGAACTGCTTTCCGAAGATGGCAACGCGGAGGATGTGACCAAAGTGTTCGATGTGCAATATACCCGCGTTCTCCGCGAGTGGAAATCGGCCCGAGCCGGGCGACTTCCCGAGTTCGTTCCCGGCGAATCGAATGGCGATTCCATCCGCCGGGGGCACGCGCTGTTCACCTCGGCGGGGTGCATCGCTTGCCATGCGGGCTACGGGAACACCGAAAGCTTCCGCTTCGACATCTGGGGCTTTCCCAACGCGGTGACGAACCTTCGGCAACCGGAACGCAAATGGGGCGGCGAACCGCACGAACTCGCCCGCACCATCCGCCAAGGTATCCCGCCTGCGAATATGCCCGCCGCGGCGTTGAAGGATCGCGACCTCGGCGATTTGGTGAACTTCCTGCGGGCTTTGCCGCATCAGGCCCAACTCCCCGAAGACGTGCGTTCGAGCGTGGAGGGTGCCCGATGAATCTTCTAGTACGGCGGCTCGCCCAACTCACGATCCTCGCAACGATCGTGCTGCTTATTCTCGGTGGCCTCACGACCTCGTTCCGGGCCGGCATGGCCGATCCCGTGTGGCCGACGGAACCGTGGTTCCTGATCGTCAACGGCCACAAGTACGAACTCGAACAGCACCGCGGGTTCTTGCTCGAACATACGCACCGCGCCGCGGGATTCACGGTTGGGGCGCTCGCTTCACTCCTCGCATTAGCCGCTTGGCTCAGCGGCCCGAACAAAGCTTCGAGAATGATCGGAATGATCGCGGTGATCGCGTTGCTGGCATACTACGGGGACTTGCACCGCCGCATGATGGCCGCGTGGGAGCTGCGGAAACTGGGGCAGGGTTTCGTCTGGCCCAAGGGGGCGATCTATGCCAGCCTCGTTTCCGCAGGGATGTTGCTGATCGCCTCGTTCGCACACTTGTTGTCCAAACAACCCGGCAAATGGGTGCGGTTCCTCGCCAGTGTCATTCTGATCGCCGTGATGATTCAAGGGTTGCTCGGCGGGCTGCGCGTGTTCCTCGATACCGAACTCGGCATCTCGCAGACGCTGGGGATCGAACTCGCCGCGATCCACGGCGTGTTCGCACAGGTCGTGTTCGCGGCGATGGTCTGCGTGCCGATCTTGTGCCGTTCGTCATCGAACTCATCGCCATCTGCTGTTGGGTCGGAAAATGAAACCACCCTGCGTGCCGGGAGCGTAAGCGACCGGAGTGATGAAACCTCCGGTCGCTTACGCTCCCGGCTCGCCGGGGATGATGGAAGTTTGACGCGGTTATCGTTGCTTCTGCCCGCCGTCGTGTTCTTGCAGCTCATCTGGGCGGCGTGGGTTCGGCATTCACCCACGCCATTGGCTCAACGCTTGCACTTCATCACGGCGTTCGCCGTGGTGGGAGTGGCCGTGTGGCTCTGTGCGAAAATCTACGCACGGCCCGAAACCCGCAAGGCGTTCGGATTCGGAGCGTTCCATTTGGTACTGATCTTGGGAGTGCAGATCGTGTTGGGGGTCGAAGCGTGGATGGGCAAGTTCGCGGCCCAAGGGCCATTGGGAATGGTACCGCCCGAACTGCGAGAAGTAACCACGTACTCCGCGACGATCCGCACGTTGCACCAACTCATCGGCGCCGCGATCTTGGCATCGAGCGTGGCACTCGCCCTCCGCATTGGGCGAAGCGGGAAGTCCTCTCTAGAACAATCGGATACCCCTGCGGAATCGCCATGAATACGCTCGCCCTTTCACCGTCGGTTTCCCTGCGCGACGTGCAATCCTTGCGCGCCACGCTCAACGACTATTTCGAACTCACCAAACCGAAGATCGCGGTGATGGCGCTCGTGACAGTGGCGGTCGGATATCTGCTGGGGGCGGCTCCGGGGTTGAACGTCGAATTGATGATTCACACGTTGATCGGTGCCGGGGTCGTCGCGGCCGGGGGAAGTGCCCTCAATCACTGGCTCGAACGCCGGGCCGATGCCAAGATGAACCGTACCGCGAACCGACCGATCGTGACCGGCCGGGTCAGCCCGCAGGAGGCCTTCTCGTTCGGCTTCAGCCTCACACTCGTGGGAATCGTTTACTTGTTGGTTGCGTTGCCCACACCCGCGGCGGCCATCGCGGCGGCGGCCACGGCGTTCCTCTATGTAGCGGTGTATACGCCGTTGAAACAGATTACCACTTGGAACACTGTGGTGGGTGCGATCCCGGGTGCATTGCCCCCGGTGATCGGTTGGTGCGCCGCGACGGGTGGCATGGCCCCGATGGGTTGGGCTTTGTTCGCCATTCTGTTCGTCTGGCAGTTGCCCCACTTTTATTCCATCGCTTGGTTGCACCGCGCCGATTATGCACGCGGGGGAATGAAGATGCTCCCGGTCGTCGATACGGCCGAAGGTCGGCTCACGGGGCGGGCCACGGCGGCAACGTGCGGGTTGCTCGTCGCCGTCACGGCATTGCCGTTCTTTCTCGGGGCGGCCGGCGTGGTCTACCTTTTGGGTTCGTTGCCCATCTCGCTCTGGTTCTTCGCCCGCACCCTCCGCTTTGCCAAGGATCGCAACGATCGCACGGCCCGCACCGTTCTTCGGGGTTCGCTCGTATATCTGTTGGTGGTCATGGCGTTTTTCGTGGCCGATGGCGTGGTGCCTCGTTACTTCGGGGGTTGACACAATGACCGAAATGCCTCAGGCCGAGGGAGTCCGCACGTCGCGCTTCGCACCGCGTGGGTGGATCGTATTGAGCTTCTTCCTCCTCGCCGTGGCCTGCGTGGTCGCGGCGATTTTCGTACCGATCAAACGGAAGCCTCTGCCGGTGGCCACGGGTCCGATCGATGCCGTTCCCACTTCCTATTTTCCCGCTCCGTTCTTCATGTTGAAGGAACGCAACGGTGCGGACGTAACCAGCGCCGATCTGCAAGGCAAAGTGTGGGTGGCCGCGTTCATTTTCACCCGTTGCAAGATGGGATGCGAAGAAGTGACCGCGACAATGGTGAAACTGCAGAGCGAGTTGGATCTCGCCGGGGTTGACGATCTGAGATTGGTTACGTTCACGGTCGATCCGGAACGGGATACTCTCGCCGATCTGCAAGCGTACGCCACGAAGGTGAAAAGCGATCCGACCAAATGGCTCTACCTTACGGGGCCGGAGAAGCTCGTGCGGCCGTTATTGAAACAGGGGTTCAAAGTCACCGCCGACAAAAAAACGGACGGCAAACCCGGCGACGAGTTCGAACACACGACGAAGTTGTTCGTCGTGGATAAGCAAGGCATAATTCGTGGTGGCTTCGACGGCAAGCAAGGTGCCAACGACACCAACGGCGAGAATTACCTACGCAGCCAAGAGCTGTTGAAAGACCTTGTAGCGAAACTGAGGAACGAAACATAGTAGCCGAGATTGGTTATGCCATCGCTAGGGCCATTAACCATTGTCTAAATACTGTAGTCTGATTTCCAATAGTAGTTTGAGTAAGTTGAGTCATGAGTTTGCAGATGTGAGTGAACAGTTGAAATCACCGTTTCAGGACTTCGGAAGTCGATCTGCGAAACCGTGAAACGTATTCGCACCGCCTTGATTTCAGCCAACTCACGGATCGAGCGATGGCACAACCCAATAACGAACAAGCGAAAAATCCCGCGTTTCAATTCGCCAGCTTGGCCGCATACCCATTCAAGAAGCGGATGTCTATCCGCGCTGCTGATTTGGCATTCTTCATGTTGATTAACATCATCGGTCGAACGGTGCGCTTCGAGGTGGTGGGCCGGG
>Ga0105047_10017322_pt1 | contig 11235 bp, 12 predicted proteins | sample MAT04_FD_78384 | JGI IMG/M metagenome (GOLD analysis project Ga0105047, IMG submission 78384) | Freshwater microbial communities from Lake Fryxell liftoff mats and glacier meltwater in Antarctica - MAT-04 (megahit assembly) | ecosystem: Environmental > Aquatic > Freshwater > Ice > Liftoff... | reverse complement strand
GCTCGTCTGGCAAGGCGCGCCGTCCGACGGCATACTCTGCGTCTGTCGAGGCGGCGCAACGCAGCCAGGCGAGATGGATCGGCGGCCTCAACCCTTCAACTTCACTGTGCAGAGCTACTAGGTGCGCCTGTCCGTCGATGAGGAGCTGATAGGCGGGACCATCATCCAGCCCGACGTGACGACCTCGCCGGAGCGCCATGTCGACTTCCGGAAACGCCTCGTCGAGGACGACCTCCTCGAGGCGCGCGAACTCGGTCGTACTCATAGCGGCTCCCTCAGACCATCGACGGTCCACTCGCCGATCTCGATGCGCTCGCTGACCGGTCGCCACGGCCTCTCGAGCCCGGTCGTAACGTACGCGAGCTCGGCGACCAGGGCGGCGATCTGCCCGACCATCCCGAAGTGTTCGTCGCGCGGCACCCCGGCGAGGACACGCGCGGTGATCGACGACAACGACTCCGCGCCTGATGCGAGCGCCTCGAGCACCCGCTCCTCGAGCCACGCGCGCGCATCGGCGGCGGCGACACGTCCTGCAGAAATCGATGCACATATTGATAGTAGTCGGACCACGCGCGCTGTCGCGCCGACCCCCACACCGAGATCACATCGACCTGCTCGATCACGCGCTGGGCGGCCTCCTCGGCCTCCACGGAGCCGCGCTGGCTGGCGATCGCGGAGATCTCCTGGAGCACGGTGACGAACTGATGCGTGTCGCGGAGCAGCACCTCGTTCAGCTCGCGCAGCGTCTCGCTGGTGGTCTCCAGCAGCTGCTCGCAGCGACCGACCGCCGCGAGCCAGTCCTCCTGGAGAAGCGCGGCGAGCTGCGCCTGGATCTCCTCCTGCTGCGCGTCGAGGCCGCGTTGCCGTCGCCGGATCCCATCGACGAGGTCGCGCACTGTGACGCTCAGTGGACCCACCACCTCCGCCTGCCACTGCTCCCCTCGCGCCGCGCGGGCGTGCGTCCGCACCTCGGCCAGGCTCAGGTGGAGCATCCGCGTCAGCAGGACCAGGCTCTCCTTGGTCAAAGCCTCGTCGCGCAGATAGAAGTCCACGATCGCGGCGGAGAGGCCGGTCAGCGTGTACTCACCCGCGCGAACGAGACCCGACCCATCCACGCGCTGCAGGAGCCGATCGTCGCGCAGTCGCTGGATCGCGTGCGTGGCGCGCTTGCGCGGGTTCTCGGCGCCGGGCTGCACCAGATCGCAGACCGACTCGTAGGCGTCCATCAACGCCTCGCCCTCGAATGACACCATCGAGCCGCGCTCGCCCTTCAGGTAGAGCGCGGCCAGGAAGCAGAGGTCGAGGGTGTCGAGCTGCAGCTTCGGCGCCGCGCGCGCGAGACCCGCCAGGAGGCGCGTCGGATCGGCGCGGGGCGCCGGTGCTGGCTTTGCCGTCGCCTCGATGATCTTGGGTGTCTCGACGCGGGGGGCCGGCTGCTCGGTGATCTCGTCGGTCTCGGACTTCCGGCACCAGCTCAGCCATCGCCGGAGCGTGCTGGCGCGGCGCTCTGCAGTGCTCGGCGAGAGCCCGAAGCCGCGATCAGGAACTCGGTCGCGCTCGCCGGATCGAGATCTTCGAGGCTCGTCGCGGTCGCCCAGCTCATCCAGGCCGCGCCGACGGGTGACTCGGCGAACACCGCGGCAAACACCTGTCGCGCGTTCCCGTCTCTCGCGAGCTTGGCCAGACGCTCCGTAGGCACGCCCGCGTCATCCAGCGCGCGGAGCACGCGCAGTGCCGCGAGATAGAAGTGCTTGTCTCGCGCGTGCGCGAAGTCATCGGGGAGCTGGTCGACGCCGCGTTGGAAGAGATACCGCGCGAGTCGGAGGACGCGCTCCGGATCGTTCGCCTGCGGAACGTCGGTGGAGGAGAGAGACACGACGGTAGCGGTTTACACGAGCGCACCGTCCGGGGCGAGTGCAGGTGAGCTCGTATCCACACGTGCGAATAGATCGGGTCGCTGCTTGACCGGGCGCGGGGCGAAGGCACTAGTTTTTCCATGGCCGACCATGCTAACCATGGATGCCGCCCGGAGGCGCCTATGACTGACCCCTCGCAGATCTCGGCGACGATTTCCGCCGCCACAAAGGAGCGACTCGACCGTTTCACCGAGAGCCACGGGCTCAAGAAGAACTACGTCGTCGAGCAGGCTCTCCTCTACTTCATGGAAGCTCGGCGCGAGCTCCCTGACGAGGCGCTGGTTCCCGCCCGAATCGTCCTCGATGACGCGGCGTTTGATCGGGTCGCCGCGCTTCTGGAGAGCCCTCCAGCGCCGACCAAGGCGCTTCGCGAGCTGATGCGTGACAAAAGTCGCTGAGATCCGCCTGCTCGCACGAGACGATGAGCGCGGAGGGTTCTCGTGCGGTCAGCCCGACATGGACCGGTTCTTCGAGCATTACGCAGGGCAGAATCAGTTCAAGCTGCACCTGGCCGTCACCTACGTCGCGATCATCGACGGACTCATCGCGGGAGTCGCGACCGTCGCCGCGTCATCGCTCGAACGGGCCGCCATCCCGAGCGCTCGGCAGAGAAAGCGCCTCCCCAGCTATCCTCTGCCCGTGCTTCGTCTCGCGCGACTCGGAGTCGACACGCGAGCCAAGGGCCTCGGCCTCGGAAAGGCGCTCCTGCGCTACGTGCTTGTTTTGGCGCTCGATCAACGCGATCGTCTGGGATGTGTGGGCGTCGTGGCGGATGCCAAAGTCGACGCGATCCCGTTTTACGAGCGGCTCGGCTTCGTAGCGCTCGAGGGCGTCCGGGAAGGTTTGCTCGCGGGCGAGCCCCTTCCTATGTTTCTCGGGATCGACACGATCGCCGCGACGATGGGTTGATGATCACTCAAGGCTCCTTCGCCGGAACCAGGTACTGCGCGAACTCGATGATCACCCCGTGCGTGAGATCCGCCGGAACGCGAAAGCTATTCCCCAGCGGTCCCGTGTAACTCGGAAACTTCCGCTTGGTGCGCTCCTCGATCAGGCGCGTCGCCGTCTGGATGTTTCCCGCCATCACGGTCACGCCGATGATCCCCGGCCCGCGCGCCTTCAGAAAATCGACCACCGGGCCCTTCTTCCCTTTCGCCGCCAGCAGCCACAGCTCGCCCGCGCCTGCGGTGAACGAGATGGCGTCGGCGTCGAGCGCCTCGTCTTGAAAGCGACGGCTTCGAGTCAGGCCGATCGCCTCATACGCAGCGGCGGTCTTCTCCAGGTCATCCGTGGCCATCCACATCGCCCGCAATCCGAGCGCGGTGTTGTCGTGATAGAAGATCCGGCGCACGTTGCGGTCGCCCAGCTTGCGAAGAAAGCCATCTCGGTCGGCGCGCGGATAGGAGATGAAATAGAGCGGGTCGCCGGGCAGCTGTCCCTTCGGCAGGAAGAAGGTCTTCCATTTCTCCCCCGGCATTTCCTTCTCGCCGGCCGACTGCAGCGTCCCCGAATAAGGACTGCTGACCTTGATGTTTCGCTGGGCGAGAAACTCTCGCGCGGAGTCGGGAGAAAAAGCGCTCAGCACGCCGAAGAGCGCGCCCTCGTGCTTGTCAGTGAAATTCGCCAGCCACGGGGCCTTCTCGCGATCCCAGTGGACCAGGGTCTCGAGGTAGGTCGCATCGGCGAAGTAGTAATTGATGTTGCGGATCCCGTTCGGGAGCTTGCCCTCGGTGGGGCGATTGAAGCCGAGCAGGTCGTGGTAAGTATGAGTTGCCGCTTCGAGATCGCGCACCGCGATGCCCACGTGATCGACGCCGCGCTCGCCGCCCAGAAGGGTCGTCGCTGGATCCTCTTTTGCAGGCTCGGCATCGGCACTGGGAGGCGGCAAAGACGCATCCGGTGTCGGCGCCTTCGAGCTGCAGCCCGCCGCGAGCAACAGCAGCAGCGCCACGCGGGGAGTCAAATCTTGCTCGCTTTGAAGCGCGCCGCCAGCTTCTCTCCGACGCGGAATGCATTGGCCAAGATGGTGAGCGTCAAAGGCACGCCTCCAGAAGTGGGCATGAACGAGCTGTCGGACACGTACAGGTTCGGCACCGTGTGCGAACGACAATCGAGATCGAGCACGCTGGTCGCCGGGTCCTTGCCGAAGCGACAGGTGCCGGCCTGCAAGACCATGTCGACTCCGCTCTCTTCGGTGATCCGCGAAGAGGTCGGCTGCAGCGCATCGAGCACTTCCTTGGCGCGCGCCGCGAGGAAGCGGCTCGCCTGCAGGTCGAGCGCGTGGCGAGAGACCGTGATGCGCGCGACCGGCATGCCCCACTTGTCCGGGGTGGTCGGGTCGAGATCGACGTAGGTGTTGGCGGTCGGCAAGAACTCCGAGAAATTCTCGAACACCAGCGTGCGCGAGCCGAGCGCCTCTTCCCGCAGCGCCTCCTTCAGCGCGCTCCCCCAGCGCGCCTTCACGCCGGACCCCGAAATGCGCTCGGCCGTGAATATCGGGTTCGGGTGGGCGAGCGCGAACAGGATGGTGCCGCCTTTCTGGACGCCGTCCCTGGGCTTCTCGAGAAAATAGAAGTCCTGCATCGAGCGCTGCACGAAGGGCGGCGCGTCGCGCAGCCACTCGGCGCCCGCGCGATGATTGAAGACCGCTTCGCCCTTGGACGCTCCGGAGAACACCAGGTTCTTGCCGATGAGCCCGCTGTCGTTGCCGAGCCCCTTCGGATATCGCGCCGACGTCGAGAGCAGAAGGAGCCGCGCGCTTTCGACCGCGGTGCACGCCACGACCACGCAGCGGGCCGGCTGGAATTCCTGAGTACCGGACGCGGTTCGATAGACCACGCCGGTGGCGCGTCCCGACTTGTCGACGGGAACATCGATCGCCATGGACTGCGGTCGCACCTCACAGTTGCCGGTCTTTTCCGCTGCGGGCAGGAGGGTCGACGCCGTCGAGCTCTTCGCCCCCACCTCGCATCCGTAAGACGCGCACAGCGCACAAAATACACAGGCGTCACGCCCTTTGTACGGGCGCGAGGTGATCGCACGGGGCGTCGGGAAAGGATGATAGCCGAGACCTTTGCAGGCCGCGTCGATCTTGCCGGCGAAGGCATTCTCGACGAGCGGCGGCATCGGATAGTCGCTCGATCGCGGCTCTTCGAACGGATGCGCGCGCCATACTCCCGAGACACCCACTTCCTGCTCGGCGCGGGTGTAATACGGCTCGAGATCTTCATAGCGCAGCGGCCAGTCGACCAGGCTCGAATCGGGCACCTTCCCGAGAGCCGTGCGCAACTTGAAATCACTCGGATGGAGGCGATGAAAGTAGCCCGCCATGTGGACCGTGCCGCCACCGACGATGTTGGAGGTCCAGCCGGCGGTCGAAGGTTGCGCGGTCTCGGTCGCGCCGTACCGCACCGTGTGCGGCTCGTCGGCGACGAAGGGCACGAAGAAATTGCGACGACACATCTTGATCTCGTCGTGCTCGTAGTCCTCGTCGCGGTAGCGCTTGCCCTTTTCGAGCACCACCACCTTCAGCCCGGCGCGCGCCAGCTCGAAGGCCACGGGCGCACCACCCGCGCCGCTGCCGACGATCACCACATCGACCGGGGCGATCGCCATCAATGATGACCCTTCATCGAAGGCATATCGTGCTGGTCCGGATCGACGCCGAGCATTCGATATCCGCGACCGTCCTTGTTGCCGCCGTACCTGGGATCGCCAAACGCGCCTTCGAGCGTCATCCCGAGGAGAATCGCAAAGAATCGCTTCTCCGGTTCGGCGCCCAGCTGAAACTGCTTGATGACTTCATCCTTCGCCTTCTCGGTGAGCTGGAGAAAGGTACTTCCGGGCACGAGCTGCCGGGCGCGGCGATCGAGGAACGGCAGCATCCGCAAGGCATGCTTCTGGAGCACCGCGAGCTCCGGCTCGCGAAACATCCGGTCGATGAACACCGGGACGCCCAGAGCGAGCGCACCGGGATCTTGATCGGCGGGCAAGAGTCGGTCGCAAACCGCCGAGACCATCTCGTACTGGCCAGCGTTCATGCTCTGCGGTGCGTACGTCGGGGCGGCCGCTGCGGCGTCGCTGGCCTCCGTTTGTCGTGCGCGACAGGCCGCGGTGGTGAGCGCGATGTAGCTGGCGAGCCCGCCCCACACGAACTCTCTTCTCGTCGGACGGGCCATGACGCGCGCCAAACGTGTCATGGGGGGTCCACGAAAACAAGCGGCACGAACCTTCACACGCGAGCAGTCCGCGCGCGTGCGGGATGAGCTACGTGCCTGCGATCAACCCCACGGTGACCAAGCCAACTCCGAGGATCACCGAGAATGACAGCACGCCCACCGGCAAGAAGCTCTTGAAAGTGAAGCTCACCGGTCGTCCCTGATCATCGGCCAGCGACGCGCGCGCGATCAGACTCTCCGTCAACGGGCCGGAGGTCGCCGCGGTGAGGAGCAGCGAAGAACCCGCGCAAACGCCCAGCGCCAGACCAATGTACACCGCGGCAGGCGCGACCGAGCTCGCCAGCGGCTGGCCCACCTCGAGCATCGCGGCCATGCTCGGCCCGGCGGAGAAGAGGCCGGTCGCGAGCCCGGTGGTGCCGACCAGGATCACCAATTTCACGCTGGGCGGGAGCGGAAGATCGGCCAGACGATCGCCGAGATCGGCGAAGAAGCCGCTGGCGCTCACCGTCCCGACCAGCGCGAACAGCGCGAACAGGAACAGCGTCGCCTCCACGTCGATGCCCTTGATAAGCGCGGTCTTCGTGCGGTGGGCGGTCGCGGCCAGCACGACGACGCCGCCGATCCACGCGATCATGTGGGGCGGAACGACGCTCGCGGGGAAGACGATCCACGCCGCGAGCATCGCCGCCAGGACCACCAAGCCTGGGATGAGGAGCCACGGATCGAGGCGCACGCGCCGGTGCAGCGCCTCGACCGCGGCGACGGTGATCTCGCGGCGAAGCGGCGATGCGTCCATGCCCCGCGTCGGACGGACGACGAGCTGGACGATCACCAGCAATAGTACGAGGGCCACGAGCGCGGCCGGAAATGCGAGCACGAGATAGTCTTTGAACGCCATCGCTCCGGCGCCAAGCAGCAAGATCGCCGGGAAGTCGCCGATCGGCGTGGAGGCGCCCCCGAGATTGCAGGCCACCAGCAGCACCCCGATCGTCCAGCGGAGGTGGCGCTGCGTCGTGCCGACCAGCTCGAAGATCGCGATCACGATCGGTAGCACCAGCAAGAGCGCGGTGATGTTGTTGACCAGGCCGCTGATGAAGAACATCAGCAGAGCGCCGCCCACCAGGATCCACCGCGGCTCGGCCCGGGTGAGTAGGGTGCCGCGGACCGCCAAGCGCGTGAACACGCCCGACTCGCCGAGCACGCGAGAGACGACCCCGAGCGAGGCCATGATGACCAGGACGTCCCAGGGAATCTCGGCGAGGATACGGCTCGCGTCGTTGCCCGCGAGCGCCGACGACGCGATCGCCAGGCCCGCGCCGCTCAGGACGATCTCCAGCCGCCGCGCTGGAAACACCGCCTGGGCGACGATCGTCGTGACGAACAGCCCGAGCAGGAACAGCGACGACATCAAGGGGCGCCGATCAGGTCGGTGAAGTCGTCGATGTCGGTCTCGACCAGCCAGCGCGGGAAGCGATCCATCGTCGCACCGAGCACGTTCCACCCGATCAAGCGACCGAACTGCGAGCGGACATCATCGCCATGACAGCGCAGCCACACGCGCGCGACCGCGGCGCGGAACCCATCGGTGCCGTACACCGTGGTGAGGAGCGCGCTCTTGGTGCCGGAGAAGCGCTGAAACGCGGCCAGATCCGTGAGCTCGACCTGATGACCCCAGCCCGCGCGCAAGCGATCGAGATCGACCGGAAACGTAGGATCGAGGATCAGCGCGACGGCCACCGTCCGCGGCAAGCGCGCGAGCAGCGGCGCCAGGCAGTCGGACTCGATGCCGACCACGACCAGCCGGCGCAGCCCCACACACGACGCGGCGACCTCCTCTGTGACGTCAGGGGCGGCGAAGCCCAAGGCGACCTGCTCGAGGACCGGGAACTCCGAGCCGAGCGCCTCCTCGAGCGCTGCCACCCCGGCCTCTCCGCCAGCCGCGCGCGCCGTGGCCACGAACAACGACGAAGCGGACCACATCCCGAGCTCACCGACGCAGCGGCGAAAAGCGGGCGCGAGGCCCTCGAGGCTCGTCACCGCCCCGCAGCCCGCAGCGCTGCGTCAATCAAGCAGAGCATCGCCGCGTTGGCCAGCGAGTGCTGGGGTGGGCCGTCGGTGATGCATTCGATCATCGCGCGCTGCGCTCGATCGTCGCCCGGCGCCAGGCGCTCCAGTGCACTGCGCGGGATCGGGAGCGGAAAGGCCGTGTCGTCCCGCTCCTCCGCGAGATGCGGCGGAAAGCGGAGCGGCACCCGCACGGAGGCGGCGCCCGGCTCTGGCCCCGTGCCTGCCGCGAGCTCCCCCAGCAACGCGAGCAGGACGTAGTTGCTCCCTCGATGATGCGCCGGTCCCTCGTCCAGCAAGCAGCGAACGACGAAGGCCCGATCGTGATCGTCGGGGACCCACCCCTTCAAGATCGCGTCCGCGCGAGCCCGATCCACGAAGGAGGACAAACGCGAGTCCTGCTTGCGGTGATGGTGAGGCGGCTTGTGGGGGTGCGGTGGCATGGCTGTCGGCAGTCCTGCGTCGCGGGTCCCAACGATTGTGTGACTCTGGGGAGGTGTCAAGGCGGCGCGCGGCGTTTGTTTTGACGTCCAACCATCGCATAGACTGTTCGAAGTGCGCGGGGCCGGGGTCGCAATCATATCGAGCCTCGTCGGTTGCTCGAGCACGATCTACACCCCGCTCCCGAACGTCTCGCCCTCCTCTTCGCTCATCGTCCTCGTCCTCGGTGAAGCCGAAGTCGTGCGCGCCCTCCGCGCGTTCGACGGCAGCAGCCGCCCCGATCCGATCTATCTCGAGCTCGAGCCCGGAACGACCCAGCGCGTCCTCGAGTACGACGCCCCGCTCGAGCTCCTCGTCGACGCCGCAGCCACGAGCGCGCTCGATCGCACCACCCCGCTCGCCCAGGCCTGGAGCCTCCTTCCCCCGAAGTCCTATGCGGACCTCGAAGGAGAGGCCTTCGTCGCGAAAGATCCCGCCGATCTCACCGCCTGGCTCGACACCTTCCGCGTCCCACGCCCGCCCTGCCCGCGCGCGCCCACGGTGCGGGTCATCGAGCAGCTCCCGGACTACTGCAGCGTGTCTTTCGCGCTGCCATGGGGTGATGGCGTGCTGATGGGCCTCAACACCGATGGCGTGTACCGCGTGTCGGCGATCGAAGCGCGGGCCGAGCGAATCGACGCGCTCCGTGCAACGAACGGGCGGCCGGTCGGCTTTCTCGACGGTGAGCGGGCGGTGGTCGGCTGGGGCGGGCTCGCGAACATGCCGACGGAGCTGGTCTCGCTCGATCGTGCGGGCAACGTCGTCGGAAGCACGATCACCCCGTCGCTGGGCCCGAACCGGCTGCTCTACGGTCTCGTGGGTCGCCGCTTCGGCGCGGAGCGGACCGTGATGGGTCGCGTGTTTCGATACTCACCCGATGATGACGTGCTCGAGGACATCGTCCACCTCGACGAGGCCACCGGAGCATGGCGCCTCGTCGCGACGTCGTCACTCTCCGAGGCGCAGCGCTGCGCGACGGCACGACCGGGCCATCAGATACTCGAGCTCGATAGTATGGGAAAAGGGACTGTAGGATTACAGGGCGGGCCCATCGTCCCTTTCGATCTCACCCGCGCGCCGCCACTCGATCGCAACAGCCCGCTCGTGCCCGGCGCCGCGTACTGCCGCAACTCGCGCATCACGCTCGCCGATGGGGTGCAGCTGCTGGCCTACTCGGCCCCGCGCGACTCATTCGGGATCCTCTGGCGGCGACAGGATGGCGACCCCTGGGATGACGTCACCTCCATCATGCGGCCCACGGGCTACGAGCTCGCCAGCGTCGGCAACCTCGCCGTGATCGCCGGCGCGGGCACCCTCGTCGGTGTGTTCGAGCACGTCCCCGGGCGACCCGAGATCCCACCGCGGCAGTGTCATGAGGTGGTGACGCCCACCGGTGTCACGATCGTGAGGTCGATCGACGCGCGTACGGTCTTCGTGGCGGGCTTCGCTTCCGCGCTCTTTCTGGATTTCTGAGGAGATATAGATGCCGACCATCAAAGTGAACCAAGCCGAGCTGTACTACGAGGACGTGGGCTCCGGCCCGGAGACACTCTTGTTCGTGCACGGGCTGTGCTTCTCGCAGGAGATGTTTCGCGATCAGATCGCGGCGTTCTCGGGGAAGTATCGCTGTGTCTCCTATGACCTCCGCGGTCACGGGCGGAGCGAGCTCACCACCGGCGGATACGATTGCGACGACCTCGCGCGCGATGCTGCCGCGGTGATCGATCAGCTGAAGCTCGGGCCGGTGCACCTGGTCGGCTGGTCGAGCGGCGGGTTCGCGGGGATGCGGCTGGCGCTCGAGCGCCCCGAGCTCCTGCGCTCGTTGATCTTGATCGGCGCTGCGACCTTCGATGGAACGGACCTGCCGTTCGTGCGGCTCAAGCTGATGCCGTACATCGTGCCGATCGTCGGCTCGAAGGCGCTGGCGAAGAAGGCGCTCACCGGCATGTTCAGCCCGAAGACGTTGAAGACGGAGCGCGGCAAGGCGATGTTCGCCGAGTGGCGTCAGCGCTTCGGCGAGACGTCTCCGCACGGGATCGCGCGCCTGGCGAAGGGCGCGACCAGCCAGCGGTCGATCCTCGACAAGCTCGGCGGAATCAAAGCGCCGACGATCCTCATTCGCGGCGAGGAAGACGAGCTCATCCGACAGAGCTGGATGAAGCAGACCGCTGACGCGATCCCCGGCGCGCGCCTGGTCGAGATCCCGAACACCCGCCGCGCCTGCAACATGGAGAGCCCAGAGCAGTTCAACGCAATCATGGGAGACTTCTTGCAGTCCGTGCGAGCGACCGCGTGAGGTCGCTCCTGCTCGCGCTGGCGCTCCTCGGCTGCTCGGCGTCTCCAGGCCCGAAGGCCCCCGAGCCCACCATCGCGGTCGAGCTCCGCCCCGACCCCCCTGGGCTCGGCCCCGCCGAGGTCCGTGTTCGCATCGTCGACGGTGACCGCCCGCTGAGCAGCGCGCGGGTGAGCATCGAGGCCAACATGAGCCACCCCGGCATGAAGCCGGAGCTCGCCGAGGCCAGCGCAAAGGCCGATGATCCCGGGCTCTATGTCGCGACGATCGACTTCACGATGAAGGGCGACTGGTACGTGCTCGT
>Ga0105047_10017319_pt1 | contig 11236 bp, 5 predicted proteins | sample MAT04_FD_78384 | JGI IMG/M metagenome (GOLD analysis project Ga0105047, IMG submission 78384) | Freshwater microbial communities from Lake Fryxell liftoff mats and glacier meltwater in Antarctica - MAT-04 (megahit assembly) | ecosystem: Environmental > Aquatic > Freshwater > Ice > Liftoff... | reverse complement strand
GGCATGTACCTCTACAACAGCATGTTCGGCAGCGGTAGCATGTTCGGCGGCAGCTCCGACGCTTACGCTGGCGACAGTTCCGGCGGCGGCGACACGGGAACGTCCGGCGACGGCGACTTCGGCGGCGACTCGGGCGCTGGCGGCGGTTACGACAGCGGTTCGGGTGGCGGCGATTACGGCGGCGGCGGCGACTTCGGTGGTGGTGGCGGTGACTTTGGCGGCGGTGGCGACTTTGGCGGTGGCGGTGGCGACTTCTGATCGAAGTAGGGCCGGCTCAGCCGGCCTCCTCCCAACGGCCGGCCGAGCCGGCCCTACAAACAGCAACAACGAAAAGCCCACCCGTTCGCGGGTGGGCTTTTCGCTTTTACTCCCTTACCATGACCACATGCCACACGACCCGAATTGTCCGATGTGCAAGACCGTCGCCCACCTCACCGCGGTCGGCGGGCCGGGGCTGGTCTGGCACTTCCCGCACTCCGTCGCGTTCCTCGGTCCGTGGCAGTTCTACACGGGTTATTGCCTGATCGTGTCGCGCGAGCCTGCTTCCGAACTGAGTCAACTCGGGCCGAATCGCGCGGCATTCCTTGAAGAAATGGCTACGCTCGCGGAGGCAATCGAAGCCTGTTTCACGCCCCACAAACTGAACTACGAACTCCTCGGCAACGTCGTGCCGCACCTGCACTGGCACATCTTCCCACGCTCGGCCAATGACCCTGAGAAGCTGCGGCCTATCTGGTTCGGCACCGACAAAGCCGAGAACGATCCCGCCGAGAAAGCACGATTGCAGACGGGCACCATCCCGCCAGCGGAATGCGTTGCGAGATTGCGAGCGTGGCTGACCGCGAACGGGGCACCAACCGCACCATGAACTCAGCACACAGCACTCAGCACTCAGCACTGAGAATCGGAACACGCGGCAGCCCGCTGGCACTGTGGCAAGCGAACCACATCGCGGATCGGCTGCGAGCCGTCGTGTCACCCCGACGGGTCGAACTCGTGCTGATCGAGACGCACGGCGACCGCGATCAGGCTTCGGCACTGTCAGCGATGGGAGGCTTCGGCGTCTTCACGAAGGCGATTCAGAACGCGCTGCTCGACGGGCGGGCGGACGTCGCGGTTCACAGCCTGAAGGATCTTCCCACGATCCCGGAACCGCAGTTGGAACTCGTCGCGGTGCCGGCACGCGGTCCGACCGGCGATGCGTTCGTTTCCACAAAGCACCGCACGTTCGCGGAACTGCCTCAGGGGGCGGTCGTCGGCACGAGTAGCCTGCGACGACGGGCACAGGTGGCGAATCGTCGCCCCGATCTGAAACTGCTCGACCTCCGCGGCAACGTCGATACCCGTTTGCGGAAGCTCGACGAACAGAACCTCGACGCGATCATTCTCGCGGAAGCAGGGCTGGTTCGGTTGGGTCTGGCTGATCGCATCACGGAGATTCTGGACCCGTCATGGATGTTGCCAGCCGTGGGGCAAGGGGCGATCGGTCTGGAATGCCGGGCCGCGGACGACGAGACGAAACACATCGTCGAAGCCCTGCGCGACACCGATACCTTTGCTCGCGTGACCGCCGAACGTGCGATGCTGTACGCCCTCGGCGGTGGGTGCCTCGTGCCCATCGGAACGACATCGAAGGTGCAAGACGGCATCCTCACGGTTCGCGGTGCGGTGCTGTCGCCCGACGGCCGACGGCGTGTGGTTGCGACGCACAGCGGGCCAGTTCAAACGCCGCTCGCCGTGGGTCAGGAACTCGCCGGCTTGCTGCTCGCCGAAGGTGCCGCGGAGTTGCTCAAGTCTTGAAGTGAACCTCTGTGCTGGGTTATCGTGTTTCCCCCTCACCCGCCGCGAAGCGCGGCGACCTCTCCCCCTAAAACGGGGGCGAGGTGGGGCGCAGCGTCTTCTCATCAACTCAAACCAACCAGTTGCCTTGAAGAAGCAACCAATCGCCCCCACCTCGCCCCCGTTTTAGGGGGAGAGGTCGCGACGAGTCTTCGAGTCGCGGGTGAGGGGGATCACCTTCAGCAATACCCGCAGCCTGCCCGCTTATTTCGCTCCCGTTTCTATAACGAGGTGATGGCTGAATCCGTCGTCGAACTCGAAAACGTGACCGTCGTGCGGGGCGGTCACACGATTCTTTCCGGTCTGAACTGGACCATTCGCGAAGGCGAAACCTGGGCGGTCGTCGGCGCGACCGGCTCGGGGAAGACCACGCTCGCCGAAGTGATTCGCGGGAAGCAACTCATCACGGGCGAGGTCCGTTGGCCGCTCATCGAACGCTTGCGGGCGAGCGGTCGGCGGGTCGATTACCCTTCGCAAGTCATCGCGCACGTCTCGTTCAAGGAAGAATCGCGTCTCTTCTCGTATGCCGGGCACTACTACCAACAACGATTCGAATTCGCCGACAGTGACGAACCGTTGTCGCTCACGCAATTCCTCCGCCACGGCACCAACGCCACCGACGCGGAAATTCACGCGATCACGGAACGGCTCGGGGTTCGCGAACAACTGACGCAACCGTTCATGACGCTGTCGAACGGTCAGACACGCCGATCGCGGTTGGCTCGTGCATTGCTCGCGAAGCCGGAACTGCTCATCCTCGACGATCCATTCATCGGCCTCGACACCGCAGGCCGCGCCGACCTGACGGCATTACTGGATGAACTGCGCCGCGAAGGGAAACGCCTCGTCCTGAACTGTCGCGCGGACATGGTGCCGTCGTGGGTCACTCACACGCTTGAAATGCCAGGGCGAGCGGGGGACGTGAGTCCCCTGATGGGTAACCGACGAATCAGGGGACTCACGTCCCCCGCTCGCCAAGACAAGCCGATCATTCAACTCACGGATGTCACCGTTGCGTATGGCGAGAAGCGTGTCCTCGACGGCGTGACGTGGACCGTGCGCGCCGGCGAACGCTGGGCGGTCGTGGGTCCGAACGGCTCCGGCAAGACGACGCTGCTTTCACTGCTATGTGGCGACCATCCGCAGGCTTACGCGAACGACATCAGCCTGTTCGGGCGCCGTCGCGGCACGGGCGAAACGATCTGGGACGTGAAGCGAAACGTCGGCCTCGTGTCCCCGGAGTTTCACCTGTACTTCACGGAGCCGCTGACGGCAGATCGCACGGCCGCGACCGGCTTCCACGATGCGCTGGCGGATCGCCCAACCACGCCGGAACAGGACGCCCGCGTGCGGGAGCTGTTCGCAGCGTTCGGGATCGCGAACCTTCACGGCCGACTGTTCCGCTGTCTTTCTGTGGGCGAGCAACGGCTCGTGCTGCTGGCTCGTGCGCTGGTGAAGCGTCCGCCGTTGGTGATCCTGGATGAGCCGTTCCAAGGCTTGGACGCGGCTCGCGTGGAAACGTGTCGTGCGTGGCTCGACCGCGAACTCGGCGACGACCAGACGTTGTTATTCGTGACGCACGAGTGGGCAGAGTTGCCGCGAACCGTGACGCAGAAGTTGCGGCTCGATCGGGGGCGTGTGGTGTAGCCGCTTGCGGCGTTGCAAATTTTTGCAACGCCGCAAGCGGCGATCACACGAGGTTGCACACCTTGCGGTACAGCGCCTCGTACATCGCCGCACTGCGGTCCCAACTCCAATCCTGAGCCATCGCCGTCAGCATCACCTGCTGGAAGTCCTTCGGTCGCTCGCGTTGCAACGTCAGCGCCCACCTCACCGTTTCGTACAGCGCACTCGGCGTGTAGTCCCCGAAGCTGAAGCCCGTCGCGCGGCCGTCGGCGAGGTTCTCTTCGGTCGCGTTCACCACGGTGTCGGCGAGGCCGCCCGTCGTGCGAACCACCGGCGGCGTGCCATACCGCAGGCTGTACATCTGATTCAAACCGCACGGCTCGTAACGACTCGGCATCAGGAACAGGTCGGAACCCGCCTCGATGGTGTGCGCCAGGCCCTCGTTGAAACCCAGGTAGATGCCGACGCGGTCGGGGTGCTTGTCGCGGAACGATTGCAGTTCGTCGTGGTACTCGCGGTCGCCGTCGCCGAGCACGATGATCTGACAGCCCAGATCCAGGAAGCCGGGAGCCGCACTCATGACGAGGTCGATCCCCTTCTGGTTCACGAGCCTCGCGATCATGCCCAAGACGGGGGCGTCCGGGTCTTCGGGAAGGTGGAAGCGACGTTGCAACTCTGCCTTGCACAACGGCTTCTTCGCGAACACCGTTTCCGACGTGTACGGTGCCACGATGTGCCGGTCGGCGGTCGGGTCCCAGTGCTCGTAATCGCAGCCGTTCACGATGCCGCTCAACTTCGCGTGAACGCCCGCGAGTAGACCTTCGAGACCGCAGCCGAACTCGGCCGTCTGCACTTCGCGGGCATACGTCGGACTCACCGTACTCACCGCGTCCGCGAACACGACGCCCGACTTCAAGAAGTTCAGATACCCGTGGAATTCAAGCTGATTCAGGTTGAACAGCCAGCCGGGAAGGCCCGTCATGTTCATCACGTCGCGGCCGAACATGCCCTGATACGCGATGTTGTGGATCGTGAACACGGAGCGAGTCCGCTGAAACCCGCTCTGGCCTCGATACGCTTCCGAGAGGAACACCGGCACGAGGCCCGTCTGCCAGTCGTTCGCGTGGATGACATCGGGCATGAAGCCGAGGTGCGGCAGCAACTCCATCACGGCCCGCGAGAAGAACACGAACCGTTCGGCGTTATCCGGGTAGTCGGCCTTGTAGCCGCCCCACATGGCTTGCTGATACAGACTGCGCCCCTGCGTCGGGTCGTCGCGCTCGAAGTACGGTTGGTGTTCGACGAGGTAAACCGGCACGTCGGAGTTCGGCAAGCGTGATCGGAACACGCGACACGCGAGGATGCGACCGCCCATCGGCACCGGCAGCACGATTCCCGCGTTCTCGATGGGCATCCCGCTGCGGCGCACGGCGTTGTAATACGGCATGACGACCGCGACCTGGTTGCCGAGCTTCGCCAGCGCACGCGGCAACGCCGCAGCCACGTCCGCCAGCCCACCGGTCTTGGCGAACCCGGCCACTTCGCTCGACGCTACCAAAACTCGCAACCCAGCCACGGCGTGTCTCCACAGTTTCCCAACTCAGAAGCACGGGAACTATAGGGTTGTGTGCCTGCGAATGACAGGCCAACCAAACGATTCGCGATTTCAAGCAAGTTCTCCTTCACATTTCGCACCCGGGAAAATGTGAACTACGGTGCTTGCGGTCGGTGCTGCGCAGGGTTACAACACTCAAACTTTCAGCAATCGAGGGGGTCGTTTAGCTCGTCGCTCTGCGACAGGACGATGTTGCGTCGTCCGAGCATTTGCCTTGCGATACGTCCCGAGGAAGGCTGTTCCAGCACCGCTGTCACCGTATGCATGGCCAGCATGCTCGCGGTCTGGAACAACCCCGCCAATCGTGGTTCCGCGAGCATGCTGGCCATGCATACGGTGGCGGTGCCGTGAGCCTTCCGCGTCCCAGGTTCAGAAGTGAACGCCTCCTCGATTCGCTGATTGTGCGAGCACAGGGCTCCCGCCCTGTGCTACGAAAGACGGCCCTTCCAGGGCGAAAAGGGTGCCTGGGTCTTTGGTTTTCCGCCCCGGATGGGGCCGGCGTTTGTCGCACAGGGTGGAAACCCTGTGTTCGGATTCTTCGCGATTTCCGTTCGCCAGGGGTTTCACATGGCGGCAACACTGACGCTCGACGACATCCGCAAAGCATGGGACGCCCGCGACCCGCGACTCATCAAACTCATCGAGCAACTCGTTCAGCAGGCCGTGCCGCGGCCGACGACGCCGATTCGCAAAGAAGCCCTCACGTTCGACAAGTTCCTGCTCCAGTTGAAGGACTGGAAGTATCGCCACAAGACACGCGAGGAGCAGGCCCACTACCGCATCGAGACGCTGAAGGCTCTGGAGTCGCCGGACGCCGAGGTGCCGCTCGCCGACAAACTGAAAGTTCACGAGGTCATTTACGCGCTGTGGCTCTCCGACGATCCGCTCGCCCGTGACTACTTACTGCGCATCATTGCCACGGTTCCGGTCGTTTACGGGCCGTGGAAGGCCCTCAAAAAGATCTTCAAGGAAAGCGAAGCGAAGCACGACACCGAGGTTTACGGCGCGATCTCGGCACGCATCGACGCGGCGAGTGCGGCCGGTGGTTACGGTAAGGTCAGCGGCGCGACTCTCGCATATTGTGCCCGGCGGGCGTGGCGGTACCTGCGGCGGATCGCGGTTCAGTTGCCCGCCACGTACCCGGACGCCGCTAGCGATTACCTCATCAACTACACCGACAACACGCAGTGGCGAAGCACCTGGGTCTACAACCACATCCTGTTCCACGACACGAAGAAGTATGGCCGCAACCGCTTCCGCTTCGGGTATCGCGACCAACCCGACCCCACGAACCTGAAGCACCGGGCATACGGCGACCTGTGGAAGCGCAGCCACCGACCGCTGTTCTCGCTGCTCGACCGGGCGAAGTCCGACCCCGTGCGCTCGTTCGCGATCTCGGCACTGAAGACCGACTTCCGCGAGAAACTCCGGGAGACGGAACCCAGTTGGGTGATTCGGCTCGTGGGTGTGCCGAGTGCCGCTATTCACGACTTCGTCGTGTGGATCTTGGAGAACGTGCCGAAGTTCGAGCAGGGCGCGTTCCGCACGCTCGGGCTGCACGAATACGTGCTGAAACTGTTCGATTCGCCGTCGCAGGCGGCACGCGAATACGCCGCGAAGTACGCCCGCACTCACGCCCGCGACCTGTCGGTCGATGACCTGATTCGCCTCGCGAACAACGACAACGACAAGGTCCGCAAGCTCGCGTTCGACCTGCTCGGGGAACTCGACCCACGCAAGGGCGTTGGCCTCGAAGCGTGGGGTCGGTTGCTCGAAACCGCACACGGCAGCAAGTTCGCCGGCGAGGCGATCACGAAGCACTTCGGTGCGAAAGAACTCACGCCGGAATGGTTCGCCGGCCGGCTACTCTCATCGAGCAGCATGGCGTTCGACTTCGCCTCCAAGTTGCTGCCGAAGACGCACACCGTGAAGGACCTCGGCCCGGCGTTCTACATCGGCTTGATCCGCAAGTACCGCCAGGGCGACTCGAACAGCGAGGTGCTTCGGTACGCCACCCACGACCTCGCGAGGCACTTCGCGCTCGACGGGATTGATCCAGAACAGTTGCGTTGGCTGGCTTTGTTCCCGCCCACATCCAACGACGTGTTCGGTTGGGTTCAGCAGAACAAGCTGAAGGCCCAAACGCTGGGCCTCGACTTCTGGAAGATGGTGGCGTTCCAGCCCGACTGGGACGCGAGCACATGGCTCCCCACTTTCAAAGCTGCGAACGGTGCGTGGGCGAAGGAACTCAGCTTCGACGAAGGCAAGGCGGCTCAGATCCTCGCGTGGTTCCGCGACGTGCGAAAGCTCACGCCGACGGAACTCGGCTTCGACTGGCTGATGCGGCTCGTCGCACGGTCGGAACCGATGTACCACGACTTCGCGAGCGAACGCCTCATCAAGACGTTCGTGCCCGCGGACTTCGCCCCTCGGCAGGATTCGGGATCCAGGATTCAGGATTCAGCGAAGCCAGCAGCAAAATTCGACCTTTCGGGAGCGACGGTTTCGTTCACGGGCAAACTCGCGACGATGTCCAACTCCGAAGGCGAGGGGATGGTCAAGGCGGCTGGCGGGAAGTCTGCCGCGAACGTGTCGCCGAAGTTGCACTACCTCGTCGTGGGTGATTCCGGCTCGCCGTTCCTCGGGACGGGCGAGAAGGGCGCGAAGCACGTCAAGGCCGAGGAACTGAATGCAGCCGGCGCGAACATCCGCATCATCTCGGAGTCGATGTTCCTGCGGTTGCTGTCGGGTGAGTCGATCGGTGCGGCTCCTGCGGATGCGACAACGGCCGGCTGCGAACGGCTCTGGCAACTCGTAATCGCACCTGGTCCAGCGGATGCCCCCGTCGGCAAGTTTGCCCGCGAGTACATGCGACAGCACCACACCGAGATCGCCACGAAACTCTCGGGGAAGGCGCCCGATCCGGGTGCCGAGATTCCCGCGTCGTTCCTGTCGTTGGAGCGAGTGTTCCCTCTGTTCAGCGAGACTCGCAAGCCGCTCCGCGATTTCGCTCTTGAACTGGCGAGCTACGAGTTCGCACGCTGGAATCCGAACGTTGATTACCTCGTGGCGATGTCCGACATCCCGTTCATGGACGTGCGGCGGTTCGTGGCGAAGTCGCTGCTCGCCGAAGACACGCCGCCGAATCGACCGTTCCGGCTCGATCCGACGAAGCTCGAGGCGAGTGCCGTGTACCGGTTCTGCGAGTCGAACGACGAGGAAACTCGCGCTCTCGGAATGGAACTCATCAAACGGCAACCGCGGCTGCGAGTGCCCGAAGAACTGTTCCGACTTTCGGAAAGCCCGGATCGCAAGGTGCGTGCGTTCGTCATTCGGGCGCTGTGGTCGGTCTACCGTGATCGCGGCGTGACGGCTGAGTGGAAGCCGCCGCCCCCGCCGAAACCGACCGTCGGTGCGAAGGCCAAGAAGGACGCCGAGAAGGCCGCCGTGGCTCGCGGCGACGGCGTGCCGCACAAGCCAGAACAGTGGCCGGCCGCGAAGCCGACGCTCGGCGAATTCCTGCGACGAATCCTGTTCGAGATTCCGCCGGGTCGCCCCGAGAAGTCGCGTGATGCGGTGGACGACGGCACGGAGCCCGGCACCGATCCGAATGCGGCGAAGCCCGAGAAGGTCGTCAGCGTGAAGCCGTTGCCGGCACGTCGCGCGAAGCTCGATCTCGTGGAAGTGATGCGGGATCTGGCGCTGGAGCAGAAGGATTTCGGCGGTGGGATTCTGCCGCTGCTCGATGAGTTCATGACGTCACGCGGACCGAGCGAACGCGCCGCGTGCCTGGTGGCCGTGACGCGAATCAGGCACAAATACCCCGAGTTCAAGAAGGCGTAGGCGAGCGGGGGACGTGAGTCCCCTGATGCGTTGGCAAATTCACAGCAATCAGGGGACTCACGTCCCCCGCTCGCCTGGAGCATTCACCATGCCTACCGAAAAGTTCCTGACGTACCGGGGCGACATCAAGGCTGCCGTCGGGGTTGGCGGGAGCCTCGCGTTCGTCACCGTTCACCCCGAAGGTGCGGCAACCGCCCTCTACTGGCTCGACTCCGACAAGCTCACACTGCAACCGGATGCATTGCCATGCGGCGGGGTCGCGCTCGCGGCCGACGGCAACGCCGTCTACGTTGCGGGCACGGATCGACAAATCCACGAGTGCAAGAAGGGCGTCAAGACGCTCGGCAAGCCGTTCAACTCGAACATCGTCGCCATCGTCCCGATCGCCAAGAAGCGTCTCGCCGTCCTCAACGGCAAGCAAATCGACATCATCTCTGATGCCGACGGTTCAATCCTTCAAACGCTGGAACTGCCCGAAGACGGAACGTGCCTCGCCACGGACAAAACGCAATCGTGGCTCGCGGCCGGCACCAACAAGGGCACGGTCGTCGCCTTCGACGGTCAGGACAAGGACGAGTTCGAACCCGGCGAGCCCGGCAAGCTCCACGAGGGGGCGGTCACGGCGATCATGTTCGAGCCCGAGGAACTGCGATTCTTCTCGGCCGGGGCCGACAACAAGCTGCTCACCACGTTCGCTCGCGGCAACCTCGAACCGGAGGACAAGGGCCGCGCGAACATGCACGAAGACGTGTTGACCGCGATGGTGATGGTTCCCGGCGATCGATTCGTCAGCGGGAGCCGCGACACAACCCTGACGAACTGGCCACGCGGCGGCGCGATCAAGCCGAGCACCCTGAAAGACGAAAGCGGCAAGGTCGTCGCGCTGGCGGTGGTCACGGTTTACAACCAGCCGCACCTCGCCGCGTGTTGCGAAGACAACACGATTCGCCTCTTCAAACTGGATGCTGAAGGCAAGTTCCCCGAGAACCCCAGTTACGCGAAGATTCACGGTGCGGCCGCGTGGGTGAAGAACGAACTCGCCCAGAATTACGACGCGAAGCGCCGCGAGAAGGCACTCAAGACGCTCGCCGAGTGGAAGGACTCCAGTTCGATCGACATCATCGGCGAACAGATCACCAAGGACCAGGATCCCACGCTGCGTCTCGCTGCCACGAAGTTGCTCACCGAGAGCGACAACCCGCGTGTCGTGAAGATTCTTGAACGCTCCATCGGGCACGGCGACAGCAAGGTTCGCGTGATGGCGTTCCAGGGTCTGTTCAAGCCGTTGAAGCCCGACCTCGGGCCGATCGACCTGGCGCTCAAGAACGGTCAAGCCGATGTCGGCGTTCTCGCGGTGAAGGCACTCGAAGCGCTCGCCAAGAAGGACGATCAGGCGCTGACGCGGCTCACGGATGCGTTGAATGCGCCGACGTGGGACGTGCGAAAAGCAGCTCTCGCGTCGCTGGAAACGGTCTACGATCCGAAGAGCCCAACCGCGAGCCTCACGGCGTTGACATCCAAGCACGGCGACATTCGCGCCCTTGCTCTGATTCGCACGTCCGAGCGCTGGCTGCTCGAAGACCCGAGCGTGCAGTCTGCCATTCGACGACGCCTCGAAGACGAAGACACGGGCGTTCGCAAGGTCGCGTTCCTCCTGTCGGTCATCTCGAAGGAAAAGCTCGCGGGGGTGCTGCGTGCCGGCGATCAGGAACTGAACCGCCAGATCAACGAGTTGGAGAAAGCCGAGAAGGCCGATAAGCCCGCGCCGGCTGTCGCTGACAACGCCAAGAGCAAACTGACCCCAACCGACTACGACACGCTGCTGCAAGCGACCGCGAGCCGTGCACTCGACACCTGTTTGCGGGGTGCTCGTGGGCTTGCGGTTCTCGGCGATCCGCGTGCGTTCGGCTTGCTGTTGCAACTGAGCCGCGAAGAAGACGTGAACGCCCGCGTCGAAGTGTGTCGGGCACTGGCCGCTCTTGATGACGAGCGTGCGGTGAACCGTCTGCGGTCGCTGCTGTTCGACGGGCAGGCGTCTGTTCGTGACGCAGCATACACCGCTCTCGCGAAGATTTTCGCCAAGTCGCCGCTGTCTGTTGCCGAGTCCGGGTTGACCGCTGCCGACGAGGACGTTCGCCGTCGCGGGTTGAGCACGCTCCTCGATACGATCAAGAAGAAGAAGCCGACGGCGGCTGGTGATCCGGGTTGGGATCTGTTGGTGCGAGCGTTGAACGACAGTGCCCCCGGCGTGCGGAGCGAAGCGTTCAAGTCGTCGCTCAACCTGAAGATCGGCGGCGGGGGTGCCGACACGCT
>Ga0105047_10017318_pt1 | contig 11236 bp, 10 predicted proteins | sample MAT04_FD_78384 | JGI IMG/M metagenome (GOLD analysis project Ga0105047, IMG submission 78384) | Freshwater microbial communities from Lake Fryxell liftoff mats and glacier meltwater in Antarctica - MAT-04 (megahit assembly) | ecosystem: Environmental > Aquatic > Freshwater > Ice > Liftoff... | reverse complement strand
GCGACGTTGGCCGCGTAGAGCGCGGTGCCGGCGTTGAGCACGACGATCTCGCGCGCCGTTCCCGGCGTATTGGCCAGCGCCGAGAGCAGCATGGCTTTCGACTCTTCGGCGTTGCCGACGCGCAGGCCGCGATTGGACGCCATGTGCAGGCCGAAGTCTTCGGGATGGATCTCGTATTCGCTGACCACGCCGTCTTTCAATTCGCCGACCAGCGTCGCCGCGCCGAGCGAGACTTCGTCCATTCCGTCGCGGCCATGGACGACGAGGACGTGCTTGGCGCCCAAACGCTCCATGACGCGCACGAGGATGCCGACAAGATCCGGGTGGAAAACGCCGAGCAGCGTGTTGGGCGCGCCGGCCGGGTTGGTCAGCGGCCCGAGGATGTTGAATACCGTGCGCACGGCCATTTCGCGGCGAATCGGCGCGACGTTCTTCATCGCCGAGTGGTGGTTGGGCGCGAACATGAAGCCGATCCCGGTCGCCGCCAGACATTCGGCAACCTGCACCGGCGTGAGCTGGATGTTGGCGCCGAGCGCTTCGAGCACGTCGGCGCTGCCCGAGCTCGACGAAACGCTGCGGTTGCCGTGCTTGGCGACCCGCGCCCCAGCCGCGGCGGCGACAAACATCGACGCGGTCGAGATGTTGAAGGTGTGCGCGCCGTCGCCGCCGGTGCCGACGATGTCGACAAAGCGCGAATTGTCGGCGACCTCGATGCGCGTTGACAGTTCGCGCATGACCTGCGCCGCGGCGGCGATCTCGCCGACCGTCTCTTTCTTGACGCGCAGACCGGTAAGAATCGCCGCGGTCATTACTGGCGAGACTTCGCCGCGCATGATCTGGCGCATCAGCGAAACCATTTCATCGTGGAAGATTTCGCGGTGTTCGATGACCCGGGTCAGGGCCTCCTGTGGCTTCATCGGGCGTGTTCCTTGAGAAAGTTGGCGAGCATATCGTGGCCGTGCTCGGTGAGAATCGATTCGGGGTGAAACTGCACGCCCTCGACGGCAAGGCTCTGGTGGCGAAGGCCCATGATCTCGCCGTCGTCGGTCCAGGCGGTGATCTGCAGCGTATCGGGCAGCGATTCGCGGTCGACCGCCAGCGAGTGATAACGCGTACAGGAAACGGGCTCCGGGATGCCGCGGAAGAGCCCGACGTCGCGGTGATGGATCGCCGAGACCTTGCCGTGCATCAAGCGCTTGGCGTGCACAACGCGCCCGCCGAACGCTTCGCCGATCGCCTGGTGACCGAGACAGACGCCGAGCAGCGGAATCTTGCCGGCGAACTCGCCGATCGCCGCGAGCGATATCCCGGCCTGCGCCGGCGTTCCGGGACCGGGCGAAATGACCAGGTACTCGGGGTCGAGTTCGGCGATCTCGGCGAGCGAAATCGCGTCGTTGCGAAACACACGCACCTCCTGCCCCAACTCGCCGAAGTACTGGACGATGTTGTAGGTGAAGGAATCGTAGTTGTCGATCATGAGCAGCATAATCTGTGCATCCTATTGATTTTATTTGTTGCTAATCACAACCCTCATCGGCGATACCCGCTCGTCGAGCAGGAAAGTTCGTCCACCAACTTGATGAAATTCCGCTTCGGCTTGAACTGAACCCGCAACTCGGCCAGGTAGTCACCGAATTGCCGTGACTGATTCAGCGTTTTCATCAAGCCGCCTATCTTGCGGATCAGTTGGATGCCCTCGTAGTAGGCGGAGTTATGGGTTTGTCCCACGATCATCGGAACGACCTGCCGATAGAGGCTGATGGCATCCTCCGGCCGGGTCGACTCCAGCTTGCCGGCCAGCGTGACGCGTAGATTGCGGTCGCAAATACCCTGGTGAGCCGCCGCCCATGCCGCATCCAGGTCCTCCTCCCACAAGGCAATCGATACCCGTAGGGAATAGTTGGGCAGCGCAGGCTTGGGCTTCCCGCGATTGGTCGCCGCAGCCTCGCGGGCCGTCTCTTCGGCGAGCTGGGCCAACGCCCGCTCGCGCTGCGCTGGCCAGAGGTCGAGCTGCCCGGCGAGATCGTGCAGCTTCTTGAAAGTATCCAGGCCGGGACGTTCCTCGAACTGAACCCAGGTCAGCTGCAGGGCGTCGTCCTTACGCTTGCGCTTGAGGTAAATCGCCACCAGGAAATCGCGCAGATCGTTGTGCTGACTATCCGGAAAGGCCTTGAGCCCGCGCTCGGCCCATTCCAGCGCCTCGTCCGTCCGGCCTGCCTTGGCAAGGGTTTGGGCAATGCCAAGATAGCAATAGCTGGACGAGAGATCCTTGGACTTGATCGCCACCAGTTCGTCGATATCGCCGCCGGCCTCGGCCAGGAGCTCCATGATGCGGGTGATGCGGGCACGGTGTCCGTCGTAGCCTTTGTCGTCGGAGCGCGGTTTGATCTTGCGCCAGTCGGCCTCGGCCAGTTCGCGATAGCGTTGCAGGCCCTTTTTGCCGAGGGCACTCCGGTACGTCAAGGCGTCAAAGCTGCACGTGCCGAAGGGCAAGGTCGTTTCCAGGCTGAACAGGCGTTCGGCCAGCGCAGCAGCATCCGGCCTGGCCATCGTGCACGCCTGCAGGTGCATCTCGCCCAGGCGACAGACGATGCCGCCAATCTCGCCATTCGAGTCGTCGACCTGTTCCATCGCCCGCTCGACGCGTTCGATGGCGTACTCGGCGAGTTCCACCAGCACGGCTACGGTATCGGGCTTGAGGAGTTCAGCCAGTGAATCGACAACCTGGTCGAGATTGCCGGCGAAAGTGCCGACATCGCGCCACTCGATGAACCCGTGAATGTGTGACGACTCATCGATCGCGCGCTGAAATGCCTGGACCACATTGCCGCCGCCAACCACCTGTTCGGCCTTGAGCAACAGCAACTGGTAGAGCCGGTCATCGCGCCGGGCGACATCGAGCAGGAGTTCAATCAAGGTTTCAGGCGGCTGCGTATTCAGAAAATCCTTGATCTCCTGCCAGGGGTCGCGCCGTTTGGTCTTGCCTTTGCTTTTGCCTGATTTTGCCGTCGGCTCTTCATCCGATGCGTGATCCGCGAGCCAGGCCAGCCCCACCGCGACACAGTGTTTGCAGAAATAGCCGTCCGCGGCGCGCGGGCAGGTGCAGTCGTAGGTCAATTCGCCTTTGTCATCGCACAATTCGACGTAGTAGGTCGCGGAGCCTTCGACCTTGGCGACGATCTGGTTATCGTCGGCGCGCAAGCGACCGACTGCGCCGACGGAAAAGTACGCCTCTCCACGCAGAAAGGCGGCACTACCCGCAAGAGCATCGAGAATCGAACGGGTAATCAGCTTGCTGAGCATTGTTATGCTTCCTCATTTCTGGAATACATCTTCCGCTGCCAATTCATGCGAGGTTAATGTTGACTGCGGCGTCAGTAGCTTCAGTTCGGGGAGCATGTCGTTCCCGACTCTGGTCAACACCTGTCGAGGCACCCTGACTTTGGGCCCTCAGTTGGAACACGCCGCTCATCTCGTCGGCCCAAGGCAGAGAGCGGAGGACCGACGCCACGTGCGCCGGCATTTTCGTTTCCGAATGAGCAAAAGACGGCGTACTGCATGCCATCACGCGGCCCGCCCAACAGCATTCCAGCGCAGCGTGCGTGATCGCCAGTGCTCGGCAATGCCCTGCACAAAGTCCGGATGGACAAGTTTCGCTCTCGCCAGCAGCCAGTCGGTATCTTCCTGGCGCAGGTAAATACCTTCACATGTTCCCTGGTGATAAGCGCTGGAAGACTCAAGCACCTTTTGCTTCAGTTCCGCAAGTTCAAAACGCCCGGTAGCCAAGCTGCGTACAACGTCAAGGTCAAGACAATCGGCCAGCGCGTTGCGCCGTACCGTGCTCCAGAATCGCTGGGTAGATCCGTCATACACATCGAACATCAAGAAGAAATCCGGCAGCCGGTCATACGGAACACTGTGCGTGGCCGCCAGCCATTCGCCGAACAGTATCCGGTTACAACCCAGTGCGTCATGCAGCGCCGACTCATGACAGGCGAGCCACGCATTGAGTCGCAAAAACTGTCCCGTGTAGGGTTTGACGAGATACTCTCCCCGGTTTTGTGCCCGCACCACCCCATCCGACCCCACGGACAAACCCAGATTGGCGCCGTCGACCTTTTCCTCCAGTACCACGGGTTCGCGCAGGAACTGCTTCACTTCATCAATCGCCAACACCTTGTCGTCACGCGGCTGCCCCTTGCCCAGCCAAGCGATGTGCGGCGTATGAGGGAAGCGGAAGAAGGTGCTCATGCGCCGAACTTCTTCTCGTGGAAGCGGGTAATATCGGCCTTGCAAAGGAACTCCACCGTGACACCATGCCGCGCCAGCGCGGGGGACCAATCCAGCCATTTCGAATCTGCCGCCTGCAATATTGGCGGCTTGGCCTGATGGGCGTTGGCGACGGCAACGAACTTTCGGTCAGGTGCATCGAAATTAACGAGGTCCGCATCGTCGGGAAAGCTTTCGAAGCCGCGCGTGTCGTGATCCTGTAAACTTACGGAATCGACGTGCATTACATTGACGCGATTTTGCAGCGCCCATTTCACGAAGGCATCGCCAGGCCGGTTCCCTTTCTTGGGCTGGGTCTTGTGCTGGTACTCACAAAGAATCCGAAACTGATCGTCGAGCGCCAGTTTGCCCCGTTGCATGATTTCCTGCAATTGCCGGGCGCAAGCGGCGACGCATGCCCCAGACACACCGGCGTGTTGCCCATTGGCGACCAGTACCACGTTGGTATCGACAACAGCGATACTCACGTCGGCTGCCCCTTCTGGCGGCTCATGGCGGCGACCGTGCGCGCTGTCAGATCGGCCATCTCGTCGCCAAAGAAGTTCTCCGGCCAGTTCTCGATGTCGCCGTAAAGATTGAGCCGCAATGGTTCCAGTTCCGTTGCGCTGCCCGCACGCTTGCAGAAGTAGATCGCCACGTCATCCGGGGTAATTTCCCCTTCCGCAACGCGCCGCTGCAAACGGTTCAGGAAGTGCTCGGAATGGCTCTCGATGATGAGTTGTACATTGCGTTCCTTGCCATTCTCGCGGGCGCGAATCGCGGAGATGAAAACATCCGCCAGTTCCGCTTGCACCTGCGGATGCAGGTGGATTTCCGGTTGCTCCATCCAGACCGTTGAGTTTGGCGGGCAGTAGAAAGCCTGCACCAGTGCCGGCAACACCTGTGAAACACCAAAACCCACGTCGGTAATTTTTACCTCCGGCGCCTTAGGATGTGTCTTTACCAGCACCTCGAATTCCTTGCGGCCTTCGGCAACCGGTTTCACCATAAAGCTATGAATGACACCCAACTCCTTCAACCATGTGGCAACAAACTCCGCAAATCCTTGAAGTGACCGTTTGGGGCCGCGATTCAATTTGCGCCCCTCGTTCTGCGCGGCCAATATCGCGGCAATGGTGTATTCGCCCATTTGTCCAACACCCTCCGGCGTGTCGCCCGACCACTGATACGTTCGCTGCGGATGATTGCGCAACGGCCCCAGGTAGGCAATGCTTCCGAGCATGGATTCCGTGGCGAGCGCGAAGTCGGTAAGAAAGCCGGCATTCTTGAAGCGCGCCATGCTCACATCCGACACCCGATAAAACTTTTCCGGTTCTTCGAGCGGCCATTTTCGACCATCCGCCATCTTGAACTGATAGCGCTCGGAGTTCAGTGAGAACTTGCGGTTGTCGCCGCGCTTCAAATCAACATCCAGCACCACGCCATCCGGATTGCTCAAGTCATAGTGCAGGGCGCTAACTTCGGGCTGCCCGGATTTCCCCGCGGCTAGCGTCACAGCCAGGCTCAGACTATCGCCCGAATAGCGTTGGCTGAGTTTGAGCGGATCGCGTACTTCCAGCGCCTTGGGCATTGTCCAGCCCATCTCGAATTCGAGTGATTTACTCAAGTCATGCCCATGCAGGCAATCGGCAAAGGTGCCCAAGTCGATCAGGGTCGCCGTGTCGCCAAGATGCAGTGCACGCTTTCGGTCGGTGGACATCGCCGTTTGTTTGAGCGCCAGCAGCAAATGCCCCAGGCTGCTCTTGCCCGCGCTGTTGGCTCCGAAGATTACGGTCAGCGGCGCCAGGCGAATTTTCTCCGTATCGCGCCACGCCTTGAAATTTTTTATGCGCAGTGAAGTCAGCATGAGTTTAGCCCTCTTTTCCTTCCCTGCCGCGACAGGCTATCGGCCGGATATATAGGATTGTCTCTCAATGAAATGGCGATATTGGACGCAAGAATCGGCGTGATCGACGGGAGTTCCCGGGACCACTGTTGATCTTGGTGAATGAATGAGCGAGCGAAGTCGCAATAGTCATTCACCCGTTTACGGCGCAATTCAAAAACATTCATTCGACCTGCTCTCCCCTGCCTGCAGTTGGCCACGAAGTGCTACCTCAACCGATGCCGCGCGCGGCCGGAAGTTTCAGAAGTTTGGCGGCTTTGAGGAGGCCTTCGTCGAGGGTGAGAACCTTGTCTGCTCCCTGGTTCCTGGCGATGGCGAGATGCAGGGCATCGCCGCCGCGCAAACCGGAATCGAACCGGGCGAGCAAGGTCCTGGCTAGCTGGTAGTCGGCTGCGCTTGGCAGCCAGATCTGACAGGACTCCTGGATCAGCGCCTCGAACTCCGCGATGACTGCTTCTGCCGTCTGGGCTGTGAAGTGTTTCATCCGCACTTCCCTGGCCACCAGGCTGCAGAACTCGACGCGCGTCCATTCGCTGACCGCCAGACTGCCAGCCGGCTGTTTCGCCAGGAATGCCTCAACTCGTGGACTCACGACCTCGTTCAACACCAAGGGGGCGACGAAACTGGTGTCCAGATAGAGCATCTTTAGCGCTCTTCGTCGCGCAGGCTGCGAACCAAGGTCGCAGAGGACTGCTCGAGACGTGGCAGCTGGGCGCGAAACTGGGTGCGCGAGGCCAACTGAACTTTCGTCTTTTCAACCCCGCACAGGCGAACGATGGGCTGCCCGTGCCGGGTGATAAGCACTTCTTCGCCGCTGGCGACCTGGGTGACGAGTTCGCTGAAATGGGCTTTGGCTTCCGCCAGACTGACTGTACGCATGGCCTGCTCCAAATTGGTCACAAAACTGGTCAAATTATAAGTCGGCAGATGCCACTTGCAAAGCGGCCCGGGGTAGACACGCAAGGTAATGGCATGAATCCTATACGCGACTCAACTTAAGAAAGGCATACCTTCCTGATGGTTTCTAGCCGATTCGCGTGTCGAGCCCCTGCTCGGCGAGTTCGGCGGCGCGCAGGACGGCCTTGGCCTTGTTTTGCGTTTCGACCCACTCCGACGCCGGGTCGGAGTCGGCGACGATGCCAGCGCCGGCCTGCACGTACAGTTGGCCGTCCTTGAGCACCGCGGTGCGAATGGCGATCGCCAGATCCATGTCGCCGTTAAAGCCGAGGTAACCGACAGCGCCGGCGTAGATGCCGCGTTTGACCGGTTCGAGCGCGTCGATGATTTCCATCGCGCGCACCTTGGGCGCGCCGGACACGGTGCCGGCCGGGAAGGTGGCCTTGAGCACGTCGAGCGCGTCAAGGCCGGGCTGCAACTTGCCTTCGACGTTCGAGACGATGTGCATGACATGAGAATAGCGCTCGACGAGCATGTTCTCGGTGAGGCGCACGCTGCCGATCTGCGCGACGCGGCCGGTGTCATTGCGGCCGAGGTCGAGCAGTTGCACGTGCTCGGCGCGTTCCTTCTCGTCGGCGAGCAGTTCGGCGGCGAGCGCCTCATCCTCTTCGAGCGTCGCGCCGCGCCTTCTTGTCCCGGCGATCGGGCGCACGGTGACGAGCTTTTCGTCGCCCTGGCCTTCGAGCCGCACGAGGATCTCGGGCGACGCGCCGACGACATGAAAATCCTCAAAGTCGAAGTAAAACATGTACGGCGAGGGGTTGAGCGAACGCAGCGCGCGGTAGAGCGCCAGCGGACTCGCGGCAAAGGGTTTACTCATGCGCTGCGAGAGAACGACCTGCATGATGTCGCCGTCGGTGATATGACGCTTGGCAGCAATCACCGCCGCCTTGAAGCGCTCTTCCCCGAATAGCGAAACGGCGGGCTGCGAGGCAGTCGGCGTTTCATCCGGGATGCGCACCGGCTCGCGCAGTCTGGCGAGCAACGCTTTGAGGCGCAACAGGGCCTTCTGGTAGGCGCCCGGAACGCCGGGCTCGGCGTAGACGACGAGCGTCAGCTTGCCGGAAAGATTATCGACGACGGCGATTTCTTCGGAGAGCATGAGGACGATGTCGGGGGTGTTCAGGCTATCGTTGGCCGGGGCGCCCTTGAGCCGTGTTTCGACGTAGCGCACGGTGTCGTAGCCAAAGCAGCCGACCAGGCCACCGCAGAAGCGCGGCAGGCCGGGCGATGGGGCGGCGCGAAAGCGGCGCATGAAGTTGCCGATGAAATCGAGCGGATTGCTGCGTTCGTCGCGCTCGGCGATGCGGTTGCCGGTGAGTACGAGGACCTCGTCGCCGCTCACGACGATGCGCGTCGGGCTGGCGAGGCCGATGAATGAATAACGCCCGAAGCGCTCGCCGCCCTGCACCGATTCGAGCAAATAAGTGTAGGGTCCGGCGTTCGGCCCGGTGCACAGCTTGAGGTAGATCGAAAGTGGGGTGTCGAGATCGGCGAAGGTCTCGAGCGTGACGGGGATACGGTTATAGCCTTCGGCGGCGAGCCGATTGAAATTCGCTTCGGTCATGAAGAACTCCACAAGCAATTACTGCAGGACGTGGCACGACGGGCGTGCCGCGGACGGACGGGGATTACCGGCCGTTACGCCAGGGCCACGCCTCCGCCCAGGATGCGGGCTCGAGATGCAGATTGCTGTGTGCGGTTTTCATGCGCGGGAGGTACTCGCTACTGAAGAAAAGGGGCGCGGGCTGCGCTGGTCGATAATCTGCGCAGCCGCTTCGACCGTCGGAACTATAGCATCGCAGGCGAGTTCGTGCACCGGCCGGCCCTCGTTATAGCCGTAGGGCAAAAGGAAGACGTGGCAGCCGGCGGCGCGCGCGGCGAGGTAATCGTTAACCGAGTCGCCGATAAACAGCGCGTCGCCCGGCGACACGCCGAAGCGGCCGCAGGCCCAGACGAGCGCCATCGGGTCGGGCTTGGCGCGCGGCAAAAGGTCGCCGCTGACGACGACGTCAAAGTACGTGGCAAGCCCGGTCGATTCAAGCAGGGGCAGCGTGAAGGCAGCCGCCTTGTTGGTGATCACGGCGAGCGGCAAACCCTTGGCTTTGAATTCATCGAGTCCGGCGGTGACGCCCGGATAGATTCGCGTGTTGCGGCCGTTTTCGCGCGCGTAATGGCGGCGGAAACTCGCCAGCGCGTCGGCTGGCGGCGCCGCCTCGTCCACTTCGAGCGAGCCGGCGAGCGCACGCTTGACGAGGTTGGCAATGCCGCGACCGACGTAGCTCGAAATCGCTTCGACGGGCAACTGTGGGCGCCCCATATCGTGCAGCATCGCGCTGACCGCGGCGTAGAGGTCGGGGACGGTATCGAGCAAGGTGCCGTCGAGATCGAAGAGCACGGCGCTGACCGCCAGGCGTTCACGGGAAGATATCCGGTTCATCGTAAAACCTCATGCACCGCCGAGGTCGCAGAGCAAAGCGACGACCACGCAAAGACCGACGGCCAAGCGCTCGATTGCCTTGACAGGGAATACGGATTCACTCTGCGACCTCTGCGTCTCTGCGCACTCGGCGTTGAATGCGTTGAATGTGATTTCAAGGTTTATGCACTTCGGCCAGCTGCGCGCGCAGCTCCGCGAGCACCGTATCGTAACGGTGAACATCGGCGTCGCGGCCTGCTGCGTAAATTGCCGAGCCAATGACAAAGGTATCGGCGCCGGAACGCGCCATCGCGGCGATATTATCGACTTTCACGCCGCCGTCGACTTCGAGGCGGATCGTGCGGCCGCTCTCGCGCTCGTAGGCGGCGATGCGCGCGCGCACGGCGCGCAGCTTGGCGAGCGTCGCCGGAATGAAGGCCTGGCCGCCGAATCCAGGATTGACGCCCATCAGCAAGACCATATCGAGCTTGTCCATGACGTAATCCATGGCCTCAAGCGAACTTGCCGGGTTGAAGACGAGGCCGGCCCGGCAACCGCACTCGCGGATCAGCGCCAGCGTACGGTCGACGTGCAGCGAGGCTTCAGGGTGAAAGGTGATGAAGTTGGCGCCGGCCTTAGCGAATTCCGGGATCAGGCCGTCGACCGGCCGGACCATCAAATGGACGTCGATGGTCGCCTCGGTCAGCGGACGGAGCGCGGCGCAGACCATCGGCCCGACGGTGAGATTGGGCACGTAGTGGTTGTCCATCACGTCGAAATGGATCCAGTCGGCGCCTGCGGCGAGGACATCGCTGACTTCCGCGCCGAGCTTGGCAAAATTGGCGGAGAGAATGCTGGCGGCAATAGCGTGCATGGCAGGGGCCTGAAGCGACGGAATAAGCCATTTTACCGCGAAAGGCTTCGCCGCCTAATGACCACAGCCGAGACTGACGCACATGCAACGCCGTCCCGCCAAGAGATATCAAAACGGCTCGTCGATTTGAGACGCTTCGAGGAATTGCCGGGCGTACGCGAGATAGACCTTCTGCTCGACGAAGACGTCGAAGAGGTCGGGATCGACGTGGCCGTTGTTGCGCATCTTGGCGAGTATGTGCAGCGCCTGGGAAATTTTCATTCCCGATTTGTACGGCCGGTCGGCCGCGGTGAGCGCCTCGAAGATGTCGGCGATGCCCATCATGCGCGCCTGCAGCGACATCTCCTCGCGCTTGAGCCCGCGCGGATAGCCCTTGCCGTCGACACGCTCGTGGTGGCCGCCGGCGTATTCGGGGACGTTCGCCAGGTGCTTGGGCCAGGGCAGCGATTCGAGCATCTTGATCGTCGCAACGATGTGGTAGTTGATCGTTTCGCGCTCGGCCGCGGTCAGCGTTCCGGAGCGAATCGTCAGGTTCTCGACTTCGTCGTCACTGAGGAAGTCCACCTCGACACCGCGCGCGTTTTTCCAGCGGTAACTCTTTGCGATGGTGCACACCCGCTGCCGGTCCTCGAGCGGCATCGATTCGACGCCGACGTTAACGCGGCGCAGGAAATCGCGATCGTCGTCTATTGCCGCCTGCTGGCGACGCCAGACGTTTTCGGCGGCGGCGCGGTCGCCGCCAGCTCCGCCGCGCAACATCGCCAATTCGGCATCGCGGCGGACAATTTCGAAACGGGTGTCGATCAACTCG
>Ga0105047_10017317_pt1 | contig 11237 bp, 9 predicted proteins | sample MAT04_FD_78384 | JGI IMG/M metagenome (GOLD analysis project Ga0105047, IMG submission 78384) | Freshwater microbial communities from Lake Fryxell liftoff mats and glacier meltwater in Antarctica - MAT-04 (megahit assembly) | ecosystem: Environmental > Aquatic > Freshwater > Ice > Liftoff... | reverse complement strand
GCCCAGCCCACGGCCCAGCCCACGGCCCAGCCGACCGCCCAGCCCACGGCCCAGCCCACGGCCCAGCCGACCGCCGTGCCGACCGAGCAGCCCACGGCCCAGCCGACCGAGCTTCCTGGGCCGACCCCGACCCCCTCGGCGCAGCCGACCGCCGCGGCCACCGAGCTCCCAGGCCCGACCCCGGCACCGACCGCGAGCGTGACCCCGACGCCGCGACCGTCAGCGTCCACTACGATTCCCACACCCACAGCACGAAACGAGGCAACGCCTGCCCCCACCAAGAAGCCGGTCATGCCCCCGACCGACACCTTCCGGGGCACACGCAGTCACGCGGAACTGGGCCCTTGGCTCGCGCTGTTCGTGCTCAGCACGGTCACTGCCGGATGGGCAATCCGGCGCTTCGGCAGCTGAGCGCTCGCCCGGACCTACGGGTGACGGCACGCCGACCGCTCACCGGCCGGGACTCCCGATCGCCACGTCGTGTGGCGGGTCTCGACGCGGCCGCATCCATCAAGGCGATCGGATCGCTTGCTGGTGTTGCCCCATCCGCGCTTGGCCGGGGCCTCCTCATCCCTGCAGTGCGTCCCTCAGATCAGCCTGGCATCGGGGTACTCTGGAGCAGTCCGAACGTCGCGCCCTGGGGATCCGTCAGGATCGAGAAGCGGCCACTGATGAAGTCCTGCGGTCCGACCAGCTCCTGCGCGCCCGCGTCGATCGCGCCGCGATGCGTCGTATCGATGTGCGCGACCTCGAAGTACGCCAGCCAGTAGCTGGGCACCTCGGCGGGAACCATCGGGTTCATCTCTAGCGCACCCGCGACCGGCTGATCGCCGTCCTGGAGCGTGTGGTAGGTCTGCCCCTCGCCGATGTCCATGGAGGTATGCGTCCAGCCGAACACGGTCTCGTAGAATCGCACGGCCGGTTCGACGTTGCGGGCGTTCAGCTCGGCCCAGGCATACGTGTTCGGCTCCTCGGACGACTCGAAGCCGTGCATCGCTGCGCCTTCCCAGCACGAGATGAAGGCGCCCGCGGGATCCTGGAACACGGCCATGCTGCCCTGGTCTCCGATCGAGAACGGGGGCACGATCACGGTCCCGCCGGCTGCGGTGACCTTGGCCGCGAGGGCGTCGGCGTCTGGGGTCCCGATGTACACGCTCCAGGCGGTGGGTGCGCCGGCCTGCGGTTGGCCACCGATGCCCGCGGCGACCCCGTCACCGACCATCGCCAGGCCGTAGCCGCCGAACTGGGGATCCTCCGAGACCCGGATCTGCCAGCCCAGGACGCGCGAGTAGAACGCACGCGAACCCGCAGGGTCGCGGCTGGCGAGGTCAACCCACGTGGGTCGGTCGGTCGCGGTCGTCGTGTGGGTCGTCATCGTGGTGCCTCCCGTGTCAAGTCGCGTGCATGCTGCTGCGCGGGGTCGTTCGTTGGGTGGTGAGGATAGCCCAGGGCAATCAGGCACCCCGCGATGTGCGGACCAAAGGGAATCGCGGCGATCCGGGCCGCATGATCGCGAGGCTGCCGAGTCGGTCGCGTCAGGGGACACATGTCCGCTTCGATCGTTGATCCGAACGCGACCGACGCCTACTCGGCCGGCGGTGCGATCCGCGGCGGTGCGTCCGCGAACATCGACCACATGAGTTCGGTGGCCGAGATGTCATCGGTGGAGGCGCCGAAGCTCGGGTCGTTGACGCCGCCCGGCCAGGTGTGGCCGCCACCCACCACGCGGTACAGCACGACGGGAGCCGCGCAGTCTTGCCACGTGAGCGAATCGACCTCGGCGCTCACGGAGGCAACGATCGGGTCAGGAGCACACCCATCGGCGACGGCCCACGCCGCCATCCACTCCTCCACGTCGGTGACGGGACGGTCCGGGAAGGGAGAGTCGCCGCCCTCGTAGGGCAGGACGGCATCCAGCGTGCCGTGGAACGCCACGATCGGCACCGGCTGGGATGGTTGGCATGCTCCGCCCCACGTCGCACCGTGGTTGGCCGCCACCGGAGCGACGGCCGCGACCCGATCCGCGAGTCGACACGCGAGCACGTTGGTCATACCGCCGCCCATGGAGAAGCCGGTCGCGAACACCCGGGTCGGGTCGATGCACTGGCTCGCCGTGAGCGCATCGATGAGGGCGATCACGAACGCGGTGTCCGTTTCGCCCTGGAGGTCCCAGGTCGGGCCTTCACCGATGCCCTGTGGATACGCCACGACGAACCCGTGGACATCGGCCGCGTCCGACAGGCCGGCCGATGCCTCGAGGTCCCAGAAGCCCCCGCCATAGCCGTGGAACGCGAGGACCAGCGGACGCGCGCTGTCGCCCTCCACTGCGGGCGAGACCACCCGCGCTTCGCGCTGGACGCCGTCCACCGCGACCGTGACGACGGCCCCAGGCTCGATCGGCAGGGGCTCGCAGTCGACGGAGGGAGCCGTGATGGTCGTCGCGCCCGGCGACTGGGCCAAGGCGCCCGCGGTGACCGTGAGCGTGAGAAGCGCCGCCGCGACGAGTGGCGTTCGGAGGTTCTGCATGCGCAGCACGATGGGCCCGCCCGGCGCTCCGCGTCAAGGTCCACACGCCGCGCGTGCATCGTCCGTGCGCCACGCCGCAGCAAGGGTCAGCCAAGGGGTCAGAAGGGCTCTCGGGCTCGACCGACGGGCGCCACCCGACGGGTTCCACGAGGGTGAAGCTGGAGCCGACTCGGGGACTCGAACCCCGGACCTGCTGTTTACGAAACAGCTGCTCTGCCAGCTGAGCTAAGTCGGCGCGGCCCAGAGTCTACCAGTGCCGCGAATGCGGTGGCCGACCAGCCTCGGCGGCGTTGACCAAGGTCGGACGAATGCGCGCGGATCCATGCGGACCCGACACCACTGCCGGTGGCGCCTGCCGTGCCGAACCGGCTCGCCGCCCCGGTGTCGCACGGTCGCGGCCGGGAGCGAGTCATCTCGCGGAAATCTCTCGGCTGTGCCGTGCCACGGCGGGTTCTGCCGGGCGGACCGGGGGCAGCCGCTGGGCGGACCGCCAGCGCGGACGTCGAACGTGGTGGATGCTTGCCTGCCACCCCGACACCGAGGAGACCACCGGCATGCAGCTCCAGGGCACCGTGGACATCAAGGCGGACCGCGCGACGGTGTTCGCGTTCCTCACCGATCCGGACCGAATCGGGCCATGCCTGCCCAAGGTCCAGTCGATCCGCAGGCTGCCCAACGGTCACTTCGAGGCGACCGCCAAGGTGGGCAAGGGCTTCATCTCGGCATCGTTCGTGCTCGACTGCGCGTTCACGGAGCTCGAGGCGCCGGACCGCGCGGCCATCCGGGCCACCGGCAAGGCGAAGGGGAGCGCCGTCGACGGCACGGCGCGCATGACCCTGCGAGACCTGGCGGCGGGCGGCACGGCGGTCGACTGGACCGCGGATGTCGCGATCTCAGGCCTCGTGGGCAGACTCGGGGAGAACCGGATCCGGTCCGGGGCGGATCGCATGATCACCCAGACGTTCAAGCGCGTGCGCAAGCAGCTCAAGGCCTGATCGGCGCGGACCGCCTCCCACAAGGGGGCCACGTGGCCACCGCTTCCATGGGCGACCCCTACGCGACTCTGGGGGTGTCGCCTGACGCGACGCTCGCGGACATCCGCACCGCGTACCGGACGCTCGCCAAGGCCAGCCATCCCGACGTGGATGGGAGCCCGGATGCGATGGCCGCGATGGTGCGCCTCAACCAGGCCTACGCGCTGCTGAGCGACCCTGTCCGGCGATCCAGCTGGGATGCCCTGCACCCACCCGCACGCCCGGCGGGGCACGGTCCCGACGCGTCGAGCAGCTCTACCCGCCGCGGTCCCGGCTTCTCACCTCCGATCCACAAGGCCGGCCGGCCGGCCGCCCGGGGCGCATCGGCTCCACGCCCTACCCCGGCGGCCCCCGCCCGACCATCCACGAGCGCCGGCACCACGTTCACGCCACCGTCGCTGGACGAGGCGTTCGCCTTTCGCATGGGACCCGGCAAGCACCAGGGCCGGACCCTGCGCGCGATCTCCGAGGTCGAGCCGGAGTACCTCCGGTGGGTCGTTCGCTCCGTGAACGATCGGCCGCGCCTGGTGGCCTGCGCTCGGCTGGTCGTGGAGCACCTCGACGCGCTCACGGACGGGCGCCCACCGACCTCTACCCATCGCACGGGTGGCCCGGCGCAGCCCGCTGCCGCAGCGCCCCGATCGGCGCCATCCCGGACCGCCCCGCGGGCCCCGGCGTCCGGCGGCAGGCTTGGGTTGCCCACGGCCACCCGTGAGCGCGTGGTGCTCGTCGGCGTGGCCTCCCTCGCGGCGCTCGCGACGTTCCTCGGGGCGTGGATCGTGATCACGCTGCTGGGGATCTGACCGGCGCATGGAAGGCCCGCTGGCCGCGTCGGCCGGGGATGCGTCATCCTCTTGCCTCCGCGATACCGGCCCACGAGCACGAGCAGGACCAGGAGCAGCACCATGGTGACGACACGCATCCGACGGCCACGCCTCCCGGCCCGCGCGCGCGGGTCGTTGGTGCTCGCCCTGGGCGTGGTGACGGTGATCGCTTCCGCGCCGGTCACCGGCGCCCGCACGGCGCCCGGCCGTGGCACCGCCGTCGCTTCGGTCGCCGCGGTCCTTGCCGCCGATCCCTCCTGCACCAGTGAGCCGTACCGTGCCCGGCGGTTCGACGTCCAGGCGCTTGCCTGGAGCGACCTGTATCCCAGTCGGCGGAGCAGCACGAGCGCCGCACGCCCACCCCTGGACGCGCAGGGTGTACCGATGGTGCGGGCAGGTGACGGCAAGCGGTACTACTCGCCCTCCGGCCTCACCTTCGAGGGTCTGCGCCGGCTCAACGCCTGGGTCGTGAAGGGTGACCCGGCGGACCTCGAGCTGGTGCAGCGGATCGCCGATCGGTTGCGCCTCATCGCGGAGGAGCAGGATGGCGTGATCTGGCTGCCGTTCCTGTACGACAAGCCGGGCCAGCAGGTGACGGCGCCCTGGTACAACGCCCTGGCCCAGGGCACCGCTCTGGCGCTCTTCTCCCGGCTCCACCGCCTGCTGGGTCGGTCGGAGGACCTCGTGTTCGCGCGCGGCCTGTTCACCAGCCTCGCCGCGTTCCGGGACGGCACCGGTCCGTGGGTCGCCTGGCTGGACAGCGGCCGCTACGCCTGGTACGAGCACTACCCCGCGGGCAAGCGCGGCAAGATCCTCAACGCGCACCTGTACGTCATCGTGGGCCTGCGCGACTACTGGCAGCAGGAGCCCACGCCGGAGGCGCGCTGCCTGCTGGAAGGCGCCATCACCACGATGCGCGATCGCGCCCAGCACTATCGGGTGCCGGGCTCCTGGAGCTACTACGCACTGCGCAACAAGGTGGCCTACAAGCACTACCACCGGTTTCACATCGGCCAGCTGCGCGCGGTCGGGCGCGCCTCCGGTGATGCGTGGTTCACCGAGCTGGCGGCGCTGTTCGTGGAGGACTTCGACCCCGGCTGATCCGTGTCAGCTCCCGAGCGGCGGTCAGTGGATGATGTCGCGGCCCACGGGGGAGATGAGCCAGGCGAGGAGCGCCAGCCCGTCCCCGCCCTTGACGAGCTGCATCGCGCGGGCTCGGCCGTCCGGCGGCACCAGGAACGCGTCATCGCTGATGAGACCGCTCGCGCCGTCCGGGAGCAGGCGCGCGCACACGAGATCCATGCGCTCCAGCTCGCGCGACATCCGCTCGTCTGAGACATGGCGCACCGAGCCGTCCACGAGATCCAGCACCGTCACGCCCATGCCCGGATCGATGGCCCGGACCTCCAGCAGCGACCGCCTGGTCGACCGCCAGGTCTCCGCGAGCGCCAGCTCCTCGGCCGGCAGCAGGGGGCCTCGGACCCGCAGGAACCGGTCCAACTCCGCGCGGTCGAACACCAGGATGTCGGCAGCAAGCGTGTGCGCCAGCCACCACGCGGGGTGCTCCGCATCTCCGTCCTCGTCGTGCGGCTCCTCGATGCCCATCTGCGACAGCAGGTCGTGGATGCGTTCGTCGTTCTCGGGCCGGTCCGCCCAGGTCTGGATCTTGCGGATGAGACGCTCGCCGGGGCTGAGCGTCACGGTGCCCAGGCCGCCCGGGTGGCACTGCTTGGACTTGCGACCGGAGCCACAAGGGCACGGATCGTTGCGTCCGACGCGGCCGCCGGCGGGTCGCAACACCCACTCCAGGAAGCTCCGCTCCGCGTCATCCGCGGGCACGTCCGCGCGCTTGAGCAGCTCCAGCGCCTCCGCGTAGCGCCCGCGGTCGACCACGATCCGGGCCAGCGCGATGAGCGACGGCGCGAACCCCGGTCCCTGGACCAGGCTCGCGCGCAGCAGCGCCTCGGCGGCCTCCGGCTGCTCGCCGGCCTCCGCCGCGACGCCCAGCAGGTAGCGCACGCCGGACTGGGCGTCCGTGTCTGCCACGCTCAGGATGCGCTCTGCCAGCGTCCGCACGCCGGGCTCATACCAGGCCCGATCCGCGACGATCTCCGCGATCAGCGGCTGCTCCAGGAGGAGCGACAGGCGACCCAGCGTCTCCTCGTCGTCGATGGGCGCGCGCGTCTCCTCCAGCGACAGCGAGACGAGGAACAGACGCAGGGTCTCGACCTCCAGGTCGGACAGCTCGTATCCCTCCCGGAGCTCGCCGAGCTCATCATCGAGGTCGTACCCGTCCTCGTCTTCCTCATCGGGGCTGTCGTCGTCCACGCCGGACCAGCTTCGACCGGTCCAGTCTGTGCCCTGCAGGCCCACCTCCGTCTCGTGGACCTCCAGGCCGGCGCCTCGGAACACGTCACCCAGGGGCGCGAGCGGTTCGTCCAGCAGCCCGGGCGCCTCCACCAGCGCCTGCAGCACGACATGGGCGATGTCCGCGATGCCCTCGTCCTTCGGGAACCGGGGAAGGTCCTCCTCGAGGCCCTGCCGGGTGCGGATGACCAGGCGCCGCTCCGCCATGCGTGCCGTGCTCCGCGGAGGGGCACCTCCGGCGACGGAGAGGATGCCGCCCGACAGACGTAGATGGAGGAGGGTCCCGGGTGTCGTCGGCAGCCAGCCAGGTGGGCCCACGATGGCACGGTCGACGCCGGGCCCGAGGCGCCGCGTCGCGCCATCGAGGAATGCCGGGGTGAGGCGTCCGCCCTGCTTCAGCGGGACCTTCGCGAGCGCCAGGCGCCACAGCGGCGCGAGATCCGCACTCATCTCCAGGGCGTCGGCCGCCGCCTCCTGCGGCGTCAGGACGTGGGTCAGAACGGCGCCGTCGAGGCGGTGGAGCGGCGCCACCCACCGACCATCGTGCAGTCGCAGGAGGCGGACGTTCGCGTCCAGGGCCGCCTGCACGGCCGCGCGCGGATCCCGGGCCCGCGTCTGGCCGCGCTCCAGGACGACCGCCGCGATCTCGTCGGTGGTCAGCGCGGGAGCGGCGGCCAGCAGCTCCACGGCGGTATCGGCGATGGTGGGACGTGCCATACCGTCATGGTACGGCGCGCAGCGTCCCTGCCGCCCTGCGGTCAGCGGCTGCCGCGGGCGTCGGGTCGCAGATTCGCGGCGGAGTGATCCGTTGACGAGCTGATCGATCGGGTTGTCGGCGCAGCGGGCCCGGCGCTGGCCCGTTGACGATCGTCTCGCGCGCCGGTGCGCCGTTGACGGGCCGCCGGCGGCCGAGCGTGCTGTTGACGATGCGATGCAGCGCTGGGAATGGCTGCGGCACGCATCGATGACTCGTTGACGGATCACTGACGGATCACGCGACCGGGCTGGGGTCGGCGCGACCCTCTTGCGGCACGTCCTAACCGGTACACGTCATCCACCCCGACCAGGACCACCGCCACCGGAAGGCTCGCCGCGAACTTCGCGCCACACACGTTCACGTTCCCCGCGGACGTGGAGCAGCACGATTACTACCGCGTCGTCTACCGATTGCTGTGGTACGGACCGAATGGCACCACCGTGACCGGTGAGGCCCGACACTGGCCCTGGTGGTACGGGATCACGGGTGACAGTGGCGCCCAGGTCGCCGCCTGCTCGTCCGTGTTCCCGACGGTCGTGGTCGTCGGTGACGCGTACGGCGAGGGATCCCATACCGGCAAGCGGGGCCTGGATCCTGGATCACATCGGGCCGTACCAGGAGTTCCCGGCCGTCAGCTGCGAGTACGACGCACAGAGCAAGCTCGACCGCGTGGTCGTCCGCCGGCCCATGGTCCTGGCGCGGGACCAGGGTCCTGGCACCGATCGTCAGGATGTCGCCTGGAGGGCGGAGCTCCAGTCAAGTGCGCTCAACTCCGGCTCGGAGGCGTGGGAAAAGGTGTCGGAGACGTCCCTCAGCCGCGAGCGCGCCACCGATGGGCGATGGGCGGAGTTCCTGCCCAAGGTCATCGACGTGGACCCGGACACGGACCAGCTCTTGTTCCGGGTGGTCTACCGACTGATCTGGTACAGGGGCACGACGAACCAGGTCGCTGGTCGTGCCACCCACTGGCCGTTGTGGTACCGCGTCGCGTTCAGCAGTGGGCTCTCCACGTGGAAGACGACCTCCTGCTACGCCGACGGCAGCGGCTGATCGCGTCCCGCGGGAGGGGCCGGTTGAGCGGGCTGCCCGCGCGTCGGGCCTGGCGCTGGGCCGTACGCCGCTGACCGTGATCCGTTGACGAGCCGGTTGCAGGGGCTGTCGGCGGTTCGGGCCTGGCGCTGGGCCGTTGACGATCGTCTCGCGTGCCGGTGCGCCGTTGACGGACCGCTGGTGGCCGAGCGTGCTGTTGACGATGCGATGCAGCGCCGTGAGTGGCTGCGACACGCGTCGATGACTCGTTGACGGATCACGCGGCCTGGGCCCATGCGGGCCGCGGAGCAGGTACCGGAGTTCGGGTGTCGCACGTGCCGCGCGAGTCGGCGCGGCCCATCGGGACCTTGGCGCTGCCCGATCGGCGAGCTCCGGGCAGGCGTCCTGGCGGCGAGGGACACCCCTACCCGGGGCGGTCGCCTCGAGACGCTCACGGCAGCCCTGATGCTCGAGCCGGTCCGCATCGACGTGTCCGTCGCCAATGGGTGGGCGCGGCTGCGGCTCGGGTTGCGGGACGCCGGCCTGCGGATGCCAGTGAACGGCTCGTGGATCGCCGCGACGTCGCTGGCCCTCGGCGTGCCCATCGTGACCCACGACCGCGACTTCCCCGAGGTCGGAGGGTTGACGGTGCTCCGCGTCTGAGCACCGGTCGACCGAGCTAGGGGGTGATCCTGCCCGGGAAGCCCGTGAGCTGATCAGCCCTGGGACGGAAGTTCGACCGTTGCGAGCGCCTCTTCCCTGGCGACCGCCAGCACATCCGGGTCGGCCGTGGCGATGCGGACGCCTGGGCCCGCCGCAGCGAGGAGCATGACGTCGCCCAGCGAGATGGGCCGACGTTCCCGGTGGTAGTGCGCCGCCCGGAGCTCCGCGGCGCGGCGGGCGACGGCTGGGTCGACGGGCACCCAGGCGATGGTCGTCAGGAGCAGTGGCTCCAGGATGTCCATGGCGCGCGCGATCGGCAGCCCGTAGGTCACCGTCGACGTTCCCCACCGGTGGCGGATGGACGCGGGAATGGACACCATGTGGGTTGACTGCATCGTTGACGACGCGATCCACTGCCGATGACGGGCGACGCCCGCGCTACTGCCTCGTTGACGGAACGCGCCCCGGTCGGGGACGGATCACGGGGCCGTTCGACGGATCACGCGGCGGGTCGACGCCGATGGGGATCCCGCGCAGCGCGTCAGGCGCGGCTGGGGCAGAGGCGTGCGAAGTCGCACCATCGACACGCGTCACCGGGCGTGGCGACGAACTCGCCGGCGCGCATGCGGGCGACACGCGCCAGGATCTCGTCGCGTGCCACGTCCAGCTGCTCGTCCGTGCGGGTGGTGCTCATGCGCGTCGCGGACTCGGTGAAGGAGAGCGTCACGCGCTCCGGCGTTCCGTAGTCCAGGGCATCCCGGCAGGCGAGCGCATAGATGGACAGCTGGAGGCTTGCATCGACCCCCTTCTGTGACGACAGCTTGCCGGTCTTGTAGTCGATGACCTCCACGCGTCCGGATGGCAACCGATCGATCCGGTCGATCGATCCGTTGATGACGACCGGCGCCGAGCCATCGGCAGGCACGAGCGTCAGCTCGAACCCGAGCTCCTCCGCGATCGCCTGGCCGATGCTGCTGACCTCACCGTCCCAGAAGTTGTCGAGCAGGGTGGCGACTCGTCGCTTGTAGCCTTCCTCGGCCGTCCGGTCACCGAACGCGGCCGGCACCCAGCGCGCGCGGAACTCCCGTTCCAGGTCGTCGCGGGTGGGGGCCTGGTCACCCCGCGCCGCGCGCTCGCGCCGCTCCTTCGTGAACGCCTCGAAGGCTGCGTGTGCCGTGGATCCGAAGGCGAACGCCGCGACCGGCGCCTCCGGGCGGGGGATCCGGTACACGTACTGGAACGCGTACCGCAGCCCGCATCGGTCGTATACATCGAACGAGGAGTAGCTGAAGGTGGAGGGCAGGGGAGCGACCTGCAGCAGGGCCGCGCCGCCGCCGGTGTCCAGGGCGACCTCTCGGAAGGTGAGGGGATCCAGGCCCAGCGCCCGAGCCTCATCCGCCCCCATCGCGGCCAGCCGCCCGATGTCCGCGAGCTCCGCCGCGAAGCCCTCGCGTGCCTGGGGGCTCTCCGGGTCGGTGTCGGTCGATCCTTCCAGCAGGCCGATCAACTCGGTCGCGCGAAGGCGCAGCGCGAGCCGGCGTTCGCGCTTGGACGGCAGCGGCATCACCTGGCGGACGACGGCGCTGGAGCGCTGCATCGCCGCGTCGGCGCCGCCGCGCTCCGCGGCCAGCTCCGCGACCAGGTCAGCGCCACGCGCGACCCGGTCGATGCGCACGAGCTCGTCGCCCTCCCCCTCCGACAGCTCCGCCACGAACAGCGACTGGGCCTTCGCCACGCCGGCACCCGCCTGGGTGCTCAGGGTCAACCGGTCCTGGGCGCGGGTCATGGCCACGTACAGCAGCCGGCGCTCCTCCTGGAGGTGGAAGTCGCCCTCGGGGACCGGCTCGCGCAGCAGCTCCGTCGGGAAGAAGCCACCCCAGCCCTCACGTGTCGGCCACTCGTTCTCCAGCAACGAGGGCACGTACACGTCGCGGAACTCCAGGCCCTTCGCCTGGTAAAGCGTCATGAGTCGGACGCCCTCGACGTCCTCGGTCAGCTCCACGCTGGTCGGCAGCTCGCCGCCAGCTTGTTGGTAGG
>Ga0105047_10017316_pt1 | contig 11237 bp, 11 predicted proteins | sample MAT04_FD_78384 | JGI IMG/M metagenome (GOLD analysis project Ga0105047, IMG submission 78384) | Freshwater microbial communities from Lake Fryxell liftoff mats and glacier meltwater in Antarctica - MAT-04 (megahit assembly) | ecosystem: Environmental > Aquatic > Freshwater > Ice > Liftoff... | reverse complement strand
GCGTAATCGGCCAGGCGCGAACGCTCGCCCCGTCGCAGGGTGATGTGGGCGCTGTGCGCCCAGTTCTTGAACCGGTCCACGGCGTAGGTCAGGCCGGAGGTGGTTTCGGTCAGGTAGGGCGTATCGATCTGCTCGACGTTGCCCAGGCATACGATCTTGGTACCGGGACCGGCGCGGGTGATCAGCGTCTTCATCTGTTTCGGCGTCAGGTTTTGAGCCTCGTCCAGGATCAGGTAACGGCTGAGGAAGGTGCGCCCGCGCATGAAATTCATCGAACGGATCTTGATGCGTGATGCCAGCAGGTCGTTGGTGGCCGCGCGACCCCAGGCGCCGCCGTCCTGGTTGTGGGTCAACACTTCCAGGTTGTCGGTCAGCGCGCCCATCCACGGCGTCATCTTTTCTTCCTCGGTACCGGGCAGGAAACCGATGTCCTCGCCGACGCTCACGGTGGCGCGGGTCATGATGATCTCGCGATAGCGCTGCTGGTCCATCGTTTGTGCCAGCCCCGCGGCCAGCGCCAGCAGCGTCTTGCCGGTGCCTGCAGTGCCGAGCAGGCTGACGAAGTCGATTTCCGGATCCATCAAGGCGTTCAGGGCGAAGTTCTGCTCGCGGTTGCGCGCGGTGATGCCCCACACCGCATGCTGGCTGCTGCGGAAATCGTCGGCCAGCGACAACGTCGCCTTTTTGTCCGCGCCAATCTTGGCCACGCGGAATTCCACTTCGTCCTCGCCGGGCAGGTACAGGAACTGGTTTGGATACCAGTCTTCGCCCTCGGCCAGCGCCACTTCGTAACTGGTGCGCCCGGCCTTGTCGCTCCACGAGCGCAGGTCCTTCTCGTGCCGGTCCCAGAAGTCCGCCGACAATTCAGTGGCGCCGGTGTACAGCAGGCTGAAATCGTCGAGCGCGCGATCGTTTTCGTAGTCGGCTGCCACCAGCCCGCTGATCGATGCCTTGATCCGCAGGTTGATGTCCTTGGACACCAGGATCACCGGCGTGTGCGGGTTCTCCTCGCGCAATGCCAGCACCGCGGCCAGGATCTTGTTGTCCGGCGCCATGCTGCCGAAGGTGCGTCCCGGATCCACCGGCCTGGTCTGGAAATACAGCTTCCCGATCTGGCTCTGCGCCTTGAGCTGCAGGCCCTGGGGATGGCTCAGGGTGATGCCGGCCTCGATGTGTTCGGCACCGGCACCTTCAATGAGTTCGTTGAGGAAGCGACTGACCTGCCGCGCATTGCGGCTGACTTCGGTCATGCCCTTCTTGGCGTTGTCCAGTTCCTCGATCACCTGCATCGGCAGGAACACGGCGTGCTCCTCGAACTTGAACAGCGCGGTCGGATCATGCATCAGCACGTTGGTATCCAGTACGTAGATGCGCTTGCTATTGGTCATTCATGCAACCTCGTTGAGGTGGGATGTGGTCGGGATGCTGTCGTGGAAGGGTATTCAGGCCCGGTGTCTGACGCGATCGAGCACCGGTGCGTGCACCGGTTGAAAGTGGTGCGTGGGGAATGACAGGCACTAGGCTCGTACGGCCCTGAGCGCCTGCAATACCGCGTTGGCATGTCCTGCAACCTTGACCCCGCGCCATTCCTGGGCGATGCGCCCATCGGGCGAGATCAGGAAGGTGCTGCGTTCGATGCCCAGCACCTTGCGCCCGTACATGTTCTTTTCCTTGATCACGCCGAACGCAGTGCACAGCTGTTCGTCCGCATCGCTGACGAGCGCGAACCCGAAACCCTGTTTGGCGCAGAAGTTGTCGTGCGATCTCATCGAATCCCGCGAGACGCCCAGCACAGTCGCATCGAGCGCCGCGAACTCCGGCAGCAGTGCATTGAAATCGATGCCTTCGGTGGTGCACCCCGGCGTGCTGTCCTTGGGGTAGAAGTACAGCGCCACCCAGCGGCCGGCATGGTCGGCGAGCTTTGCACTGCGTCCGCCTGACAGCACCAGCGGAAGTTGCAGCGTGGTCTTGCTCAGTGCCGTGGCGGTGCTGGTCATTCGGTCAGAACTTCATCGGGTCCATGATCGCGTCCAGGTTCAAGTGGTCGCAGAATTCGAGGAAATCATCGCGCAAGGCTGCGATATGCATGCTGGCCGGCACGCCGATGGTGACCTGCGCGGAGAACATCTCGGCACCGGTCTGCATCGCGCGATAGCGCGTACTTTGCAGGTTCTCGATGGTGATGCCCTGGCGGTCGAAGAAATCCGCCAGCTGGAACAGGATGCCCGGCTTGTCGGCGGCCACCACTTCCACGATGTAAGGCAACAGGTTGGACTGCACCACCTTGGGGCCGGTCCGGTACCACACCAGTTTCAGTGATTCCTCCCGTTCCAGCCGCGTAAGCATGGCCTCGAGCTTGGCCACAGCGTCCCAGGAACCGGTCGCAAGCGCAGTCACCGACACATCGCGACCGACCGTGGACAGGCGTGCGTCGACCAGGTTGCAGCCACTGTCGGCGATACGCCGGGTCACCGAGAGCAATGGCGACTCCGGATGCGTCGTATAGGCGTTGATCAGCAGATGGTTCTCGTTCGGCGACGGCCGCGTGGTGGAATCGGTCAAAGGTGCTTCCGGCATGATCTGCAACAGACCCTCAGTCTGAATGGCGACAGGGCAGGTGCCCGGCGCATGCCGCAGCATACTTGCCCGCGCTTTCCAGCCGCAAGTAACATCGCAGGTTATTCGGCGCTGCATGCGCCCCATACCGAAGGCAGCAGCTTGTCCCTTTCCGGCAGCATTACCGCACTGGCCACGCCCTTCCAGGATGATGGCACTCTCGATATCGACGCCTGGCGCCGACTGCTGGTACAGCAGCTCGACGGCGGCACCGAGGGGGTCGTCGTCGCAGGCTCCACGGGTGAAGCGGCAGCCCTGTCTGACGAGGAATATGACCAGCTGCTGGCCATTGCAGTGGCCACCGTGGCCAGCCAGATACCAGTGCTGGCCGGCACAGGCCAGATGAATACTGCCAAGACCATCGCCCAGACCCGGCGCGCGGCCGCCGCTGGTGTGACGATGGCGCTGGTGGTGACCCCCGCGTACGTGCGTCCTACCCAGGCCGGACTGGTGGCTCACTATTTGGCGGTGGCCGAAGACGGAGGCCTGCCGGTAGTGCTCTACAACGTACCGGGCCGTACCGGCACCGACATGCTGCCCGAGACAGTCGCCAGGCTGGTCTCGCACCCGAACATCGTCGCTATCAAGGAGGCAGTGTCGGATCCATCGCGTATGGAGGCGCTGCTCAAGCTGCGCAGCGGGACATTCAGCGTATTCACGGGCGATGACCCGACCGCATGCAGATCATTGCTGGCAGGATGCGACGGCGTCATTTCGGTCGGTTCCAATGCGCTTCCTGCGTCCTTCCGCAAGCTGTGCGATCTGGCGCGTCGAGGCGATCGCGCATCAGCGGTAGCCTGGGATATGCGGCTGCAGGAGTTCCACGCCTTCCTGGGTGTCGAGCCGAACCCGATCCCCATCAAGGCGCTGCTGCAGCGCTTGGGCTACGGTAACGGCCTGCGCCTGCCGCTGACTCCGCTCGCGCAACCCTATGTCGAACAGGCCGACCAGCTCGCCGCAATGGCGCTGGCGCTTGAAGCATCCTCCGGCCGCGATGCAATCGCAGCCTAACGTTCCGCCTCTTTCCAGGAGATTTCCCATGCGTGTTTCATCCTCGTTGTTGCGCCCAATCGTCCTCGCGCTCCTGGCCTTCGCGGTACTGGGCGTGTCCGGATGCAAATGGTTCCGCAAGGGCAATCCGGACTACGCGATGAGCGCCGAAACGCGTCCTCTGGAAGTCCCGCCGGACCTCAACCTGCCCAATACCGCTGGTGCGATGAAACTGCCGCCAACCGGCCCGCAAGCCACAGCCCCGGGCGTCTCGGGGGCTGCGGCATCTTCCACCGGCTTTAATGTCGCTGCGGGACGTGACGAGGTGTTCGCCCGCCTCGACACTGCGCTGGCCACGGTCGATGGCCTGACGGTCGCCAGCCGAGCGCAGCTGTTGGGCACCTACGATGTCAGCTACGACGGCAGCAACTTCCTGGTGCGCGTGGTAGCGGTGGAAGCAGGTACCTACGTCTCCGCGGTGGACCCGCGTGGCCTGCCGGCCAGTACCCCCGCAGCCATCAAGCTGATGGCCGAGCTGAAGACCAAGCTGGGCGACTGATCCCGTAATGCAAGCTGCGCAGCGCAGAAAGAGCTGATTCGCGCTGTAGCAGCGATGTCCCGCGGGTCCTCTTCTGGCGTGAGTCGCGAAGTTTTGAAGGATTGAAACCTGGGGAGCACGGCGACTCGCGTCGCTCCCGCCGAGCGGCTTGTGCCCGTGCGACTCGTCGATTCTCCGCCCTCCTGTTTCGTCAGCCGTTCCGCACCCTGACGCTCGATCCATGATGTGGACGGGGAGTGAGTTGCGAAGCCGTGGAGATTGACGGTCTCGACCGTCGTGATTCAAGTCGCCCACAAAGCACTCGTGCCTGCTCGGGAAAGACTGTTCGATAGAGGTGTGTGTCCAGCGTGACGTTTCAGCTCAAAGTACTGGTGCCAGGTCCTCTTCCTGCAGGTTGCTGCGATTTCTTCACGCCGCCGCTGCGACCATGAACCAAATCAATTGTGTCTGAGCCAGGACGAGCGGTCTGGTCTTCGCGGCGCGCTGCATCCACTAACGGAGTTCCCATGTCCTCAAAAGCATTCAAGGCCTATGACATCCGCGGCCGCGTGCCCGACGAACTCAACGAGCCGCTGGCCACGCGTATCGGCGCGGCGCTGGCGGAGTTGCTGGACGCGGGCCCGGTGGTGGTGGGTCGCGATGTGCGGTTGAGTAGTCCCGCGTTGCAGGTTGCGCTGTCCGATGGCCTGCGCGGCAGTGGGCGCGAAGTAATCGATATCGGCTTGTGCGGCACCGAAGAGGTCTATTTTCAGACCGATCATCTGGGTGCCGCTGGCGGCGTGATGGTGACTGCCAGCCATAATCCGATGGACTACAACGGCCTCAAGCTGGTGCGCGAGCATGCGCGCCCCATCAGTGCCGACACAGGTTTGTTCACCATCCGGGACCGCGCGCTGGCCGATGACGGCCCGCTGGGTCGCGGCTTGCCTGCCGGCACCTTCGAAATGCATGACAAGAGCGCCTACGTGCAGCACCTGCTGTCCTATGTGGAAGGCGTGGCGCTGAAGCCGCTCAAGATCGTCAGCAATCCCGGCAACGGCGGCGCAGGCATGATCATCGATGCGCTGGCCCCGCACCTGCCGTTCGAGTTCATCCGCATACAGCACGAACCCGATGGCACGTTTCCCAACGGTATTCCCAATCCGCTGCTGCCCGAGGCGCGTGCGGCGACCGCCGATGCGGTGCGTGCCCATGGCGCTGACCTGGGCATTGCCTGGGATGGCGACTTCGACCGCTGTTTCTTCTTCGATGGTGATGGCCGCTTCATCGAAGGCTATTACCTGGTCGGCCTGCTGGCCAAGGCCGCGCTCGAGCGCCATCCCGGAGGCAAGGTCGTGCACGACCCACGCCTGGTCTGGAACACGGTGGAGATGGTGGAGGCCGCCGGCGGAGTGCCGGTGCTGTGCAAATCGGGCCATGCCTTCATCAAGGAAAGGATGCGCGCTGAAGACGCGATCTACGGCGGCGAAATGAGCGCCCACCATTACTTCCGTGAATTCGCATATGCCGATTCCGGAATGATCCCGTGGCTGTTGATTGCGTCCCTGATTTCCAGCAGTGGCCTGTCACTGGCCGAGCTGGTGGAGGACCGCATGCGCAAGTTCCCTTGCAGCGGCGAAATCAATTTCACCGTGGCCGATGCGCCCGCTGCCATAGCTGCAGTCATGGATCATTTCCGCGGCCAGCAGCCGCAGCTGGACGATACCGATGGGCTTTCGGCGGATTTCGGCCAGTGGCGCTTCAACCTGCGCAGCTCCAATACCGAGCCGCTGGTACGCCTGAACGTGGAAACCCGCGGCGACGTGGATCTGCTTCGGGAGCGGGTGGAAGAGATCAGCGAGCTGATGCGCAAGTCCTAGCGCGGGATAGCTGGCAAACGTGCCGCTCGAGACGCTCGGCATTGCGCTTGGGCGACCTGTGAGAACTCGGTCTAGCGCTCCAGCAAATCCAGCTTGCCGGTCTTGCCTTCCCACTCTTTCGCTTCGGGCAGCGCGTCCTTGCGAGTGGTGATCACCGGCCAGGCTTTGGCGAGTTCGGCATTGAGCGCGACGAACGCCTCCTGGCCCGCGGGGACGTCGTCTTCCGGGTAGATCGCATTGATCGGGCATTCCGGCTCGCACAGCGTGCAGTCGATGCATTCGTCCGGATCGATCACCAGGAAATTCGGGCCTTCGTGGAAACAGTCCACCGGGCACACCTCGACACAGTCGGTGTACTTGCACTTGATGCAGGCTTCAGTGACGACGAAAGGCATGGCAACGAGGGTTCCGGACGAATGGTGCCTAGTCTAAGTCACCGCGGGCAGCGACTTGGCGGCCGAGGCCTTTCCCTAAGGAGTGTCCAGTCGCGATCCTCTGCCTCGGTGAGTCATGGGGTCGCCTCAGGGAGCGCTCCCACATCCTGATTCGCAGCCACAAAAAACCCGGCGCGTGAACGCCGGGTTTGGGGTATTGGTGCTCCCTAGGGAATTCGAATCCCTATTTTAGCCTTGAGAGGGCCACGTCCTAACCGTTAGACGAAGGGAGCTTTTGGCTCGCGCTACCGCGACGGTCTAGTATATTCGCCTGCCGCAGCCCGCGGCAATGCCGCCAGCCCGCTGGCGCCACGCCTGCCCAGCCACACGGACCGCCACCATTACCTCAGCTGCCACCACTCCAGCCACTGACGTGCACGTTTCGCTGCGCATCATCCCGCGCGACCAGCACACCATTTCCCGCAAGGACATCAGCCCTAACGCATTGCGCGTTCTTTACCGGCTGCGCGATGGCGGGTTCGCCGGTTACCTGGTCGGCGGCGCAGTACGCGATCTGCTGGTCGGCGGCCACCCGAAGGATTTCGACGTCGCCACCGACGCCACGCCCGAACAGGTCAAGCAGTTGTTCCGCAACTGCAGGCTGATCGGCCGGCGCTTTCGCCTGGCGCACGTGGTATTTGGGCGTGAGATCATCGAGGTCGCCACCTTCCGCGCCAATATCGACGACGGCAGCGGCGACCGCGAGCTGCATGAAGGTGGACGCCTGTTGCGCGACAACGTCTATGGGACGGTGGAAGACGATGCGGTGCGTCGCGATTTCACCTGCAATGCGTTGTATTACGCGATCGAGGATTTCTCGGTGCGCGACTATGTCGGCGGCTTCGAGGACGTGCAGGCGCGTTCGATGAAGCTGATCGGCGACCCGGAGCATCGCTATCGCGAAGATCCGGTGCGGATGTTGCGCGCGGTGCGCCTGGCCGCGAAGCTGGGTTTCGAGATTGACCCCGCTTCGGCCGAGCCGATCCCGCGGCTGGCGCCGTTGCTGTCGGAGTCGGCCCCGGCGCGCTTGTTCGAGGAGCTGCTGAAACTGTTCCTGTCCGGCAATGCGGTCGCCAGTTTCGAAGGGCTGGAACGCTTCGGCCTGTTGCCCGCGATCCTGCCCGAGACCGCATCGGCGTTGACCTCCAACCGCAGCGGCGCGCTTCGCAGCATGCTGCTGGAAGGCCTGCGCGGGACCGATTCGCGCGTGGCCAACGACGAACCGGTGTCTCCCGCGTTCCTGTTCGCGCTGCTGCTGTGGCCGGCGTACTGCCGTGCGCTGATGGGCCTGCAGGCACAAGGCGTCGCCGCCGAGGAAGCCCAGCGCCGGGCTGCCGATCGCGTAACCCTGCATCAGCTCGGCACGGTGGCGTTGCCGCGCAGGTTCTCGCTGCCAATGCAGGAAATCTGGTTGTTGCAGTCGCGCTTTTCCAACCGCCAGAGCAAGCGCGTGCGCCGGCTGCTTTCGCATCCGCGTTTTCGCGCGGCCTACGATTTCCTGCTGTTGCGCCTGACCGCGTCCAGCGAACATGCCGAGGACGTCGCGTTCTGGCGCGAGGCCCAGGACCATTCCGGCGAGGAGTTGGCGGCCACGCCTGGCGTACCGGAGCCTGGTGATGGGATGGGCGATGAAGAGGCTGCATCACCGAAGCGCCGCCGGCGTCGTCGCAGTGGCAGTGGCAGTGCTGACGCGCCTGCCGCGGAATGATCGCGCCGGTCGTTGCTTTCATCGGCCTGGGTGGCAACCTTGGCGATGCCGCCGCAACCCTGGCCAGCGCGATAATCGCACTTCAGGCACTGCCACATACGCGCCTGGTGCAGGCCTCGCGCATGTATCGAACGCCCGCTTGGGGACTTGAACAGCAGCCCGATTTCATCAATGCCGTGGCCATGGTCGAAACTTCGCTGGTGCCGCGCGCGCTGCTGGATGCGCTGCTGCAGGTCGAGCGTGAGTTTGGACGCGAACGTGAAGCCTCGCCACGCTGGGGTCCGCGCATCCTTGATCTCGACCTGCTGCTGCACGGCGATGTGCAGATCGAGGAGCCGGGCTTGAGCCTTCCGCATCCGCACCTGCATGAGCGCGCCTTCGTGCTGGTGCCGCTGCTCGAAATCGCGCCGGAGGTGGTCATTGCCGGCCGCGGCCGCGCACGGGATGCAGTGTTGGCCTTGTCGACTGCGGATATCCGGCCATTGGAGGTCATAATCGGGCCATGAGCACACACGCAGAGATCAGGAAGTGGACCCTGCCGACGCTGGCGCAGGCCAAGCGCGACGGTCGCAAGCTGGTGATGTTGACCGCCTACGACTACAGCTTCGCGCGCGTGGTCGATGCCAATGGCGTGGACCTGGTGCTGGTCGGCGATTCGCTGGGCATGGTGGTGCAGGGCGAGAACTCGACGATCCCGGTCACGGTGGAGCACATCGCTTATCACACTGCTGCGGTCGCACGTGGGTTGACGCGCGCGATGCTGGTGGCCGACCTGCCGTTCCAGTCCGACGCCACCCCCGAACACGCGCTGGCGGCGTCCATCACGTTGCTGCAGGCCGGGGCCGAGATGGTCAAGCTTGAAGGTGCAGGGCAAAGCTCGACGTGATCCGCTACCTGACCCAGCGCGATATCCCGGTGTGCGCGCACCTGGGGCTGACCCCGCAATCAGTGCTCAAGCTTGGCGGCTATCGGGTGCAGGGCCGCGATGAAGCCGCGGCCAGCACGCTGCGCAGCGATGCGCTCGAGGTTGCCGCCGCCGGTGCATCGATGCTGGTGCTCGAATGCGTGCCGTCGGCGCTTGCAGCTGCAATCACCGCTGCAAGTCCCACCCCCACCATCGGCATTGGCGCTGGCCCGGGTTGCGACGGGCAGGTGCTGGTGTTGCACGATTTCCTTGGCATCGACAGCGGCCATCGACGTCCGCGCTTCGTCAAGGATTTCCTGGCCGACGGCGGTTCCATCGCCGGCGCCGTGGCTGCCTACGCCGCCGCGGTGCGCGATGGCTCGTTCCCCGACGCAGAACATTCCTACTGATCCTGACGCAGCTTCTTTTCGGATTCCCCCGATGATCGAAACCATCACCGAGCTGGAGCAGCTGCGCGCGCGCGTCAGCGCCTGGAAACGCGAAGGCTTGCGCGTAGGCTTCGTGCCGACCATGGGCAACCTGCACGCCGGGCACTATTCGCTGGTGATGCTGGCGCGGCAATACGCCGACCGCGTGGTGTCCAGTGTATTCGTCAACCCTACCCAGTTCGGACCCAATGAGGATTTCACCCGCTACCCGCGAACGCCCGGGGCCGACACCACGGGCCTGGAAGGCGCGGGCTGTGACGTGCTGTGGTTGCCCACGGTCGAATCGATGTACCCCTTCGGCGTGGAGCTCGCGGCCAAGGTCAACGTGCCGGGTGTCAGCAGCCTGCTGGAAGGCGCGCACAGGCCGGGACACTTCGACGGCGTGTGCACCGTGGTGAGCCGCCTGTTCAACCAGGTGCTGCCGGATATGGCGGCGTTCGGCAAAAAGGATTTCCAGCAACTGGCGGTGATCCAGCAATTGGTCCTGGATCTGGCGTTCCCGGTGAACGTCGTCGGCGGCAGCATCGTGCGCGAAAATGACGGGCTGGCGATGAGTTCGCGCAATCAGTACTTGACCGCGGAAGAGCGGCCGCGCGCTGCGGAAATACGCCGTACGCTGTTGGCGATGCGCGCACAGGTTGCAGCCGGCGAAGCGTTTGCGGCAGTGGAAGACATCGCTGCGCAGCGTCTGGCCGCTGTCGGATTCGAAGTGGATTACGCAGTGGTTCGCGCCCTTGACCTGAGTGTTCCAGTCGATGGTGACCAGGCGCCCAAGGTTGCGCTGGTCGCCGCCAGACTGGGCAGGACCCGTTTGATCGACAACCTGGAGTGGTGAGGTTTTAGGTGTAGCGCAGGATGCGTGCTCGGTAACTGCAATCAGGGACATCGGGTATTGGTGCGGATTGCAAGTGACTGGTCTACAACCATTGTTGCTTTCAGTTCGTCGTACCGGCGAGTGCAGGGACCCATCGTGTCGCGCCCTGAGGTCTGGTCCTGGCGTTCGCCGCCGCAAGTCAGGGGCGCGATCCACCGACGTTGCGCTTCCACCAACCATCCTGCTGCTAGACTTTTTGCGGACCATCGCATGTGTTGCCTCCATCGACATGGCGCTTGCGCCAGATGCTGGACAATAGCCACGGTTGGCAAACTTTCATCAGGAATCAACATGGCCGCAGGTTTCGATTCGCTTCGCACCCATGCCGATCGACTGGCCGCAACCGGATTGCCTGCACTGCTGCGCGGAGATCCAGTACGCGCCACAGCAATGTCCATGGCCCATGGTCCGCTGTACTTCAACTTTGCGCGGCAATGCTATGACGCCGCCGCGCTGGACGCGCTGCTGGCGATGGCGCAAGAGCGCGATGTCGCCAATGCCATCGAGCGTCTGTTCGACGGCGAGAAGGTCAACGTCACCGAAGATCGCGCCGCCCTGCACACCGCGCTGCGTGGAGATCACTCCAGCGCACCCGTTGCGCGCCAGGCGCATGCCACCGCCAACGCCGCGCGTGCGCTTATGGGAAAACTGATCGTCGAGCTTGCGGCCACCGACGTCACCGACGTGGTCAGCGTCGGAATCGGCGGTTCCGACCTTGGCCCGCGGCTGGTCGCCGATGCGCTGCGCGACCCATTGCCGGGACGCTTCCGCGTGCACTTCCTGTCCAATGTCGATGGCGCTGCGGCGCAGCGCACTTTGGCTGCGCTGGATCCGAAACGCACGG
>Ga0105047_10017310_pt1 | contig 11239 bp, 7 predicted proteins | sample MAT04_FD_78384 | JGI IMG/M metagenome (GOLD analysis project Ga0105047, IMG submission 78384) | Freshwater microbial communities from Lake Fryxell liftoff mats and glacier meltwater in Antarctica - MAT-04 (megahit assembly) | ecosystem: Environmental > Aquatic > Freshwater > Ice > Liftoff... | reverse complement strand
TGATTTTTGCGAGGCCAAAGTCGGCGACCAAGGGTTCGCCATCCTCGCGCAGAAGAATGTTTCCCGGTTTAAGATCCCGGTGAAGAACCCCGTGTTCGTGCGCAAATTGGATGGCCTCACAAACCCGCAGAACGATGGATAAACTTTGTTGAACGGGAAGCACCCGGCTGGTTTTTGATTTGGCGCGGGCTTGTTCCTCCTCGGCCGCGGCTTCCGGATCCTCCGCCTTGTGCAGTCTTTCGGAGCGGAGGGAGCGGATCAGAGTCGGCAAATCAACCGCCCCCTGCGAGACCTGCGAGGAGTCTTTGCCTCCGAAAATAAGATCTGCCAGAGAGAGGCCATCCACATATTCCATGGCAATATATTGGATGCCCTCAAATTCATTCATCTCATAGACCCGGCAAATATTGCGATGGGGCAGGCGTGCCATGATTTCGGCTTCCCTGCGAAATCGTTTCAATTGGGCTTCCGTGACCGATTCATGGGAGTGCAAAACTTTGATCGCCACATTGTTCCCAAATCGGTCCACCGCCCTCCAAACCCGGCCCATGCCGCCAGTTCCAAGAACTTCGAGGAGCCGATATTTACCGAGAATCTGAGCGGTTTGTGCCGCGATCACATTGTCTCCCCGGAGTTCAATGGAATCCCCAATGGCCGATGTCCGGACAACTCTCAAAATGGGGGTGGCCGTGTCCCGTCCCGGAACCTTTAAAGACCAGAGGTAATCAAAACTGAATTCCGCTTGGGAGGTGTCCTGATCCACGCCCGGACCAACCAAAAAAATGATTCGCCGCAAGGGTTCTGGAAGAGGCTCGATCTCATCCCCGGTCCACTGGAAGTCGCTCAAATCCGGTTCCGTTTCGGTGATGGCCCGAAAGTGGCTCCATCCCTCGGGAAGCACCCGCAGGAGGTGGGTGAGAGTGTGTTCGGGCACCAAAATTTCTCCAGGGCGCGCCAGGCGGCACAGTTTTTCTGAAAGTTCCACGCTTGGCCCTAGGGCTGTGTAATGACGGGAGGGACCTCCTCCCAAGGTGCCCACCAGCGTTTCCCCGGTCCAAATCCCGCATGAACAAGGCAGAATTTCTTTGCCCTCCCGGTGGAACCCATCATGCAGAGATGACGATTTTTGCATGGTTGCACAGGCCGCTTTGACTGCGCGAAGGGGATGATCCAAAAAATTTCTTGGGGCTCCGAAAATACCGAGGATGGAATTCCCGCTGGTACTGCCGACCGTTCCGCCAGTTTCCATGATGGCATCGACGGCTTCTTCGAGAAAGGAATCCACAATCAAGCGGGCTTCCATTGGCGGCAGACGCTCGGTCATGGCATTCACATCCCGCAGCATTGTGAAGCCGACAGACAGGTATCTGCGCTCGGGTTGTCGCGCCGTCCGGAGTTCCTCCTCGGTGAGGCTGTCAAAGGGAACCCCGCTCGCTGTGGAAAGTTCGCCGCCAATGGTCTCGGCTGTGGTGACCTCATCCAAAACAATATCCAGAACGCCGCTCTCGCTGTAGGATTTTGCCTCAAAGACCCGGCCGTCATCATCGGTCACAAGCCGGTTGGTGTTTCTCACGGAATCCGAGCGGCTGAAGCAACTGCTTAACTCCCCGCCACAACGGCTGGCGAGAACCTCCAAGGGGGTGCCGATGAGATCCTGCTTCGAGGCCCGCAGGTAGTCGGCCAATGCCGCGTTGGCATAGATAACGATATCCTCCGGAGAGATCCGGGCCAACAAGGTGCCTCGTGCTCGTGTGGAAGGGCTGGTCATCCTCTCACACCCTAATCACAACCCGACCGCCGGGGGGAGTCAATTTTTCTTGTCAAAGGAAGGTCAAAACGTCACGCCCATCTGCGCTCCCAACACAAGCGCATTTGGAATGTTCCCCGTGCCGCCGGGGTTCATCACCCACTGAATGTCGGGTTGGATGTAGGCAAAGGGTGTGAGCTGAACCCGATACCCCCACTCCAGAACCATCTCATAGTCAGGGTAACCCTCGCCGGCGTCGCTCACGGATTGTGCGTAGTCGCTGCTGAATTTTCCATAGACCACTCCAAAAACAGTTTGGTCATTGTCACGCGATGGGATCAGCCCTTTATAGGCCAACCCGCCATTGACCTGAAATGGCAGCTTCGCAATGTTTTGCTGAGGGGAAAGCACAAAGGCGGTCCAGAGAGTTAGACCCTGATCCGTGCCGGGGGATTCCCGAAAGATCATTTGGTCGGCATGCCAATAAAAACCGTAGGAGTTGCGCGCTGTCTCCGTGGTTCCAAATTGGGAAAACTCCCATGGCGACCAATACGCCCCAAACCAATAGTTGCCTGGCAACCCCTCCATCTTCACGGGCTGGAAATCTTTGCCAGCCGGCTTTCCAGACACAACCGACTTGCCATCTTCTGACGGGGTCTCGCCCACCGGACGTTTGAAGAACTCGGGCGACCAACCGATTTGGCTTATGAGCAAAACCCCATCATTCGGACGAATGCTCCAATCCAAGCCCTGATACGCCCGGTCAAAAACCCGGTCCGAGACCTGATAGATCCCAAGCTGGCCAGTCCACTCCGGCGTGGGTTGAACCTTGATGCGCGCTGCCCACACCGCCCAGGGATAGGCACTGAACTGGGTATTCACTGGCAGAGCCTGCGGATTCCCGTCAATCCCGTTATTCATATAGAGCCAGTAGAGGGGGGACGACGCAAAATCATCCCCGGTGGCAAAACGACCGAACTTGATGGAAATTTTATCATCCCACAATTTTTGGTCGAAGGAGAGTTCATAGAACATGACCGTTTGCCCACCAAAAATCTGCTGCACGGTGAATTGGTTTCCCACGTTTTCTTGAGAAAGACTGCTGCCAGAGCGATTGAGTCCTGAGACAGTGAGAGTCAGCCCCTGCCAACCCACCAGTTTATCGAAATCAAGCAAGGCCCCGACAAGAATGTTGTCCGTGTAGGTGAATCCTGCCGATTTTCCTCCGACCGGGTTTCCGGCGATATTGTTTGTGTAGCTGCCGGAAAGGGTGATGCCAGCCTCATCAGCCGTGGTCCGCAAGCCCCACCAATTCCCGGTAAGCGCCGGGCCCTCCAACCACCCCACCGCCCCAATCGCCTGGGAGGGAATTGGGTTGGGTTCGTCGAGAAGATGGGAGGGATCTTCGGCCTTGGCAACAGAGAAAATCGTCAAGGCGATGGCAGCAGGACAAAGGAGCTTTTTCATGGAGGGGTGACGGCATGGCATCAGACTTCCGACACAAACACAAGGTAACACGGACAAAAACAGCAATTCTCATTTTAAGTGAGCCGGGAGGAACCTTTACTGGGAGCGGCGAATTTATTCGCCGGACCAAATAACTGCCGGGCGAAGCTCGGGAAGAATAACAACGGCGACTGAAGGATCGCCGATCCCAGTCGGGCTGCGCACAGGGGAGTCATTTTTTTAAAATGAGAAGTGCCAGGGCAAAAAATCTTGCTCCGGGAGATCCAAAATCATTGCGGCACGCCAATTGCTGTGTTTGGAATGATTCTGATGCGTCTGGTCGGTCAAACTCTAGCGGCGTATCCTTTGTTCTGTTTATGAAAGCAACCAAGGCAACCGGACGATCAAAGTCGGCAGGTGGGTTTCGCGTGAAGCCTGAACCCCTTGTGGGCAACTCACCATCGCTCTCCGGCGAAGAGACTGACGTCATCAGCCAAGACCAGGGGAACGAGATCGATCAACTCGGTGAACTCCCCCGCACGTATGGGTCAAACGCGATTTTCCTTGTGGCCCAAGAACCCCGTTGGCTGTTCACCTATTGGGACATTGATATTTCCAGGCATCCCGGCGGCCCGACCCACCTCCGGATTTTCATAGGAAACACCGAGGTGGAGTCTCAAATCGAAGTCCCCTTTGAAACCCGGAATTGGTATATCCCGGTCAAGCAGGCTGGTGCGACTTATCACGTGGAAATCGGCTACCTGCGGGGAGGAGACTGGAACGCCATTGCCCGCTCCAAAGCGGCCCGAACTCCGGTGGACCGAATGTCCGAATCGGAAGCCTTTCAGTGTGCGACGATCCCTTTGCATCTCAGCTTCGAGAGCCTCATGGGAAATCTCAAGGGGGCTGTTCTGGAAGGCGAGGCCCTTCTTGGAGCGCTGGCCCGCCTACAACTTGAGGGCAAATTATTTCCCGAGGGAAGCATCAGCGATGATCACTCGACCGTCCTTCGGGCATTGTTGGGTCAAGACTTTCTCGATGACCTTAGCAGCGGCAGCCTGAGTTCGGCAGAGGTGGAAAACCGGATTCGCGCGGCTTTGCAGAAAAAACTCAGCAGTGGCGGCTCCAGTCAATTCGCGTTGGGCGGGAGTTTGGAAGGGGCTGAGAGCAGTTTTTTTGGGGCCTTGGGGGCTCTCTCGAGCGAGGGGCCGGTTTCCACTTGGGATGTGCCGACCTTGTCGAGTTGGGCCACGCTGGTGTCGTGGGCTGCCCACGCAAGGGCAAGTTGGGGCGGGGAAAATCTCTCGAGCGGTGGCGAGACCCTCTCCAGCAAAGGCGAGGCTCTCAGCAGCGGTCAACCCGCGTCAAGCTGGCCAGAAGCCGCAGCGTCCAGTTGGGGCGTGGAGCACCTCTCAAGTTGGCTGCAGTCAGCACAGTCCAGTTGGACGGAGGCCGCGCTGTCGAGTTGGAATGCCGGCGCCTTCTCCAGTTGGACGCAAGCCGCCGCAGCCAGTTGGGCTGGCGAATCGGAAAATCTTTCGTCGTTCGGCGCTGCCAGAAAATTTTTCATGCACGTAAATGCCGAGGTCATTTTTTATGGGGGCACGGATCCTGAGGCCTCGGTCACGGTGGATGGCAAACCCATCAAACTCGCCCCGGATGGTTCTTTCCGATATCATTTTATCTTCCCTGACGGAGAATTTGAAATCCCCATCGTGGCCACTTCCCCGGATGGGCTGGAAACTCGGAAAGCCTTTTTGCGCTTTGAACGGGACACGAGCAAGGTCGGGGGCGTTGATGACACCGCCCAGCCTCCTCTCAGCGAGCCCATGGGCAAGGTTTCCGAAACCTGAAAAAGCCATCAAATAAAAAGCAAGTCCTGCCGAAGGATCGCCTCGGAGAGGAATTTCTTCGTCATATGGAAGTGGAGAGGAATGTGTCCCGTCACACCCTGACCTCCTACCGGCACTCTCTCGAAGCCTTCCAAAAATTCCGCCCCAACAAAACCTGGCGAACAGCGACGGAGGACGATTTTCGGGATTTTCTGTTTTTGCTGTCCCGGGAGGGACGAAGCCGGTCCACGGTCCGCACCACCTTCGCGGCCTATCGGACGCTTTTCGATTTTCTTGTGCAGCGTCAGCACGTCCCGGCCAACCTGGTGAAGGCCCTGCATCTCCCCAAACCGGAAAAACAATTGCCAGTTTTTCTCACAGCAGGCCAGATCACCGAATTGATGGATAGCCCCGTTGCTAACGAAAAATCCAATCAGGCTCCGGCGTGGATGTTGCTCCGTGATGCGGCCATCCTCGAATTATTTTATTCCACCGGCATTCGGCTCTCGGAATTGGCCGGGCTAGACGTCAAAGACGTCGATCCCATTGACGAAAGTGTGCGGGTTTTTGGAAAGGGCTCGAAAGAACGCATTGTCCCGGTGGGCGCTCCGGCGCTGGAGGCCATCTCCAAATATCGCGCCGCAGCCAAGGTTCACGCCGGCCCGCTGTTTCTCAATAAATCCCGGAAGAGATTGTCTGGTCGCTCCACGTGGCTGGCTATGAAAAGACACTTGGCCGCTGCCGGCCTTCCCGCAGACCTCAGCCCCCACAAACTGCGCCACACCTTCGCCACCCACATGCTGGATGCCGGAGCCGACCTTCGCAGCGTGCAGTCACTGCTGGGTCACGTGAGCCTGTCAACCACGCAAATTTATACCCATGTGACCGCAGAGCGGCTTCGTCGGGCCTATGACGGAGCCCATCCCAGGGCTTGAATGGGCGATCCTTTGTCGAGCTCCAGAAGCACATTCCTTGCTGACTTATTTTTCAGCGGGTTGGCTTGTAGACGAGAGGCTTAGCTTAATGAAGCGGAGGCTTGATCGAGAAGTCTAGTCACTTGAGTCGAGTCCTCTTTTGACGGGTGGTTTTCGCGATTCCAACGATTTGAAACGACCTTCGCGAGCAAGGCGGAAGCCAGCAATTCCTGAACAAGATCCTTGTGGAAAAAAGCTATTCCGAAGCCGAGTGCGGAAAGCACCATTGCTGAAGGCTCGGGCACAATGGTCAAGGACTTCCCGGCATTCCAGGTTTAATTATAGAGTGGAGTCTGCCACAAGGGCGTTAGTTACGAGGTGGTTTACTGATTTATCCTTTGGATTCTATTGGTTTTTTGTTGGCTGACGCCGTGCGTGCACAAATGTCAGGATGTAGGGATTCAACGCCATGCAACCCTGCTCTGGCCGCCGGGTGACTCACTAGATGGTGATCGGGCCTAAACAAAAGGCCGGTCTCCACGAAAGAGACCGGCCCGCATTTGTTACGGTAATTAAGGAAGCCGACTATTCCGTCTTATCGCCCGGCCTTTCTGGTTTTTCAGGCGACATCATCTTGCCCTCCATAGATATCATTTCGCCATCTTTCATCATCGCGGTCTTCCCATCGGCCATCATGACTTTTCCATCGGTCATCACTTTTGTGCCGTTGGTCATGGTCATGGTTTTGTCCATCATCATGGATTTGCCGTCTTTCATGACCATCATCTTGCCGTCTTTCATCATCACGCAATCGGTCATCATGTCCCCGGCCATCACGCTGACAAGTGACAGGGCTGCGACGAAGGCGGTAGCTATTAGTTTTTTCATTTTTTTATCCTTTTGGTTTTTTGGTTTTTGTTGCCTGGCAACGTGCGAGCACAAATGCCAGGATATCAGAACTTCAACGCCACCCATCCGTTCTTTGGCTGTAAGGGTAATCCACTAGATGGTGATCGGGCCTAAAATGATCCCTAGGAGAAAAGAGTGATCCGGGTAATAATAGCGGCTCTAGTTAGGGAGCTCTCTGCAGAGCTTCCATCTCTTTTGAATTCATGCCCAACAACTCAACCCCAAAGCTAAAAAAGCTCGGCCAAAGGCTCTTGGCAGAGGAATTGGATGAAACCGATGGTTCCGCGATTTTTCGCGTTTGCGAAAAAATCCACGTGCCGCTGGTCAAATTGATGGGGGTGGGCGGCTTTCACTCACTTCTGAGCCGCGCCCGGGCGATGGCAGGCTCGGAAATTCCCTGGTTGCTTGGCCTCGAAATCGCGGCAGACGGGTCATTGGTAAATCTGGGCAAGTTGGCAGCGGACCTTGATGCGCCAGCCGTGGCTAACGGCGAGATCGCTCTCGTGGCGCAGTTGCTCGGCCTGCTGGTTATCTTCATCGGCCCAGCCCTGACCCTCCAGTTGGTTCACGATATTTGGCCTGAAATTAACGATCTACAACTTTGAAAAAAACTGAGCCCATGAAGAACAATAAAACCCCAAATCGTCATTCATCGCAAAAAGCCGCGAGACCTTTTGAAAAAGTGAAGATCCACCAACTGCCATCCGGCGTGCGCGGATTGGATGATATCCTCGGCGGCGGATTGCCGGAATTCTCCTTCAACATTATTGCCGGCGCGCCTGGCTGCGGAAAGACGACCTTGGCGCATCAAGTCCTCTTCGCCAACGCGACGACGAAGAAGCCGGCACTGTACTTCACCGTGCTCGGCGAACCAGCGCTCAAAATGCTGCGCTATCAGCAGCAATACACGTTTTTTGACCCTGCGAAGCTGGGCTCGGCCATTCGCTTTATCAACCTTAGCCACGTGGCGCTGGAGCAGGATTTGGGCAAGGTGTTGGAAGAAATTGAGCGGGAAGTGCAGGCGGCCAGGCCCAGCCTGGTGGTCGTGGATTCCTTCCGCGCCGTGGTGCGTAAGGCTCTCCGCGGGGAAAATGAGATGGAGTTGCAACGTTTCGTTCAACGTCTGGCGCTGTTGTTGACGAGTTGGGAGGCCACCACCTTTCTGATCGGGGAATATTCCGAGGGCGAAATGCGCGACAATCCAGTGTTCACGGTCGCCGATGGATTGTTTTGGCTAACGCAAAATGCGGAGCGTAATTCCGTCGTACGGAAGCTACAAATCATGAAGCTCCGTGGACAGGATTCCGTGCCGGGCCTCCACACCATCCGCATCACCGGGGACGGGCTACAAGCCTTCTCGCGCACCCTGGGCTTAGTCGGTCCGAAACTGAAACCCGCAAAAAGAAAGCGTCTATCCATCGGTATTCCGGAACTGGATAAAATGATGGGCGGAGGCATTCTCGAAGGCGACAGCGTGCTCGTGGCTGGCCCATCCGGCACAGGAAAATCGGCGCTGGCAACCCACTTCCTTGCCGAAGGACTTCGTGTTGGCGAGCCAGGGATCGCGGCAATCTTCGAAGAGCGTCCTGCGGGCTACATGGCGCGGGCCAGCGCCTTGGGCTTGGATCTGAAAACACCCCAAAATAACGGCACACTCGAAGTGCTTTATCTCCGCCCTCTGGACCTTTCGGTTGATGAGACCATGCAGGAAATTCTTGACGCGGTGAAACGACTTGGTGCCAAACGCTTGGTGATCGATTCGCTGGTGGGTTTCGAGATGGCGCTGGCTCCTGGCTTTCGGCAAGACTTCCGGGAATCGCTTTACCGTATGATTGCGGCGTTGACCGGTGCAGGAGTTACCATTTTCACCACCGTCGAGATCGAAGACTCGTTCACCGCGATGTCCTTGAGCCAATATACGATCTCCTTCCTCACCGACGACATTATCCGGCTGCGTTACGTGGAAATTGAGGGGCAGCTTCGCAAGATCATCGTGGTGATCAAGATGCGCGGGGGAAACCACAGTAAGGACCTCCGCGAATACGTTATCACCAACAAAGGCGTCGTCGTCATCGGCCCGCGCCAGACGAATTACGCACGGTTGTCCACCGGACTGCCCGAGCGGATCGGTTCCATTAAGGAAGTTGCACCGGAGCCGAAAGCCAAAGAGTAGCAGCGAAACCGCGCTTCTCGCAAAGTGTGACATAACGAATTTCTAAAAAATTTATGAACGAAGAACTCACCCCCGGCACATCGGCCCTGGAGCGCGATCAGTCTGCCGCCATCAATGAGGCACTGCTCATTTCGGGGCTGCGCCAGCACGAACTCACGGAGGCAGCCGAATCGTTGAACGAGCGCCTGCAGAAAGAAATCGCTGAGCATAAGTCGGCGCAGGAGAGTTTTCGCACGATGGCTGACAATATTGCGCAGCTTGCCTGGATGGCTGACCCCGAGGGCGAGGTGTTTTGGTATAACAAGCGATGGTTTGACTACACGGGCACGACCTTGGAGGAAATGCGGGGCTGGCAGCGAGTGCTGCGTCCTCAAGACTTTTCACGGGTTATCTCGAAATGGCGCGATTTTCTCGCCCATGGTGTGGCGTGGGAAGATACCTTTCCGATCCGCGGCAGCGACGGGCACTATCGGTGGTTTCTCTCCCGGGCCTTTCCCATCCGCGACGACACCGGCAATGTGGTTCGCTGGTTCGGTACCAATACCGATATCGACGACCAGAGGACGGCTTCCGATGCGCTCGCTCAGGCGAAGGAACAAGTCGAAGTCGCGTCCCGCGCCAAGGATGACTTTCTCGCTGCGCTCTCGCACGAATTGCGTACTCCGCTCACACCCGTGCTCCTGACCGCCGCCGTCCTCTGCGAAGATATGCGCCTTCCCTCCGATGTCCGCGAGCAACTCCGCATGATCGAGAGAAATATCACGCTGGAGGCGCGACTCATCGACGATCTGCTTGACCTCACCAAAATTTCGCAGGGTAAGCTCAAAATCCGCGCCGAGCCTTGCGATGCACGACATTTGATTGGTCTCGCGATTGGGATCGTACAAGGCGATGCCCGCGCCAAGAAGATTTTCATCGAGAACACGTTCGACGCGCCCCATGGCGAGATGATGGCCGACCCCACCCGCTTTCAGCAGGTCATGTGGAATCTTCTGCGCAACGCGATAAAATTCACTCCTGAGCACGGCGGGATTTCCGTTCGCACAAGCGAAGAAAAATCCGCTAACGGGTCTAAGTGGTTGCGGATCGAGGTCACTGACACCGGCATCGGAATTGATCCCTCGCAGCTCGATCAGATTTTTCTCTCTTTCGACCAAGGCGGACTAACGGGCGATCATCGTTTTGGCGGAGTCGGCCTCGGTCTGGCCATCGCACGCGTGGTGGTCGATTTGCATGGCGGTCAGATCAGTGCCCTGAGCGCCGGGCGGAATTGCGGGTCCACGTTTGTTGTCGAGCTGCCTCTCGGCCTCGAATCGAAAGCCACGATTTCCAGCCCCGACTCGCCTGCCCGGGCCGATTCGGTGGGAGCCCCGTCGCCGCCGACGACGCCCCCCAAGATTGCTCCGCTTCGCTTGCTTTTGGTGGAAGACCATGAAAGCACGCTTGATGTCGTTTCCCAATTGCTCCGACTCACTGGTCACCGTGTTACCACCGCGACCAACATCAAAGAGGCCCTGACCGCTGCCGCCGCTGATCAGTTCGACCTCGTTATTTCCGACCTTGGTTTGCCAGATGGCTCAGGCCTCGAACTCATGGAAAAATTACGAAACACCTACGGTCTGCGAGGCATCGCGTTAACCGGCTATGGCGCAGAAGAAGATATCGCCCGGACGCGTAACGCGGGATTCGTTACGCACTTGGTCAAACCAATTTCTTTCGACGATCTTGGCCGGGAGATCGCCCGGTTCTTGCCTGTCGCAAACCAGGGCGCGGCTTCAGCCTAAACCAATTCCGCAAGCTCCTGGGCGCTTAAGGTTCCAATGACCGCATCGGCGTCCAGGGTGGCCTCAAGGAGTGCGCGTTTCGATATTTGCATCCTAAGCACTTTTTCTTCGACCGTGTCTTTCGTGATGAGTTTGATAATGTTCACGACATTTTTTTGGCCAATGCGGTGGGCCCGGTCGCTGGCTTGGGCCTCGGCTGCGGGGTTCCACCACGGATCGTAATGAATGACGGTATCGGCTGCGGTGAGATTCAGTCCAGTGCCGCCAGCCTTCAAGCTGATGAGGAAAACCGGGATGGTGTCATTGTTTTGAAAACTTTCCACGGCAGCTTGGCGATCCCGTGTGGAGCCATCTAATCGTGAGAACGGGATCTCCCGGCTTTCAAGGTCGCTGGCGATCAAATCCAGCACTCCGGTGAACTGACTGAAAACCAG
>Ga0105047_10017308_pt1 | contig 11239 bp, 10 predicted proteins | sample MAT04_FD_78384 | JGI IMG/M metagenome (GOLD analysis project Ga0105047, IMG submission 78384) | Freshwater microbial communities from Lake Fryxell liftoff mats and glacier meltwater in Antarctica - MAT-04 (megahit assembly) | ecosystem: Environmental > Aquatic > Freshwater > Ice > Liftoff... | reverse complement strand
GGCGACAACAACCTCGGCAAAGCATTTGAAGCCTGGCGCGATTTCAGTCAGAGCGTGCCCGAGTTTCCCACCGGGTTCATCATCAACAGCGGCTGTACGTCAGACCTCCCCGCAGATGTACAGGCGGCATACGACGCGCCCTTCCCCGACGAGAGCTTCAAGGAAGGTGCGCGTCAGTTCCCCACGCTGGTGCCGGCCACCCCGGAGGACCCTGCCGCCCCCGCCAACCGCAAGGCGTGGGAGTCCCTGTCGCAGTTCACCAAACCTTTCCTCACAGCGTTCTCCGACGGCGATCCGATCACGGGCGGCGCCGACAAGGCCCTGCTCGAGCGCATTCCCGGCACGAAGGACCAACCCCACACCACGATCGTTGGTGGCGGGCACTTCCTTCAGGAGGATGAGGGCCCACAGCTCGCCGGTGTGGTCGCCCGCTTCATCGCGTCCACACCCCGCTGACGCCGGATCGCCACAGGCTCAGCGGTTGCGTGCGGCCTAGTCTTCGCCGATGACCGACACCTCCGAGCCCGCCCTCGACAGTCGGAGCGCGGAGGAGGGCGCTGGTGGTACGACCGGCGGCTACACGGAGCCGATGTCGGCCGACGGCACCACGGGCGCACATGGTCGGGCCGGGTTGGCCGATCCCGATGTGGCCCTCACCGTCCACAATCCGCGGGTGTTCCCGCGCCGACTTCCCGAGTCATCGGTTCGTCAACTTCGCCGGCGGGCGCAGCAGATCGCTTGGGTGTCCGCGAAGAACTTCGCCCCGTTGGCGTTGAAGGCCGCCCGAAAGAAGCCGATTCCGGAGAACGCCTACGCCAAACCGCTGCGCCTCACGTTCGAGGAACTGGGCGCCACCTTCATGAAGTTCGGGCAGCTCATCGGGTCGGCTCCCGGCGTGTTCGGTGAGGAGGTGGCCAACGAGTTCCGGTCGTGTCTCGACACCGGTGCGGCGGTGCCGTTCGAGATCGTTCGGCAGACGGTGGAGGACGAATTGGGTATGCGGCTCGAAGATGCTTTCGCCGCGTTCGAGAAGGAGCCTCTCGGTCGGGCATCGATCGCGGTGGTCCACAAGGCCATCACGCACGGCGGACGAGAGGTTGCGGTGAAGGTGCTGCGCCCGCGGATCGAGGCCCGGGTCGCCGTCGACCTCGATCTCTTCCAACCTCTGCTCGATTTCGTCGCGAAGCAGACCGGTGAGCAAGCCGCCGGGTCGCTCCTGCAGATGTTCGATGGTTTTCGTGAGCAGATCGGCGAGGAGCTCGACCTCCGGAACGAGGCTCGCGCCATGGCCCACTACCGGGAACTGCTGGCGCAGGTCGATCTCCCGCTCGTGACCGTGCCCGAGCCGCTCTTCGAGCTCAGTAGCGGTCGTGTGCTCACCATGGAGTTCATCGATGGCGTGCCGGTGGATGACCTCACGTCCATCGAGGGCTTCGGCTACGACCCGAGACCGGTGGTGCAACAGGTGGTGCAAGGTTTCCTCCTCACCACGATCCGGTGGGGAAACTTCCACGGCGACGTGCACGCTGGGAACCTTCTCCTTCGGCCCGACGGACGAATCGGGGTGATCGACTGGGGCATCGTTGGTCGCATGGATGCCGGTACGCACTTCTTCTTCCGCCGCATGATCGAGGCGGCGCTCGGTGACGCGACGGCCTGGTCGGATATCGCCGCCCACATCTCGCGCACGTATGGTCCGGTCATCCAGGAAGGGCTGGGCCTTGACGAGGAGCAGTTCGTGGTCTTCGTGCGGCAGCTGATGGAACCCGTGCTCACGCAACCGTTCGGGCAGGTGAGCCTGGCCACCATGATGAACATGCCCCAAGAGCAGGCGATGAAGGCGCGCGGCCTGTCCGCTCAGGACCGTTCGCTGGGGGGCATCTACCGGCGATTCAAGGAGCAACGTCGGCTGCAAGTTGTCCTCGATGCTCACGGAGGGCGCGAGAGCGATTTTGATCGAGGCACGTTCCTGCTCACCAAGCAGCTCATGTACTTCGAACGGTACGGGAAGATGTACCTGTCGGATGTGAGCCTGTTCTCTGATCGAGCGTTCTTCGAGGCCGCGCTCGCGATGCCCACCTCGATCGGCCACGAAGGGGGTGAGTCAGCAGCGCGTGCAAAGGTGGATTCTGAGCCACGGTTCGGAATCTCGCCGGGGCGATAGGGGAAGGCCCTGGTTTCGGGCGGTGAGCCGCACGGCTGCGCGGGTGTACGCCGGCGAAGATGAAGATGGGGAAGTTGTGGTCGTTCTACGAACCGTCGGCGCCGACACGCGCGGGGAATGGGGGCACTGGCTCGCCATGCCGGGTGACGGCGAGCGTGCGCCAGTGGACAGCAGTGAGTATCCCCATCGGCACGAAGATGAGAAAGGCGCTTCCGCAGAGCGCGTCGGCGGTCTGGATCACCGCCGGGTTGCTGCTGGTTCGGGCCACGAAGAATGCCGTTGAGGCCATGAACACCACCTGGCCGAGATAGCCGCCGATGGCGGGGAGGTGAGGATGGCGGAGCGGCTGTTCCACGACGCCGTCACTCTCGTCCCGCATGAGGTAGGTGAGAAACCCGACCAGGATCGCGGAGGTCAGGGCGAATCCGAGTTGGCTTCCCAGGGGGAGACCGAACCAAAAGCCAGGGCCGTCGTAGCGAAACAGTTCCCCGAGGAAGAAATGGGCGCCGAGCCGGCTGATCGGGTCGACCACCCAGATGCCCCACACGGCGAGCGCCACGCCGAGCACATACTCGAGCAGCGGGATCGGGGACCGCAGTCGCCAGAGCCCGCTGGCGATCACCCGAGCGGTTGCGAAGGCGAAATAGCTCATGAACGTGTACGAGAGCGTGACCATCAACGGCACGTTGCCGACAAAGAGCTCGTTGCCGCGCAACGCGTCGTTGAAGGCATACCGGGTGTAGGGGATGCCGAACGAGACCGACCCGTTCTCGGCGACCACGCCCACCACGATGGCGACGGCGGTATAGATCCCGGTGCGCCGCCATCCCAGATGTCGTGAGGCGAGCACCACGAACGTGATGCCGAAGGTGGTGACGTACCACCGTCCGACCAGCGTTCCCACGATCTCTTGCAGCATCGCATCCCCCGGATGTGTGCGATTCGGGCCGACTCGCCCGGGGCAGACGGTACCAATCCCCAGACGGGAGGGTCGGGTGGACGTAATGGTCTGACCAGTTGACCAGTTGACCAGATGGGACTACGGTTCCGGAATGGAGTTCACCCCTGTGTCCCGGTCGTCGGTGTCCGATGGCGCCTTCGTGCAGCTACGAGACGAGATCCTGTCTGGTCGTCTGGGTGCCGATGTGCCCCTGCCCTCCGAGCGAAAACTCACGGAGGTCTTCGGGGTAAACCGGCAGGCCGTCCGGGAGGCGATGAAGCGGCTCGATCAGGCGGGGCTGGTGGAGATCCAACACGGCGGCACCACACGGGTGCGCGACTTCCGGCGATCCGCGGGGCTCGACCTCCTTCCTCATCTCCTGATGCGTGACGGTGAGGTCGACATTGCGGTCGCCAGATCGGTGATGGAGATGCGCGCCTGTATCGGACCGGATGCGGCTCGACTGTGCGCGATCCGTGTGGTCCCCACCGTCGCCGAACGGCTCGCCGACATCGTGGCCAGGATGGCCCAGGTGACGAACGACCCTGACGACCCTGACGACCCTGACGACCGTGTGCTGGCCAATCTGGGTGAACTCGACTGGGAGATGTGGGAGCTCATCGTTGATGGCGCCGACAACATCGCCTACCGGTTGGCGTTCAACGCGCTTCGAAGGACGGCTTCGCCGCTCGACGAACTCCTACTCCCGCTGCGGGTCGGCGAGCTCACGAACACCGCGAACCGACGGGTGCTCGCTGCCGCCATCACCGGTGGGCGGGCCGATCGTGCCGAGGCCGCGGCGCGCAAGCTCCTCACGCTCGGCAGCTCGGAATTGGCCTCAGCGTTGAGCGCCGATGATCGCAAGACGTTGCGTCCCACGCGCCGGTCCGCCTCCCGATCGGCGGTGCGGTGATGGACACCCAGTCCGTCGGCCTCGAATCGATCCCCACCGAGAAACCAACGGCGAATCCGGACGCCGTTCCACCGCCCGCTGTCCGGAACCCGTCGCAACACGGCCCGTCGATCGACGGAGAGTCGGGCACCGTCCCCGGCCGGCGGTTGGTGCACGAAGGTGGTGAGCAACTCAAGGCGCTGTCGCAATGTCGACGATTCTTCGCGGGCAAGGCCACACCTCGGATCATCCTGCCGATTCTTGTCGTGGTGATCGCCGCGCGGCTGGCGATCGGCGGTTGGTCGTGGGTCGACCTTGCCATCGTCAGCGGCATCCTTGCTCTCGAACCGCTCACCGAATGGGTGATCCACGTGTTCGTGCTTCATGCCAAGCCTCGCTCCGTCCTCGGCCGGCCGGTCGACCTTCACGCCGCCAAGAAACATCGGTTCCACCACCTCCATCCCACCGACCCGCACACCTCGTTTGTGCCCCTCGCCGATCTGTTGTTCCTTGGGGCCATCGCGGCGGCGGTGCAGTACACGATCATCCGCTCGGTCGGCCCCTTCCTCAGCGCTGTCGCCGTATCGTTGGCGATGCTCCTCCTGTACGAATGGACGCACTTCCTGATTCACACGGCGTACAAGCCCAGGGGCCGGTACTACCGGTACATCTGGCGAGCGCACCGGTTGCACCACTACAAGAACGAGCACTACTGGTACGGCGTCACGGTGCACCTCGGCGACCACCTTCTGCGGACGTTTCCGAACAAGTCCGACGTTCCCAACTCCGCCACTGCCCGCACCCTTGGTGTGGACGGCTGAGTGTGTGTCTTCCGGCGGGCAACGCCGGACGAGGTGATCGAATCCGAGGTGTCGCCTGGCACATGTGCCGCTTGACATGTTGAGCCGTGACCTTTCCTGGGCCGATGCATCAGCAGCACCTCAGGAAGTGGGACACCATGAAGCTCCTCCAGCGCAAGAACAACCGACATGTACAGGCCGCAAACGAAGCGGCGTCCACCCCGATCGATCTTCGGGGCGAGAGCAACGATCGCGGTGACCTCGAGCGGGTGCTGCGGTGGTACCCCACCCACTTCGTCCTCGCCTTCGGCGCCCCCACCCGGTGTCCAGACTGCGGGTGCTATGGCATGGTCGACCACGTCGACCACCGTCGTGGATTCACCGCCAACTCGTGCCTCGCCTGCACCGCGACGTGGAGGATCAGCCGATCCGAACTGCAACTTGCGCCGGTTCCGTCGGCTCAGCCGCACGGTGGCGGCATCTTGTTTCGTGAGGTCGGACCGGGCACGTTGAGCCCCCTCGCCGGTGAGTTGGTATCGGCGAACTAAAGGAGCCCCTCAGACAACTCCTACTTCGGCCTTCGGGGCCCTTCTCTCTCCCAGGAGAGCGGCGGGAGCAACGATGACGACCGGTGGCCACACCTCCCCTCACTCGGGTGTGGCCCCGGTCTTCGTCGCGTGGGGTGGGTCGAAATGTTCAGCGAGGATCACGCCACATGGGGACGAGCGGGGGCGAGCCGCCGGCGCTGATGGCGGCGCGGGCGACGAACCCGAAACGTTCGTAGTAGGGCACGTTCTCGGGCTTCGACGACTCGAGGTATGCGGCGAGGCCATCGCGGTCGCAGTCGTCGAGGACGGCATTGATCACCACGGCACCCGCCCCAGTGCCTCGCCGGTTCGGATCCGAACCGACCGTGGCCAGATACCAGTGGGGCTCGGTGGGATGGGCCTTCTCCATCTTGGCGAACATCGCCATGGCCGCCTTGGGATCGGACGCCAGCAGCAGACCGGCGGGAGCCATGCGGATGGTCTCGATGGGACCAGCCTTCCAATGACCGGGCGACGACCAGGCCGCCACGGCGGCGAGGTCGGTAGTGGTGACGGTACGCCCGGTCTTTCGGTTCACCCGGATTTCCACGAGGAAGAAGCGTCGCATCGCGGCGTAGCGGGTGCGGGTGTTGGGATGGAGCCAGCCGAAGATGGGGTCGTTCCAAAAGGCGCGGGCGAACACGTCGGCAAGCCACTTCTCCTCGTGTTTGGCTGCGGCCCGAGCGGTTGGTGTCGTGCGTTCGAGATCGTGGACCGTGGCCACGGAATCACCTGCCTGATGTGGAGTGGAGGACGACGTTACTGCTCATGCCCTGGGTTCAATCGGGCGAAGAGCTTCTTGTTGCACTTGTAGATCCCCACGAACACTTCGTAGAGCGTGTCGTAGGTGGCTCGGTGGGCGGGATTCGGTGTGTACGTGTGGGCGATCTCGATCTTGTCGGGGATGTCGGTCCAGCGGATTTCACCGAGGGCCACCGCAGCGCTGAATCCGGCCCCGCGGACGTTGGCCAGCACCGAATCCGCGACCTGTCGGATCGGGCGATCCATGACGTCGGCCATGATCTGGCACCACAGGTCGGACCGGGCTCCGCCGCCCACGAAGTTGATGTGCTCAAAGCCGTGGGGCCGGTGGCTCTTGACGAACTTCTCGGCGGTGACGAGCATCCACTTCGAGTTGAGCGCCACCCCTTCGAACAGCGCCCGAACCATGGTGGCGCGGTTGGTGGTGAGCGAGGCGTTGTACCAGCCACCGCGAAGGTGGTGATCGTCGACGGGTGTGCGTTCACCGTTCAGCCAGGGCAGAAAGATCACGTTGTGGCTTCCCTCGGGGACACCAGCGGCCATCTCGTTCAGCCGATCGAGAATGTCTTCGGGCGGCTTCCCCGATTCGAGCGCATCCTCCGGATACAGCACGTTGTCGATCAGCCAACTCATCGCCTTTCCGGCGACGTCCTGCTCGGTGGCCACCCAGTAACGGTTGGGGATGCCGCTCGGGAGCGACGTGATGTTGTTGAGGATGTCGGTGCGTTTGAAGGGCACATGGCAGCTCAACCACGAAGACGTGCCGACGTAGAGGTGGGCTTCGAAATCGCGCACGGCGCCGGAGCCGATGCCGGCCGAGGCGGTGTCGCCCGTGCCCATCACCACCTGGACGTCGGTAGTGAGGCCGAGGTCCGCTGCCACATCGCCAGTGATGGGCCCGAGGATCGTGCCGGTGGGCACGAGGTCGGGAAGCTTTGATCGTTCGAGCCCGCATTGTTTGATGAGACCGTCGTCGTAGGTGACGTTGCTGAGGTCGCGGTTGTCGGTGCACCAGTAGCCGGTGATGGTGTCGAACGCGGCGGCGGCGATGCCGGTGAGGCGCAGGTTCAGGTAGTCCATCGGTTCGAGGAAAACCTTCGTGTCGCGATAGACGTCGGGCCGCTCGTTCTTGATCCACAGGATGTGGCCTACGGGATCCTTGCCGGTGCGGCTCGGCACCCCGCCCGTCACCTGCAACCACTTCTTCAACCGGAGGGCGTTGTAGCCGGTGCCGGGCACCTCGAGACCACCGCCGGCCACGTTGTCGGCATACTGCGCCCCGCGTGCATCCATCCAGATCACGGCGTTCATCAGATGGCGGTCGTCGTTTCCTACGGCGACCGTACCCATCCATTGCGTGCTGACGCTGATCGCTCGGATCCGGTCGGCCGGCACATGGCCGGCCGCGACCAGCTCGCGCATCCCATCGGTGATGGTCGCCCACCACTCCTCGGGGTCCTGCTCGGCGCCCCCACCCTCGCTGAGGAACAGTTCGTTGGTGGCGTAGGTGTGGGCGATCACTTCGCCGTGGGTAGAAACGATCGCCACCTTCGGCCCACCGGTGCCGAGGTCGACCGCCAACACGTACGAACTTGTGGTCTTTTCCACTGATGGATCCGCAGACATGGCCGCACCGTACCTCGCCGTTCCCAACGGTCCCGCTGTGGTGGGACAAATGGGGGTGGCCCCACACTGCGCCGAACCCGGCCGACGGAGCATCCTGTCGATACCCTCGCCCGATGACGCGGGAGGCCTTGGCGCAATGGATCGGCTGGTTGGCGGCAGCGGCCTTCTTCGCACGGCTCCTTCCCCAGCCCATCAAGCTGTGGCGAACAGGGTTGCCGCACGGCGTATCGGCGCTCGCGACGCTCAACAACGTGGTGACCGACGTGGGGTGGCTGCTCTACGGCCTGGCGTCATCTACGACGCAGGTCTGGCTCACGGCGTCGATCGCACTTGTTCCTGGCATCTGGACCGTGGTGCTGCTCCGTTCCCACACCTCTCGCCGTCAAGTTGCGCTCGCCGGCGTGTGGTTGGCCGTGGTCGCGGTCACGCTCCCGCTTGGATTGGTGGGTGGCGTGTTGGCGGTGAGTGTTCTCGTGAACCACGGCCCGCAGGTGTGGACCGTGCTTCGAACGGACGACCTGAGCGGTGTCGCCGTGGCCACCTGGCGATTGGCGATCCTCGACGCCACGCTGTGGGGGCTGTTCGGCGCCATCGGCGACGAGGTCGACGTCGCCCTCGTGGGCTACGGACTCGTGCTGCTCTTGACGGCCATCGTGGTGCTGGTTCGCGTGGCCGTCACGGTCCCTGCTTCGACGCCTGATCGGGATGACGTCACGTACACTCCCGGCCCGTGACCAACCCCCGGAACGCCGACCACGACGGCATCATCGAAGCCGTCCGCACCGACCCCAGCGATTACGTGAAGGTGGCGGTTGCCGACATCGATGGCATCTTGCGTGGCAAATACATGGACAAGGCCAAGTTCCTGAGCTCGCTCGACGACGGGTTCGGCTTCTGCGATGTGGTGTTCGGATGGGACTCCGCCGACGAGTGTTACGACGACGCCCCGTACACCGGGTGGGCGAGCGGTTACCCCGATGGCGCCGTGCAGATCGATGTCTCCACCTTTCGCACCATTCCGTGGGAGGACCAGCGGCCATTCTTTCTTTGCAACTATCTCGGCTCCCGAGACGACATGGTGGTGTGCCCGCGTCGGGTGTTGCAACAGGTGATCGATCGTGCCGAGGCGATGGGGTTCAAGAGCTTCATGGGAATGGAGTTCGAATGGTTCAACTTTCGCGAGACACCCGAGTCGGCCCACGCCAAGGGCTACCGCGATCTCGAACCGCTCACACCGGGAATGATGGGCTATTCGGTGCTTCGCCAAACCCACAACCAAGGGTTCTTTGGAGCGCTGCTGGCCGAGATGCGGGCGTTCGGCGTGCCCCTCGAAGGGCTCCACACCGAAACCGGCCCCGGCGTCTACGAAGGAGCGATCGTCTACTCCGATCCCATCGAAGCTGCCGACCGCGGGGTGCTGTTCAAGACCGGAGCCAAGGAGATCGGTCATCGCTTCGGGATCCTCCCCACCTTCATGGCGCGTTACGACACCACGCTCCCTGGCTGCAGTGGGCACACGCATCAGTCGTTGTGGGATCTCGACACCACCACCAACCTCTTCTACGACTCCTCCGATCCTCACAAGATGAGCCCGTTGTTCCGGCACTACATCGCCGGCGTTGTCGAGTTGCTACCGGAGTTGTTGGCATTCGTCGCCCCTACGGTCAACAGCTACAAGCGGCTGGTCGACGGGTATTGGGCGCCGACCAAGCCCACGTGGGGGATCGACAATCGCACCGTGGCATGCCGGGTGATCCCGGGTTCGTCGAAGTCCACGCGGCTCGAGTTTCGGGTCCCCGGTTCTGACGTGAACCCGTATCTCGCCTGCGCGGCCTCGCTGGCGGCCGGCCTGTACGGCGTGGAACGCAAGTTGGAGCTCCGCCCGGTCACCACGGGCTCGGGGTACCACGACGCCAGCGCCGATCGCCTTCCCCGAACGTTGGAGCAGGCGACGGCTCGCCTTGCGGAATCCACCGTGATGCGGGAGTTGCTCGGCGAGGGTTTCGTCGATCACTTCGTGGCCACCCGCGAGTGGGAGTGGCGTCAGTTCCAAGACAGCGTCACCGACTGGGAGAAGAATCGTTACCTGGAGATCATCTGATCGTCGGTTCGGGGGAAGCCCGGCCACGGAACGAACGACTCGCTCGTTGTGCGCACCTCGCAGGAGCGAGCACAATGAGCGGTCCCGACGGCGGCCCACGGAACGGAACCGATGACCCTCTCCCGCTTCAGCTTTCCCACCACGATCCATTTCGGAGCGGGTGCGCGCGATCTCATCGCCGCCGACCTCCAGGCGGCGGGGGTGCGCCGGCCGCTCGTCGTCACCGACAAGGGCGTGTCGCCATTGCCGTGGTTCGGGACCCTCGTCGCAGAGCTGAACGACGCCGGTCTGGTAGCCGAGGCGTTCGACGGGGTGTGGGGAAACCCGGTGAAGAGTCAGGTGTCGGCGGGCGTCGAGGCGTTCGCCGCGCACGGCGCCGATGCGATCGTCGGAGTCGGCGGTGGCGCGGCGCTCGACGTGGCGAAGGCGATCGGGCTGATGGCCACCCACCCCGGCGACCTGTTCGACTACGAGGACGAAATGCCGGGGGCTCGTCCAATTGGGCCCACCGTGCCGTACTTCGTCGCCATCCCCACCACCGCTGGCACCGGGAGTGAGGTGGGTCGGAGCGCAGTGATCGCCGACGACGACACGCATGTGAAGAAGATCATCTTCTCCCCGGAGTTGTTGGCGAAGGCGGTGTTCGCCGATCCCGAGCTCACGGTAGGGCTCCCCGGGCCGATCACGGCGGCAACGGGGCTCGACGCGATCACCCACAACATCGAGGCCTACCTCGCCAAGGCCTATCACCCGATCTGCGACGGCATCGCCCTCGAAGGTCTCCGCCTCGGCGCCGTCAACCTCGCCACGGCGGTTTCCGACCCCTCGAACCTCGATGCCCGTGGCGGCATGTTGATGAGTTCGATGATGGGCGCGATCGCCTTCCAGAAGGGTCTCGGGCTCGTGCACTCCACCGCCCACGCGCTCGGCACGATCGCCGACATGCACCACGGGCTGGCCAACGGGGTGATGATCGATCACGCGCTCGCCCACAACGTGGACGCCGTTCCGGAGCGGTTCGTCACCATGGCGATCACGGTTGGTCTCCCCGACCCGACACCCACCGCGTTCCTCGCATGGCTCGCCGACCTCAAGGCGGAGGTGGCCATCGCCCCCGACCTCACCGCCACCGAAGTGGACCCAGCGCAGGCGGAAGCACTTGCCGAGTTCGCGCTGGGCGACGCCTGTCACCTCAACAACCCTCGCGACTGCACCCTCGAGGATTTCCGTCGCATCTTTGCCGCCGCCTTCGCCTCGTGACCTCCCCACCCCCCCCCCCCCCCCCGCAACCCCCCCCTCTTGTCCCCCCCACCCCCCCCAAAACGAGCCCCAGGGGGGCCCAAACCCCCCAAAGGCCCCCCGGGAGC
>Ga0105047_10017307_pt1 | contig 11240 bp, 11 predicted proteins | sample MAT04_FD_78384 | JGI IMG/M metagenome (GOLD analysis project Ga0105047, IMG submission 78384) | Freshwater microbial communities from Lake Fryxell liftoff mats and glacier meltwater in Antarctica - MAT-04 (megahit assembly) | ecosystem: Environmental > Aquatic > Freshwater > Ice > Liftoff... | reverse complement strand
GAGTCGCGACGCCCGGCGGTCGGAGCGATGCGAGCTGGTAAATCAGTAATGCCTCATTGAAATCTACGGTTTCGTCCGTCGGCGAGTGCAGCACCATCAACGGCAATGCGATCCGCGTGATTAGGTCACCGAGTTGGTGGCTGCGAAAGTCTGCCAGCATTTCGCGGCGGATTGTCCAAGCTCTTCCACCGATTTCCACGTCGCCCACGCCAGCGGATGCGATCGCCGGATTCTTACGTTCCATCAAGCTAGCTAAATGATGGGTGTCAGACGGTGCTGCGAGTGTCGCGATGGCTCGTAAGGTCTCGGCGGCCTCTTGAGGATCTCCAGCAACGGCTAACGATGCGGCCCCGCCGAAGCTGTGCCCGATTAATCCGACAACGAGCCCCAATTCCTGATTCGCAAACTTGATCGCAGCGCGAAGATCGGCGACGTTGGTTGAGAAATTTGTCCAAGAAAAATCGCCGTCGCTGCCACCGAGGCCAGTCATATCATAACGCAACACAGTCGCTCCCATTCCGGCCAACATGCGGCTGATGCGGACGATCGCCTTCAAATCCTTGTTGCAGGTGAAGCAGTGAGAAAACACCAGGACCGGCGGTTTCGACAATGGCACAGTCGTCGGATCAGGGTGGCCAGACGCTGCCGCCGTCGGTTTACTAACGACCGCAGCCACATCAACGATCCCAGCGAGGTCGTAACCGTTTCCGCCGGGAAAACGAACGCGACGAGAAAGTCCCGGCGGCCGATGTGGACCAATCGTCATACTTTCGGCGAAGGAGGTGCATCGGGTGGCGAGAAGCTGATGCGGCCTGCCCGAAAAGCATCGGCCATGGCCAAGGGGACATCCGCTTCAGCTAGCACAAGCAGCGCTCGGTTCTCCGCGACCAGAGCCTTCATTTGTTGTTCTGACGCGATCGCTTCGGCGCGGCGTCCTTCGGCTTTGGCTCGGGCGACTCGCATGTCAGCTTCTGCTTGGTCGGTCTGCAAACGCGCACCGATATTTTCGCCGACGTCGATATCGGCGATATCGATCGATACGATTTCGAACGCGGTTTGTGAATCGAGAGCGCGAGCCAGCACGGCGCGCGTGATCATGTCGGGATTCTCAAGGACTTGGAAGTGCGATTCCGCCGAGCCGATGGAACTGATGATTGACTCGCCAACGCGAGCGATGATTGTGTCTTCGGTCGCACCGCCGATGAGCTGGGCCAAATTCGTTCGCACGGTCACACGAGCTCGAACCCGCAGCTCGATGCCGTTGCGAGTGATGGCGCTAAGGGTCGTTTTGCCACTGCGACGCGGGTCAGGACAGTCGATGACTTTGGGATAAACGCTGGTTTGAACGGCGTCGAGTACGTCGCGGCCAGCAAGGTCGATCGCCGCAGCTTGGTCAAAATCCAGCGGAATATTGGCGCGATGGGCGGCGATGATCGCATGGATCACGTTTTTGACATTGCCATTGGCTAGGTAATGCGATTCAAGCCGACGAGTGCTAATGCCAGTTTCGCGATCGATACCCAAACGCGCTTGGGCCGCCATGACTTTGCACTGCACGATCACGTTCGGATTGATTTTGGTGAAGTGCATTCGCATCAAGCTGAACAAGCTAACGTCTGCCTGGGACATCATTGCTTGGACCCACAACTTGCCATAGCGAACGGCAAATACGAATAGAAACAGCAGGAAACCGACCGCCAGAATAATGCCCACCAGCGGCAAAACTCGCCCCACGCTGATCTGGGAAAGTATTGGTTGGAGGAATGAAACCGCTGGAACGGAGTGAAATCCCGCATCCAGTCCCGCAGAGTTGACCCAATCCACGCCAAACGTTAACGCCATTGCCATCGCTCAATTCCTCTTAATCCGAAACTTTTTCCCAAACAATCTGTAAACTTGCCCAATCTCGATTGGACCTGAGCTGGGGTTTAGTTACAGTTCTAGTATATCCGGTTGCGATCAGTGTGTGTTGCGTGTTGGCCTGCGGGAGATGAGAACGGTGTTTGAGCGAGGCTGGAAACCAGGAGACTGGGTGATTTACCGTCTGAGTAAGCATGGCGTCGCTCCCGGTCCACGAGCTCATCATGTCTCGGCGTCGCGGAAGGGCGAGTCTTACAACTACATCGTCGATAAATTCTGGGTAATTGATGAAGTTGGACCGGGCGGTGAACTGCACGTGCGAACGCCTGGGGGCAAAACTCGCGTCTTGTCGAGCGACGATCCGAATCTCCGCCGGGCACGTTGGTGGCACCGATTTCTGTGGGGCGAGCGGTTTCGCAGCGCTGAATTGAAACGCCGCCAAGAATTGCTCCAGGAAGAGTCGCGTCGCGGACCTGCCGAAGCAGCGTAAATAAAGTGTAGAACAATTGTCCCAATTGTTTTCCTTCGGATTCCAGCCACGAGCCGTTTGGGAGATAGCCCCGGTTCTTTCGCGGAAACCGTGGCTAGGGCCAAAGCGGCTAACCCTAAAACCGAACCTTGATGGACCACTAAACAAATTTCTTCAAAACTTCCGCAATCAACGCTGGATCGTCCTGTTCTTGCAGATGCTTGATTTGGTCTGCGGGCAGGCCGATTTTCTCCAGGTTGGAGAGCAACCGGGTCCAGGTTTGGGCTCGCTTCTTGCCTTCAGTCAAGTACAGTTCCGTGACTTGTTCCATCGCTTTGGTTAACGCGATGGAATCTTGGTTCCGGTAATAATTCTTGATGATCTTGTCTTGATGCTTAGTCCGTTGTTGGTCCATCTTTGCTTCCTTGGCAAAAAATTCTGATGTTGTGGGGCTCGCGATCTCGCTCGCGAACCCGAGTATCGCAGATCAAACGGCTTCGTCTATAGTAAACCGTTAATGACTTTGCCTCCTTTAACCCCTGCCGCTTCCTGCGTACAAACCATGCCGCCAACTGCGACGCCCGTTTGTCGCGGTGTCCGCGGGGCGACCACGGTCGCCAGCGACACTCGCGACGAAATTTTGACCGCGACGCGCCAGTTACTTGCGCTGTTGATTCGTCGCAATGAGATCGATTCGACCGATGTCGCCAGCGCCATTTTTACGGTCACGCATGACATCACCGCAGAGTTCCCGGCGCTGGCGGCGCGGCAGTTGGGCTGGATCGACGTGCCGCTGTTGTGTGGCTACGAAGTATCTGTCCCTGGATCTTTGCCTCGCTGCATCCGCATTCTCGTTCACTGGAACACGACCAAGCCGCAGAACGAAATCCTCCATACTTACATGCGGGAGGCAACGGCCCTGCGCCCGGACATTTCGAAATTGCCGCCCGTCGACTTCGATGAGTTGGAACGTTGGATTCGACGGCAGATGGGCGAAACGGAATGACACGACTGCGTTGGACAACCGGTGAACGTTTGACACCGATTCATGCCGCGAGCTGTTTTGCGCTGGGCGCACGCAGCGTCGATGATTCCATAGCTCGCGGCATCGCTGCGCCGATGGCTGAGCTTAACAGTCGACTGGCAGCGGCGGACATTGACTTATCGCTGTTTTGGAAACGACTCGAGACGGCTGTCGCTGCGGGTGACTCCGATTTCGTGGCTTGTTCGAGCTCCTTGATCGATGCCGGATGCAGTTCGCTTGCGATCGATGCGACGGCGAATGCCATCGTTTCGCAGCTTGCGGACATTCGGCTGATTCACAACGAACGCTATCCAAAACTTGCGGAGCAATTAGCGCTTCGCGGTCGTCCCATCCGGGAGCACTGGGACGGTTACGGTGCGGGTCTGTTGAAACGAATTGGCAAGCTCACGCACCCATCGTTTCTGCCCAAGAATGTGGCCGTACAACTCGTTTCACCGTATCGCGGCGGCGATGGCGGATTGGATGTTTCTGGTTCCCGTGTTTGGATCGAGGCGGTGCTCACCAACCCGATTCCCGAGATCCCTGAAGTCCTGCGACTGAATTGGCTGATCGCACAGATCGGCTTGATAGAAGCATTGTCGGCGGGGCCCGACGATTCTCGCGGCGATCCTTTGGTGGCACCTGCGCGGTTGCCTCGGGTCGCGTCACTCGCAACGATGGCCTTGACGCTCGAAGCGGCCGCATATTTGGAATTGATTGCGACGCCGCTCGTATCGCTGTCGTCGATGTTTGCCAATGCGGCCGCTGCATGGCGTCTTCAAGCCGACAGCGAGACGTTAGATGTGCTAGCGAATTGGTGGAAGCAGTTTCAAGATTTGCAAACACCGCCACCGGTGGCACTTAAGGCGCTCGACCGGATGCTGCATCCAGAGCCAGCATTCAAACAAGGAGCTCGGCGGTGAATCCAGATGCTTCCGAGGACGTTGAAACGGGCTTTATTGATGTTGCACCGAACATCGCCCTGCGCCAGAGAATCTTTGCCTCGTCTGTTTTCTATCCAACGTTGGCGTGGAGCTACCTGTTAGGCCGAGTCCTGAAGACGCGGCGTTGGTGGGACCATGTCGACCCGCAAGTGATTGTTGGTGCCTATCCGTTCCACAGAGACGCTGAACCGCTTTACAACATTGGCGTCCGCGCGGTCGTTAACACATGCGAAGAGTATGCCGGCCCGACGGCGGAGTACGAGCGGTTAGGCATTGTGCAGTTTCGTATGCCGACAATCGATTTTACGCATCCGCGACTTAGTGATGTGATGCGCGCCGTTGAGTTTGTTCAATCGCATGTCGTGCAAGGCCACATCGTCTACATCCATTGCAAAGCAGGCCGAGCGAGAAGCGCAACGGTGGCGCTCTGTTGGCTGATGAAGTACCGCGGTTTGTCAGCCGCCGAGGCACAAGCCAGCTTGCTGCGTTCGCGTCCGCACATTCATCCACGGTTAACCGAACGACCAGTCGTCAAGGATTTTGAGAGTGGAACGATTGTCCTCCGTCGGTCATCAGCAGGTGTCTGCTTAGACAAGCCGGTGAACGATTGAGGACAATCGTTCTACTTTCACCGCGAAAAAACGGGACGCGTCGGTAACGGATGAAACCGTGGCCAGGGAACTTCGGGCGGTCTCTCGGATTCACTGCCTTCGCATCCATCGTCACAGGATTCATCACCGCAGCCCATGCAAGCTGATGACTCAGCGATGTCTTCGACAAAAACTTGCTCCCCAGAAGCGGTCACATCCTCGGTCGGACGAGCGGGACGCTGTGGCCCCAGCAAACCACCTCGATCTTCCGGGTCGTGATACCGAACGCTGGGAATGCTCAGCGCCATGCAGCCGCTGAGCAAGATCGGCAAAAGCCAAACGAGACAGAGTGCAAAACGGGCCATGTTTGCTAAGGTCCAGCGTTGAATGGGTTGATAGCAGTGGAGCATCGCGAAGCCTTTTTTAGATCGGCGCAGCCGAAACGATCTGCAACAGCCCCCTGCTTATTGTTCGATCGTCATCCCCGGCCTCCGCGCTTGAGAAAATGAGGGAAAATTGTTACGCCGTTTCAATTGGAAATGCCAGCACATCGCCGATTTCGCGAGTGCCCAAAGCCAGCATGACCAAACGGTCAAATCCTAACGCCACGCCCGAGCAGGCTGGCAGTCCGAAACGCATTGCCGAAATTAGCTGGCTGTCGATAGGAAGTGGCTTACGCCCTGTGGCGATCCGTTTTTCATTGCTGATTTTGTTGCGTGCCAGGAGCTCGTCTGCGTCCAACAGTTCGCCGTATCCGTTGGCAAGCTCCAATCCGTTGACGATCAATTCAAACCGCTCTGCCGTTTGCGAATCGTCGTCGCAGCGGCGCGCCAGGGCCGCCTGGGTGATCGGATAATTTCGGATCAGCACCATTTGATTGGCGATCAGCGGCTCGATCCGCTCCGTCATCAAAACGTCGAGTAGTTCATCACGTTGGCCTTGCAGTGACCGGGCAAGCGAAACATCGACCTGCTGAGCGACTTGCTCGATTGTTTCGATTGGCGCGTCGATCGGATCGAAGTGCAACGACTCGCGAAACAGTTCGCGGTAAGTTACGACGCGAGGTTTTCCAAACGGCAATAACGATTCGACAAAGTCGATGGTCTGCTGGATCACCTCATCCATCGAAGCGGAGACGGCATACCATTCCAGCATCGTGAATTCGATGTTGTGCCGAGGCGATCGCTCACCGGCGCGAAACACCGGCCCCAAACTGTAAATCGAGCTGACCCCTTCGGCCAACAGTCGCTTCATCGCGAATTCGGGCGATGTTTGCAAGTAATATTGCGGTGCGGCCATGCCTCTAGCCAACAACAAAGCGTGTCCGGCGACTTCCACCGGATCAATATGCGCGTCAACAACGTTGTCGCGGGACAAGCATGGCGTTTGGACCTCGAGAAAGCCCGCATCGTCAAAGAATCGACGGGTGGCGCGCAGCATTTTAGCACGGGTTCGCAGCATTTCCGGTTTGCAGATTTTTGGATTCGCAGACGGTGACGATTCGGTGGTCATCTGAACTTAGCGGTAATATGTAGGAATGAATCACGAAATGCCTTCGCGGTACGACCGCCAAATTCGCCTGCCAATGATCGGCGACGCCGGTCAAGAGCGGCTCGCTCAATCCCACGTAGCGGTTCTGGGCTGTGGTGCGTTGGGGACCGTTGCGGCTGATATCTTAGCCCGTGCTGGAGTCGGACACTTGCGGTTGATCGATCGTGATGTCGTCGAATGGACCAACTTACAACGGCAATCGCTCTATACCGAGCGTGATGCGCAAACCTCACGGGCCAAAGCAGACGCGGCTTGCGAGGCATTGGCTCTGGCAAATTCTGAGATCCAGTGCGAACCGATGGTCGCTGATTTGAGCGCCGACAACATTGGTTCGTTGCTGGAGGGCTGCGACTTAGTGATCGATGCAGCAGACAATTTTGCCGTTCGTTTTTTGCTGAACGATTATTCTCTTGAGCATCGCCTGCCTTGGGTTCACGGTGGCTGCGTCGGGACTGGCGGACAGTTGGCGTTTTTCAGTGGCCAAGGAAAGCCCTGTTTTCGCTGCTTGGTTCCGGAGATTCCCCCTGCTTCTGCGGTCGCGACATGCGATACCGCAGGCGTGCTTGGTTCGGCGACGCATACGATTGCGAGCCTGCAAGCGACCGAGGCGCTAAAGTGGTTGACCGGGAATCATGCCGCCATTCGAAAGGGTGTCTGGTCGATCGACTTTTGGTCCAACCGCAGTCGCGTGATCGCTTTGCCAGCCGCAATCAGCGAAACCTGTTTGGCCTGCGGGCTGGGAAAGCGAGACTTTTTATCAGGATCGGCGGCGGGAAGTGTGGCTGTTGTATGCGGACGCTCGTCGGTACAAATCAGTCCGCCTCGATCAACTTCGCTCGACTTAAACGCGATGGCGGAACGCTGGTCGGCGATGGGCGAAGTCAGCGTCAACCGCTTTTTTGTCAGGGTCAAATTAAGGCCGCCGGATGCTGAGACCGTGACGCTATTTCGCGATGGCAGGGGCCTAATTGACGGAACCGTTGAGACAGGTCGGGCGCGGACGCTGTACGCAAAGTTGGTCGGTGGCTAGGGCGTGAACATGTTAAATAAAAGCCGTCGCGCAAGCAAGGTGCACTGACGTTCCCCTCGCCATCGCGGCGGGCTCGTATTTGCACATAAATTCTTGGCGTTTTGACATTTACTTCAGCCCACGGCAGGACGCTGCTGTTGGGCTGACAAGAAGTTTTAAACCGTCGGCAAATAAGGAATCTATTTTTGCGGTTTTGTGAAATTTTCAGCCATTACCACTTGCCTGCACTATAAGCTATTCTAGTCCTTAGGCGGGAATCTTGCTCGCTAGCGAAAACGCTAGCAAATTCAATAAATAGCTCACTACTCTTTGTAAATGAAGACTGACGATGAGATACGCATTCCGTCTGGCAGAATTGCTGGGGCACTCGCCGGACCGAAGAAAACGCCCTGGGACGATCAAGTCGATCGTTGAACATACTGGCCTTGATCGACATCAGGTCGCCTCGCTGCTGAAAAATGAGGCGAAATACATTCCTCTCGAAGCACTTTCAAGGCTTTGCGATTACCTGATCGACCACGGCCACGCGACGGCCGATCAGCTTCCGGGAGCACTTTTCTCGGTTCAGGCCGAAAATTTTTGGGAATTGTTAGCTCGCCGAGGCGACGTTGAAATTTGCGTCGGAGTCCGCCAAGGCGAAGGTGATAAGACGCCGGAGAATGCGTGGATTGTTGCCTCTGACTCCGTGTTGATTGGCGAGCTTCTGAACGGAGTTTCCACCCTTGGCGGTGCCGCAAAGCATGTCAAGAAATCGACCGTTGTCGGTGAGCCTGGTTTTGGATCGGCTGAGATTCCAACGCCCGACCGATTGCAGCAAACATTGGTCTGGAGCCCTGGCATCGTGGCGTTTGCGGACGCCAGGCAACGCGCTGAAGAAGTCTTCAGCGGATTTTCAGAGGCTCAAGGAGATCGAGCGCTGGTTTGCATCGGCAGCGTCAAAAGTAACCCGGTTGTCGAGTTGGTGTTTGCTGACGCATTTGGCTGTTCCCCGTTCGTCACCGAAGACGATGTCGACGACACATCGGCTCGCGCTTGCCCGTTCTTCCTTCGGTATCGCGACAAAGACCCAAAACCAGATGCGGCCTCCGCTGGCACTCGGCTGAGCAAGAATGAAGACGCTCCTCATCCTGGATTTTACTATGAAAAGGATGATGGAACTTGGACCTGGGCCGGTGGCGGTGGAAAAGACCAAGCGCTCGTCTTCTATATTTTCCATGAGCCTCTGGGGAGACTCGATATGGTGCTGAGCGGCTTTTCTGGGCGTGCAACACGGTTGCTGGCCAAAACGTTGGCGATCCGTGGCGAAGAGTTTTGGCCACCGGTTTATGAGTCCGGCGGCTTGAAGATCGGTGCCTACATCGTGCAGTACGAAGATGACTCTGCCGACACGCATCGCGACGCGCTGTTGCAAACGTACGAGTCTGCGGCGGCCAAAATAACGCCGCTTCCGACTCAAGCAATCGCCAGACGAATGGCTCGGTTGTAGTCGCACGCAGACCGTTTCTCCAAAAACTTCTTGGTGAAGTTTCTTGCGGAATTAGTGTTTTGTCCAAATTAGATTTTGGCGTTGGGTGGCACGTCCCTGAGTCTTCGAAGGGCGTGATTGCAGCATGTTTCGCCACGCCCTTCGAAGACTCAGGGACGTGCCACCCTCAACCATCTTGGCAAGACCAAGATGGCGGCCGCCCAGGCAAGAATAGTCGTTGACGGTGAACCTACCGTCGGCCAGACCATTGCCATGCTGTGGAGCCATTGCCAACAGCCAAGCTGAAGCGTCAAGGCAATCGTCAATCCGAATCCAAGTCGCGAAAGTGAATCACGACAGTTGGGCATCACGATAGGAATTGCGTAGGTGATCAAGACAGCGACATTGGTCACGGCCAGCGACGCTTGCCAACCAACAACGACTGCGGGCACGATCAACATCGCGATGATGTCCATCAAGCGTGCCGTGTCACGCCCAAGCGGATTTATCTTTGGGTCTGCCTCCGGTGAAAGGTAACGAGCTAACGAACGGCCTATTAATACGGCAGCTACCGCACCGGTAATGACTCGCATCGCTGCGTCGAGATACCTGCCGTCGGACTGCCAATTGGCGTTCATCGCAACCTGCCATGGCACAACGGCGACCCCAGGGCTGATGAGTATTGGCAGAATCACGATACCGAGCGACACGCCAACCAGTTTTCGCGGCAGACGGTGGCCGTCAAAACGCACCAAAGCCATCGCCCATGCGGCCGCAATCGCCACGACGTGGTAGACCATTGTGATGATGTTTTCTTGCGTAATGTACGGCGTCCACAACGCCCCCACGCTACCAAGTCGCGCGTCATGAAAAGGAAGTGTCGTACCGCTTCCATAAAATTCTCGCCAGCCGACAAACAAAATCGTCAGTCCAACGGCCAGCTCTACAATCGGATATCGAGGTGAAATTGGCATTCGGCATGTTCGACAGCGGCCGGCCAAAGCCAGCCAGCCGAAGACTGGCCAGTTGTCTTTCCATGACAGTCTCTGGTCGCACCATGGACAATGCGAGCGTCCGTTCACACTTACGCCCCTGGGCATTCGCCAAGCAACCACGTTGAGGAAGCTACCGATCGACGAGCCAACGAAGAACAACCAGCTTGCGATCAGAACATCAACGCAACGCGGGACGAGAAGTTCAGAAAAACGGGTCCAACGCTCCGAATAGGACTGCCACGCCGCCATCGAAACGATGTACGTGACAACGACGAATATGCCCACGAGCCAAATCAACAGCAGTCGATTGCGACGGCGATAAAACAGTCGGAGCATGGGTGGCTTTTGGTCGGGCAACTCGGTCATCGGGGGCGGAACATTCAATGAAACCGCTGGCTCGGCAGTTTAGGTAAGTAATACGTTTGCGTTGCGGGATCGTTTATCCGCAGCTAACGACGGCACAAGCCAACCCATACAATTCATAAAACCTATCATCGTTCAAACGATCGGGTTCGACCACAACACCACCAGCTCAATCTTACCGACAGACGCATTTTCAAACAAAGCCACCATGCCGATCCCCACAAACCGCCTGACTGACCTCAATCATGCTCCTGAAAACGGCAGCGGCGACTACGTTTTGTACTGGATGATCGCGAATCGGCGTTTGCGCTGGAACTTTGCTCTCGATCACGCGATTGATCGGGCCAAGCAGTTTCAAAAACCGCTGCTGATCTTTGAACCATTGCGTGCGAGGTATCGCTGGGCCAGCGATCGGATTCACCGGTTCGTCATCGAAGGCATGCGCGACCATGCAACCTCGTTGGCTGGCAAGGAAATTGGCTACTATCCATACGTCGAACCTCTTCCCGGCCAAGGCACGCCGCTGCTCCATCAACTCGCCAAGCGTGCCTGCGTTGTCATTACCGACGACTATCCCTGCTTTTTCCTTCCCGAAATGGTTGCGGCGGTCAAAGATCGGCTGCCCGTCCGCATCCAGCAGGTTGACAGCAACGGCGTCATCCCGCTTCGGTTGGCCGATCGGACTTTTACTGTCGCCCACAGCTATCGGCGGTGGATGCAGAAAAATATTCTTGACGCTTTGCTTGACCAGCCCAAACCCGACCCAATCGCCCGAGTGAAACTGCCTCAGTTCGCAGGCGTTGATGAAAAAATTCTCAAACGCTGGCCTGCCGCTGATTTTCGCTCGCTACTGGACAACGACGGCCTGTCCCGAATCCCCATCGACTATTGTGTGCAACCGGTGGGCTCGATCGTTGGTGGTTCGGTCGAAGCTCAAAAACGATTGTCG
>Ga0105047_10017306_pt1 | contig 11241 bp, 4 predicted proteins | sample MAT04_FD_78384 | JGI IMG/M metagenome (GOLD analysis project Ga0105047, IMG submission 78384) | Freshwater microbial communities from Lake Fryxell liftoff mats and glacier meltwater in Antarctica - MAT-04 (megahit assembly) | ecosystem: Environmental > Aquatic > Freshwater > Ice > Liftoff... | reverse complement strand
GGGTCACCGGGCCACCGGCTCGCTCGCTCGCACGACCGCACGCCAATCGCCGCAGGCCGGCGAACCGGAATACCAGCGAGCCGGAACGCCGGAGAGCCAGACTACCAGCCTCGAACCGTGGTACCTCATAGTCCGCACGCAATCACATCCAACTCGCGTCGTGGTGCGGGTAGTTCAACGACCTGCTAGGACCAGTGAATGCGTTTGCCCGGGCGTAGAGCTGGAGTTCTTCACTAATGATCCAACCAAGACAATACCACCTCGCAACAGGTGCCCTCGGTGCGGAAAGAAGATCCCCCGGCTTATCGTCAATTTGGTTTATAAAAGGGAGCCAGAGCCCGGTTCAGGTTTGCCGCCGCGGTTTGTGCCGGCCACCATGTCGCGCGACGAGAATGCACCCGTCAACAAGAAGAGTTGTGGTTACCGGTAAAGAAGTAGTGGCATAGAAGTTGAGTCGCACGAACGGCGGCCTCACAGAGTAACTCACTAACTCTTTCCCCAATGTGATGAGGGCAGGTAACCGGTCGTTTGTAGCGTCTATTTCGTTACTTGCGTTCTTTGGCCGTCGCACTATAGATCCGCACCCGCGATTGGGCGTCGCAGTTCAATTTGCTAGCAAAAATGCCAGATCAGTAGGGTCCAACGTGCATACTTTTTGCGGCGGCCTTTCCGTGACCAACACAGTTGGTCGGCTCGCCAACAACGATCGGGCGACCCAAACATGGCACGACTTGAAGAGATTATCCCAACTGCCACCGTTCAAGGGCTTGTGCCGAACGAGCCTGTGACCGTGATCAGTACCCATCCACATGGCGCATCGGTGCTCCAGGTAACTTTTCGACTCCTGAGCGGTCGGGTTGAAGAGACGATGCTCTATCGCACCGACGAACCACGGCTCTTTGTATCCTCGAAGGGTCGTCCGTGGGGCTTTGATGCGCCAGGTGATATGTTTCGACTGGTGTCGGAAGCGCACCGCGTCAATCTAGCGGCACTGTTTGATCCACTTCTTGCGGTACACACTTCCTTGGTGGAGCCTCTTCCTCACCAGATCCTTGCCGTTTACGAGAGCATGCTTAAGCGGCAGCCCCTCCGCTTCCTCCTCGCAGACGACCCCGGTGCCGGCAAAACGATCATGGCGGGGCTACTTATAAAGGAGCTGATTGCCCGCGCGGACCTCGCACGATGTCTGATCGTCGCGCCAGGTAGTTTGGTCGAACAGTGGCAGGATGAACTCAGCCAGAAGTTTCAACTTCCATTTGAAATCGCGACCAACGACAATATGGAGGCGGCCCGTAGCGGTAACTGGTTCTTGGAGCATCCGCTCGTGATCGCACGCCTCGATAAGCTCAGCCGCGATGACGATGTGCAGCGCAAACTCGGTCAAGCGCAGTGGGACATGGTTGTGGTTGATGAGGCCCACAAGATGTCGGCGACTTACTCCAGCGACGAGGTCAAGTACACCAAGCGCTACCACCTGGGCCGCTTCTTGTCGGGCTTGTGTCGCCACTTTCTGCTGATGACGGCGACGCCACACAACGGCAAGGAAGATGATTTTCAGTTGTTCATGGCTCTTCTCGATGCGGATCGTTTCGAGGGACGGCAACGGGATGGTGCGCGCCCTGTTGACTGCTCAGACATGATGCGGCGATTAGTCAAGGAGCAACTTCTTAAATTCGACGGCACACCCTTGTTCCCCGAGCGGCGCGCGTATACCACGGCGTACACACTCTCCCCGCAGGAATCCCAACTCTACACCGACGTGACGGCCTACGTCCGGGAGGAGTTCAACCGAGCAGAACAGTTGGAGAACAACGGTCGCAAGGGAACGATCGGTTTTGCCCTCACCGTGCTGCAGCGCCGTTTGGCATCCTCTCCGGAGGCCATTTACCAGAGTCTGCGGCGCCGCCGCGAACGGCTTGAGGCACTCCTTGGCGAGGCGAAACGCTTGCAACGCGCTGGAAAATCGGTCCTGTTGGAACAACTTAAATCGAGCGACAGGACTGCCGAGGACATCGAGGACCTTGAGGACGGGGAGCAGACATCGAGCGATGAGTTGGAAACCGCGGAGGAGCAGCTTGCAAACGACGCCAGCGCGGCGCGAACCGTTGAAGAGCTTCAGGTCGAAATCGACATACTCAAACGTCTAGAAATTCAAGCGTTCGCGGTGCGGCGTAGCGGGATCGACCGCAAGTGGGATGAGCTTTCCAAGATTCTCCAAGACACGCCCGAGATGTTCGATGCCAACGGGCATCGCCGTAAACTGATTATCTTCACTGAACATCGGGACACGCTTACCTACTTGAAGGAACGTATCGGCACACTCTTGGGTAAGCCCGAAGCAATCGTGACCATCCAGGGTGGAATGGGCCGGGATCAACGGCGGGGTGCGGAAGAGTCGTTCAAGCAAGACAAACAAATCGAGGTATTGATCGCGACTGATGCCGCCGGCGAAGGCATCAACCTTCAGCGTGCGCACCTTATGGTCAACTATGACCTTCCGTGGAATCCTAACCGCATAGAGCAAAGATTTGGCCGCATCCACCGTATCGGTCAAACGGAAGTTTGCCATCTTTGGAATCTGGTTGCCGCCGCGACGCGGGAGGGTGATGTCTACCGCAAACTCCTGGAAAAGCTAGAGATTCAACGAAGTGCGCTTGGTGGGCGGGTTTTTGACGTTCTCGGACGGCTATTTGATATGCAATCTCCGCTGAACGTAAATGGGGAAGTGAAGCCGCTGTCGCTGCGATCCTTGATGATCGAAGCAATTCGGTACGGTGACCTTCCCGAAGTGCGTGCAAAGCTCTTTAAGGCAATCGATAATGCTACCGATCAGCAACGTGTACGGGAACTCCTGGAGAACGATGCGCTCGCCCGCGATTCCCTCGACGCCCGGAAAGTGCAATCGGTCCGAGAGGATATGGAGCGGGCGGAGGCCCAGCGCCTCCAACCACATTACATCCAAGCGTTCTTTATGGATGCATTCCGTCGCTTAGGCGGCCAGATCAGCGAGCGGGAAAACGGACGATTCGAGATTACCCGGGTTCCTAGCGTGTTGCGAGATCGAGACCGCCGTATCGGGAGCGGACCTCCGGTACTCGTCCGGTATGAGCGAGTGGCATTTGAGAAGAGTCTCATAAATCAAGCGGGCAAGCCATCGGCTGCGTTCATCTGTCCGGGCCATCCGCTGCTTGATGCGGTGCTCAATGTAATTCTTGAACAAAATCGGGCAATGCTTCGCCGCGGCGCGCTGCTTATCGACCCGTCCGATCGTACCGAAGCCCCCCGCGTTTTGTTTTACCTTGAACACAGCATCCGCGATTCAGTGCGATCTGTGTCTGGCGAGACTCGAATCATCTCGCGGGAGATGGAGTTCGTTGAGGTGGATGAAAGCGGGCGAACTTGGTCCCCGGGATACGCGCCGTATCTGGACTACCGCCCCGCAACGCAACAGGAGGAGCTGTCGCTGACCGGAGAGCTGGCAAAACCTTGGTTGGCTGATGGTTTGGAGCAGCGTGCACTTTCCCACGCGGTGCAGCGACTAGTGCCAGAGCACTTGGGACGGGTTCGATCAGGTCGGGATGCGCGCATCGAAAAGACCGTTCAAGCTGTAAAGCAGCGATTGGACCGCGAGATTGCGTTCTGGGACTGCCGTGCGCAAGAATTACTTGCCCGTGAGCAGGCCGGCAAGACTCCAAAGCTCAACAGCACCATGGCTCAGCAACGGGCCGAAGAGCTGGCCGGTCGCCGCGAACGAAGATTGGCCTTGCTGGACCAGGAGCGGCACTTGTCTCCCTCCCCGCCGATCGTAGTTGGTGGCGCCGTTGTGGTGCCAGCGCGTATGCTTGCGCTCGCGGCGGGAGGCGGATCAGCCGCTGGTGTTCCTTTCGTGGATCGAGATCGCATCGACAAGCTCGCAATCGCCGCGGTGTTTGCGGCTGAAAAGGCGCTGGGTCGGGAGCCGCGGATCATGGACCACAACAACCCCGGCTACGACATAGAGTCCGCGGACCCGCGCGAGCCAGGACGATTGCGATTCTTGGAGGTAAAGGGAAAGGCCATCGGTAGGGAAACCGTGACGGTGTCGGCAACGCAGATTCGGTGTTGTCTAAATCAGCCGGATAACTGGATTCTGGCGATTGTGCCGGTGGAGGGACAACAGGCCCTTGCACCGCGCTATCTGCGCCGACCCTTTGCCACTGCTCCAGACTTTGCTGAGGTAAGCAAGAATCTTGACTTGCGAGCCCTGCTTGAAGTAGCGGTCGAACCACATTAGTCACACCACGTCAACATCGCACGAAAGGGGATTGTCGATCCTATGTTACGCCAACCTGAGTACTTCGCAAGTGTCCATGCGGAAGCAAACCGACTTGTCGGTGTGCTAGACAAGGAACCGGCTTTGAGGGGCGTTTGGAATCTACTATTCGATTCAGTAAAAAGCCCTCGCCACGTAGTCTCCGAACTTCTCCAGAATGCGGATGACGTGGGAGCGACCGTGGCATCGGTACTTGTAGATGATGGGGTGTTCGAGTTTGCCCATAACGGTTCCGATTTCAGTAGTGAGCAGTTTCAGTCGCTTTGTAACTTTGGATACTCCAACAAGCGATCCTTGCGCACGATTGGGTTTCGTGGGATCGGGTTTAAGTCTACATTTAGTTTGGGAGACACGGTTGAGGTGCAAACACCCACTCTCTCGGTCACCTTTGACGCTCAGCGATTCACCGTACCGCGATGGAACGACACTTCTTCATCACAATCCGGCACACTCATCCGCGTGAAGGCCGCCGGCGAGCATGAACTAAAGGCCAGCTCAGAAAGTCTTCTCCCGTGGTCTTCGAACCCGGTATCACTTTTGTTCTTTGCCAACGTCAAGTCCCTGACGGTGAACGGCAAGCAGTTAGTGTGCGAGGAGCGTGGCGCAGGGCCGGTGCGTGGTTCGCGGCAGGTTTCCCTGTCACAGGGTGGCTTGCACGACATAATTCTGTTTCGCTCCGGCCCACTTATGTTACCCCTAGATGCACAGGAAGAGGTTAGGAGGGAACGGCGCTCCACCGATTCGAGTGAAATGCCACCGGTTTTCGTTGATTTAGTACTCGGGCTGAGCGAACAGCGACTCTTCACCGTTCTTCCCACAGCACTTACCACTCGTTTGCCGTTTAGTATCAATGCCCCGTTTATTTTGGATCCCGCACGTAATTTCATCAAGGATTTAAGTGCGTCGCCTACTAACCGCTTCTTGTTGGAACAGGTTGGAGTGTTTGCCGCGGCGTGGATGATTGAATGGCTAGCCAATTCTGCCCTCACTCTCGAAGAGCGAGCGCGTGCTTACTCCCTCCTGCCCGCAAGAACGGAAATACTCAAAGGCGATCTGGCGTCGGCTGTCTACGCAACCGTCGATTCCGCATTACGGCAGGCGCTGCAAGGAAAGGCAACTGTGCTCACCTCCGGCGGTGAAGTGGTGCTCCCCGGAAGCACTGTATCTGTCGACGCGGACATCCACTCAGTCTGGTCGGATGAATCCTTGATCCAAGTTTTGAGTTGTCGCGGAAAAACTCTCCTTGCCCCAGTTGTGTCGGCGAGCGCCGCCCTACGGCTGCATTCGCTTGGATGGACTTCTGTGTTAGACCGACAGGGTGTCCTGATACGGCTTTCATGTGATGCTCCGCCGAGACCTCAATCCTCGCAACAACTTGTACGGCTCTGGCGCTACGTTGCGAGCGCGGGGCCTGCAGCAAATGATCCTGACCTGCAATCCCTTTACCTGCTTCCCTGTGTCAGGCAGGAGAAGTTAGTTCGGGCCACTGATGTCGTCCGTGTGGGGATCGGGCGCCGATCATTTACACCCGGGGCTTGGACTTTCGTTATCAATGATCTTCTCCGGCTCGATGAAGCGTGGCTGGCGCCCATTCTTGATGACAAAGGTGATGACATCGCCGGTACGAGGGAGAAGGAGCGCCTTCTCGCACGACGATTTTTGAGCAGTGTGGGTTTAGCCGATGGCACGTCGGTCGCATCCTTACTTTCCGCCAAGGCGTTACAGCTTGATCAGCAAAGAGACTCGGAAGAAGGCGATTGGATTCGCCTCGCGAGGGTCGTGGCCACGATCGATGTCGATGCACCGAAAGAACTGAAGTTTCTCACCAAGTCTGGCAAGCTTGTGCGGGCTGACCACGACGTACTTTTGGATCTTGCTTCGCTCGATGCACTGCTGTCGCCGGTGGACCGCGATGCGAGAGTGATCTCACCTTCCTACCTCACTCAAGATGATGATTGCTCGGCCGAGAAGTGGAATTTATGGATGCAGAGCCCTAGGTCGCGGCTTCGCACCCTTCCAAGTTTTGTTCCGGGCGCAAAGGCGGCTGACGCGCGGCAGTGGAACCGCGACGATGCCAAAAGCTTTGTGAAAAAGCGGAGGGGCATCTTCCCGGAGTCATTGCATTACGCGACTGACAAGTTCGAACTGACTGATTTTGACTTCCCGCCCAATCTCGTTGCTTATTGGAAGAAGCTGGAACACGCTCAGGCGGATGTTTGGGCCAAAGTCGCCAATCTTGTGTTGGCCGATCCGAGTATGCGCTGGCGAGACTCGCTGCACTGTTCACTGTATCAATGTCGCGGACAAAACCGCAGGCTGGTTGCCGACAAGATGCCGGCGTCGTGGGTTGTCCATCTCAAAGGACGTCCCTCTTTGTTCGGCAATGATGGCAAGCCACATACGCCGGCCGAGTTACTGCTGCGTACCCCGGATAACGAAGCGTTCCTATCCGGTAATACCGAGGTATTCGTCGCCACAGAACTTGATACGCCTGCTAACAGGCCGTTGCTGATGGCGATGGGGGTGATGGACAAACCCGCGCAAATGGAACCAGCGTTGGAACGTATCGCCGCGCTCTCCCAAATCGGTTCAGAGGCGCCCATTTCGGAGATCGCCAAGTGGTACAACTACCTTGACAGCATTCTCACTCGTCGCCGTCCCGAAGATTTGAACAAGCTCACCGAACGGTTACGAACCGAGGCATTGGTGTTCACCTCTACGAAAAACTGGGTCAGCGCAGGCGGGGTGTACCAGCGCCAAGGTGCAATCGAGATCGGGGGCCTACAAATAATCCATCCGGAGTTGTCGCGGCTGGCTCTTTGGGACCTCATCAAAGTGCCGCGCCAACCGTCGGTTGATCTCATTCTGGGTGAGTTCAAGAAATGGCCGTCTCTCAAGAAACTCGACGGCGCAGAACTCGAACTCTTCCGGGCAGTCTCGACCAAAATCCCCGAGAAGATCTGGGATGAGTGTGGCCACTGGGTGAATCTGGAGAACAAATGGCAGCAGACCTGCAAATTAACCAGCGTCCTGTTGAAGGATCTTCAGGTCGATGTCCGGGAACTGTCTCCACCCATCAAGTCTTCAACAGCGGATGCTCGCCAACTCGCCAAAGCCGGTGCGCAGTTCGAGGCTTTGAATAGTCTTATTGACTTATCGGGGCAAATTCAGCTCCGCATTGTGAAGAACGAGCCATCTGCTGGATCACGCCCTCCCGTTGAGTGGCTCATCGAAGTGGGCAAGTGGTTCGCGCGGGTTATATTTCCAAATGATGCGAACAGGCAGAGGGTATTTCGCGAGCAGGGCGTTCGCATGTATCGAACGCGAGCGGTGGAGTTCAAATACCTGAGTATGGCTCCGTTCCTCGACGGCGTGCAAATTGGCCTCCCGTCTCCGCAAACAGCGTTTTGGGACGGCGAAACTCTCCACATTAAGGCGGGGCTAAAAACACAAGTGTTCGATGCGGTAGTTGCAGCCCTTGCCGAACCATTAGAACAGAGCGACCTCGCCGAGCGAATTCTGCGATCATGTTATCAGCGCGACGCTGCGTTCGTGAAAGAGTACCTCAATGGACAGCCGCATCGATGCGAGCAGTCGGTTCCGCTCGACGCTGAGCCCGCGTTCCAAACGGTGCCAAGTTCCCCTTCGGCGTCGCTTTTTGTGGATACGAAACCCTCGCCCGTAGTGCCAATCCAGCCTGTACCCGTTGTGAAGGTTTTGGCTACTTCGCAAGACATTTCGCGACAACCGGTGATCGTGGCAGCGGACGGTTATGTTGGTGGCATCTTGACCTTAGCAACGACCCCTGTGGGGTCATATCAAGTAGAACCTACGTGCGAGCTTCCTGAATCGGTGGCAAGTGCCGTTACTGTGGTAGCAAACGCGTCCACGCCGGTGGAAGTGCCATCCGCTGGAGCGTCAGTAACACTTTTGGTAACCTCGGATGAACCGCCCACCGTCGACATCGAGGGTGCTGTTTCAGCTCCATCAGCGAAAGCACCGCCGGAACTGAAGTCCACTCCACAACTTGCTGCTTCAACCGAAGAAGTCAAAGAACCCACCCTCAGACTCAAAGCCGTTCCCTTACCGATAGCCAGTGATACGGTGCCCCCGTCGCCAACGGCGTTAGCCGCGCCGGGGCGGGAAAGTCTTGTGAAGTTCTATCATGCTATCGATTCGCCTCCAGAACCGACCAGTCTGCCCGTCGATGATTCAGGTATCTTAGATCCTCACTTCGGATCACCGCCAGAAATAGTTGTGCCCCGAGTCGCCCGGCTTGGACTACAGCCCGAACGAGTTAGTTTTCCTGCGAGCTCTACGCACGAGGCCCCCGCTGAAAGGCCCGCACACTCCGATGATGCTTTCCAACCTACTTGGCCCGGTCCAAACAAAGAACTCAGCAACGCATCGACATCCGCGGGTGCCGGGCTCGCAAAATTTGATCCGCCACCAGCGGGTGTCTTGGAAGCATTCGCTCGTGCGCGAAACTGCACATGGTCAAGCGCAATCGCTTGTTTCCAGTCACCCGCAGGTACCCAAATCCGTCGCGGCGAGAGCATCCTCAACTGGGAACTTCTTGAAGGTCAGACAGTCGTAAGGAGATTTGTCGTTACCGAAGAATGTCTTCAAAAGGCGGGCCTAGTGGTTGCGGCGGAAGTGTGGGAGGCGATCAAGGCCAATCCCGCTCGCTCGGCGATCCTCGCCCGCTTTACCGATCATCGTCCCCAACTCTTGACGGGGGAGACTTTGCTCCAGAGGGCGAAGGGCGGGTCGCTCACCGTGTTCCCATCGCAGTATCGCGTCCGCGTCACTGTCGGGTAAAATTTGCAAGCGAAATCTTGTAAAACGACTTAACCAGAATCACTTCGCCGTCTTACGGGCAATGGCTGTCGCGATCGAACTCGTTGGGCTTTTCAATGGATTCAGGGCTAGCCGCCGTCGATCTTTCAACGGTGGTGCTAAAAGCTTTTGGTCATGCTTGCTAGACGCGGCGGGGTCATCACACCGCTCACCGCAGCTTGATTCTACTTATATAGGTCTGACTTTCCAAATCCGGTCTACGCCTGAAGTGGTCCTCCGCCCGCTTTGGGCCGTGAACGCGGTTGATGGACGGCATCGCTGCATTCACTGCAACGCGGAACTGGGCATCAAGGCGCCGAACAATGCAACGCACCAGAATTCGGGTCAGGTTGATGCGCCGGATGTCAAAGTAAAGCGAAAGCAGGTCATCCCCTGCTTTGTTGCCAATCTGAAAGGGCTCCCAACTGCTAAAATTTAAAGGTAGGTACCCGAAGACTTGGAGGAATGGAATCTACTCGCGTGCAGCTACTCCTAGGTGTTGCTCGCATCGGGGAGTGCGCTGGCGCCAGAAGGAAGAGTTTGAAACCAGATCCGTTTCATAACCAGTATTTCGATGTTTCGGAATCCAGATCAAATCAGGATCCTACCTTTCTGACGATCTTGGCAAGGAAGATGGCAGTTCCAAACTCAGTTTGAAGGGAATCACAAAGCCCGCAGTCACAATTGAAGGAATGGGGCGAGAACGGCTCCAACCCCGCAAGTAGGAAAATGAATTTCGATGACGACGACGCCTCCCCCTCGCAAAAAACTCATCGAAGCCGCCCTTCCCCTCGAAGCGATCCGTTGTAAATCCGTGCGCAAGAAAAAGGCACTGTGCATATGACTCCCCGAGACAACGAAATCATAATCACGAGCCAGGACTTCTGGTTCAAAGTCATTGAAATGCTCCAGCAGAACTGGGCCTTGATCGACGCGACCGCAGACGGTGGTGTGGTTGCGTGGTTTGTCAGCGACGTCTCAGGCGTTTTCGACGAACTGCGGTTTCCAACACGAGAGGCCGCCTACCAATCCCTGGCTCGCAACGGCTTTGCCCGACTCGCGCTCGATGACCACGCCCAGCAGTTCCTTGGTCCGCCCGCTCCTCCGTACACTCGCCGGCACCATCCAAACGGCCCCATCTACTCCAGCGGCCGGTTCTGGAGAGAATGAGCATCAATGACCCCCCGCCTTCCCCCTCGCAAAAAACTCATTGAAGTCGCTCTCCCGCTCGAAGCGATCAACCGCGAGTCCGCGCGGGAGAAGTCTATTCGCCACGGGCATCCCTCCACACTTCACCTCTGGTGGGCCCGCCGTCCCCTCGCGGCGTGTCGGGCCGTGCTTTTTTCCAGTCTCGTGGATGACCCCTCTGCCGACCCCCTCTACCGCAAGGCAGATGGAACTGTGGATGAAGAGCGTGCAGGTGCCAAGCGAGCCAAGCTTTTTACGCTGATCGAGGAGCTTGTCAAATGGGAAAACTCGAACAATCCCACCATCATCGATGCCGCACGGGCGGAGATTGCCCGCTGCGTTGCCAGCCGCAAGATTGAGTTAACTGAACTGACCAACGAAAGTGTAATCTTTGCCCCAGACGAGCCGCTCGCTGCCACCGCCAGCAAGGGTCGCGCCCCTGTTCCACTGCCAGATGCTCTCCACGGCACCAAGCCTTCCGCGCCCATTCGAGTCCGTGATTTCGGTCCCGCCAACGCCACGGTCGCCTGGGACATACTGAATCTCAACGCCAAGCCCGACGCGGTTAATGCCTTCTTGGCTGAACACGCCCCGCCCGTGCTTGATCCCTTCTGCGGCGGCGGCTCCATTCCCCTTGAAGCCCAGCGGCTGGGGTTGCGGGCGTTCGGGAGCGATCTTAACCCGGTGCCTGTCCTCATTACCAAAGCACTCATCGAGATCCCGCCGAAGTTTGCCAACATGCCCCCGGTGAATCCCGAAAGCAGAGGCATCAAAGATCAGTCTGCGGGCACGAGTGAGGAAAAAAAGGGAAAGAAGAAGCCCGCAAAGCAGACGCAGGGCCAACTCGGCGGCGGCTCGCTGGGTCAGTGGAAGGGCGCGGCGGGGCTGGCGGAGGATGTGCG
>Ga0105047_10017305_pt1 | contig 11241 bp, 6 predicted proteins | sample MAT04_FD_78384 | JGI IMG/M metagenome (GOLD analysis project Ga0105047, IMG submission 78384) | Freshwater microbial communities from Lake Fryxell liftoff mats and glacier meltwater in Antarctica - MAT-04 (megahit assembly) | ecosystem: Environmental > Aquatic > Freshwater > Ice > Liftoff... | reverse complement strand
CGGCTTCGTGGCCAGATATGAATACCAACCAAGGAACAGTTCCTCTGGCTGTTGTGATGATTTCGTTGAACGAGGGGCACAACATGGAAGCAGTGTGTCAGAACCTGAGCGGATGGGCGCAGGAAGTGTTTCTTGTCGACAGCTACAGCAAGGACAACACAGTGGACATCGCTTTGGAGCATGGTGTCCGTGTAGTCCAACGGCCATTTCGCGACTTTGGTGACCAATGGAACTTTGCACTCAGCGAACTTCCAATCACTGCGCCATGGACAATGAAACTCGATCCGGACGAACGGATCACTGACGAGCTAAAGCAGCAAATCGAAGCGGCAATTGCACGGGATGACTGCGACGGACTGGAAGTTTGCCGGCGGCTATTCTTTATGGAACGCGCGTTGCCAATTCGGCAGTTCTTACCGCGCGTCTGGAAAACGGGGAAGTGCCGATTCACTGACGTCGCGGTCAATGAGCATCCGATTATCAGCGGTAAGGTTGTTCGATTGCAGGGCGAAATCGATCATCACGACAGTCCTGACTTGGAACATTGGCTGGAAAAACAAAACCGCTACACGACAGAGGAGGCAGTGATCGCTTATCGTGGTCTTGAGATGGCAGTAACTCCGGCTTTGTTTGGAAGTAGTTTGCAGCGCCGAGTATGGCTCAAGAAGTATTTTCATCGGTTGCCTTTTCGCTACTCGCTATTCTTCATTTACAACTTGATTGTTGTCGGAGCATGGAAGGCCGGATGGATCGGTTGGACTTGGGCACGGCTTCGGAGCGATGTCATGAAGTTCATTGACCTGAAACGCCGCGAAATGCAAATCACCGGCCGGGTTCCGGTCAAAAGAACATATGGCGCAGGGCCGCCAGATAAACGTGTTGAGCAGTTTCCTTAAGTGTGTATGCGTTGGAATTTCAGTTTGGTTTCGATCAATGAGCATGAGTCCCCTGAACGATGATAAACAAGCCGTCCATGACTTTTGGAATGAAGGGTCTTGTGGCGAGAAACTTTACCTGGAAGGTCGCCACCAGGAAGCCTACGCATCACAGCTCGAACTTCGCTATTCACTGGAACCCTATATTCCGGAGTTCGCTGGGTTTGCAACTTCCCATGGCAAACGCGTGTTAGAAATCGGCGTGGGACTGGGTGCTGATCATCAGCGATTTGCAGAGGCCGGTGCCGTTTTGTCAGGCGTTGACCTAACAGAACGAGCCGTTTCGCATACCACGCAACGTTTTACGCAGCTTGGCCTTCAATCGGAACTTCGTGTGGCAGACGCAGAGTCTCTTCCGTTTGAAGCGAACACCTTTGACATTGTGTATTCCTGGGGTGTTTTGCACCATTCGCCGAATACGGAATCGGCAATCGCAGAAGTGCTGCGAGTGCTCAAACCGGGAGGTGAAGCCAGAATCATGATCTACTACAAGTATTCGATCGTCGGTTTCATGCTTTGGGTGCGTTACGGATTGATGCGACTGAAGCCGTGGACGAGCCTGGCAACCATTTACTCGCGCTACCTGGAGAGTCCAGGCACAAAAGCGTACTCCTATTCGGAAGCACGCTCATTGTTTCGCAACTATTGCGACGTCGATATCGATTCGGTTTTGACCCACGGGGATCTATTGTCTTCTGCTGCGGGACAACGCCATCAAGGCCCACTGCTGAACATCGCGCGACGTATTTGGCCGCAGCGACTGATCCAATTCTTGCTGCCTAAGAATGGCCTGTTCCTACTGGCGAAAGCAAAAAAACCGCGACTCAGCTAGCGAGTGCCGATGTTTGCACCTGTATTAAGTGGTATCACGTGGTGTTCTGCTAAGCACCCATGCACAAGTTTCAGTGTTTAACCGTTAGCCGATAGGCGTACGCGGGAAGTTATCAACGTACGCCTGTCGGCTGACGGTTAAACGAATTCTGCCCGATTACTTGTGTGTGAGTGCTTAAAGTCGAAGGTTTGTTGATTTATGTGTGGTATCGCCGGTTTCCAGGGCTCATTCGACTCTTCGCTCGCGGATAGAATGCAGACGTCGATTCTGCACCGTGGCCCAGACGGTGCAGGATTGTGGCATGATCCCGACAGTAATCTTGCGCTGGTGCATACGCGACTTGCGATTCTTGATTTGCGATCCGCCGCGAATCAACCGATGCTCGATACTCGCAATGGGAACCGCATTGTCTTCAATGGCGAGATCTACAATTTTCATGAACTGAAAAAGGAACTTGAAAGTTCCGACGTTGTTTTTGAGACTACGTCCGATACCGAAGTGTTGCTAAAGCTTTACGCAAAGCATGGAACAGATTGCTTAGAAAGGCTGAACGGCATTTTTGCCTTCGCCATCTGGGATCCGACCAAACAGCATCTCTTCCTGGCACGCGATCAATTCGGAATCAAACCACTCTATTTTGCGGAAACGGCAGCCGGTTTTCTGTTTTCCAGCGAAATGAAGAGCATTCTTCAGTACGAGCGATTGGACCGTACGATCGATCGCCAAGCCGTGTCCGATTACCTGACTTACTTGTATTGTCCGTGGCCGCGAACAATGCTGCAGTCAGTGAAGAAGATGCCGCCGGCAACAGCGTTCTTGATTAAAGATAGCAAGATCGCAAAAAAGTGGGTGTACTACTCCCGCCCTGCAATGGAAGCTGGCGAGGCCAAATCCGAGCAAGACCACGTGCGGGAACTTCGCGAGTCACTCCATGATTCGGTCTGCCGACAGCTTGTCTCCGACGTACCGGTGGGTTCTTTTCTGTCAGGTGGATTGGACTCCAGCGTCGTCGTCGCCATCGCTCGCAAGGAACTAGGAAAATCGTTCGAGTGTTTCACCATTAACGATGCCGACGGATTCGATGGCTCCACGCCTGACTTGCCGTACGCAAAAAAGGTCGCGAAGGCACTCGATGTGCGACTGAACATTTGCGACGCGACCGCTGATATTGCGGACCTGCTTCCGCAAATGATTTATCACCTGGACGAACCGCAAGCCGACTTTGCTGCAATCAACGTGCTTTTGATCTCACGCCTCGCTCGTGATAGCAACATCAAGGTGCTCCTGTCCGGCGCTGGTGGCGATGACTTGTTCACCGGTTACCGTCGACACTATGCACTCCAGTCCGAAAAGTACTGGAGTTGGCTACCGGTCGGTGTACGCCAGTTGTTGCAATTGTCCGCATCAAGATTGCCTGGTCGACCGGCGGCGCTGCGACGTTTCGCGAAAGCGTTTTCATATGCAGGACACAATCCCGACGAAAGATTGATGGGATACTTTCGCTGGTCAACCGTTTCAACCGTCCAATCGATTCTTAGTCCTGACTTTGCTGCATCCAATCAGTCCGATGCGTTTTGCAGCTCGTTGCGTGCGGGTCTGGACAGATGCCCCTCCAACGATCGGCTGACCCGCATGCTCGCACTGGAGATGGACCACTTCCTGGCTGACCACAACTTAAATTACACCGACAAGATGGGTATGGCCGCTGGCGTAGAGATTCGCGTCCCTCTCCTGGACCGCGAACTTGTTGCAGTTGCTTCACAGATCCCGAACGACTTGAAGCAGCGTGGCAAAGTAGGGAAGTACATCTTCAAAAAAGCGATGGAAGGAACGCTGCCGCATGACACCATCTATCGAAAGAAGACCGGATTTGGCGTCCCACTTCGCAAGTGGATGCGTGGGCCATTGAAGCCTCTGATGGATGAACTGTTATCGAGTAACACCATCACGTCACGAGGAATCTTCGACTATGCCGGAATTCGACGGCTGCGAGAGATAGATACAGCAGGACGCATAGATGCATCTTACATAATCCTGTCGGCCGCGTGCATCGAATTGTGGTGCCGAACATTCTTAGACGAGACGGTGCCAAACACAACTGCGAACGATATCGCGTTAGTAACCTCATGAAGCAAATCCTGCAAAACTTAGGCAATGGCGAAACACTGCTCGCGGAAGTTCCTTGTCCTCGACGTGGAAGTGGCCGGGTCCTGATTGAGTCCACGCGGTCACTGGTATCGCTCGGCACGGAAAAGATGCTGATTGATTTTGGCAAGGGGAGTCTGCTGGCAAAAGCTCGCTCTCAGCCAGACAAAGTCAAACAGGTTCTTCAAAAAATTCGGACCGACGGGCTGTTCACTACTATCGACGCAGTCAAAGCAAAACTGGATACTCCGATTCCACTGGGGTACTGCAATGTGGGTTCAGTCGTCGAAGCAGATGCCACCAGCACCTACAGAACCGGCCATCGTGTGATCAGCAATGGTCCGCATGCAGAAGTCGTGGCGGTTCCTGAAAATCTGACTGCGTCCATTCCGGATAACGTGACTGACGAGCAGGCTGCGTTTACGGTGGTGGCGGCAATTGGTCTGCAGGGAATTCGCCTGCTGCAACCAACGCTCGGCGAGCGCATCGTGGTCAGTGGGTTGGGGCTGATTGGTCTACTGGCCGTGCAAATCCTGCGAGCCAACGGATGTCAGGTGCTGGGCATTGACTTTGATCCGGCTAAACTGGCACTGGCTCGCCAGTTTGGTGCACAAACCGTGGATCTCTCTGCGGGTCAAGATCCCGTCGCGGCCGCGATGCACTGGACCGACGGAGTCGGCGTTGATGGTATCCTGATTACTGCATCCTCTCGCAGCGATGAACTCATTCACCAGTGTGCGGGCATGTGTCGCAAACGCGGGCGAATTGTGCTGGTGGGTGTTGTAGGGCTGAATCTGCAACGAGCAGACTTCTATGAGAAGGAGCTGTCGTTTCAGGTTTCCTGTTCCTATGGTCCCGGACGCTATGAGTCCGACTACGAGCAAAAGGGATTGGACTATCCAATCGGTTTCGTACGATGGACGGAGCAACGCAATTTCTCTGCCGTTCTGCAGTTGATGGCCGACGGGAAATTGGATGTGTCCAAACTGGTGACGCATCGATTTGGATTTGACGACGCTTTGGATGCGTATCGTGCCGTAAGTGAACCGGGTGCGATGGGGATTCTGCTGGACTATGGACCAGCAGTCGGAACGCATTCGTCAAAACTGGACACCTTGGTTTCTACGCTTCGTCCGAACTCTGACAGTCCGTTGAAAAAGCGGTCTAACCTCCCGGCAGCACGGGCTGCAGGCCTCCAACCGGTCAGCCCCGGTTTGAAACGACAGACGGGCGATATCGGAGTGGCTTTTGTTGGGGCGGGCGGATTTACAACGCGAATGCTGTTGCCGTTGTTCCCTAAGGGCGGTACGAAACTCCGGACAATTGTCAGCAGCACAGGTGTCTCAGCCGCCCATGCGGCAAAGAAGTTTGGCTTTGATGCTGTCGCCAGTGATCTGAAAAGTGTGCTGGACGATGCGGCCATTGACGCCGTTTTTATCACGACACCGCACCACATGCACGCTTCAATGGTGTGCCAGGCGTTGAATGCCGGTAAGCACGTGTTTGTGGAAAAACCGTTGGCCATGAATCTTGAGGAATTGCAGCAGGTCCAGACGGCGGTTGAAGGAAACCCGGATCGATGTTTAATGGTCGGATTCAATCGACGATTTTCGCCGCACATGTTGGCAATGAAGGACTGGCTGCGAAGCTGTAACCGATCAAAATCCATTATCATTACCGTCAATGCTGGTGCCATTCCGGCCGATCACTGGACGCAGGATCTTGCGATTGGCGGTGGGCGGATTGTTGGCGAAGCCTGTCATTTTATTGACGTGGCCCGATTTCTGGCGGATTCACCGATTGAGTCAGTCGCTTCGTTTCCCATGACGGCCGGTGACGGCAGATCGGGTGACTGTGCGGCGTTGCAGTTGACGTTTGCAGACGGCTCGATTGCCACGATTCACTATCTGTCGAATGGCAGCAAAGATTTCCCCAAAGAACGGGTCGAAGTTTTTGCCGGCGGAACGGTTGTCGTGTGCGACAATTTTCTTCAGACACGTGAAATCGGTGGGCGGAAACGAAAACTAAAGACACGGAGTCAGGACAAAGGACATCAGACGGAGCTGAAGGCGTTCGTTGATGCTTTGCGATCTGGTGGAGCCTGGCCCATTTCGGCAGAAGAATTATTCGACGTGTCGCGAGCCGCGATTGAACTGAGTGGGATCGCATGACGGCCGCAATCGTGAATCTGCCAAACAGTGACGGCTTAGCTGAGTGAAGATTCTTTTCTTTTCTCACTACTTTCCTCCCGAGGGCAACGCCCCGGCCTCGCGAACATACGAACATTGCGTGCGTTGGGTGAGGGCAGGGCATGACGTCACTGTGATTACCTGCGTCCCGAATGTTCCGAACGGAGTGCCGTATGCGGGGTACAAAAACCGTTGGCGCGATCAGGTGGAAATGGTAGACGGGATTCGGGTCATTCGCATCTGGACCTATCTTGCCGCCAATGCAGGTGTTGCAAGACGCATCGGGAATTACCTGTCCTATCTACTGTCCGCGTTCAAGACCGGATTGTTTGTCACACGTCCGGATGTTGTGATTGCTACGAGTCCGCAGTTTTTTTGCGGATGGGCGGGTGTACTCGTGCAGTGGTTCCGCCGGACTCCGTTCATTCTGGAGATCCGAGATATCTGGCCCGAGTCGATTACGGCTGTGGGTGTTATGAAAAAAGGAATTGCGACGCGACTTCTCGAATGGCTGGAAAGAAAGATGTATTGGTCTGCGGATCACATTGTCACCGTCGGAAACGGCTACCGCGACAATGTCTGCAGCAAAGCTCCTGTCAGTGACCGGATCAGTGTGATCTACAATGGAGTCGATGGAGACACATTTCGGCCTGCCGAACGCGACGACACTTTCCTGAAACAATGCGGACAGTCAGGCCGATTTGTATGCTCGTATGTCGGCACGATCGGAATGGCCCATGGGCTGGAAACCGTCCTGGATGCTGCTGAAATGCTAAAGCAACAGGGGCGAACGGATATCGGATTCCTGCTGGTTGGTGATGGAGCCCGAAGAAAGTCACTGCAGGAAGAATGTGCGGCACGTAAGTTGACGGATATGATTCATTTCACGGGGCGTGTAGATAAATCCTGCGTGCCTGGGGTTCTGGCCAGTTCTGATGCTTTGCTGGTTCATCTTCGTTCGTGTGATTTGTTTGAGACCGTGATACCGTCCAAAATCTTCGAAACGATGGCGATGGAACGTCCTATCATTATGGGTGTTCGAGGCGAGTCGGCTGAGATTGTCCGTGAATCAGGTGCAGGTTTAGAGATGGAACCTGGCAATGCGCGTTCGCTTGTCGAATGCGTGTTAAAGCTGAAAGATGACGCGACGTTCTATCAGGCTCTCAGTCGCAGTGGCCGAGAATTCGTCCTGCGAAAGTTCAGTCGTGATGCATTTGCCGCGACGTATCTCGAATTGATCCAGAAGGTGTCCCAGAGACACTAAACGACGCGAACAGACTCAGCAACGCACGGAGAATAACAGTCCTTTTGTTCTGGCAATCATCACGACGGAGCGTGATGGCTACATTGGCGCTGTGACTGTTATTTTCTTCCCGATGCTTCGGATACTCAACTCCAGTCTGATGGCTGTTGTCGGTTCATATGGTTTCGCGTCTGCTTCAACTCTACCGCTGCTCGCGGTACGTACCGTTTCGCCAGTTGCTTAGAAGAATGCAACTGACATGCAAACGGCGACTCCTGGTGTCACCGATGGGGCCATTTTTCCGTCAACGCCATACAACAGTGCCGCCGCTCAGGGCCACGCTGCCTTCTGCTGTGTTTGCTCCCAGAACACACTTGGTTTCATTTGATGAAAAAGGATCTCGTCTTCATCATCTGAACAAAGAATTTAGTCTGACGTATCCAGTTGACTGGATGTTGCAGGGGGTTCCGCATACTCATTTGGAACGCCTGGCGTTTCATTACCATGAGTTTCTGGAAGCCTTGCCGTTCGACGATGGTCGGCAACTGATTCTGGATTGGATTGATGCAAATCCGCCGTATTTGCCTGGATACTGCCTGGATCGGTGGAACAGTTATGCCATTTCGATTCGGTGCGTTTGCTGGATGCAGTGGCTGGCGCAGCACAGGGCCGCGCTGCAGCAAACCGATTGCCAGTTGATCGTTGCTTCATTGGTCGAGCAGATTCGGTTTCTGAGCCACAACCTTGAAACCGATATCTGCGGGAACCACCTGATCAAGAACATCCGTTGCCTTTTGTGGGCGGGTGCGTTCTTCGATGGCGTAGAGTCCCAAGGCTGGACAAGACTGGCGGAAAAATTACTCCGATGGCAGTTACCGATTCAATTCCTGAAGGATGGCGTTCATTTTGAATTGTCGCCAGCCTATCACTGTCAGGTCTTCGGAGATCTGGTGGAATGTCTTGCTGTCGCCACCAATGGAGTTCGGGCGGAACTACTGGAGGTGTTGCAGCGGGCGGCTCAACCGCTTGTTGATTTAACACATCCGGATGGTTGTATCAGCCTGATGAGTGATGGTGGACTCCACATGGTGTATTCACCACAGGAATGTCTCTCTGTCTTCGGATCACTCGGAGGTGCGATACCCGAATCTCGCACGTTTAACGGATTTCGAAACTCTGGATACTACGTTTTTCGTTGTCCTCGAAACTATCTGGTTGTTGACTGCGGGCCTGCCTGTGACGACATCCTTCCTGCCCATGGCCATGCGGATATTCTGGCCTTTGAATGGGACGTGGATGGATTGAGATTTGTTGTTGATGCGGGCGTGTATCAGTACGAGGCGGGAAATGAACGCAACCTGTTTCGGTCGGTTGCGAGTCACAATACGGTGCAAGTTGGTGAACGGGATCAAGTGGAATTTGTGGGTTCGTTCCGAGCTGGCAGACGAGCTTACGGTATTTGTGACAGTTTCTCTGCCAAAGAAGAGGAATTCCATCTAACCGGACATCATCGCGGATTCGCGACAGATTCGCATTGTATTGTTCACCACCGACGCTTTGATGCCGATTTGCAACAATTGCGTATTCATGACACGATCGACGGATCGGGTGGCGAAAGTGTTGTCAGTCGACTGTTGTTGCACAATGAGTGTCGCGTTTCGCAGCTCGATCAGTGTAAACTCGAAATCCACCGAGGGAACACTCGAGTTGTGATGCAGTCTACTGCTCCGATGAGAGTTGTGGAGGCACACTGGTCCCCTGATTTCGGCGTGTTAATGAAAACATTGTGTGTCGAAATCATGGTTGGTCGTGTGCCGTGTCAAAACGAATGTGTGCTGACGATCGTTTGAGCTAAAAGTCCTTGAGTTGGAGATTCAGGAAGCGTGACAAAGAAATTCGCCTGTATTGTTGGCGCTCGACCCAATTTCATGAAGATGGCACCGATTCTTCGGGCGTTCGAATCGTACCCTGAAGCGCAGCCAATCCTCATTCATACCGGGCAGCACTACGACAAGAATTTGTCAGATGTGTTCTTTGAGGAACTCAATATACGCAAACCCGATATCTTTCTGGGAGTCGGGTCCGGTTCTCACGCAGAACAAACGGCTAAAGTACTGATCGCTCTGGAGTCCGTGTTTGTTGATGCCGCGGCGACTAGTCAGCCATTTCACCGACTTGTTGTCGTAGGTGATGTGAATTCCACTATGGCAGCAACACTGGCTGCGGCCAAGCTGCAGATCCCGGTGGCTCATGTTGAGGCTGGACTTCGAAGTTTTGATCGAACGATGCCGGAGGAAATCAATCGTATCGTTACGGATGGACTTTCCGACTTGCTGTTGGTGTCTGAACCGGAAGGTGTACAGAATCTGAAGAAAGAAGGACACGCCGATTCGACGATTCATCTGGTCGGCAATGTCATGATCGATACGTTGCGAACTCAGGTAGAGCGAGCGCAGAGTCAGCCTATTCTAAGTGAATTGGGTTTGACGAAGGGCAACTATTGCATCGTGACGCTCCATCGTCCTTCCAATGTGGATCAGAAAGAGTCATTGCAGGGGCTTGTGGATGTGCTGTTGCGCGTGTCCGAATCATTGCCGGTAGTTTTTCCGATTCATCCACGCACTCGAGAACGACTTCGCGAATTCTCGTTGCTTGATGCCTTTGAGGCGGCTCCCCATATTCAGTTGCTGGAGCCGCTGGGATACAACGACTTCCTGGCACTTACTTCGCAGTCCAAAGTCATCGTCACCGATTCCGGAGGGTTGCAGGAAGAGTCGACGGCTTTGCTGATCCCGTGCTTAACTATGCGTGAAAATACAGAACGCCCTGTCACGGTGACAGAAGGTACCAGCACATTGTGCGGATCCAGTGCAGAGTTGCTTGAACGATATCTTCAGGAAGTGATTGCCGGTACTTATAAACAAGGACGCTGCCCGGCATTGTGGGACGGGCACGCCGCTGAACGCATTGTCAAAATTCTTGTGGACGCCACGTGAACTGCTCAGAAAAGGGGTCAGGAACCAATAGTGCGCAGCACCCTTTGGGCCATTTGGCTATTGGTTCCTGACCCCCTTTTCTGAGCCTTCTTCTAAACAAATTTTATGAAAGGTGTGGGTATGAGTACTGTTGCGACTCGGTCAGGCTTGGCCGATGGATTGTCAGACAAAATTCAGAACAGAACAGCCGTCGTTGGAGTGGTTGGATTAGGCTATGTCGGTCTTCCGCTGATCAGTGCCTTTACAAATGCAGGTTTTCAATGCGTTGGGTACGATGTCGATTGGGCGAAAGTTCAGGCTCTGAAAGAAGGGCATAGTTACATCAAGCACGTGCCATCCAGCACGATTCAGAACTGGCTGGACGCTGAACTCTTCGAGCCAACCGCTGAGATGGCTCGGCTCAAAGAAGCTGATACGATTCTAATCTGCGTGCCAACACCTCTGAACGCCAGCCGTGATCCGGATTTGACGTACATTGAATGTACCGGCGAAGCGATAGCGGCGGTACTTCGACCCGGACAGCTCATCGTCCTGGAAAGCACCACGTATCCCACCACGACTCGGGATGTTTTGATTCCGATTCTCGAACGGAATCCTGCGGGACTTAAGTGCGGCATTGATTATTTTGTGGCTTATAGCCCAGAGCGGGAAGATCCGGGTAATCCTGATTTCACTGCGGCCGGGATTCCAAAAGTCGTCGGCGGAGTGGATGCTGAGAGTTTGAAGCTGGCAGTGGCACTCTACGAAAAAGCGATTGTTCAGGTTGTGCCCGTGAGCAGCGCCGAAGTTGCGGAGGCCTGCAAGATTCTGGAAAACACGTATCGCTGCGTGAATATCGCACTCGTCAATGAACTGAAAGTTCTGTTTGATCGGATGGGGATCGATATCTGGGAAGTCGTCG
>Ga0105047_10017302_pt1 | contig 11242 bp, 8 predicted proteins | sample MAT04_FD_78384 | JGI IMG/M metagenome (GOLD analysis project Ga0105047, IMG submission 78384) | Freshwater microbial communities from Lake Fryxell liftoff mats and glacier meltwater in Antarctica - MAT-04 (megahit assembly) | ecosystem: Environmental > Aquatic > Freshwater > Ice > Liftoff... | reverse complement strand
TGCTCGATGGCGAACCATTCGAGGCGCTGGCGGATGGACTGTGCCTGGATGCGGATGGCGAGAGGTGGCTTGTTTCCGAAGTCGCGGACGATGACTTCGGCTAGTTTCGACTCAAGGTAGGTGGTGAGTTTTCCCGGATCGGAAAGCTGACGGGCTTCCGGGTCGTTGCCCCAGCACTCGAGCACGAAATGGGTGATGGAGCCGAAGTCCCGGGCGTTCATTTCACGGCGGTCCGGCTCGGCCGCGCCCATGCCGACGATGTTGTTGAGATAGAATCGGAAAGGGCAGGCGAGGTAGCCGCGCAGGGCGGTGACGCTGATCCGCTCGGGGAACTCGGCGGCGGGTGTCTGCCACTGGAAGTCGCGGCTCCAGATGAGGTTGGCCTCGGGTGGCTCGATTTCGCGGAAAAGGTTTTTTACCGTGGGCACGAGGTTTTCCCGGGCGACCTGGAGGAGGAGCCGGGAGGGGAGGTAGGTCTCGCCCCCGCTGCCGTTTTTTCCGCAGATGAGGTGGGTGGAACCGTCCGCCTCGCGCATTCTGATCATGGCGTGGAGGAGGTAGGCATCCCGGGCATGGCGGTCGGAATCGGTGTTGAGGCCGAGGGCTTTGCGGATGTTTTCGGAAAGCCACGGCTCGCCGCCGGAGCGGGAGGGGACGAAGGTCTCGTTCATGCCGCAGATGACGAGGTGTTTCCCGGGTTCGTAAAGAAGCTCCAGCCAGCCCTGGATGTCGATGACGCGCTCGGCGGGTGGCTGGGCGGAGGGCGAGGGCAGCTCCGAGAGAAGGACGTTCATCCAGAATCGATGGGGACGGTCTATTTTTCCGAAAACGGGAGTGGCGGTTTCCAGGAAATCATCGATCTGGGACAGGGTCTGGCTGGAGCTTTCGCCATCCGGGCGCAGAGAGCTGAAGTGGGTGCGGATGGCTTCGGGGAAATTGGAGGAGAGGAAGGAATCGCGGAGGGCAAGCAGGGAGGCGATGGTCTGGTGGAGATTGGCATCCTTTTCCGAAGTGAGATCGAGCAATGCGCGTGGCTCGCTGGTCGGGTGCTTGTCGCGGAGGGTGTTGAGCCGGAGGAGATTCTGGGCGCGGAAGCCGCCGATGAGGTTCGTGGATTCCGGCAGACCGAGAAGCGCGGCGAGATTGCGGGAGGAAGGTTTCGCAAGCCAATCCGCCCACGCGTGAAGCCAGCGGACGAGGGCCGGGAGTGGGTGGGCGGCGGCCGGGTGGAACGCTGGCCAGTTGTTGTCCGTGAGAGTGCGGGCGAGGATGTCTCCGGTCTGGTCATCTGCCGCGCCGAGAGCGACTTCCGATGAGGTGGCTCCGGTTTCAGAAAGGGTTTCGAGCGCGGCTTTTGCCTGCTGGGCCGGATCCGCGACGATGCGCACGGACACGTGATCCGGAAGTTCGCGGGTCGCCCATGGTTCTGTTGGAATTCCGAGCGGAGAGAAATGATCCATCTCGGATTCAGGAGCAGCGATCACGGAAATGATTTCACCCGGGTGTTTCTCAAGCGCCTGGGCAAGACACGGTGGCATCTCGGTGACACCCGCGAGGACGATTTTTTTGTATTCCAGAGGTAAGGAAAAATCCCCGCGCAAGGCGCTGGAGCGGGACGTGCGCTGCCATGCGGCAAGCTGTTTCTCCGCGAGGATCTCCAGTGTTGCGAGGTTCTCCCATCGGCTGGCTTCGGGTGTGTTGGCGAGAAATTTCGAAGCTGAGAAAAGGTTGTGACGGTGATCCTGAAGGGTCGCGCGGAGGGAAACGATCTCCGAGGCGAGCGAGACTGCCCATTCGTTTCCGTAAGCCGTATCGGGAGGGACGGGGAAAAGTCCGGGAAAATTTTCCCAATCGGATGCGGAGAGGGATTCCAGAGTTTCGATCCATGCGATTTTCTCCAACCAAACCGGGGCGATGGAGGGATCATCAAGATGCAGGAGCGAGCCGGGTGTCGCGACGGTCGGGGCGAGGAGAGCCGTTGCATTTTCCGCGAGCGACTCCCGCAAGATACGGCCCGATTGCGAGGTGGGGACAATGACGAGTGTTCCGGCAAGAGCTGCGCGATCCTCCAAAAGATGTGAAGTCAGTTTCGGTAGAAAAGGGGATTCGTAACCTAGGAAGATCCGCTTGGGCATGGGCGGAGATTAGATTTCACACCGAATACTTCAAACTCAAAGGCGAATTGCATTCACGACTTTTCCCATTTCACCCCTTCCTTCCACGCTCGTTCCCTCCCGGTCTGCCTGAATCATATATCTCCGAATATTTTTCACCTGCCTGAATCCCCGCCGCACAATCCATTAGGCCTCCCATGGCCGTTTTTAGGAAATCCTATCAATATTGCAGCTTGTGGCACCGCGCGCCCTTTACCCCAGGATCTGACTTCGCCCTGCCTGGCAGCGCTTTTAGTTTGATGGTAGGGTTTCACCCCATGGTGATCGTCCGATGATATTGTATTGTACGAGCCGTACGTTGGAACCCATTGCAGCAACCCATCACATGACGCCATCGTTCATCTCACTTAGACGCATTTTCTAAACCGGAACCTCGCAATCAATTTCTATTACCCGCCCTCCGTTCCGGCATGGACTGGCGTAGCACAGCAAAGACCTCTTCGACGGCTGTTTAAGGAGCCTCGCGGAAAAGAAGAATCCTAGTAGTATGAGAACTTTTTATGCACTGACCCCATTCATCACCAAGGCGAGGTCTCTCCAAGCCGAGCTCTGCCAGCAAAGGAAGTGGCCAGCTTCCCCAAATCACGATAAAATGCCACCCGCCGATCCAATTTCCGCCGCCGAACTGCGCCGATGTGTCGAGGGCCGGCAGCGCGTCGCACGGCCGGCGGCCATAGCCGCAAAGCGGCAGCTCCACAAGTTGCAGATCCACCAGATCGAGCTGGAGTTGCAAAATGAGGAACTCCTCGCCGCGCGGGACGCCCTCGAAACCAGAGCCGCGAAGTATGCCTATCTCTATGACTTCGCGCCGGTGTGCTACCTTACGTTCACCGCAGAGGGCGCGATCCGCGGTGCCAATCTCACCGCCTGCAGCTACCTCGGTGTGGAGCGTTCGCGAATGCTCGGGAGGCGCTTTGCCTCCTTCCTCACCGTCGCCTCCCGCCCTGTCTTCGAGACTTTTCTCGAGGAACTCCTCCCGGGCGGCGGAAAGTGCGCGTGCGAAGTGCAGCTCACCGGCGAGCCGCGCCACGTTCGATTCGAAGGTCTGGCCATGCCCGAGTTCCCCGGCGAAGAATGGCGCTGCCGGGTGGTTCTCATCGACCTTACCAAACTCAAGAATTCCGAGCAGCACCTGCGGGCGATGACGGAAGCGCATCGGCGAAATTCGGAGGAAAAGGAGGCTATCCTCAATGCGCTGCCCGCGCAGATCGCGCTGCTCGATCCGCTTGGGCGCATCGTCGCGGTCAATGAAAGCTGGCGAGAGTTCGCCTCGGCCAACGCCATGGAGAGCACCGACTTTTTCATCGGCCGCAATTATCTCGAAGAGTGCGATGGCGCGACGGGCGATTGTTCGGAGGAGGCCGCTGCGGCGGCGCAAGGCTTGCGCGGTGTGCTGACCGCCCAGCTGCCCCACTTCACCCTCGAATACCCCTGCCACTCTCCGCGGGAGCGGCGCTGGTTCCGCCTCTCTGTCACCCCGGTCTCCACCGCCCGGCACGCGGGCGCGGTAGTCATGCATGTGGACATCACCGAGCGAAAAATGTCGGAACAACGGCTGTGCGAGAGCGAGGAACGTTTCCATACGATGGCCAACGCCATGCCGCAACTTGCGTGGATCGTCCGCCCGGATGGATACGCCACCTGGTTCAACGGGCGCTGGTACGAATACACCGGAACGACGCCGGAACAAATGGAAGGCTGGGGCTGGAAGACGGTGCCGGATCCCCGTCAGCTCGATGCGGTGGAGGCGCAATGGTCGAAAGCAGTCGGCTGCGCGGGCGTCGTGGAAATGGAGATTTCCCTACGCGGTGCAGCCGGAGGGTTCCGCCGCTTCCTCTGTCGTGCGCACCCGGCCCGCGATGCCAGCGGGCGCGTGGTGCAGTGGTTCGGCACAAGTACGGATGTGGACGAGTTGAAACGCGCGGAGGACAGACTGCGCGAAGAACAGGCGCGGCTCGCGGGCCTGATCGATGCGGCGATGGACGCCATCGTCACCGTAGATGCAGCGCAGACCATCATTCGCGTAAATCCCGCTGCGGAGGCGATGTTCGGCTGGTCGGCGGCGGAGATTCTGGGCCAGCCGCTCGTGCACTTGATTCCTACCCGCTTCGGCGCGCAGCACGCGGAGGACGTGCGGGCGTTCGGCGTCACCGGCGAGAGCGGTCGCCGCATGGGCGCGCTCGGCACGGTCTGGGGGGTGCGCGCGGATGGCCGGGAGTTTCCGGTCGAGGCGTCCATCTCGCAGATCGAGGTGGGCGGCGAGAAGTTCTACACCGCCATCCTGCGGGACGTGACCGAACGCCTGCAGGCCGAGGCGGAGTTGCGGCGCACGAGCGAGGAAATGCGCGCCCTGGCCCGGCACCTGGAAGTAATCCGCGAGGAACAGGCAGCCCACATCGCGCGCGAATTGCACGATGAATTCGGACAGACGCTGACCGTCCTCAAGCTCCATGTCCGCGCGATGCAAAAGCGGCTCGAAGCGCACGCGGACGAACCACCGTCATTCGAGGCTCGCGAAGCCGTCGGGTTGATCGAGGCTTCCGTCGCCAGCCTGCGCCGCCTTTGCACCGAACTCCGTCCACCGATGCTCGATCACCTCGGCCTGAGCCCGGCTCTCGGGACGCTCGCCGCGGATTTCCTGACCCACTCCGGGATCGTCTGCACGCTGGAGACTCCGGTCGATTTTCCGCTTCTCGATCCGCCGCTTCAGGCCACGGTCTTTCGTCTCGTGCAGGAGTTGCTCACCAATGTCGCCCGCCACGCCGGAGCGAGCGCCGTGCGCATCGTCCTGCGGGAAATGGAGAGCACACTCGAACTCGAAGTCTCCGACAACGGCCGCGGCATCACCAACGCCGAACAGACCGGGACCAAGAGCCTCGGCGTGCTCGGCATGCGTGAGCGAGCCTTGGCCGCCGGTGGCACTATCACCTTCGAAGGCCACCCCGGCCAGGGCACCACCGCGCGCGCGCGCCTGCCCCTCAAGCCCCCGACCGACCGACCATGAAGCCCGCACCCACGCACACAGTCAAGATCCTCCTCGCCGACGACCACGCCATCGTCCGTCGCGGCGTACGCCAGCTCCTAGCGGAGTCCTGGCCTGCAGCAGTCTTTGGAGAAGCAACGACCGCCCAGCAAGCGCTGGAGCAGGTCTGGAAGGAAACGTGGAGTATCGTGCTGCTCGACATCACCATGCCCGGCCGCAGCGGCCTCGACATCATTCGCGAGTTGAAAGATGCCCAGCCAAAGATGCCGGTGCTCGTCCTGAGCATGCACGCCGAGGAGCAGTTCGCGCTGCGGATGCTCAAGTCCGGCGCCTCCGGCTACGTGACCAAGGACACCTTGCTCGAAGACCTTACCCGCGCGGTGGAAAAGGTGCTTGCCGGCGGGCGTTATCTCAGTGGGACCCTCGCCGAGCTGCTGGCCGGCGTGTTGGCCGGTGCGGACCAGGTGCCACACGAACGGCTCTCGGATCGCGAGTTCCAGGTCATGCTCCTGCTGGCGCGCGGCATGGCGCTCAAGGAGATCGGCGCGCAGTTGGCGCTGAGCGTGAACACAATCAGCACCTACCGCCTGCGGATGCTGGAGAAGATGAACATGCGCTCCAACGCGGACCTGGTGCAGTACTCCATCCTGCATGGATTGATCGAGTAGCATCGCCACTACGCCGTGTGGCGGTTCTACTACATGAGATTCAATATCGCGCGTGACAGACGGCGTGCGGCAGCGGGCGCATGGTCTGTCCATGAAAAACCACCCGTGCGCATCGCCCAGCACCTCCGGCAAGGGAAAACTCCCTACCAGCGGCAAGCTGCGGAATTACAGTTGCGATGCCGTGGTGCCTGCCCGGCAGACATCGGGAGATGGTTTCGTTCCCAAAGAAATTTCCACTGACTTTCTTGCTGCATCCGGGGGGATGCACGCGGGAGTAGCGACAGCTGGCGGGGGTTGGGCAATTTCATCAAACCCTCTCATGGGTCTGATGGTCCGTGCCCCCGCCAGCCACTCTCAGGCATATCTCGGTTCCGCACCCTCAGAGTGGTCGGGGACGCAACAGCAAATCACCAATAACAAACAGCAAACAACGAAAAACAAGTAACCATATGAAAACAAAACACACCATCAACGCCTCCGCGCTCCGCGTCGGAGCGCTCGTTACCGACCTCAACATAGCACCCATCACGGCGCGGCAGCGCGCCAAGCGAGTCTCAACCAGACTCGCCGCCACTGCGGCGGTGATTTGTCTGGCACCGCACTCCATGGCGGCGACCACCGCAGTTGACCTCGGCTCCGCGTCAAACTTCGCCGTGCTGGCCGGCTCCGGCATCACCTTCGCAGGCACGGTCAATTCAATTCCCATTCACCGCGACATCGGATCCTCTCCGACGGCGACCATCACGGGTCTTGACAACATCGTATTGTTTGGCACCAACCAAGGCGGGAACGCGGTGACGGTGATCGGCAAAACCGATCTGAGCATCGCCTATGTTGACGCCGCGGGCCGCACTCCTGACACCCTTTACGGCGCGGGTTTCGACATTGGCGGACTCTCCCTGGAATCCGGCGTTTATAATAGTACCAGCTCGCTCGCGATCACGGGCAACCTGACTCTCGATGCGATGGGAGATTCCAATGCCGTCTGGATCTTCCAAGCCGGTTCCACCCTGATCACCAGCTCCGGCAGCAACGTGATCCTAACCGGCGGAGCCAAGGCTGAAAACGTCTTCTGGCAGGTTGGCAGCTCCGCGACGCTCGGCACGAACAGCCAGTTTTCCGGCAGCGTGCTGGCGCTGACTTCCATTACGGCAGACACCGGCACCTCGGTGAACGGTCGCCTGCTGGCCAGAAACGGAGCGGTTACCATGGGTGCGACCACCAGCATTATCCCCGAACCCTCGATCAGCCTGCTGGCAGGCACGGGACTGATGATGCTGTTAGGCATACGCAGGAGGCAGGCTCTTGCAGCGGGCTGAGACAGCAGCGCAAGGCTGTCACGGCGTAAAAGCTGATTCCTCTCAAATGGATTCCGAGCCAAAGCGAGTCGAATCGGGATTTCGCGCCAACCAACTTCCAATCTCCAAGACAACCAATCACTATGAAAACACCACTAAAACAAAGCCTGTTACTCCTGCTATCCGCACTCGCTCCCCTTCACGCGGCAGACGATTGCCAGAGCATCCACCTCAACACGGAAAAACTGGTCGCGGAAGCTCCGGATCATTCCGCTGAGATCGTCGCCTCCCAAGTCGCCGCCTCGGCTTCTTGCGCGTGCGAAATCGTCAAGTCTGCCATCAAAGCCTCGCAAGCGGATGCGAAAACCGTGGCTGCAATCGTGGAAGCCGCCATCAACGCGGCACCGGAACAAATGCGGCTCATCACCCAGTGCGCGATCGCCACTGCCCCGGATGCGCTCGCCGAAGTCCAGGCCGTCCTTGCCCGCCTGGATCCCAACAGCGGGGAATCCGGCGCGAGTGACAAGGATGCGAAAAGCGCCAAGGACTCCGTTGACTCAAAATACTCCGATCAAGAGGTGGCATCCATCTTCAATCCACTGGAATTCCCCGGTGCGGATCCTGTCGGATCCCTCTACGGAGGGCCGGGGGGCTTGCCTCCGCGTCTGATCGTTCCACCTATCATCAATCCGCCTAGCGTTACCGATCCCAATCCCTGACTCCGTTCATTGGTTCCGGCTTCGCTATGATGGAACCACGACTTATGAAATCGAGTATGGAGCGTCCGATAGGGAACGTCGATTTCCGAGGAATGCGGTTGTGGAATTTTTCCGGGTGGGGAAGATGGGGGCGTGAAGGATGAACGGAAGGTGAAGGATGTCGTGTTCGCGGGGATCGACTTCGAGGGGGCGGGGGCGCAACGGGGGAAGGAGGACTGGCCGGTGCAGATCGGGATGGGGACCTGGTCGCTGGCGGAGGGGTTCGGGAATTTTTTCGTGACGAATCTGGAGAGGCAGGGGCAGGTGGACTGGTATGCGAAGAAGATTCACGGGATCGACGAGGAGGCGCTGGTGGGTGCGCCGAGCCTGCTTTCGCTGTGGCCGGAAGTGAACGGGAGGCTCGGTGAAGGAGCGGTGCCGGTGGCTCATGCGAAGGGGACGGAGAAGCGGTTTCTGAGGAAATTTCCAGGAAATCCTTTCGATCCGTGGGTGGATACCTTGCTGCTGGCTCGGGCTGCGGTGCCGGAAGCGGCGAAGCATTCGTTGGGAATTTTCTGCTCGGATGTGGGCGTGGCTGACAAAGTGCGGGAGCTGGTGCCGGGCCGCGGTTGGCATGACGCGCTTTTTGACGCGGTGGCGAGTCTGGTGCTGCTGGAGTGGATGGTGAAAAAGTTCGGGCTGGAGGAGCTGCCATTGTGGGCCCTGGTGGTGCCGAACACAGGGGCATGGTACCGGCTGCGGAAAATTCAAGGTTCAAATTTCAACTCTCAACTGAGATGAACAGGCGGGTGCTTCAGATTCTCTGTGGCGCGTTGCTGGCGGGACTGATGATTTTCGTGTTCACGCGGAAGCCATCCCGGCCTTCGTATCCGCGTTGGGAGAAGCAGGGGGAGTTGGTCGAAAAGTCGGCGCAGAGGAGGGCTGCTAACGCCGATGTGGAGCTGGTGAAAGGCTTGCTGAAAGAGAATCTGTCGAAGCGGGAGTTCGATTTCGCGGTGGTGGTGGAGGCTGTTTCTGGGAAAAAGGTCTTGCCGCTGGCGGGTAGGAAATCCGGTGAGCGTGTCCGGGAGGCTATCGAGGAGGTGATTGCGGAGGTGGTCGGGAAAATGAACGGGGAGGATTCGCCTTTGCGTGGTTTGCGGCGGATCAATGAGGGTTCGCGTTTCTTCGAGGACGGTTTGCTGGCGGGATTGGACGCGATGGAAGGCATTTCCTGTGAAATCCCGCATACCCGCGAGGGAGCGGCCCAGAGGTCCGGGTATCCGGATCTGAAAATCACGGATCGGGCGACCGGTGAGATCTATTACCTCGACCCCAAGCTGATGGAGAGTGGATCGGTGGACAGCAGCCTGCGGACGTTCTACTTCGAGCCGAAGGAAGGGACTTTGAAAATCACCGACGACGCGACGCACCTGCTGATCGGAATCGAGCATGATGGCAGCGACGGGAATTGGAAATTTCTCGGCTGGCGCCTGGTGGATCTGAGCGTGCTGAAAGTGAAACTCAAGGCGGAATTCCAGGCGTCCAACAGGGAGGTTTACGAAAAATCTTCGGTGCTTGAAACGTCTCCACAGCCGGAGGATGATTACCGGAGATGACGCAATCCACTTCGAGACGGACCAGCGGTTCGGTAGCCATGGACGACTATCTTGAGCAGATCCTGCATCTGATCGAGGAAAAGGGCTACGCGCGTGCCGTGGACATTTCGACGAATCTGGGGATTTCCCAAGCGAGCGTGACCAACATGCTCCGGAAGCTGGACGGAGAGGGGCTGGTGAAACACGAGAAATACCGTGGCACTGTGCTGACCGATGACGGGCGGCGCATCGCAGGGGCGATCGTGGAACGCCACGAGACCCTGACGCGTTTTCTGAGACTTTTCGGACTGGAGGAGGAGACGATTTATCGCGATGTCGAGGGCATGGAGCATCACGTTTCCAGACCGACTCTGGAAGTGATACGCGCGGTGGCGGACGCCCTGGAAAGCGACAGCGGCTTTCTCGAAAAAGTCCAGGATCGGATCCGAGCTGACGAGGCGAAGTGAGATGAACCGCCGCGCCGGGATTTTGTCTAACTTTTCGCACAAAAAAAGATCGCGTTTCAGGAACTTATGCGTGGCCAGCCCGAGGAAAATGTCCCAGAGTGACAGACGGATAGGGCAGTGATAGCTCCTATCGGAACCAAACCATAAACCATTAGAAAATCATGCAAACCGCAAACGTCAACCTGCCAATCACCGTCACGGTGAGGCACGAACAAGTGACCGACTCCCTCCGTGAATACGCCCGAAAGAAGATCGAAGGGCTACATCTTGACTACCCGAAAATCATCGAGGCGAAGGCTATCCTGGACGTTCAGAAAAACCGGCATATCGCGGAAATCCTGCTTTTCTGCACCAACCACATCACCATTGAGGCGCACACCGAGGGGCGCGACATGTATGTGGCGCTGGATGAAACGATCGACAAGATTTCCCGCCGCATGCGCAAGCACAAGACCCGGCTGCTCAAGAAAAGCCGTCCGCACCGCAACGAGTCCATCCGCTATCTGGAGGAAAGGTTTTTCACCGAGGAGGCGATGGATCACCCCGAGGAGTCCGAGCATGATCCTGTCCCGTTCATTGTCCATCCCGAGAAATACGGGGTGAAGACGATGTTCAAGGAGGACGCGATCATGGAGCTGGAGCTCAGCGACAGGCCATTCGTGCTCTACAAAAGCGCGCGCCGCGATTGCCTGACCATCGTTTACCGCCGCAAGGATGGCGAATACGCGGCGCTGGATGTGAACGCCTGATTTCAGTTTCAGGAACAAACAAATATCCCGGAAGGGGTGGCCGTGTGCCGCCCCTTCTTTTTTGCCTAAGGGAAACCGGGATTGAAAACCCAAGAAGGTCGCGGCAGTCTTGTCGCGGATGAAACTCCCTGATCAGGCCCCGCAACCGTCCAATCCATACAGTGTGTTCGCTGTGCTGACCGGAGGTCTGGGAATCCTCGGAATCATCGCGCTCGAGCGTTGCGGGTGGGAGCCATCACGGGCGCATCCGATCGCTTTCATAACCGGAGTGATGGGGCTTACGACCGCCTGCCTTCTGGCGGTCGGCGTTGCATACGGGTGGCTTGGGTTTGAAAAAAGATTCGGGCAGGAAAGGCTGGTCGCCTATTGGGAGACCGGAGACGGGGACTGGCGCGAGCACTCGCGTAAGCAGAGGAAACGCATCCTGCGGACCGGAATATGGTTGATGCTTGGATCGCCGTTGGTCGTGGTCCTCGTGATGCTGGCCCTAGCCTTCACCGACGGGAAGGTGGTCGGGACGCTGCCGTTCGCTTTTGTGATCGGAGGGCTGATATCGCTGGTTTTCGGAGTCGTGACCGTGTTGCAGTTGTTTTCACTCAGTGGGAGC
>Ga0105047_10017301_pt1 | contig 11242 bp, 7 predicted proteins | sample MAT04_FD_78384 | JGI IMG/M metagenome (GOLD analysis project Ga0105047, IMG submission 78384) | Freshwater microbial communities from Lake Fryxell liftoff mats and glacier meltwater in Antarctica - MAT-04 (megahit assembly) | ecosystem: Environmental > Aquatic > Freshwater > Ice > Liftoff... | reverse complement strand
TCCCGATGGTGCGGACAGTCCCGATGGTGCGGACAGTCCCGATGGTGCGGAAATCGACGTTGGCGCGGCGTCCGACGCCCCGGCGGTCAACCGCGATGCGTCGTTGGTTGCGCCGGCGCCGAGTTGGGTGTCGGCCCGCACCAGGGGTTCGAGGTCGAGCTCGAGTGCTTTGGCGATCGCCCGTTCGGCGAGGAGCATGGCCCCGAGCTCAACGGCGCGATCCATCGCCTCGGTGAGCAGGTTGGTCGTATCGACCCGTCCTCGTTCGCCGCCACGAACGAGCAGGTGGGCGACGTCGATCACGCCGTCGATGAAGCGGTCTGGACGTGGGGCCTGCCGGAGGTGGTCGACCGCTCGTCGGGCCGCCTGCTCGTCGTGGGCAAACAACGCATCACACAGCTCCTTCGAACCTTGGGCCGTGTCGGTGCGCGCCCGTTCGGCGAGATGCCCGGCTCGGACGGACACACGGGCGGCATCATCGGTTCGGCCGACCGCGAGCAACATCCGCACGAGGTCGCCCGCGAACCAGATCGTGACCGCCGGAGCCACGTCGTGGGCGAGCTCCCACACCACCCACAACGTGTCGGCGGCGCGCACCGGGTCTCCATCAAGCTCGGCCAGGCGGGCGTCCAACCAATACAGGTAGGGCAAGCCGTTCCCGTCGCCACCGGGAGCGACAAGTTCGGCGTTGGCGGAAGCGTGGATGGCTCGGGCCCCCTCGACGTCGCCAGCCAGAAATGCCAACCAGCCTTCGGCGGCCCCGACCGTGGCCAGGCTCGAACGTGAACCGGTGTCGGCGGCGAGGGTTCGGCACGCCCCTGCGGCGGCGAGGGCGAGGTCCCACTGCCCCGTCATCCACCCGACAAGGGCCAGCGAGCTGTGGTGTTGTGCCTCTTCGGTCGGAAGGCCAGCGGCAGCACAATCGCGGGCGCCTCGCTGGAGCAGGTCAACCGCCAGTGCTGGGTCGTCGAGGTTCAGGGCGGTGAGTCCCACGTAGACCGCCGCGCCCCGTCGGACCGACCTCGGATCGCCGGACGCCAGGACGAGGGCACGGTCGCCGCACGCCATGGCCTCGCCGAGATCGGCGCGGAGCCCGGCGAGCCGGCAGCGCACGAGCCACCCACCGACCGCGGGCCCGGCCGCGTCCACGTCGGCAGCCATTGCAATGGCGGCATCAGCGGCCTCGGTCGCGCCGTCGAGGTCGATGGACCAGAGCCGAGTGGTTGCGAGCTGTGCGAGCAGTTCGGCGCGCCGAACGGTGGGGGTGGTATCGATCGCCAGTGCGGCGTCGAGGTGGGGCACGGCGGCCACACGATTCCCGTCGAGGTGGAGGGCATCTGCCATCGCGGTGTGAAAGCCGATCTGGAGCCCCGCCCGGCCGGACGCCGAGGCCGACGCCGAGCGTGCGCCCTCGGCCACGGGAGGGGTGGCCGAGTGGTCAGTGCCTGCGTCTTCGAGCAGACGCAAGCCCTGCGCCGCACCGTCGAGGGCATCGGCGAGGCGTCCGGTCCACAGGTCGGCCCGTACCCGCTCGAGGAGCACGTCGGGCAGGATCCAGTCGTCGGCGGGAAGCAGGTCGACCGCAAGGTGAAGCAGATCGGCCGCTTCGGCCGGCTGCGATCTCACCAGCGTTCGGGCCGCCGAACGGAGCGTTCGGGCCGCGTCGCCCGCATCGGCATCACCCGGTCGAGCACTGGAAAGAAGGTGCCGGGACAGCTGCGCAGGTGAGGCGCCGTGCCGCCGGAGCGAGGCGGCGATCGTGCGATGGACCTGCCGCTGCTCCGCTTCCGGCCAGGCATCGAGCACCGCTTCGCGGACCAGTTCGTGATGGAACACCAGCCCATCGGACGCACGAAGCACGCCATCGGTCGCGAGCCGATCGACGATGGCTTGCACGGTTCGCAGATCGATGGACAAGGCGTCGGAAACGATCGGCAACGGCGTGTCTCGAGCCAGCACCGCGGCGGCTCGAAGTACCGCCCGGGTTGCGCCGTCGTTCACATCGAGCCGGTCGAGCAGCGACTGGCGGCCCCATCCGCCGAGGACGACCGCCAGGTACGGATTGCCATGAATCTTGTCGAGCCCGGCGCCGCCGGCGCCCCCGGCACCCTCACCCATCGAGGTCGCCTGGTGGTCCGGCGACGACGGATCGTCCGGGTGGAGTTGGGCTGCCACCTCCGCCACGATCGCCGCCACATCATCGGCGGCGAGCGGCTGCAGACGAATTCGCATGGAGCCGTATTGGTCGGCGCGTTCGAGGAGATGACCCAGCTCCGGGGAGCGGGGCTGCGGTCGAAGGGCGAGCACGAGGAGGAGCCCCCGGTCTGCCGCCGTTCGGGCGATGGCGGTCAGTGTGTGGATGCTGGCGGTATCGGCCCACTGGATGTCGTCGGCCACGAGAAGGAGCGGGGCAGAGTGCGCCAGTTCCTCGACCCGTTCCACCAAGAGGTCTTGGATTCGATAACGCAGGCCCTCAGGGCTGGGGTCGAGGTCATCCAGGCGTTCAGAATGGGACTGCAGCAGCTGATGGATCGGGTCGTCGGCGCGGATGTCGAGGAGCGCCCGCCAGAGCCCGAACGGCCGGCCGGTGTCGAAGCGGTCGGTGGCGGCGTGGCGCACAACGCACGACGCGGCATCGGCGCTGGCGAGCAGTTCGGTGAGCAGACGTGACTTCCCCAGGCCGGCCTCGCCCTCGACGATGAGCACGCCGCCACGCCGTAGGGCGACCTCGGCCAAGACCGTTCGCCCCGCACCGAGCGCGTCGGCCCGGCCACGAAACGTCGGTGGCGCCAGTTGACCGAGGATCACGGCCCGAGACGCTACCGCGGCCCCGTCCGATTTCGGGTTTCGGTCTCCCGTACGCTTCAGAACTGATGCGAGCTGGAGACCAGAACGGGAGAATCGGCCTTTTGACGGCGGCCGAAGTGGTGGCACTGCTCCGGTTGGAGCCTCACCCGGAGGGGGGTTGGTATCGACGGATCTTCGAGCACCCGGTGGGTGATTCCCTGGGCCGGCCCCTTTCGACGGCGATCCACTTTCTCCTCCGCGCAGGGGAGCGGTCGCACTGGCATCGGATCGACGCCGTCGAAATCTGGCACTTCGCCGCCGGCGCCCCGATGGAGCTGCGAACGGCGTCGAACGACCGCCAGAAACCGGAGTCCACCGTCACGGTGCTCGGCGCAGATTTGGGGGCGGGACAGCAGCCCACGATCGTCGTTCCCGCCGATGTCTGGCAGTCGGCTATGAGCGTGGCTGACGGTCGCGGCGAATGGTCGCTCGTGGGCTGTACGGTGTCACCTGGCTTCCAGTTCGAGGGCTTTGAGCTGGCGCCACCCGGTTGGGAGCCGGGCGAAGAACGCTGAACCAAGCGGGGCACGAAGCTCCCAAACTCAACATCCAACTGGCGGACCCGCGTGGAGGGACACCCATGATCGTGAAGATCGATACCGAGGCCAAGACCATCTCCCTGGCCGATGCGGACAACACCGAGAAGCTGCACGCCGAGGTGACCGGGTCGATGAACCCTGCCCTCGTCGACGAGGTGATCGCCGACAACGCCGCCGGTCGCCTCGTGGGGCCGAACGCGTACCTATCGGTGGCGAAGCTGCGCGAATGGGCGGCGGGGAACACCAGTGATGGGTGGGACACACGATTCCAGGCGATGCTCAACAAGGCCGGTGAGCAAGGGTGGATGAACGACGATCGCACCTACGTGATGGCCCACCTCGTCGAAGCCTGAACCTCGGCCACCCGCAGGGTCGGTCCGGTCCGCCGGTCCACTCCGTCACTCAGCCGGTCCGCTCGTCCGGCCGGTCCGCCGCACCAGGCTCGCTCAGCCGGTGATGGGAAACCCGATGAGCCCGACGGGTGTTTCGTCCACGACTTCGATCCCGGTCACCTGCGCTCGGTCCGGTCCGTGCTGGCACCAGTTGGCCAGCTCGTTCACGGCGTCGGGTGGCCCCTCGAAAACCGCCTCCACGCCACCGTCGCCGAGGTTGCGCACCCAACCCGCCACGCCCAGTTGCCGGGCTTCGCGTTGACACGAATCGCGAAACCACACGCCCTGCACGCGCCCCACCACGGTCACCCGCCTACGGATTCGGTGAGAGGCCGGATCTCCGGCGAGTGGTTCCCGCATGGCTCACAGTGTTTCAAGTTTCCGTGCCCCGATCGGCAATCGGCACGGGCCGCCGGCGGGGCGCTAATCTGACGAGGCATCAGAAACCAGACGATCGAGGGAGACGAGCATGCTCGAAGGCGCCACGTTGTGGGAGCTGATCGAACGCAGGGTGGACGAAACGCCCGATGCCGAGATGGCGGTGGACGAGAGCGGTCGCCGAATGACGTTCGCCGAGTTCAAGGCGCGGGCCGAACGAACGGCCGCCGCCCTGGCCGAATCGCACGGAATCGGCGCGGGTGATGTGGTCACGTGGCAGTTGCCGACGTGGTTCGAGTCGATCGTTCTCGTGGCCGCGATCAGCCGACTCGACGCCATCCAGAACCCGATCCTCCACATCTACCGGGAGCGTGAGGTGGAGTTCTGCGTACGGCAGACCCAAGCCAAGCTGCTGGTGGTCCCTACCGAGTTCGGCGGGTTCGGCTTCGCCGACATGGCCAACGTCATCGCCGATCGTGTTCGGGCCGATGGCGGTGCGCTCGCGGTGCTCACCGTCGACCGGTCGCTGCCGGAGGCCGAAACGGCCAACCTGCCGGCGCCGCCGAGCGACGGTGATGCGGTCCGGTGGTTGTTCTACACGAGTGGTACCACCGCTGATCCCAAGGGGGCCCAGCACACCGACGCCACCGTCCACGCGGTGAGCAAAGGTATGGCCGAGCGCCTTGCCGTCACCGCCGCCGATCGCAATGCGCTGGCCTTCCCGTTCCCGCACATCGGCGGGATCACCTGGCTCTTCACCAGCCTGCAGACCGGTTGCGTCAACATTTGTTTCCAGGCATTCGTACCCGATCAGGTGGTGGCCGTGCTCGACGCCGAACAGGCCACCCTCGCCGGAAGCGGCACGGTCTTCCACCAGGTGTACCTCGGTGCGCAGCAGAAGGCCGGCGGCGGATTGCTCTCGAAGGTGCGCAGCTTCCCAGGTGGCGGCGCACCGAAACCGCCCCAGCTCCACTACGACCTGCTCGACGCGTTTCCCGGCTCCCTGGGCATCCTCTCCGGGTACGGCCTCACTGAAGCACCGATCCTCACCATGAGCGGCGTGCTCGACGCGTCGGACGATCTTGCCCACACTGAGGGGTCGCCGATGCCCGGCGTGGAGCTCAAACTGGTTCGCCTCGACGGTGGCGTCGCCGCTGTGGGCGAGGAGGGCGAGGTGCGCGCCAAGGCGCCGCAACTGATGAAGGGCTACCTCGATGCCGCCCTCGACGCCGAGGCGTTCGACGACGACGGCTACTTCCGCACCGGCGACCTTGGCATGCTCAACGAACGAAACATGCTCACGATCACGGGCCGGCTGAAGGACATCATCATCCGCAAGGGTGAGAACATCTCGGCCAAGGAGGTCGAGGACCACCTCTATCCCCACCCCAAGATCGCCGATGTGGCCGTGATCGGTGTCCCCGACGCGGCGAGCGGCGAGCGGGTGTGTGCGGTGGTCCAGTGCGCTGATGCGGCCGACCCGATCACGTTCGCCGAGATGGGCCAGTTCCTGAAAGACGCCGGGCTGATGATGATCAAACTGCCTGAGCAGCTGGAGCTCGTCGACGTGATCCCGCGCAGCCCCGCCGGCAAGGTGCAGAAGCGCGATCTTCAGGCCCGCTTCAAGAACTCGTCGCCCAGCCGCTGACCCGTCCCTGTCCGGGAACCGGTGTCGTGGTGCACCGTCGCGCCGGAACCGGTGTCGTGGTGCACCGTCCTGCGGTACCTGGCGACGCCAGTTCGCAGCGCACGGTACCTGGCGACGCCAGAGTTGAGGTGCCGTCAGTTGAGGCGGGAGGAGGCTTCCTCGGTGCGGGCGGCGGGGGAGCCGGCGGGCACGAGTCCGTCGGGAGCGCCGAACTTGTCGGAGAAGCCATTGCCCATCGTCGACCCCTTACACGGATCGGCGATGAGTTTGTCGGCGTTGGTCGCTCCGGTCTTCGGGTCGTTGGACGGGTCGTCGTTCACGTTGGCGACGCCGATGTCGAGGCGGGGGTTGTTGGCGGAGAACACGCCGTCAGGGCTGTTGCAGTTGTCGAGCCAGTAGTGGCCCATGAAGCCGGTCTTGCCCATCACCTTGCCGCCGCTGGCCTCGCACTTGGTTTTGTCGGAGTTGTCGCCACCGATGACGAGGGCGCCCTTGACGCAGAGCCCGGAGTGATAATGGAACGGCATCGAGCGAACCCAAAGGTCCTGGTTGGGATCAAGGCTGGGATTCTCGGCGGTGTAGATCATGTAACTCAGGCCCACGATCGGCGCCCAAGGCTGGCTGCCGCCGAACAAGATCATCTCGGGCTTGTCGATCTCGGTCTTGTCGTCCCAGCCGTTCTTGAAGCAGGCGTAGTGGGCGGCGATGCCGGTGACGTAGATGGTGACCCGGATGCAGCCAGCGTTCATGGCGTCCTGCGCGGTGGGGTACTTGGCCGCCACCTCTTTCATCTTCTCGACCTCACTCTCGAGTTTGGCGCATTCCGATGAATCGGTCATGGGCGCCCAGGCCTGGGCGCCGTGCTCGTTGCCCTCACCGTTGCCGGCCGTGGCCTTGGATTCTTCGTGTTCGGCGTGGGAACCGAGATGCGACGGATCTTCCTTGGCGGGAGGGTTCTTCCCCCAGTAGGTCTGCGTGTTGAAGGTCCAGTCGCAGCGATCCTCCGGTTTGACGGTGACGGCGGTGACGCCGTGACCGCCTGCGGCGTGGTCGTGCCCGTCGGCGGAAGCACCGGCACCCCCGGCACCCGCGGCAGCCGCGGTGGTGCCGTGGTCGTGGTCGGTATGTCCGTCGCCCGCAGCGCCGGTGGCAACTTCGGAGCCGTGCCCACCGTGCGAATCGCCCGCGTGCGACGATGCGCTAGGCGAGGCGATTGCGGCGGTGGCGGCGAGCAGCGCGGCCACGGGAACGACCGAGCCGATGGCGAGGGCCTGGCGGGGGAGGTCGGCGAGGAAACGGGGGTGGACCAGCACGATGGCGGTGAACAGGATCAGGCTTGCTTCGAGGCCGACGGTGAGCCCGTCGATGAAGCTGATGGTCTCGGCGTGGTTCGGATGGGCACCGATCGGGAGGCCCTTCGTGCGACTCCACGCCCATACCGCCACGAACAGGAGATTGGCGGCAATCCCGAGCTTGAGCCACAGCTTGCTCGGCTTGGCGAGGAGCGCTCCGGCGAACAGCACCTGGAACCACCCGCTCAAGGCGAAGCCAAGCCCCTCGACCATCGATTGGCCGGCATGGCTGGGCACCATGGCGAAGTGGATGGCCCCGGCACCAAGCGACAGTGCGGCAAGCAGGTAGCGGGCAGCGACACTGACCACCTCGGTGCTGGCATCGGCTGGAGTTGTTGGGGCGGGGTCGACCACAAGGTCGACGGGTGTGGCGGTAGCCATGGCGATCCCCCGAAAGCTGGCGCGGATTGAACAGATGTGACCAAAGTCTCGACCATTTTCACACGGGGTGCAAGAACAGCCAAGGGTCAGTGTGTCAAACGTCACCTATGGCCCCCGTTTCGCCGGGCACGCAGGGGTAGTCGCTCGTTTTCCACCATTCTCGCCCGTTGGCGTAGTATCTGACGAGCCGTCAGGTTTGGCGGCACCCTACGCAGCCGGTGCTTCGACCGGATCTTCAAGGAGGACTCCATGGGACTGCTCGACGGCAAAGTCGCCATCGTGACCGGCGCAGGCCACGGCATCGGCCGTGGTCACGCGCTGGAACTGGCCAAAGAGGGCGCCACCGTCCTCGTGAACGATCTGGGCACCACGCTTTCCGGGGAGGGCACCGGCAAGGACGCCGACCTCACCGTCGGCATCATCACTGAGCGCGGCGGCACCGCAGCCTCCAACTACGAAGACATCGCCGATTTCGACGGCGCCGGCCGGATGGTGCAACAGGCGGTCGACACGTTCGGTCGTCTCGACATCGTGGTGAACAACGCCGGCATTGCCCGTGACGCCACGATCTGGAGCATGACGGAGAGCGACTGGGACTCCGTGATTCGGGTGCACCTCAAAGGCACGTTCTGCCCCACCCATCACGCCGTGAATCACTGGCGTTCCCTCAACAAGGCCGGGGAAGACGTGAGTTATGGCCGCATCATCAACACCACGTCGGGCGCGGGCCTGGTCGGGAACTTCGGGCAGGCCAACTACACGACGGCGAAGGCCGGCATCGCGGCGTTCACCATGACCGTGAGCCTGGAGGTGTTCAAGATGGGGATCACCGTCAACTGCATCGGCCCTGCGGGCGCAACTCGCATGGCGGCCTCGATCCCGGGTGCGGGCATCGAGGCCAAGGAGCCCGACGAGTTCGACGAGTGGAACCCGATGGATCCCTCGCTTGCGTCTCCGCTGGTGGCCTGGTTGGCGAGCGACAAGGCCGGCCATGTCACCGGCCAGGTGATTCGCGCCGTGAAGGACGAGATCGTGCACATGCAGCCGTGGAGCAACGGGGCCACGATCCGCAAGAACGGCAAACGATGGGAGGCGTCGGAGCTCACCGCCTTGATGAACGCCGACATCTTCCATTCCCGCGCCCCGGGCTTGCGTTACTGAGCGGCGGCCGGGCGGGCATCCCATTCGAAGCGGGATCGCGTTTGGGAATCACGTCGTCCCACGTCGGGCCCGTCACCAGTAGCCTCATGTGGTGGATGCCGTCGATGCGCAGCTCGAGGCCGCGGAAGACGCCTGCCGAACCGAGCCGTTCGATCCGCAAGCACACGGTCACCGGGCCCGGGTGCTACTCGCTGCGGGTCGGCATGCAGATGCGTTGGCGGCGGCCAGATTGGCGGTGAGCCTGGCCGACTCGACCACACCGTCTCACGCCGCGAAGGTCACCACTCCCCAATCGAACGACACCGCTTTGCGACGGGATGTGCTCACGTTGGCGACGGCCATCGCGTGTGCCGTCAACGAGTCGGCGCAGGCCATCGAATGGGCCGGACTTCTGCGCGACGGCCAACGTGAGTCAGGCACTGCCTACTTGGTCGACCCGTTGACCATGGCCGAGTCCGTTGCCCAGGCCGTGGACCCCCCACTCGTGGTGGGGACGCGCGTGGTGTCCCTGATCGAACGGGCGGAGGCGGACCGCCGTCGCTGGGATGTGCACGTTTCGCAAGAGTCGGTCGGCCATCGTCCCGCAAAGGTGGTGCGTGATGCGCGAGGTGCGCCGGTCGGGCTCGACACGCCCGGTGGACTGATCGTCGACGGCACACGTGAGGTGCCGAGTCAGGCATTTTCGAAGCGGGGGCTCGTGGTGTTCGCGGTGCTGTTCGTGGTGTTGTTGGCATGGCTGTGCAGCGGCCCTTCCCCACGACCCGACGGTAGTGGCGGCTCAACCGGCGGCTCCGCCACCTGCACCGTCCTTGCACTCGATCTGCGTGGCGATCCGGTAGCAGCCGACTGCTGATCACGGAATCGCGTGAACGGGTGGGATGTTTGCGTCGGTGATCCAGGGACGCGTTGGGGGCGCGGTTCCGTAGAGGGGCAATCAGCTGGGCCGTCGGCGGTCGCGGATCAGGAGGCCAGTGAGCACGAGCATCGCGATGCCAGCGATGAGAACTCCCGGACGAAGACCAGGCGCCTGATACTGGAACGCCACGGCATGACGACCCGGCTCGATGGGAATGCCCATGGCCATGGCATCGACGCGTTGGATATCGACCGGCGCACCGTCAACGGTGGCCGTCCACCCGTTGGCCCACTGCTCGGCCACAACGAACACGCCCCCACGTTCGGCCTCGATCGTGGCCCGCATTTCCCCCCCTCGGGGTCGTTCGAGGGCGACGGGCGTGGCCGCGCAGCCGGGTCCGTCGGCGGTGGGGTTACAGGTGACCGAGGCCAGCGGAGATCCCTGCGGCACGAGCACCTCGTCGAGTGGAAGGTCGCCGAGATGGCGCGACCATTGCGGCTGCGTGATATCGATCGGTCGGGTTTGGTGGATCAGGCGGGCCTCGGCGGGGGCGACCGGGTTGGCCACCAACTCGAGCGGACCGGAGGTGGCCAATGGGTCGGCTTCCGAACCAGTGACCGCGTTGCGGGCGATGCGGGCGTCGGCTACCGGATCGCCGGTGTTGATGCCGTAGATGAAGATCGCCTTCTCGATGTCGACGAGGAGGTAACGCACGCCGTACCGGGCGGCGAGTTGTGCGTTGATCGGGGCTTGGATCTGCAAGCTGAGCGTGAGGTCGTTGTTGAACCCCTCACCGGTGAACGGATCCATTGCCTCCACCCAACCCTTGCGAACCCAGGTGCCGCCGTCGTATCCGTCGATGGTGCGCGTGGCCGTGGCCAAGCCGGCATTCGGGCGGAGGGCATCGGAGAGATAGGCGAAGTCGTCGATCGGCTGAGATGCGACCGACAAAACCCGACCGGGGTTGGCAACGATGTAGGTCTCGATCGGTGTGGGTGGCCGAAGGAAGCTCTCGGTCGTGAGGCTCTGGCGGGGTTCGCTCCGGAGGTTGGCGAGGCCGAGATCCCCCACGACCGCGACGGTCAAGAGCGCCACGGCGACCACCGGGCGAACACCCCTGAGCGCGAGCACGATGGCACCGATCGTGAGCACCGCGGCGATTGCCCACACAACGAAGGAACCGGTAGCGGTGGCCCCGGGATTGCCGACCTGGCTGCCCACCAGAATGGCGCCCAGGGCGATACCACCGGCGACGATGCCGGCGCTACGGCCCTCTCGCATCGTGACCGTTCGACGGGCGACGGCGTCGACGGCGAACGCCGCGAGGAGCGCCAGGCCGATCACGACCACCAGGTTCCAGCGGCCCGGCACACGAGCCAGGCTGAACCCGGGAAGGCGGTAGAACAGGAACCGGTACGGCCAGCCGGTCTTGGCGCAGCCCACGTTGCTCGGGTTCGACCAATCGCACTGAGGCCCGGCCATCAAAAGCAGACCGCCCAGAACCATGGCGGCGAGGGCCACGCCAGTCCAGCGGGTGGCCCGCCGGCGGACAACGATTGCCGCACCGAGGATGGCCAGGAGCACGACCGCGACGCCCACGAAGCTCGCCGGCTCGACGTCGCCGCTCGCCAGCACCGGGTGTTCCCCGAGTGGATCGCCGAGCAAGGTGACGATCGCGTTCCCGAGCG
>Ga0105047_10017300_pt1 | contig 11243 bp, 7 predicted proteins | sample MAT04_FD_78384 | JGI IMG/M metagenome (GOLD analysis project Ga0105047, IMG submission 78384) | Freshwater microbial communities from Lake Fryxell liftoff mats and glacier meltwater in Antarctica - MAT-04 (megahit assembly) | ecosystem: Environmental > Aquatic > Freshwater > Ice > Liftoff... | reverse complement strand
TAAAAAACTGCTTATGTAAAGTGTAAAAATAAGGTACTGAAGCCAAATCTGTAGTTCGAATGGCTCATCGAATGTTAAGCTAAAAAGGAATTTCCCATCGGCATTTCTAATATTGTAGTCTCCTGGTATGAGATCAATTCCTGCATTACCAGGCGCACTGAAACGATTGCAAAAACCTGAGGGGAGATAATCATTCGAGTACCTGTATTTATACAACAAAAGTTGTAATGCAATAATGGTATGCCCGTTAACCATACTGCTTTTAGCGAGGTAATACCCACTTCCGCTAATTAATATTTCCGAATCGTAATTCTGACTGTCGAGAAATACCGGAGCTGCAAAAATATTATCCGTCCAATATGTCAGGCTATCGTTTTCGTAAACCAGTATTTCCAGGCCCTTTTCGGAGAAGGCGTTTTTATAGTTTTTACTTAAGAATGCCCGGAATTTATCAGAATCTTTTATTTCAGCCGAAGCTATATTTTTTATTTCTTTTTCAAGATTATTTAAAGCCTCTGAAATTTCGGAATTGAGACGGGTTGTAACCCGAAAAGGAGAATTATATTTTTTGGCGTAAATTGAAATAATAAAAGCAGATACAAAAAACATTATGCTCAAAAGAAGCATTGTTATGAGGTGGTTTTTTATTTTTTGGCGTGTTATCATTGGTTCAACATCAGGAAATCCTCTATTGATAAGGGATTGAGCAATCAATTTAAATAATGCCCTATAATCAACGATCCCGGGAAATTCAGGGTCAGGCATTACAAAGGCCTTTGGGGCTATTTTAAAGCTTCTATTGGCCTCATTTTATTTTTACCACATAAATAAGGCTTGAATGGCCATTCTTTTGTCCGGATTTAATATTCGACCAAAAACCATTCCAGAAAGCAGGCATCCAACGCATTTTTCCATTCATATATTTTTCACTCAGCAGGCTAACATAAAAGGCGTCGAAACGCATTGGCAAAATATTTACAATTGTAAACCCAAACTTTTCCATAAGCAATTTCATATCCGCTTTCGTAAAATGATACAAATGCCTGGGTAAATCGTAACCGGCCCAATATTCCCCGTAAATTTTTGCATCCAATGCATCACAGTTCGGCACAGCTAATATGAAAGTGCCTTCTGGTTTCAGCAAATTCCGTATCTGTTTAATCCGGCCATTCAAATCTGAAACATGTTCGAGGACATGCCACATGGTAATTAGATCGAAAGAAGCTTTCCTGAATACATTTAACTGATCCTCTGCAAAAACGTTTAAGCCAAATTCGCTTATTGCACGCGAGCGTGATTTCTCGTCAGGTTCAATTCCGGTAGTATTCCAACCCCGGCCATCCATGTATTTCATAAACTGACCGGTAGCACAACCTATATCGAGAATCTCTCCCTTTCGATGGAATTTACTAATCAGGTTATATTTTCGCCAAAGTGTAAACTTTCGGACTTCTTGATATAACGAAGCAAACAATCCTTGTCGGCTATCGGAATGCGATATATAATCTGCCGACTGATAGTATTTGCCCAGTTCAGTCGGTTCAGGTCTGGGGTTCGTAAAGCGGAATCCACAATTTCGGCATTTTACAATTTCGAACGATTGGCCGGTCAGGAAATAATCCTTAGCGGAAATATACGGATCAAAGCTTTCCGATCCGCAAATAGGGCAACTATGCAACAATTCCATTCAGTAATTTTGAATCGGGGATTTACCCCGGGTTATTTTAATAAACCAGCTATTTCAGGTTTGCATTGTTTTGAAATACATATTTACAATCGTGGACAGAACTGAAATTTCAATCAAAACAAATTAAATTTCCCTTATGTTCCACGTGAAACAATTTCTATCTGCCCAGAAAAACAAGCAAAACAGATATGTCCGAAGGTGAGATTCCGCTTAAGCGCGACGCTTGCCCGATGGTTGCCGGTTTTAACCGCGATAATTTTTGCCTCGCTTCAGTTGAAAGTGCCGAAAGTGAATTGTAGTCAAAATCAAACCTGAGAGGCATATCATCAAACTTTGAAAGCTTTTCCGCTATTTCCTTCTCTTTATTTATATATCCTTCGTATTTAACTAAAATTTCCGTTTCTTCTATAATCTCTTCATATCCAACTCCGATCCTATCCGTAAATTTCTTCAGGAAATCAAGATGCTCAATAAGTTGGTTGAAAGAAATTTGTGGTCGTAACAGCAGGGTATCCATTTTCACCTTCTGCCTGATATGAGCCGTTCCAAAGCTTTCGAGTAACCCATTTACCTGGTCAGGACTTACACTTGTGTTTTGAACAAATGTTTTGATTTTCCCGATCCATTCGAGTTTTTTTTCAACACGCGAAAACCTGTCCGCTGAGGCCAGCCCAAGCTTAAATCCGGCAGGAGTAAGCCGCAAATCAGCATTATCCTGACGAAGCAGTATTCTGTATTCAGCCCTGGATGTAAACATGCGATAGGGTTCATCTACGCCCTTCGTGATCAGATCGTCAATTAAAACACCAATATAAGCATCCGAACGACGTAAAATAAAAGGATCTTTTTCTGAAAGTTTCAGGTGAGCATTTATTCCGGCCATTAATCCCTGAGAAGCTGCTTCCTCATATCCGGTAGTTCCATTAATCTGACCAGCAAAATAAAGGTTCCCGACAAGTTTGGTTTCCAGTGTATATTTCAGTTGAACAGGGGGAAAATAATCGTATTCAATGGCGTATCCGGGTCTGAATATCTTTGCTTTCTCCAGCCCGGGAATTAAGTGGAGTGCTTTAACCTGAACTTCAGCCGGCAGAGATGATGAGAATCCATTCAGATAGTATTCAATAGTATCCCAGCCTTCAGGTTCAACAAAAAGCTGATGCCTGGTTTTATCGGCAAACCGGTTTATTTTATCTTCAATGGATGGGCAATACCGCGGACCAATACCTTCTATTCTCCCCGTAAACATAGGCGAATCCAGGAAGCCTGTCTCCAGAACCTTATGAACTTCGGGTGAAGTATATGTTATATAACATGGCCGTTGTTTGCCCAGTTTTGGCGTATCGGTAAAGGAAAATTTTCCGGTTTCGCCATCGCCAGGTTGTTCTTCCATTCGGGTAAAATCAATCGATCGTCCGTCAATCCGTACTGGTGTACCGGTTTTCATGCGGCTTGATTCGAATCCGAGCTGAAGCAGGTTTTCGGTTAATCCGGTTGCAGACTTCTCTCCTATCCGGCCACCGCCAAAAGATTTCATACCAATATGGATCAAGCCATTCAGGAATGTCCCATTAGTTAATATAACTGCATGGCTTTCGATATGATAACCCATGGCAGTGTGAACCCCTGTAATGCATCCATCTTTTACGGATAATCCTATAACAGTATCCTGCCAGAAATCAACATTTTGAATTTGTTCAAGGGTCGATCTCCACATTTCGGAAAAGCGCATACGGTCGCTTTGTGCCCGTGGACTCCACATGGCGGGTCCTTTCGAACGGTTCAGCATTCGGAACTGAATCATTGTATGGTCAGTAATAATACCTGAATATCCTCCCAACGCATCAATTTCACGCACAATCTGCCCTTTGGCAATACCACCCATTGCGGGGTTGCACGACATCTGAGCTATCGTTCCCATATGCATGGTGATAAGCAATACAGAAGAACCCAGGTTAGCCGCGGCGGCGGCTGCCTCACATCCGGCATGGCCGGCACCTACAACTATTATATCATATTTCTTAAACAAATTGTAAATGTTTCACGTGGAACAAAACGATGAAAGTCAGTAGTAGCATATCTTTCATCCATTTAATTTAGGCCTGGGAAGGAGGCAAGATAGAAATCCTCTTTACCTCGCATTACTTTTTTATGGTCCTGGGTTTTATCTTTATAACCCGAAAGGTGCAAAACGCCATGTGCCATTACACGTGCTAACTCTTTATCGAAAGAAGTTTCGAAATGGATGGCGTTTTCCTGAATGCGCTCGATACTAATACAAATATCGCCCGAAAGTTTACCCTTTTCGGAATAATCAAATGTGATTATGTCAGTAAAAGAATTGTGTTTTAAATATTTCTCATTCATCGCACCAAGATAATCGTCGCTGCAAAAAACAAAAGTTACATCCCCGGCTACTTTACCTTCGGAGGTAATTATCGACTTTATCCAGTTCCGGATTTTAATTTTATTCCCGAGATTGAAACCTATTTCTATTGTTGTGAAACTTATCATGGTTGTGGACTATTTTTCGAACGACAGAAAATATGAATTTACTTTTGATTTATAGAAAGGCTTCAGGTTGGGTGGAACTGTGCGTAACAACTCTGTTTCTTTTTCCTTTATCTTATTGTATTCGAAGAACTTAGACGGATTATTGTAAAAAATATCATCGGCTTCATTAGATTCGCGTTTCTGATCGAGTTCGCGTTGTTGTTCGGCTTTTTCCGACTCCAGCATGCGAGTAACAATTTCCTGTTGCCTGCGAAGAGTTTCAATATTTAAGCGTTTATTCACAAGGTCCGTCTCGGTTTGCTCCATTTGCTGCATCATTTCCTTAATGCTTTTATCCATACCTGTTCCTTCCTTCTGCAACTCCTGTCCATATTCCTGCATCTGCTTTCGCAGTGCTTCCTGCTGTGCTGCCATGCGGGCAAATTTTTCGCTCATTTGCTTTTGTCCTTGCGAACCTTGTTTCCCTGGCTTAGGCTGCCCTTCCTTCATCTGTTGCATTTGTTTGTTCATCTGCTCCTGAAGCTGGCGCATGGATTTCATTTTCCCACCTTCGCCTCCCGGCTTATTGCACTTGGCACTAGCTTTACCAGAACCTTTACTCTGCATATTCTGCTGCATTTGTTTCAGGGATTCCGAGAGCATTAAAGCCAGATTGTTAACGGAGGTCATGGCGTATTGCTGCTTGACTTTTGCCGGAGCAACCGAGCGGTTATTCAATTGAGAAACAGCATCATCCATATTATTTTCTACAGCAGTAAGCTCACGCAAAATAAATGGCTCAATACTGGCTTGACGTTTACTGAGTGCATGCAGACTATCTCCAACCATTTTCAGGTCATCTTTCAGGTTCTTCTGTTTCTGGATAATCTGAAGATATTTGGGATTGGAGGTACTAACCACATTCAATTGGTTCATCACATCCTCCTGATCAAATGAAATCTTTACGAGGTTATCGAGTATCTGCCTTAATGCTTCAATATCTTCCCCTTCACCGTCCTGTTCCATTTCCTGCTGCATTTCGGACAGCTTTTCGCTTAGTTTCTTCATTTTATCCGATGCATTTTTTTGCGATTGCGATGCTTTCTGGGGTTTTCCGCTCTTCATCTCCTCGCTGCTGCTGTCCATATCCTGCTCAATGTCCTTCTGTTCGGCATCAGTATTATCCAGTTTGTTAGGTTCTTCCAGTTCACTGTTCTTCTTTTGCAGTTCTTTGAGATCATCCTTTAGCTGCTCGAACTGCTTATTGAGTTCATCCTGTTTTTCCTTGGGTTTATCAAGGTTTTCATTGTTAGCGTCCTTAGTTTCGTCTGAGAGTTTCTTTTGGTCTTCGGCCATCTTGTCCAGCTTTTCGATGGTCTCCTGCAATTTCTTTTCTAATTCAAGTTGCTTGAATAATTCAAGATTGCGGTCGAGTTCCTTCTCGAGAAGTTTTGAATCGTCCTTCATTTTATCAAGCATCTCGGCAACCTTATCCTTATCGACTTTCTCAAGCATTTTCTGTAATTCCTCGTACATTTTTTTCATGTCCTCGGTCATTACTTTGTTAAACAAGTCTTCGAGCTGTTGTTGTTTCTGCATCAGTTCAGGTGAAATCTCCTTATACTGATTCTCCTGAAGACTCTTCTCCTTATTTTCGTTTTGTATCTCCTGAACCTGCTGCTGCAGCGATTTCTGTTTATCAAGTAATTTCTGTAATGTTTGTTTTTCCTGCCATCCGACTTCCTTTTTATCCACCATCTTCTTCTGCATATCTTCCACTTTCCGCTGCAATGATTGCGACTGCTTAATTACCGATTCCATCTTATCCTTGATATCATCACTTTTCTTTTCAGTCATCTTTTCAATTTCCTCAAGTGTCGGAATTTTGAAAATTCGTTTTGTTGACCTAGTTGATTTACTGCCTGTTACACCATCATTATCCCAAATTTCGAAGTAATACTCTATTTCATCGCCCGGTTGAACAAACAAGGTAGCCATATCCATAAAATAGAAAAACTGTTGCTGTATCAGCGATTTATCCAAAGGCACTTCCCTGGTTTTTACCTCCGGATTTTCAACTTCGGAACCCGCTTTTTTAACTGACCATGAAAAGACCAAACGGTTCAGGCCATAATCGTCTTTCACAGTTCCCTGGTAATACAGCCTGTTGTCGTAAATTGAATCTTTGAATTCCTCAACCGAAATAGAAGGATACAGATCAGGAATTACATTCACCAGGTATGATAAGGAATCGCGGTTACTGAAGTATTCATTAGCAATAATAACTGAGTAGGGCGATCCCGTCATCATTCGGGAAGACTGGGTGAAGGTATTGGACTTATCAGCCGCAACTTCGTTCAGCTTCCCTCCTATCCGGAACAATAACTTACGGGTATCGCGGGTATAGAATTTCCAGGTAAGACGAGTTCCGGCAGGAATAGTAAGGTCGCCGGTGTTGGCCATTGTTTCGCTTTTACGACCTAAGTAAGCCGGGTATTCAGCATGAACGTCGAATGAAAGAATTATTGGTTTGGGCAATATTTTAATTGTGTATTCCTTCGAATTGTATTGATCGGCAGTAATAACGAAAGGCGTGTTCTGCTGCAGGTTGCGGAATGTATAACTGTAAAGCACATTGCTTTCCTTTTCCATGCGGTAATTTGCCTGGTTTGAACTCATAAAGAGTTCAGCGGGTATTTCATCTCCTTCAATTTTAATTTTAACGGTAAAATCGTCCTGCTGCACAGCCTGAAGCTTTTCATTCAAAATCTTTATCGTAAATGGAGCTGGCCGCTCAAAAACTTCATTATGATTAAGGATTCTTTTGGAAGGAGCAATAATCAGCGATGGTGAAATCAGTAATGCAGCCAGCAGGAAAATCAAGGGAGGCAATGCATAACGCAGGTATTTCCGGTTTTTCGTGAGATCGACTGCATCCGCAAACGGAATGGGTTGCAAATGTTTTATTTTTTGATCAATACTTGCCTGAATCAGGTCACTGTTCTCTTCCTTATTCGATTCGAGGTTATGTAACTGCAAGGTATTAAGTAATACATCCTTAACTTCAGTAAAATGTTTTCCGATGATATCAGCTGCTTGTTCGCGATTAATAATTTTACCTAAACGACTGATGCGCGAAACCGGAAGAACAACATACCGGCTAATAATGAAAAGAGCTGTTGCGAGAAAAGTGTAAAAAAGCACGCTCCTGGTGCCGGTATTAAACCAGGAGAAATACTCGAGCAACACGATAAGAATAAAATATGTGCCAAGGGCCGCCAGAGAATAGAGCAGTCCACGGATAAGTTGGTTTTTATAGTATTTCCGGATGAACTCATCGATTTTCCGGATCAGTAATTCAAAGTTGCTTTCCATCTCTTTCAGCTTATCAACACAGTATTAACGGCATTTTCTGTTTAATCGCGTGTTGTTTACTATTTAACCCGCAAAGGTAACAATTACAGCGGATTGTTGTTTGTCCTGTTTAAGCTAATAATTAACTCCTTTCCCTTGGTTGCATAGGTTTTGTATCTTTGCCGCTTCTAAAAACATTGAATCATGCGCGAAGTAAGAGTACGGTTTGCACCAAGTCCAACCGGTCCGTTGCATATTGGCGGAGTAAGAACAGCCCTTTACAATTACCTTTTTGCCCGTAAAAACAAGGGTATATTTATCCTACGTATCGAAGATACCGACCAGGGAAGATTCGTACCCGGTGCCGAACAATACATAATTGATTCCCTTACCTGGAGCGGAATTCATTTCGATGAAGGCGTTCACATCGGAGGCCCTCACGCACCTTACCGACAAAGCGACCGCAAAGAAATATATCACCAATATGCACTTCAGCTTCTCGAAAACGGAACAGCTTATTATGCATTTGATACTCCCGAAGAACTTGATGTAATCAGGAAAGATTATGAATCGCGTAAAGAAACTTTTCAATACGGGCCACAAACCCGGATGGGATTAAAAAACTCATTAACGCTGAATAAAAGCGAAGTTAAATCAATGCTTGATACCGGGACACATTATGTAATCCGTGTTAAAATTCCGGAACATGAAACAATCTCCGTGCAGGATCTGATCCGTGGGGAAGTTCATGTTGATTCCGCTTTGCTGGATGATAAAGTTCTTTATAAATCGGATGGAATGCCAACATACCATCTTGCCAATGTAGTTGATGATTATCTGATGAAGATCTCTCATGTGATACGTGGCGAAGAATGGCTGCCATCTGCTCCTTTGCATGTTTTGCTTTATCGTTACCTTGGATGGGAAAAAGAAATGCCCGAGTTTGCACATCTGCCACTTTTACTAAAACCGGATGGAAACGGGAAACTCAGCAAACGCGACGGGGATAGGCTGGGATTTCCTGTATTCCCCTTGCGCTGGACCGATCCCAAATCAGGCGAAGTGTCCTCCGGCTACCGCGAAGGTGGCTACCTGCCTGAAGCATTTATCAATATGCTGGCTTTCTTAGGCTGGAACCCCGGTACCGAACAGGAATTGTTTACGCTGAACGAACTGGTTGAAAATTTCAGCATTGAGCGCGTGAGTAAATCGGGAGCTAAATTTGACGTGGAAAAGGCTCATTGGTACAACCATCAATATCTTTCGAAAAAGACAGCTGCCGAACTCGCTCAGTTGCTCTTACCTATCCTTGAAGAAAAGCAGATTGAAGTCTGCCTTGAATATGTTGAACAGGTTTGTGGATTGATTCATGACAGGGCTGTATTGATCCCGGATCTTTGGAACCAATCAAATTTCTTTTTCCTCGACCCTGAATCGTACGATGAAAAAGTGGTGTCTAAAATCTGGAAAGCGGAAACCCCTGCCCTACTAAGCGAATATTTAAAAATTCTGGAAGCAACAGAGCCATTTACAAAAGATATTATTGAACTGAATACAAAAGCATTTGTGCTGGAAAAAGGAATCGGCATGGGTCAGCTGATGAATCCGCTTCGGCTTACAGTGGTTGGAACTAACGCTGGGCCGGGAATGATGGATATGATGGCAGTGATCGGGAAGGAATTTATTATACCGCGGATTCAGGCTGGAGTTGAAAAAATAAAAATCTGAAAAGAAATTTCTGATTCAAAGGGTGTAGGCGTTGTAATTCCCCGAAATGATATGAAGCAATTTTCGCTGACGGCAAGGAAGAGATTCTAAAAAACTTCTTATTTTTTGAAACTCGTTTTTTAACTGCTATACGCTTCAAAAAAATCTGTAGTAGCGTCCATCTGTGTTTTAATATTCAATTCTCATTGACTTAAAATTCATTAATCCGGACATGTTTCAGCATATTCCTTCTTCCTATTATACTGATATATAGCATTTTTGTTTCCCTGCTTACAATCAGGATTCTTACTAATTTTCCAGGCTTTAAATGAGTTCATTTTTTGTATTCAGCCCTACTTTAACGAAAGCCTTTTGTTCAGGAAAAGATTTTACCTTTCGTCACTGAATTATTTCTATCTTTCCCTCTTAATTGATTAAGTAAAGAATCAAAGCATCAAATACCCATCTCTGAAAATATTAAAAAAAACCTGGAATAGTATGAATAAGTTTTTAGTGCTGACAATTTTATTTTTATTAAATACTATAGTAATTGCTCAGAAGAGTAATTTGCAACACATTCAGGCAGGCGATTTTAATAAATTTCCACCATCAGCATCTGCACAAAACGATAACTTCAGTAAGGAAGAAGGAAGTAGCCCGGAAGAACAAAATATGTTTATTTTCGCTTACAGCAAGATGCACCAGTCAGGCAGTAATAATTCGCGTAACGAAAGACGTTTACAGAGAACTGCTGAAATTGGATATTTCTTTGGTATTGGTGAGTATAAGATTGATTACCTGAAATTTAATGCTATTGCCGGCTACAAAATCAATCCTTATTTTTCAATAGGTATTGGTAGCGGGTTAAGATATGCTATGGATGTAAAAGATGCATTAATTCCATTCTTTATTGATTTCAGAGCCAATCTCTCTGAGAAAAAGATTCCATTATACCTGGCCTTTGATGCCGGCTACGCGCTTGATGTTACCAATGATTTTAAAAGTGAAGGATTTTATTTATTAATCAATCCTTCAGCTGGTGCGCTATTTAAAATTTCAGATAAAACGAATTTGAGTATAGGTTTAGGTTATGATTTTCAAAAGTTTAAGATGAATTACATCGGATATGATGTCACTCCTGGTACAACTATCAATACTACAGGAATAAGTATTAATGCGGGAATTTCTTTTTAGCTTACGCTTCATCAAAATAGAAAAAGCTAACCTCCGCTACTGCGCGAATCCTTTCCCCCGCAACCGCACGGACCCTTGCGCGTAGTGATAGATATTTGTTACTTTTGTTAAAAGAGCCGCAATTATAAATTCCATAATCCCGAATGAGTATACTTTGTAAGTTTTGCTGTTGTGGAATGGATTGATGTGTTTACAAGAAGTGAATAGAGAGACATTCTGTTGGATAGTCTCAGTTTCTTCGCAATGACATATTCCCGGCAAAGTGTCGCTGAGCGGGCAGGTAGGCACCCCGAAAAACTCCAGAGTATTATTGAAGAAAATCTGGACTTTGCCGAATCAATGCTAATTAAACTTATGGCTTCTAAAAATGAGAGGGTGCAGGAAAAAGCCGTTGAATTTTATTTACGGACCAAAGGCCGGTACCGGGATTATGTCGAACGCTCTGAAAATTCCGTTTTGATAAAGAAATCGGAAAGCCTGACAAAAGAAGAAATTTTAAAAGAAATTGAACGCATTGAAGGGATTTTGAATAACAGCAAAAAAACGCCCTAAAAAGGCTCAAATTACCCAAAATACAGGCAGTTGTTCCTAAAAGCGTTCCTAAGCAAAAAACGAAACTTAATGTTAACAAAGGTTACAGAGGTTTTTATGTACCCGACATCGGAATACATCAGCAAAAAAATAAAAGCTGAACTCAGCAATCCTTAGTTCAGGGCATTTATATTTTAATAATTGTCATACTCGTCTTTTGATATTATAAAGGCTTCAGCGCTACAATCAACAACAACACTGCTGCCTAACTGAGCTT
>Ga0105047_10017296_pt1 | contig 11245 bp, 5 predicted proteins | sample MAT04_FD_78384 | JGI IMG/M metagenome (GOLD analysis project Ga0105047, IMG submission 78384) | Freshwater microbial communities from Lake Fryxell liftoff mats and glacier meltwater in Antarctica - MAT-04 (megahit assembly) | ecosystem: Environmental > Aquatic > Freshwater > Ice > Liftoff... | reverse complement strand
CTGGACCTGGACGCCGTAGAACAGCGGTCGGCCGTACAGGTCGAAAGTGAGGCCGGTGACCGAGTCGCTGAACGCGGTGATCATCGACGGCACGTACAGCGGCACGATCGCGACGTTCTCGGCGTTCCACTGCTGAAGCTCGGCGTAGAGGGCAGCGCGCTCGGCCGGATCGCTTGTCGCGACGGCATCCTCGAGCAGGGTGTCGATGGCGGGATCGCTCAGGCCCGACGCGTTCTGGAACCCGTCAGTCTGCAAGTGGCTGCGAAGCAGGTCGGCGTCGGTGGCACTTTCGAAGGCATGGTTGGCGGTGCAGTGGACAAGCTACACGGCGACCCGGTTGCCGTTCGCGGAACGGTGCGTTCGCTGCACGATGGCAAGTGGGTGGAATCGGAAGCGCGGCACGGCGGGCGACGGTTGAACGATCAGGGGCACACGGCAGTCATCGACCTGCACGACGGCAACATTCTGGTGCTGAACTCGTTTCGCACGCCGCCGTTCAGTTTGGGACAGCTCACGAGCCTCGGCATCGACCCGAAACTGGCTCGTTCAATCGTGGTGAAGGCAGCGGTGGCATACAAGGCGGCATACGCACCGATCGCGGGCGAGATCATTCCGGTGGACACGCCCGGCCTGACGGCGATCAACCCCGCACGCTTCACGTACACGCGAATCAAACGCCCGATGTATCCGATCGGTTGAATTGGCCGCTTGCGGCGTAGCGATTGCAATCGCTACGCCGCAAGCGGATGATATCACGCCAGCACTTCCTTCACAACTTCGCCGTGAACGTTGGTCAGCCGGCGTTTGATGCCGTTGTGGTAGTACGTCAGTTTTTCGTGGTCGATGCCGAGCAGGTGCAGCACGGTCGCGTGGAAGTCGTACCACGCCACCGGATGCTCGACCGCCTTCCAACCGATCTCGTCGGTCGCCCCGAACGCGGTGCCCGGCTTCAGCCCCGCCCCCGCGAGCCAGCACGAGAAGCCGTATTTGTTGTGGTCGCGACCGGTGCCCACCACGTTGCCGGCCGACTGCGTGAACGGCGTGCGACCGAACTCCGTCGTGAAGATCACCAGCGTGTCGTCGAGCATTCCCCGCTGCTTCAGATCGGCAACCAGCGCCGCAACGGGCTTGTCGATCTTCACCGCCTCGGCCCCGTGGTTCTCCTTCACGTTTTCGTGTGCGTCCCAGCTCGTTCGCGGTGATCCCGCAATCGGACCACCGCTGTAAATCTGCACGAATCGCACGCCCTTTTCGAGCAGTCGCCGAGCCAGCAGACACCGCTTCCCGCAGTCGGCTGTGATCGGATCGTCGATGCCGTACAGCGTCTTGGTCTTCGCGGTTTCCTTCGACAGATCGGCCACGGCCGGCACCGCAAGCTGCATCTTCGCGGCCAGTTCATAGCTCTTGATGCGAGCCGCGAGGTCCGCTTCGTTGCCGGCCCGTTCGAGGTGCAGGGCGTTCAGTTTCTCCAGGAACGCACGCGAATCCTTCTCTTCCGCCGCGGCAATCGGCGTCTCTGGGAACAGATCGCGAACCGGTGAATCGCCGCCACGAAACACGACGCCCTGATGCTGTGCCGGCAGGAAGCCGCTCGACCAGTTCGACGCCGCTCCGTTCGCTTCGCCGCGACCATCGGGCAATACCACGAACGCGGGCAGATCGTCGGCGATGCTGCCGAGTCCGTAGCTGAGCCAGGAGCCGAGAGCGGGGTAGCCGTTGAACTGGAAGCCGCTGTTTTGCACGAACAGGGCCGGCGTGTGGTTCGCGCTGTCGGCGGTCATTGAGCGAATGACGGTGAGTTCGTCGGCGACGCCCGCGATGTGCGGGAACAGCTCCGACACCCACAGCCCGGACTTGCCGCGTTGCTTGAATTCCCAGTCGGGTTTTCGCAGCAACCCGACCTGCCCGAAGAACACGTCCGGCTTGCTGTCGAAGCCGAGCGGTTGCCCGTGGCGTTTCACGAGTTCGGGTTTAGGGTCGAAGCTGTCGATGTGGCTCATCCCGCCGACGAGCGAGATTTGCACGGCACGTTTGGCCTTCGCCGCATGCGGGGCCGCCTGGAGCACCCCATCGCGCAGCAACAGCGCCACAGACGCGGTCGTGGCAAGCCCACACGCAGACCAGTTCAGGAAATCGCGACGATCCATGTAACCACTCATGATGAATCTCCCACCACGCCCGTTTAGCCGCGACCCGGAGTCTTCGGAGGGGAGCGCGGCCTACACTTTTCCAAGCACGAAATCGACAACCCAACACCCGCGAACGTGAACGCCGTTGGCATCGCGGCAATGGTTCAGGATGTCGTCGAGATCGCAGCCGGCATCTTGCAACGCATCCGCGAGAATGGGCATCGCGGAGAAATCGCGTGACTCGTACATGTGCCGTGCGAGTGACAACGCGGTGTCAGTCCGCCACGCCGCATCGAACGCAACCGGACGAAACGGATTACCGAAGATGTCGCGGATGAACTCGGTTTGGGTGGCTAGTATCCGTTCCTCTTCACCTTCGGAGACCGCAAACAAGATGTCCCTGCGGCACGCCCCGACTACGTGGTATACGTCATGGAATTCCACCGTACCAGCAGCACACCAGGCTGCCGATGGAGGGTATTCATTCTCCCCTGTGATTGAGGCACGGGATTCTGCATCGTCTGCTACCGTCTGAGCCGCATCTGCAGCATTTTGAAGCGTCGCGAGCGAAATGCCACCATCAGCAAACAACTCTGCCTGCTCAACGGCATGACGGCTACGCTCATCGGTCATCAGGTGCCAGATACCTCGGCAACACTCGCACGCAAAGAGCCGCAATTTCCGTTCGGATGTCGTGTTCCTATCAAACTGCATCAGCAGATCATCGGGAAATCTGGACGTCAGCCATTCCGCTTCGGTCATGGGTCGCGCTCCGCTCCGAAGACTCCGCGTCGCGGCTAAGCTGCGTGATTCGACTGTCACGAATTCGTCGCTGTTTTAGTGTGGTCCGCTCGCTCCGCGAGCGGTTCCGAGAAGACCGCTCGCGGAGCGAGCGGACCACATTATTCCACCGTCACGAATTCATTGCTGTTGAACAACGCCCGACACAACGCCTTCAACCCATGATCGGCCACCAACTTCGCGGCCAGCTTCGCCTCGTCGGGCGACGGATTGCGTTGATACGCCAACTGCCACGCTCGCACGATCTGCTTGTCGAGTTCCACTGACTCCTTCGACACCCGCGACGCAAACGCATCCGCCGCTCGCAAGGCGAAGCCGTTGTTCCACAGCGTCAACGCTTGCAGTGGCGTTGTCGTCACGCCACGACGCGGAGCTGCCGCGGCCGGGTCGGGACAGTCGAACGCATCCAGCAAGCCCTGATTCGCACCCCGCGGCGTGAAGCGATACACGCTCCGTCGATGGAACTCCGCACCAACTGGGTCGAACGGGTCGAAGTACGCCGTGCCGTTGAAGTCACGCACCTTGTAGTCGCTGAAGCCCTTGCCGCCGACCTCCGGATTCAGCAACCCCGACACCGACAGCATCGCGTCGCGAACCGCCTCGCCCTCCAGACGGTGCGGCTTGAATCGCCACAGCAACCGATTATCCGCGTCAAGCGCAAGCGGCTCCTTGCGTGGCGTCGAAGCCTGCCGATAGGTCGCCGACGTGACGATGAGTTTTTGCAGGTGTTTCAAACTGAACGGCGAGCGGGGGACGTGAGTCCCCTGATTCTTCGGCAATGTATCAGGGGACTCACGTCCCCCGCTCGCCAATTCAGAAGCGAGCCAATCGAGCAGTTCCGGATGACTCGGACGACCACCGTTGAAGCCGAAGTCGCTCGGCGTTTCCACGCAGCCAGTGCCGAAGTGATAGTGCCAGACACGGTTCACGATCACGCGGCCGAACAGCGGATTCGATGGCGACGCGATCCACTCGGCGAGCTTCTTGCGACGCTCCGCATCCGGCGAATCCGCTGCGAGGCCAAAGTCCGCTTTCACACCGGTAACTGCCCCCAACCCCGCAGGAGCGACAACCGCCCCAGGCTGTGCGAGGTCGCCGCGTGCCAGGAACCGCGTGATCGCTGGCGCCTGCGCTACGTTCGCGTAAGCCTTGCCCGCCGCGACTCGCTGCTTGAGTTGGTCGAGTTCCGCCGTGAACTGAGCGTGTTGCTTCCGAAGAGCGGCTCGCGTTGCCTTTTGTTCGGCGGTCAGCCGCGCGTCGATCTCGGCATCGGTTACGAACCCCGCACCCGCACTGTAAGATGCTTCCACTTGCTCCTGTGACAACGCGGTGTCATAGACTCGTGCCACGCTCACCGTACCCGCGAGCATCTTGTTGCCGCCGAGCGGTTCGTGACGGCACCCGAACAAAAACACCGTCTTGCCCTCGGCGTACGGCATCGGCCCCTTCGACGAGTAACCCTTGCCGTAGAGCTTGCCGTTGCGGTAGCCCGTGATGGTGCCGTCGGCCGTGTACGCAATCGCGAAGTGAACCGGCGTGTTCGTCGCGTCTTTCTCAAACGTGCCGCTGAACGAGTTGGTTCGCACGAAGCCGTCGCTGCCGGCCATCCACTGCCCAGGCTCGCGTTCGCCAAACACGATCGCATCGAACACCACGCCGTCCAGCGTTTGCAAGGAGATGACGCCGCCGCCGCGCTGCGTGAGGTTGTCGAGTTTCACCCACGCTTCGAGCGTTTTCGTCTTCAGCGAAAACGGCACCGGCGGCGTGCGAAGCCGTGCCGTCTTGCCGTCGAGAACTGCTCCCTCGGCGGTGAACTTCGCCCCGCCCTCGGCCTTCGCGTCGAGCTTGCCGACGAGGTCGTTCGGCCCCTTGCGGAAGTCCCACGCGGCAACCGGGGCAGGCACCGCAACCGCCCCGCCCTTCCCCATCCCCTTCTCTTTCAACAGAGCCGCACGAACCGGGTCGTCGATGTCTGCGAGTTGCTTCACCACGCCTTCGAGTTGCTTCACAACTCGTGCAACTTCGCCGCTCGCCTTCACGTCGGGGATGGGACGTTCGCCGAAGCCCACACCCGCAAGACCCGCCGCGAGTCGGTAGAAGTCCATCTGTGAAATGGGGTCGAACTTGTGATCGTGGCAGCGGGCACAGTTCACCGTCAGGCCGAGGAACGTCTGCCCGACCGCACCGACGATGTCTTCGAGTTCGTCTTGCCGGGCGATGAGCCGCATCTGCTCGTTGCCGAGCACGGTATTGTGAACGCCAGCCACGAGGAAGCCCGTCGCTTTCACCGCGTCGGGGTCGGTCGGTTTCAGCACGTCGCCGGCGAGTTGCAGCTTCACGAACTCGTCATAGGGCATGTCGGCGTTGAACGCACGAATCACCCAGTCGCGGTAGTGCCAGGCGTCGGGTCGGGGCTTGTTACGCTCGAAGCCGTCCGTTTCGCCGTACCGCACAATGTCGAGCCAGTGACGTGCCCACCGTTCGCCGTAGTGCGGCGACGCCAAGAGCTTATCGACCACCTTTTCGTAGGCGTTCTCGGCCTTGTCGTTCACGAACGCCTCGACTTCCTCCGGGCTCGGTGGCAACCCGATGAGGTCGGCAGACACCCGCTGAATGAGCGTTCGTCGATCCGCGGGAGCGGACGGTGACAACCCCTTGTCACTCAGCTTCGCGTGAATGAATCGGTCGATCGGGTGGTCGCTTCCCCTCGTTAGTGGTGGGGTTGATTTTTTGATGGGTTGAAGTGACCACCAATCGTAGCCGGCGCGGCCAGCCGTCGTGAGGCGGAACGGGTCGATGGGATCGGTGCCCCACGCGGCGCCGCTGTCGACCCACGCCTTCAGAATCTTCGCCTCGGCTTCCGGCAACGGTTTCTTCGGCGGCATCTCGTTCGCCGCGACTCGCTTCCAGAGTTCGCTGGCATCGACATTCGCCTTGCGGCTGACGTCGAACATGCCCTTCGGCTTCGCCCCTGAATGGCAGTCGAGGCAGCGAGCCGCGAGGATCGGGGCAACGTCCTTGTCGAAGTCGGGCGGCGCCGCCGTAACGGCAATTGGCAGCAGAAGAATCGCAATCGCGGAGAGGACACGAATCATGGCGCGCTCGTGGGTTAGCGGTCGCCCCACCGGGGCGACGGCATCGCGAACGCCATTGTCCACATTCGTCGTCGCGGATCAACTACCGGCACGCACCGCAATCCGACGATGTGCTCGTCCAGCGTGCGGGCGGATCCCAGCACGGGGCCAGCTTCAGGTGGCGATTCAGATACGGGTTCAGCGAGTGATCCATGAACAGGTCACGCGGGTAGGTTGCGGCGGGCCGTGTCGTGCGTGCGTCCATGAGGCCCGCGTACACGCACGCTTCCGCCACCAACTCGCTGCAGAAATACTTGTCACGGTCGAGGCCGTTCGGCTTGCCCACGAACGCCGTGCGAATCGGACCACGCGCCCGAAACGGTGTCAGTTGCTTTGCCAGCCGACCGATCGCGAACTGCTTCATGTCCGCCGCCAGCGCGAACTCGGTGAGGCGGCACGATTCTTCCGGCGTCAGGGGAACCGCACGGCGGCGCACCCACACGCGACCATCTTCCTCGTAGCTCGCCATGTGAGCGAGGGCTTCCATCGTGCGGCACTTCAGCGTGTCGTGCGGACCGGCTTCGAGAATGCCCATCGAGCCATCCGGATACGCGAACACGATCATGGAGTGCGTCGGGTGGCTCGTGCCCGCCAAGTTGTGCATCAGCAGCCAGAACTTGGAGCCGTCTGCGGACAGCACGATGTCGCCTGGTTGCGGCACGTACTCGCGCGTCGGCCCACGCAGGCAGTGATCTTCCTTGTAACTCGGCTGCCAGAGAAACGAGCCCGCAGGCGGCGGCTTTCCTGCACCCGGAAGCGCGAGGTCAGCGACCTTCGCGATCATGCGTTGCTTCGGGTGGAAGATCGACGGTAGCCGCTTCTCGGCCACGTATGGAGGCGTCAGCGGCGGCGTGCTCGGATATGGGTATGGGTCAGCACCAATCATCAGCGTTGCGAGGCACAGCGACATCATGCCAGTGGACTCCGGAGCGGCGCGGCGATGGGGCTCGTGTCTCTCTTATCGGCTGGTTTTCAGGCCCCGGAATTGGAACTTGAGCGGCGTGTGTCGAATCTCGTGGTTCAGTCGAACAAGGTATTCCGGTTATTCGGGTGGGGTTGTTAGAAGTTTCCCTCAACGCCACCCACTCAGCTTTCCCAGGCGGTACAATAATCCCAGTTGCTCCAACTTGCTTCTACCTCTCAAACGGTGTTCTAATGCGAACCCGCCTAGTGCTTTGCGCGGCTGCAATAACCGCATTCCTCGCATATTTGCCAGTCGCCTTCACGCAGGACACTTCCCCACCCAAGGGGAAAGGCACTGCGTCCAAAGCCAGCGACCTGAAGAAATACGACGACGTCATCACGAAAGACTTCACCACGCAGACCGGCCTGTTCGCCGTGCATCGCAACGAAGACAAAGTTTACTTCGAGATCCCGCAAGACAAGCTCGGGCGGCTGTTCCTGTGGCAGGCGGAAGTCGCGAAGGGGCCCGGCGGCGGCAGCTGGGGCGGCGCATCGCTCGGCAACGCCGTGCTGCGGTTTGATCGCCGTGGGAACAAACTCTACGTCTGGAAGGTCGGCTTCTCGAAGCGGTCGGACGGCAAGGCCGTTCAACACGCCGTCGAGGCAGCATCCACTGATGCGATCATCGCCGTGTTCACGGTCGAGTGCGAAGGCAAGGACCGCGCGGCCGTAATTAACGTGTCCGACCTGTTCATCAATGGCCTGTCGGACCTGCCGATCGCCCGCGCTTCGGGTGGAAGTGGCAGCGTCGATTCCAGCCGGTCGTACCTCTCGGAATTGAAAGCATTCCCCGCGAACGTGGAAGCTCGCTCGCTGCTGACGTTCCGCGGCGGTGGTGGTTTCGGTGCGAGTCCTGGTGGCCCCGCTGGCCTTGGCGGTGGTAGCCGCAGCGTGACCGCTCTCGTTCACCAGAGCCTCGCGATTCTGCCCGAAGCCCCGATGACCGGTCGGCTGTTCGACCCGCGAGTCGGCTACTTCACCGAAGAGTTCACCGACTACGCCCACCCGAAACAGTGGTCGGTCAGCAAGGAATACATCACGCGGTATCGTCTCGAAAAGAAGACCCCAGGCGACGCCGTCAGCGAGCCCGTGAAGCCGATCACCTTTTACCTGTCGAAAGAAATCCCCGAGAAGTGGCGTCCGTACTTCAAGAAGGGCGTCGAGGATTGGCAGCCGGCGTTCGAGAAGGCCGGCTTCAAGAACGCGATCATCTGCAAGGACGCCCCGAGCCGAGCCGAAGACCCGACTTTCGACCCCGAAGACGCTCGCTTCAGCGTGATTCGCTGGGTTGCGGAGCCGGTCGCCAACGCGATGGGACCACACGTCCACGACCCGCGTTCGGGCGAGATCATCTCGGCACACATCATCTTCTGGCACGACGTGGTGAAGCTCGCCCAGATGTGGTACTTCGTGCAGTGCTCGGCAACCGATGCCCGCGCTCGCAAGCTGCCGATGCCTGACGAACTGACCGGCGAACTACTGCGGTACATCTGCGCTCACGAAGTCGGCCACACGATCGGCCTGCGTCACAACCACCGGGCGAGCCAGGCGTACTCGATCAGCCAACTGCGTGACCCGAAGTTCGCCGCGGAGAACGGCAGCGTCGGCTCGATCATGTCGTATGGCCGTTACAACTACGTCGCGCAGCCGGAAGACAAGGTAGACGTGAAGAACCTGATCCCGAGGCTCGCCCCGTATGACTTCTTCGCCATCGAGTGGGGGTACAAGCAGATCCCCGGCATGAAGACAGCCGAGGACGAAAAGAAGACGCTCGACGAGTGGGCCGCGAAGCAGATCGACAACCCGTTCCTGCGGTTCGGCGGCGAGGACGGCCCGGCACAAGTTGACCCCGGCGTTCTCACCGAGAACATCGGCAGCGACCCCGTTCTCGCAACCGGCCTCGGCCTGAAGAACATCGACCGCACGATGGAATACCTCCTGGCGGCGACCACCGAGAAGGGCGAAGACTACAGCCTGCTCGAAGAGACTTACGGCGAAATCATGAGCCACCGGGCACGCTGGTTCAACGCGGTCGCAAAGCAGGTCGGCGGCGTGATGGAGTATCGCACCCTCGGGGGTCGCGGCGGCGAATCGTTCGTCCGCGTCAGCAAGGACAAGCAGAAGGAAGCCGTGAAGTTCCTGATCGACAACGCCCTGACGACGCCGACGAAGTTGCTGAACCCCGGCATCGTGAACCAGTTCAAGTTCAGCGGGGCGACGTCGGCGGTGACTTCGCAGCAACGCGGCATCCTCTCGACGCTACTCAGCCCGGCTCGCATGGGTCGGCTGTTCGACGCGGAAGTGCTGCTCGGCGACAAGGCTTACACGCCGGTCGAACTGGTCGATGACCTTCAAGCCGGCGTCTTCTCGGAATTGAAGGCGAACGAGCCGAAGGTCGACCCGATTCGTCGGCAACTTCAGCGGAGCTACGTGGACATCTTGAAAAATGAGTTCACGTCATCGTCTCCGGCGTTGCCAACGTTCACCCCGCGTGGTGGGTTCGGCGACTCTGGCACACGAACGAGCGAACTGCGTGCCGTTGCACGTGTTGCGCTCGTGAAGTTGGAGAAGGACCTCGCCGCGGCAAAGGCCAAGGCGAAGGACGTGGCGACCATCGGCCACCTGGAAGACCTCCAGGCCGAGATCAAGGACACCCTCCACGGCGACAAGAAGTGATGGGATAAGAATTTGTGTCGTAGTCTCTGCGAGCCACGGGGTTTATCCCCGTGGTTTTTTCATTCCAACGCGACCCCCACGGGGATAAACCCCGTGGCTCGCAGAGACAGTTACGCCGCCCATCCCCCATTTGGGTAGAATGGATAAGAAGTGCGAGTGCCGCCGGCTGTGCCCAGAGTCTCGGGCTCTCCCCTGTCGTGTCTGGAAGGAGATAACCATGTCAGATAATTCACCGCCTCCACCCCAGCCATCGCAGCAAGGGTCGAGTGCGACACCCCCAAAGAAAACCAGCCCCCTCCTCCCCGGTGGCTGGATTGCCCTCGTCGTTCTGACCGTGCTCGCTGTCATGTATTTCGTCGCAGGTCAGGCTCGCGAGATCACCTACTCTGAATTCACCCAACTCATCGAATCCGGACAGGTGAAGCGAGCCAATTTCATCGGCAACGATCGCGTCGAAGGCGAGGTGCGCGACCCCAACTCCGAAATCGCCAAGAACACGCTGAAACTGACGGGCGGCAAGTTCGTCATCAACATGCCGCACACCAACGATCAGCCCACCCTCATCCGCGAATGGGAAACGAAGGATCGGCAGGCTCGCGAAGCCGCCTTCAAGAAGGCCAAGCCAAACGAACCGTTCGTTGACGCGGACGCCGACAAGATCAGCATCAGCAAGCGCGAAGACCCGTCGTGGGTCGGCCCGTTCATCCTGAACTTGATCGTCATTGGAATCCTGATCGCGATTCTGGTGTTCGTGTTCCTTCCCAAGATGCGTGACCCGATGGGCGGCGGGTTCATGAACAGCTACACCCGCAGCCCCGCCAAGCGCTACGAGAAGGGCAAGGGTCGCATCACGTTCGCGGACGTCGCCGGCATGGACAACGCCAAGCGTGAGCTCGAAGAAATCGTGGACTACCTCACCGACCCGGCCAAGTTCGGCCGCCTCGGGGCCCGCGTTCCGAAGGGAGTGTTGCTGTTCGGACCGCCCGGAACCGGCAAGACGCTCATGGCGAAGGCGGTCGCTGGCGAGGCGAACGTGCCGTTCTTCGCGATCAGTGGCAGCGAGTTTATCCAGATGTTCGTCGGCGTCGGGGCGAGCCGCGTGCGGGACATGTTCCGCACCGCGAAGGAGCATTCCCCGTGCGTCGTGTTCATCGACGAGATCGACGCGGTCGGTCGAATGCGAGGGGCCGGCTACGGTGGCGGTTCCGACGAACGCGAGCAGACGCTCAACCAGATTCTCAGCGAGATGGACGGCTTCCAGCCCACGGAGACGGTCATCGTCATCGCGGCGACGAACCGCCCGGACGTGCTCGATTCCGCCTTGCTGCGACCGGGCCGATTCGATCGGCACATTACCGTGGATCGCCCGACGTGGAAGGGCCGCCTCGAAATCATGAAGGTTCACACGCGGAACAAGCCGCTTGCGGACACCGTGGATCTGGAGCGGATCGCCCGCAACATGGTTGGCATGAGCGGTGCCGACCTGCAGAACCTCTGCAACGAGGCCGCACTTCAAGCGACTCGTGCGGGCCGGAGCAACCT
>Ga0105047_10017295_pt1 | contig 11245 bp, 18 predicted proteins | sample MAT04_FD_78384 | JGI IMG/M metagenome (GOLD analysis project Ga0105047, IMG submission 78384) | Freshwater microbial communities from Lake Fryxell liftoff mats and glacier meltwater in Antarctica - MAT-04 (megahit assembly) | ecosystem: Environmental > Aquatic > Freshwater > Ice > Liftoff... | reverse complement strand
GCCGCGGGGGGTGGAAAGCACCGCGATGCCGAGACCGCCGAGCACGCGTGGGATTTCGGTGGCACCGACGTATTTGCGAAGGCCGGGACGGCTGACGCGTTTGAGGCCGGTGATGGCGGATTTGCGGTTGGCCAGCTTGCTGACCACGATGAGATGACGATGACCGTCAACTTCCTCCACTTTAAATCCATTGATATAACCTTCGCGATGCAAAATCTTCGCGATGTCTTCCTTGAGCCGCGAATGCGGCGCACGCACTTCAGCGAGTCCGGCAGTTCCGGCATTACGCAGGCGGGTCAGAAAGTCGCCGATTGGGTCTGAAACAACACTCATGTTCTTGGTTCTCCTAAATTACGCGGCTGATTTACGCGGTCTGAGGCTGCGGGGCCTTCAGTTTATCGCTGAATGGCATTCCGAGCTCGGTCAACAGCGACTTTGCTTCTTCGTTGGTGGGTGCCGATGTTACAATCGTGATATCAAACCCAACGTTGCGTTTGATTTTATCGAGCTCAATCTCCGGGAAGATCGACTGGTCGGTGACGCCGAGCGTGTAGTTGCCGCGACCGTCAAAAGACTTGGGTGAAATCCCGCGGAAATCGCGAATACGTGGCAGCGCCATCTTGATGAAGCGACCGAGGAATTCATACATGCGTTGGCCGCGCAGCGTGACTTTCGCGCCGATCGCCTGGCCTTCGCGCAATTTGAAATTCGCGATGCTGGTTTTGGCACGGGTTTGCGCGGGCTTTTGGCCGGTGATCGTCGTGAGATCTTCGATGGCGTCTTCCAGAGCTTGTTTGCCGTCGGGGGAAGATCCGATACAAACGTTCAGGACCACTTTTTCCACCTTCGGAATTTGATGCGTATTTTTATACCCATGCAGCTCCTTGAGGCGCGGCATGACGCGGGATTGGTATTCTTGATAAAGTTCGGCGTCCATGGTTTACTTGCTGGTGGTTTCTGAAGCGGCGAGCCGCACATTCGAAATGTGAATCGGACCTTCGCGCTCGGCGATGATGCCGGTCGGGTGCTCTTCCGAGCGGCGTTGATGTTTTTTAATCATCCGGACGCCTTCCACGATCACTTGATTCTTTTTGGAAAGGAGCTGGAGCACTTTGCCCCGGGATCCTTTGTGGTTGCCTGCGATGACCTCGACTTGGTCGCCGCGTTTGACGTGAGTTTTGAGACGGCTCATGATTATAGCACCTCCGGGGCAAGCGAGATGATCTTCATGAAGTTCTTCTCGCGAAGTTCACGCGCCACAGGGCCGAAAATACGGGTGCCGCGCGGGTTTTGATCTTTGTCAATAATGACGATCGCGTTGTTGTCGAAACGCAGGGAACTTCCATCCTGGCGCTTGACTGGTTGACGGGTGCGAACGATAACTGCGCGAACGACGTCCCCTTTTTTCACCGTGCCGCCGGAAGAAGCTTCCTTGACGTTAGCGGTGATGACATCTCCGACACGTGCAATAAGCGTCGGTTTACCGATGACGCCAATCATGGTCGCCATGCGCGCGCCGGTGTTATCGGCGACATCCAATCTGGTGCGAATCTGAATCATGTTAATGCTCTCCTAGAAAAATCTATGGTCGGTGGACCGAATCAATGAGCGACGACCTCGACGAGACGCCAGCGTTTCAGTTTAGAAAGCGGGCGGGTTTCGCTGATGCGAACTTTGTCGCCGGTCTTCGAAACATTCTCTTCGTCGTGCACGTGGTAACGTTTCACTTGCTTCATAATTTTGCCGAACTTGGCGTGTGGCACACGGGTCACCGACTCGACCACACGGGTCTTGCTCATTTTGTCGGAGACAACAACGCCGATCCGGGTTTTGCGCAGGGCGCGTGCGGGGTCAACAGTTTCCGCGGCAGGTGCGGTCTGGGATGATGGTTCACTCATGGTAATCAGGGCGTTCGTGGTTTACTTGGCGGCGACCGCAGGTTGTTGAAGACGGCGGGTGGAGAGCAGAGTCTCCACACGGGCTACTTCGCGGCGGATTTCCCGCAGGCGGCTTGGGCGCTCGAGCTGTCCCCCCTGCTGTTGCAGGCGCAGGTGGAAACTCTCCTGGCGCAGGTCGCGCTTGCGGGTCAGCAATTCTTCGTTGCTTAATTCTCTTAATTCAGTGTTTTTCATCGTCGCAAAAAGCTAGGCGTTGCGTGGTTCAGCCGATCAGGCTGCGGTGGCGTGGTGACGGGTGATGAACCGGGTGCGAATCGGCAGCTTGGTTGCTGCGAGACGCAGGGATTCGCGTGCTACGGATTCGGAAACACCGTCGAGTTCAAACAGGACATTGCCTGGACGAATTACGGCGACCCAATATTCCGGTTGGCCTTTACCTTTACCCATTCGGGTTTCAGGCGGGCGGGAAGTGACCGATTTATCAGGAAACATGCGAATCCAAAGTTTGCCTTTCCGTTTCATGTTGCGGGTGAGGGCAACACGGGCGGCTTCGATTTGGGTGTTCGTGATCCAGGCGCGTTCGAGAGTTTGAAGTCCGAACTCACCGAAATCGATCGTGGTGGCGCGAGTGGCGTTACCGGCCCGGCTCCCACGCTGGGATTTCCGGTATTTCACGCGTTTTGGCATTAAAGGCATTTGATGTTCCTCTTAAATTAAAATTGATGGTTTAGATCGACTGGATCAGGCGCTAGCGGTTTCCACAGGTTTTTCGGCCTCGGCCTGGGCAACGTCTGTGCGGCAGATCCAGCATTTAATGCCGATCTTGCCAGCCACGGTGTCGGCTTCTGCGAATCCATAATCAATCGGGGTGCGCAGGGTGTGAAGCGGGATTTTCCCTTCGCGATACCATTCAGCGCGGGAAATTTCCGCGCCGCCAAGACGGCCGCTGCAGCGGACCTTTACGCCAAGAGCACCGGCGTCCATGGTGGTTTGGATCGCGCGCTTCATGGCGCGACGGAAAGAAATACGGCGTTCGAGTTGCATCCCGATGTTTTCAGCGACGAGCTGGGCATCAAGATCAGGGGTACGGATTTCTTGGATCTCAATTTTGATCTGGGCACCTTCCGACATTCCGGAAATCACGCGGGTCATTTCTTCAATTTCCGCGCCTTTGCGTCCAATGACGATGCCAGGACGTGCGGTGTGGATAGTAACGCGAATGCTATTCCACGCGCGTTCGATCATGATCTTCGCGACGGCGGCACTCTTCAATTTGGTCTTTAGATATTTGCGAATGGCGATATCGGAATGCAAAAACTGGGTGAACTCCTTCCGGTTCGCATACCAGCGCGAACGCCAGTCGTGATTGAGTTGAAGACGGAACCCGATGGGATTGACTTTTTGGCCCATAAATTACTCCTGAACAGTGGCTGGGGTGGCGACGACGGCAGCAGTTTTGAGCTGGCGTTTTTCCGGGCTGAGATGCCGGCGTGCGGGTTTGGTGACGACTTCGTTTTCGTCGGTCACGGTGATTTTAATGTGGGATGTGCGTTTGCGGATCGGGCTGGCCGAACCACGGGCACGGGGACGGAAACGCTTGATCGTCGGACCTTCGCCGACCACCGCTTCGCGAACAATCAATTGTTCGACGCGGGCGTTGTGATTATTCTCCGCATTGGCGATGGCGCTCTTGAGGGTTTTCTCAATGAGGCGCGCGGCCTTTTTGGGCGTGAAATTGACGAGGTCCAGGGCGGCGGAAGCCGAAAGACCTTGGATACAGCGAGTCACTTCCCGGCATTTGAAGGCCGAGATTCTCGCATATCGCAATGTGGATGTCGTTGTCATAAAGCTAATATAAAAAAATTTCGATTACTGCTGGGTATCCAGTCTCAGCCGGTCTCCCACCCGGACACGCTCCCTCCCCAAATCCAGTTCTTGAATCACAGCGCCGGCAATGGCCTCCCGCACATCCACGACTTGCACTTTCGCGATGGATTTCTCCCCGCGAACAACGCGAAACATGGCGCCATATTTGACACCATGCCGCGACCCGATGTTAATGACGACGAGGCTGAGGTCTTCTTTGATACTCATCACGGCGGCATCCAGTAGCGAGGCGGGAGCTGCGGCGGGGCGTTCGACGTTGGCCGGGATGTAACCCAGCACTTCGCTCGCCTTTCGCAGTTGCGTCTCAATATCAAGTCGCGCTTCAAAGTCGGTGGTTTCAGCGTTGGACAAATACCGAAGGATCGACTCGGACATTTCGATGAGTTGCGTGGCGAGCCGGTCTTTTTCCTCCTGCACTACCTGCAGGTCCCGCACCGCCTGAAGCAGGCGGCCCTGTCGTTTGGATTCATCATCCCCGACAGACTCCAACCCGAGCGCTTCCAGCCGCAATTTCAACTCAAAAGCCTGGTTACGGAAATATTCCGCCTCGCCGTTGGCAACCGCGAGCGATTCACTTAATCGCTTCACCGTTTGATCATTAAGCGCCAGTCTTTTGTGTAAGTCCGCGATTTCCGAGGCGGCCGACTGTAAAGTCAGCTTAGCCTCCTGAAACTCAAGAACTGAATCTGAGAAAGAACTTTCGGTCTGTGAAAACGCGGTTTGCGCAATCAGCAGGCCAAGGAACCCTGCCCTAAAAGCAGGCCACCTCATGTTGCTACTTGGTCACTTTCGCCGTGTGCGATCCGTGCCGCTTAAAGATGCGGGTAGGAGCGAACTCGCCGAGTTTGTGACCAACCATGTTTTCTGTTACAAAAACCGATGTGAATGTTTTGCCGTTGTGCACCATGAAATTATGCCCCACGAAATCGGGGGTGATCATGGATCTGCGTGACCAGGTCTTCAAAGGCTTCTTGCTGCCGCTGTCATTCATGCGGTCAATCTTTACCAGCAAGTGCTGTTCGACGAATGGTCCTTTTTTTAGTGAACGTCCCATAAGGTATTAGTATTGGAAAAGGGCGCGGAATTTACTTCTTCGCTTTGCGGCGTGCAAGTATAAAACGATCGCTGGGCTTATGTTTTTTACGTGTCTTGAAGCCCTTGGCCAATTGGCCCCATGGACTCATCGGGTGATGGCGTCCGCCACCGCCCTTGCTCTTGCCTTGACCACCACCCATCGGGTGATCGACCGGGTTCATGACCATCCCGCGAACATGCGGGCGACGTCCCAGCCAACGGGTTCGTCCGGCTTTGCCGCTGGAAACATTCATGTGGTCGGTGTTACCCACCTGGCCGATGGTGGCGTAAGCGGTGTCATGGATGCGGCGGATTTCGCCAGAAGGCATTTTCACGAGGGCGTAGCCGCTTTCGCGGTTATTCAGCACTGCGTATTGACCAGCGCTGCGCGCGACTTGGCCGCCACGGCCCGGGATGAGCTCGACGTTGTGTATCGAGGCGCCAAGCGGGATGGCTTTCAAAGGAAGCGCGTTGCCCACGTCAGGAGGCACGGTTTCGCCGGAAACCACGTTCGCACCGACTTCCAAACCCACTGGTGCAATGATATACGCTTTTTCGCCATCCGCATATTTGATGAGCGCAATGCGCGCTGTGCGAACGGGATCGTATTCGATCGCTTCCACCGAGGCGACGATGTTACGCTTGGAGCGTTTGAAATCGATGATCCGGTATTTGCGTTTGTGTCCCCCACCAATGTGGCGGGAGGTAATGCGACCACGATTGTTACGTCCACCGCTGCGATGCAGGGGTTCGGTGAGCGATTTCTCGGGTTTGTCTTTGGTGACCTCCGCGAAGGCCGGAAGCTGCTTGAAGCGCTTGGACGGCGTGAGCGGTCGGAAATTTTTGAGTGCCATGGGATTGGGTTCCTGGTTTGCCTATCAGGCGAATTCGATTTTCTCGCCGGCTTTAAGCTGAACAACGGCTTTCTTCCAATGCGGACGGCGACCGAAATCGGCGCGGCGTTCGCGCTTTTTCTTGCCGGCATGGTTGCTGGTATTGACCGAGATGACCTTCTTTTTGAAAAGAAATTCGATGGCTTGTTTGATCTGCACCTTGTTGGCGCGGGGATCCACCTGGAAAACGTATTTGTTTTCCCTCTCGCTCATCAGCGTTGCCTTTTCTGTGAGGCGGACGGTTTTTACAATGTCAAATGGCTCGTTCATCAGGCTGCACTCCTTTTGGCAAGATCTTCCAGAGCGGCGCTGGTTAGGATCACTTTTTGGTATCTCGCAAGGTCTTCAGCGTTCACTTCAGAACTGGTGACCAATTGCACGCCCGCCACGTTGCGTGCACCGAGATACGTGGTCTGGTCAAACTCGCGTCCAACGATCAATACTTTTTGCGCATCCGTAATGGCGGCGACAGCAGCGACGAATGCCTTGGTTTTAGCCTCAGCCACGGTGAAAGCGTCGATGAGATAGACATCACCGGCGACGACACGACCACTGACAACTTTGCGCAAAGCAAGCTTGCGAACGGACTTGGTGACTTTCTTCGAGTAATCCCGTGGTTTAGGACCGAAGGCAACACCGCCACCCACCCAGACAGGTGAGGAGAAATAGCCAGCACGAGCGCGACCGGTGCCTTTTTGGCGCCAGGGTTTGCGGCCCGAAAGATTAACATCCGCCTTGGTTTTCGTGCAGGCGGTTCCGCTGCGTTTGGCGGCGCGGATGGCGACGATCATTTCGTGCAAAGCTTGCGTGCCTTTGCGATTTTCAATGACGTCGAAATTGGCGGCCTTGGCGGCTTCGACAGTAAGAACAGTAGCACTCATGGATTATTTGCCCTCCTTTTTGATGGGAGTTTTGATCGCGGGACGAACCACCACATAGCTGCCATTGGCACCGGGAACGGCTCCACTGATCAGGATGACATTCTCCTCAGAACGCACTTGCACAACGCGAAGATTTTGAACGGTGATCCGTTCATCGCCCATGTGGCCCGGCATACCCATGTTTTTCCAAACACGACCCGGGGTCGAGCGGTTGCCGATGGCGCCATTACGACGATGCATCATGGAACCGTGGGTTTCGGGTTGTCCGGCGAATTTAAAACGACGCACAACACCTTGGAAGCCTTTTCCCTTGGAGCGTCCAATGACGTCAACGGTCTGCCCCACTTCAAATTGCGTAACACCGAGTGCGATAGCGGAAGCGTCCGTGACAGTTTCCTTCAAACGAAACTCGCGAAGCACTTTCTTGGGTTCAGAGCCGCCTTTTTCGTAATGGCCTTGCATCGCCTTGCTGAGGCGTTGCTTTTTCTGGGTGTGATACCCGATTTGCACGGCATCGTAGCCGTCATTTTCACGGGTCTTGAGTTGGACTAGCGTATTGCTATCCGCCTCAATCACCGTGACCGGGGTGGCTTTGCCCTTGTCATCATAGACACGGGTCATGCCGATCTTGCGTCCGATCAATCCGACGTTCATGGCTGGTTTCTCCTAGGTTAAAAAGGGTTGGGTGCGAGTGCGATGTCAGATCTTAATCTGAATATCGACGCCGGCAGGCAGGTTTAGTTTGCGGAGTTCATCGACCGTTTTCGAAGTCGGCTCGATGATATCGAGAAGCCGCTTGTGGGTGCGTATTTCGAATTGTTCCATGGATTTTTTATCGACATGCGGCGAGCGGTTCACCGTGTATTTCTCGATGCGTGTAGGGAGTGGGATCGGGCCGGTGACCCGTGCTCCGGTGCGCTTGGCAGTTTCCACGATTTCTGCGGCTGACTGGTCGAGCATGCGATTGTCGAAGGCTTTAAGCCGAATGCGAATACGTTGTCCGTTCATTTAAAATAAGTTCCGGTTCAGGTGCGTCAGGATTTCTGATCCAGGATCGCCGCCAGAATCTGGGCAGGCACCTGTTCAAAGTGGGAAGGTTCCATCGAGTAGTTCGCGCGGCCCTTGGAAAGGGAACGAATTGCGGTGGCATAACCAAACATTTCAGCTAGTGGCACATCGGAATGTACGAGCGTCGCGAGCGACTTCGTTTCCATGCTGTTGATCCGGCCACGACGACGATTCAAATCGCCCATGATATCGCCTTGATATTCTTCAGGAGTGGTGACTTCCACTTTCATGATTGGTTCGAGCATGATGGCGGCCGCTTTTTTGAAGCCGTCTTTCACCGCAAAAATTGCCGCGAGTTTGAATGCAAGCTCGTTGGAATCGACGTCATGATAGGAGCCATCAATAATGTCGATGTTCACGTCGATGACCGGATATCCGCCGACCACACCATTCAACACGGCTTCTTCGATGCCTTTTTTACAGGCTGGAATGTATTCTTTCGGAATCGTGCCGCCGACCACTTTGTTTTCAATGGTGAGGCCTTTGCCTTGTTCGTTTGGCGTGACGTTCACAATGACGTGGCCATACTGACCGCGACCACCGGATTGTTTGATCAACTTGCCTTCGCCGGTTGCTTTCTTCGTGATGGTTTCACGATAGGCAATTTGCGGTTTGCCTGCGGTGGTGTCCACCTTGAATTCACGCAACATACGGTCGCGGATAATCTCCAGATGGAGCTCACCCATGCCTGCGATAATGGTTTGGCCAGTGTCTTCGTTGGTAAAAACGCGGAAGGTCGGATCTTCATCGGAGAGCGACTGCAGGGCCTTGGACATTTTTTCCTGATCGACCTTGGTTTTTGGCTCAACGGCCATCGAAATAACCGGATCCGGGAAGGAAGGCGGCTCGAGGAGTGTCGCATTATCTTCTGCGCACAGGGTGTCGCCCGTGGTGATGTTTTTAATGCCCACGATCGCCGCGATATCGCCGGAATAGCAGGTATCCACATCTTCACGTTTATCCGCCTGAATTTGTAGCAAGCGACTGATGCGCTCACGTTTGCCGGTGCGCGGATTGAGAACGGTATCACCCTTGCTAAGCATACCGGAGTAAACGCGGAAAAATACGAGTTTACCTACGAACGGATCGCTCCAAAGTTTGAAAGCGAGCGAACAGAATTTTTCTGAATCTGAAGTGATGACCTCTTTTTCCTGATCAGTGTCGACGTCAATGCCTTTGGCTGGCGGAATGTCGAGCGGGCTCGGAAGATAATCCACGACCGCATCGAGGAGATATTGCACCCCTTTATTTTTGAAGGCCGAACCACCCACGACCGGGACAAATTTATTGGCAATGGTGACGCGACGAATGCCTTGTTTCAGTTGCTCAGGGGAGATCGGCTGCTCCTCAAGGAAAAGCATTCCGATTTCTTCATCGAGATCAGCCACGGCATTCTTGAGATTTTCAAGAGCCTCAAGCGCCATTTCTTTATGGTCATCAGGAATCTCAACGACGTCATACTTGGAACCAATTAATTCATCTTCACGATAAATGATGGCGACTTGGTTAATGATGTCGATTTGCCCTTTGAGATAATCTTCGCGTCCAAGCGGAATCAGCACCGGCCAGGCGTTGGCACCGAGCTTGGTGCGCATTTCCTTGACGGCATTGTTAAAGTCGGCACCCGTGCGGTCCATCTTGTTAACGAACGCGATACGCGGCACGTTATATTTGGTGGCCTGACGCCAGACAGTTTCTGACTGGGGTTGAACGCCTGCCACACCGCAGAAAACGGCGATCGCGCCATCCAGAACGCGAAGTGAACGTTCGACTTCCGCTGTAAAATCAACGTGGCCGGGAGTATCGATGATGTTTACCCGTTGTTTAACATCCGGAAAAAGCTTGAGAACCCCTTCCTGCGGGACCTGCCACCAGGTGCATGTCGTGGCGGCGGAAGTAATGGTGATCCCGCGCTCGCGCTCCTGCTCCATCCAATCGGTGGTAGCGGCGCCGTCATGCACTTCGCCGATTTTATGAATCGAGCCGGTGTAGAATAGAATGCGCTCGGTCAGCGTGGTTTTGCCCGCATCAATGTGCGCACAGATCCCGATGTTCCGTGTTCTTTCGAGCGGAAACAGGCGTTTGGGAGAATTGGGGCTGGTGAGAGGAGCGTTCATCGCGGAATCGAAGTACCGGTTGTGGGAAAATGGGTTGGACTACCAGCGGAAATGGGCAAAAGCGCGGTTGGCTTGTGCCATTTTATGGGTGTCATCGCGTTTTTTGATCGCGTTCCCCTGCCCTGCGGCGGCGTCTTTGATCTCGGTGGCCAATGCATCAGCCATTGGTATGCTCTTGCGATTGCCGGCATAACCGACGATCCAACGCATCGCGAGGGCCACTTGACGTTCGGGAGTGACTTCGATGGGCACTTGATAAGTGGCACCACCAACACGGCGCGATTTTACTTCGAGGCGTGGTTTGACGTTATCAATCGCTTTATTGAGCACTTCGAGCGGATCGACTGTTTCTGTGCCTTCGCGGCTTTTCTCAATCGCGGTATATACAATACGTTCAGCGATGGATTTTTTGCCACGACGCATGATCGTGCTGATGAGACGGGCTACGAGCGGGCTGGCATAGCGCGCATCGTAGGAGACTTCTTTATGAATGACTTGGCGGCGACGGGACATGGTGCGAGATCAGGTGAATTAGGTTGCAGATAAATTATTTCTTCTTCTTACCAGCAGCAGCGGCTACCTGGCCGGGCTTCGGTGCTTTGGCTCCGTATTTGGAGCGGCTGCGGCGACGGCCATCGACCCCGAGGCAATCTAAGGTGCCGCGCACAATGTGATAACGCACACCTGGCAAATCTTTTACACGACCACCACGAACCAGCACAATGGAGTGTTCCTGCAGGTTGTGACCTTCGCCTGGAATGTAAGCGATCACTTCCTGTCCGTTGGTGAGACGCACCTTGGCCACCTTACGAAGCGCGGAGTTTGGCTTTTTCGGCGTGCGGGTCATCACCTGCACACAAACACCGCGGCGCTGGGGACAAGAAGCGAGCGCTGGTGATTTGGATTTCGTAACCACCTTTTTGCGTCCTTTTCGGACGAGTTGATTGATTGTCGGCATAGTAAAATCGGTAAAATCGGTAAGGTCGGTAAAATCGGTAAGGTCGGTAAAGTCGTGAGTGGGTCGGCGAGGTGTGGCTCTCTTAATTTCCGTCCTGCCGGGATTGAGACAAAAAAACCGCCGCGGGTGCGGCAGTTTATCATGTTTTCCTCCGGGCTGCGGGGAGCGCGAATCATAGGGTTGGAATCAACCGTAGCAAGAACTAATTGACGCTAGCGCCAAATTAATTCTTGCGACATTCGTGAACCTTTTGCAGGCACCAGAGGTCGCAAACCTCAGCAAAATTGAGAGCGGAATAAAACCACAGGTGCCGTCCGTGTGCAAGTGACATTTTAAAATAAATGCACTTTTTCTGACGAAACGCTGTGCATGCTCGCTCTCACCATGCCAAAAACGTCCAGAATCCCTGTCTTTATGCATACGCAAACTACTTGGCCGGATGAGCCGCAACCAGCTTTTCCAACCACTC
>Ga0105047_10017293_pt1 | contig 11246 bp, 11 predicted proteins | sample MAT04_FD_78384 | JGI IMG/M metagenome (GOLD analysis project Ga0105047, IMG submission 78384) | Freshwater microbial communities from Lake Fryxell liftoff mats and glacier meltwater in Antarctica - MAT-04 (megahit assembly) | ecosystem: Environmental > Aquatic > Freshwater > Ice > Liftoff... | reverse complement strand
CTCGTAATCGCTGACTGCCGCCACCATCGGCGCGAAGGCGCGGTTCACGCGCATCATGGAGAAGGCGGGGTCGATCATTGCACGCTGGCGGCGCCATTCCGGCCCGCTGGAGACGAAGATGGAATTGCCGACGAGCGGTTCGAGTGCGTCCACCATCAGGTCGTTCTTCGGGAAGATGTCCTTCGCGTCGTAGAGCACGGTCCGCACAAGTTCAGGCGCGTTGACGATCAGGATGGAGCGGCGCGAGTAGCCGAGCGGGCCGATTGCCATGCGATAGGCCTCAGCCGGCAGCAGGCTCAGCAGGTCCCCGTCGCCGCGCATGGCGGCACGGATCAGGGCTAGCACGGGAGAGAGCGGCTTGGGCCGAGGCGGCGCGTAAGGCGCGGAAGTGGCACTCATTCTAACTCGCTTCAGGGGGCGCTTTGGCCGTGCCGGACAAGACGACGTTCCTTCTTTACAACCCGACGTGTCAAGCCGCATTGTCACCGCAAGAGGTGAGGTCGTCGTCATGGAGTTGCTGGTTTTCCACACGCTGGTTGCGATCCACATCGTGACCGGAAGCGTCGGCGCATTGGCCTTCTGGGTGCCAATCATTGGGCGCAAGGGCGGCGTGGATCATAAGCGCTGGGGCAAGGTCTTCACCGTCTCGATGCTCTGCACCGGCAGCTTCGCCATCTGTATGAGCCTGCTGACGCTGTATGATCCGATGGGCACGCATCCCCACCTTGTCGGGATGTTCGAGGCGCCTTTCATCCGCGGCATCTTCGGCTGGCTGATGCTGCATATGGGCATCCTCACCATCAACCTCGCCTGGTACGGCTGGCTCTGCGTGCAGAACCGGCGCGACCACGCGAAGAACCTCACGCGCTTCAACGTCGCGCTGCAGATCGTGCTCATCGTGGCCGCGGTGAACAGCGCGATCCAGGGCTGGATGATCGGCCAGTTCCTGATGATCGGACTGACCTTCGTGGGCCTCGCCACGGCGGGCACCAACCTGCGCTTCCTCTACAAGGCGAAGCATGGCCCGAAGGACTGGCTGGATGAGCACATCAAGGCGCTCGTGGGTGCAGGCATCTCGGTCTACACGGCGTTCTTCGCCTTCGGGTCGGTGCGGATCATGCCCGAGATCGCACTCAGTCCGGTGATGTGGTCGATCCCGCTGGTGACCGGCGTCTCGATGATCATCTACCACCAGCGCAACGTGGCAAAGCAGTGGGGCACCCGGCGGAGCCCCGCCGCCGCAACCAGCTAGAGCGTGATCGCTTGAGGTGGCCTCACCGAAACGCGTGAATCACGCAGCAATTCAGAAGACCGGGATCGGCACCGGGTCGGGCACGATCTCGTCCAGCACGCGGGCCGAGGAAATCACGCCGGGCACGCCGGCACCCGGATGCGTGCCGGCGCCGACAAGGTAGAGGCCTTCCACCTCCTCGCTCTTGTTGTGCGGGCGGAACCAGGCGCTTTGGAACAATTGCGGCTCCAGCGAGAAGGCGGCGCCGTTCACCGAGAGCAGGCGGTCCTGGAAATCCTGCGGCGTCAGCACGTGCGAGGTGACGATATGCTCGCCGAGTCCGGGCAGCACCGTCTCCTCCAGGCGCTTCTGGATGGCGGCGCGGAAGGGCTCGGCCTGCGCGGCCCAGTCGGTGCCGCTGCCCAGATGGGGCACGGGGGCGAGCACGTAGAAGGCGTCGCAGCCTTCGGGCGCAAGCGAGGGGTCGCTCGCCGTGGGGCGGTGCAGATAAAGGCTGAAATCCTTGGCCAGAAGCTTCGTCGTGAAGATGTCCTTCAGCAGTTCGCGATAGCGAGGGCCCAAAACCATGGTGTGGTGATAGACGTCCTCGAAGCGGCGGTCGGTGCCGAAATACCAGACGAAAAGCGACATGGAGTACCGCGCCCGGCCGAGCTTGCGGTCGGTCCAACGCTTGCGGGGCTGCTCGGAGAGAAGCCTGCTGTAGGTCCAGGCCACATCGGCGTTGGAGACCACCACATCGGCCGGAAGATGCTCGCCCGAGGCCAGGCGCACGCCGGTCGCGCGACCATCCGCCACGGTGATCTGCTGGACCTCCGTGTCGTAGCGCATGGTGCCGCCGAGCCCTTCGATGAGGCCCACGATGCCGCGCACCACCGCACCCGTGCCGCCCATCGCGTAGTGCACGCGGTGCAGCCGTTCGAGATGCGCGATGAGGCAGTAATAGGCGGTCGTCGTGAAGGGGTTTCCGCCGATCAGCAGCGGGTGGAAGCTGAAGGCAACGCGCAGCTTCTCGTTCTTGAAGTAGCTCGCCACCTTCTGGTGCACGGTGAGATAACCCCCGAGCCGCAGCATGTTCGGGATGGCGCGCAGCATGGTGGTGAAGCGGTGGAACGGCTGGTCCGCCAGTTCCACGAAGGCGACCTTGTAGATGGCCTCGCTGTCCCGGATGAAGCGGTCGAACCCCTTCACATCCTCGGGCGCGATGCGGGCGACTTCGGCCCGCATGGCCGGCAGGTCGGCCGTGCAGGCGAAGGTCTCGCCGTCGTCGAAACGGATCTTGTAGAAAGGGTCGATCGCCCGCAGTTCGACATCGTCGGACATCTTGCGGCCGCAGAGTGTCCAGAGTTCTTCGAGGATGTAGGGGGCGGTGATGATCGTCGGTCCGGCATCGAAGGTGAAGCCATCCTGCCGGTAGACATAGGCGCGGCCGCCGGGTGCATCGAGCTTCTCCAGCACCGTCACGCGATAGCCGCGCACGCCCAGGCGCACGGCGGCCGCGAGGCCCCCGAATCCCGATCCGATGATGATGGCATTGGGGCGAGGGTCTGGATTTCGTTCGAGCATGATTTGCATCATGTGGCACGCCCCGTGCTCATGGCTAGGGTCTTGTCAGCGCGTCATGTCAACCCGAGCGTGATCAGCGCCAGCGTCGCGTAGCGGCCGGTCTTGGCCATTGCCACGAGCAGCACGAAGGGGATGAGCGGCGCGCGCAGCACGCCCGCCATCACCGTCAGCGGATCACCGATGATGGGCGCCCAGCTGAGCAGCAGCGACCACAGCCCCCAGCGCCGGTACCAGCCCTCCGCCCGCGCCATCTGTTCGGGCGAGGCTGGGAACCAGGGGCGGTCGCGGAAGCGGTGGATGGCACGGCCCAACGCCCAGTTCACCACCGAGCCCAGCGTGTTCGCGACACTCGCGACCAGCACGAGGCCCCAGACCAGGTGGTCCCCCGTCAGCATCAGGCCGACGAGCACCGCTTCGGACTGAAAGGGGAAGATGGTCGCTGCAAGGAAGGCCGCGGCGAACAGGGCCGCATAGGCGGCGAGCGACGGCACCCTTCAGATGCGGCGGGCAGCGTGGACGGCGGCCTCGCTGCCGAAGCCGACGAGACGGCCCCATCCCGCCAGTAGCGCGCCGACCACGCCCGCATGCATCTCCCGCGCCTCGTCGCGGTGGTGCACCTCCTCCTCCTGGCAGCGGGCCAGCATGGCGCGCAGTTCGGGGAAGAGGGCCTCGTCGTCCAGGCGGTCGATCTGCTGCTGGTAGTGGTGGTCCACGAAGCTCTCCACCGCGTCGATGGTGGCATAGACGGCGCGCGGCCCGAACAGCGCGGGGATGGCACCGGTCAGCCATCCGGCGACGCGCCAGATGGGCAGCAGGCGCGAATGCTGCGCACGCGGCAATTCCACTTCGATCAGGCGCAGATGCCCCTGCTCGGTCGCCATGTGGCGCTCGGCGAAGTCGCGCAGCGTGGCATCGCGGCAGAAGGCCAGGATGCCGCGGTAGATCATTACGGCGCCGGTCTCTCCCGCATGGTCGGAGCGAAGCTCGGCGATGAGCCATTCGGGGTAGGTTTGCATGCCATTCGATATCGCCCGGTTGCGTCGGGCGGCAAGCCCACCAGATCCATCGCATGCAGGATGACGCGCGGACCCAAGTGTATTTCGACGGCGGATGCCCCGTCTGCTCGCGCGAGATCGCGACCTATCGCCGCGCCGAAGGGGCCGAGGCGGTGTGCTTCGTGGATGTCTCGCAGCCCGATGCGGCGTTGGCCCCTGGCCTGACGCGGGAGGCGGCAATGGCACGGATGCATGTGCGCCGGGCCGATGGCAGCATGGCGAGCGGCGCCGCCGCCTTCGCCGCCCTCTGGAGCGCCCTGCCCCGCTGGGCCTGGGTTGGCCGGGTCGCATCACTGCCGGTCGTGGCGCCACTGCTCGAGCTTGGCTACCGCGGGTTCCTCAGACTGCGCCGCGGCTGGCGCTGAGGGCGCAACGTTGTTGCCGAATTTCGGACGTTCCGGACGCGAGCCTTCGACCTCAACGCAATCCATGTCCCAAGGAAGCACCCAGAACGCGGTCGACTCTCTTCGCTGCCGCCCTGGCGGTTTCGCTTGCCATGATGGCCACGGCGCAGGAAGCGCGCGCGGGCGGCGCCACGGCTGGGCAGCGGCTCTTCAACCGGTGACGCACCTGCCACAAGGCGAATGCGTTACTAGGCAGGCGGCCGGCTCGATCGAGGGCTTCCGCTACCCGGCGCCGATGCGTAAGCGTGCGGCGACGGGTTTAGTCTGGGACAACACGAATCCGCGCGGCTATCCGTCGGATCCGAAGTCGATCATCCCCGCGGGCTCAATGTCCTCCGCCGGCTTCCGCGACAATCAGCAGAACATCAGCGACGTGATCGCCTACCTGCGCCAGGTCGGCGGCCAGTAGCGCACACCCCGCCGGCGGGGCCCCGAATCGGGCGACGCCGGCGGCACTCACCGCCGCCAGCGCAGGGCGAGATCCCATAGATGCGCCACCAGCGCACCGACCAGCGGCGCCGCGACCAGGTGCCAACCTACCCCCGTCAGTGCCGCACGCAGGCTCAGCGCGAAGGCGGCGCCGGCAAGCAGGAACGGCAACACCGCACGCAGGGCGAGGCCACGCCCGGTGATGCGGTGATACAGCGCTAGGGCCACCCCCTCGATCAGCAGCACGGCCAGGATGAGGTCCGCGACGAGTCCCGAATCGAACATCTCCTGCATCATGCGAACGGGCCATGGCGGACGAGCGCCCCTCGTGCCTCCGCCCACCAAGCCCGCCTGAAGCCGTCGCCAGGGAGCGCGAAGTTCAACATGCGGGCCGGAGCGAATGTCCGGTCAAGCGTTTGTAACCAGTGACGCTTCAGCCCGTTGCAGCAGGGGAGGAAGCGCGTCAGCGCGGCGGCGGGTGTCGCGGCGGTGACCGGCCGACTCCCGACCCGAAGCACTTGAAGCCATCTTTCTTTCGGCATGATTTGTTTCTATGCGAGGGGTGGGCGCAATGCCATGCCCGATGACCTTGCGGGAGCCGGATGAGTTCCCATTAAACCAGCCATACGAATGTGATGGAGGAGACTACGATGCGGAGTTTGATTTTGGCGGCAGCGGCGCTCGCGCTCGCCCCTTTCGCCGGGGCTGTGGCCCAGGATGCCGACGCGGGGCAGCGCGTGTTCAACCAGTGCCGCGCCTGCCACAACATCAACCAGGGTGGCCGCAGCGGCGTCGGCCCGGCCCTGCACGGCGTCTGGGGGCGTGCGGCCGGCTCCATCGACGGCTTCCGCTACTCCGCCCCGATGCGTGAGCGCGCCACCGGCGGCCTCGTCTGGACCGAGGAAAATCTGCGCGCCTACCTCACCGATCCGAAGTCAGTGGTTCCGGCCGGGTCGATGTCCTTTGCGGGAATTCGCAACCCGCAGCAACTCAACGACCTGCTCGCGTATCTGCAGCGAGCTTCCGCCGCCAACTGATGCGGTAGCGCGCGCCTCGGCACGCTAAATCTTGCGGCGCGCGGCCCCACGGCTGCGCGCCGCAAACGCTTCGGAGATCGCACGGCTGACTGGCACATGAATTGCTTGTCATTCTGCGATCGGCCGGGTGTTCCGGCCCTTTGCGACAGGCGGAGCAGCACATGGATATCGGCGTCTTCATCCCCATCAACAACAATGGCTGGTTGATTTCCGAAAACGCGCCGCAGTACATGCCGAGCTTCGAGTTGAACAAAGCCGTCGTGCAGAAGGCAGAAGGCTACGGCATCGACTTCGCACTTTCGATGATCAAGCTGCACGGTTTCGGCGGCAAGACCGAGTTTTGGGACCACGGCCTGGAGAGCTTCACTCTGATGGCCGGCCTCGCTGCGGTGACCAGCCGCATCAAGCTCTTTGCATCGACCGCGGTTCTGACCATCCCGCCCGCCATCGTCGCGCGCATGGCCGTGACGATCGACAGCATCTCGGGTGGGCGGTTCGGGATCAACATGGTCTCGGGCTGGCACAAGATCGAATACAGCCAGATGGGCCTGTGGCCCGGCGACGCGCATTTCGGCAAGCGCTACGATTACAGCACGGAATATGTGCAGATCCTGAAGGAGCTCTGGGAAACCGGCGAGAGCGACTTGAAGGGCGAGTACTTCCAGATGGACAAATGCAAGCTCAGCCCGCGCCCGCCCAGGCCCATCAAGATCGTCAGCGCCGGCCAGTCCGACCGTGGGATGGAATTCGGCGCCACCCATTGCGACTACAATTTCTGCCTGGGCGAGGGGGTGAACGAGCCGACCAAATCGGCCTCGGTCCCGGCCCGCGTGCTCGAACACGCGAAGAATGCGGGCCGCGACGTCGGCGCCTACATGCTGTTCATGGTGATCTCGGACGAGACGGACGAGGCCGCCATGGCCAAGTGGGACAGCTACGAAAAGGGCGCCGATCGTGAGGCGCTGGTGCATCTGCTCGGCCATGCGGCGCAGGACGTGAACACCGAAGCCACCTCGATGGCGGCCGTGGTGCAGCGCAACCCCTCGCCCATCAACTTCAACATGGGCACGATCGTCGGCAGCCATGCCTCCTGCGCGCGCATGTTGGACGAGGTGGCAGGAATGCCCGGCGTCGCCGGCATCATGCTCTGCTTCGACGACTTTCTGCTCGGGATGGACGCCTTCGGCCAGAAGATCCAGCCGCTGATGAAGTGCCGCCAGGATAGGCTGCCGCTGGCGGCGTGAGTGGCCAACGAAATGCGGGCGGGGAGGTCACCCTCCCCGCCCGAATTGCGATCAGACGCCAGCCTGAATGTTGTAGCGTCGCGCCACTTCGCGCGCAGCGGCGAGCTCCGTCGTCATGATGTTCACGAAATCCTGACCCAGCGGCAGCGAGGCGCGCGGAAGCGTCTGCAATTCCGTGGTGCGCGTCACGATGTTGGCATTGCGCATGATGCCGGGCATTTCGCGCATCATGCGCTCGGCGATCGGCTGGGGCAGGTTCTTCGGGCCGGAGATGCCCACCCACTGCGTCTGCACCAGGCCGGGGAAGCCAAGTTCCGCAAAGGTCGGCACGTTCGGGAAGGCGGGCAGGCGGGCGGGCGTCGAGATCGCCAGCGCGCGCAGCGTGCCGTTCTGCATCGCCTCGACGTTGGTCGTGATCGGGTCGATCAGGCTCTCGATATGGCCGCCAAGCAGATCCCGCATGGCGGGCGCGCTGCCGGCGTAGGGGGCGTGATCGAGCTGGCTGAGGTTGGCCGCGCCGCCCAGCATCGCGCCCAGCATGTGCGGCGCCGAACCGATGCCGGAGGAGCCATAGCGCGTCGGCCGCGTGCGGGCTGCCGTGAGGTAGTCGGCGAAGCTGCGAATCGGGCTGTCGCCCCGGACCAGCAGAACGCTGGAGGCCTCGACCAGATGCGCGAGATGCGTAAAGTCAGCCACCGGATCGAAGGGCAGGCGCGGCAGCGTGGCGGCCGAGTAGACCATCACCGAGGCGTGCGTCATCAGGAAGGTGTAGCCATCGGCGGGTTGCTTCGCGACATAGTCCGTCCCGATCACGCCACCGGCGCCGGCGCGGTTCTCGACCAGCACGTTCTGCCCGAGTGCAGCCGAGAGCGGCGGTGCGACCAGGCGCGTGACGGTGTCCACGAGCCCACCCGGGGGGAACTGCGCGACAAGGCGGACCGGCGCGCGGGTCGGCCACGCGCCGGACTGGGCAGTGGCGACGGCAGGGGCGGCGAGCAGCCCGGCGGTGGCGCCGAGAAGGTGGCGGCGATGCATCATTTCTACTCTCTCCATGCGGGTGATCAGCCATGAATGCACAAAGATCGTGCAAATCTTAACGGATCAGTGGGTCCGCATGGGACTATGCAAACGCCGTGCCGCGCATCACTCCGCGACGGCAGCGGACCAGGGAGACATGGTGTCCGTCACGCCCACCCGCATGCCGGCCTTCTGCTGGATCATGTTCGGGCAGGCGAAGTTCACCGGCATCACCGCATGCTCCACCACCTCCACCTCGGCATCGGCGGCGAGTGCGGCGATCACCGCGTCGCCCAGGCGGCGGTCGGCCGTCACGCCATCCGGTCCGCTGACGTCCAGGCGCGGATGATGCGAAGCGGCCTCCGGCTCCATCGCGAAATCCGTCGCGTAGGAGAGCACCTGGAACACGGCGGCCATGATGCGCCGCCCGCCCGAGGCGCCGCCGGCGAATTCCGGCATGCCCTTGGCGTCGAGCGCGATCACCGGGCACATGTTGCAGAGCGGACGCTTGCCGGGCGCGATGGCGTTGGCGCTGCCCGGCGTCGGGTCGAACCACATCACCCCGTTGTTCATCAGCACGCCCGAGCGCGGCAGGACCATGCGCGATCCCATCGACGAGAGCAGCGTGGTGGTCATGGCCACCATCATCCCGTCGCGGTCCGCGACGGTCAGATGCGTCGTGCAACTGTCGGCGCCCACCGGCTCCGCATCGCCAAGGCCGGCGAGGCGCTCGGCGTAGGAGGCGCGGAGCGAGCGGGCCAGGTGGGCGTACCACGCAGCGTCGGGGACGGCGCTGTAGGGGGCGGCCTCCATCAGTTCCATCAGGCGCATCAGCGTGGGGGCCGCGGTCAGGCCATTGGCCAGCATCCACGTCCGGCCGCGGAACTTCGCTTCCAGAGCGGGCAGCACGCGGGCGTGGCATTCGGCGAGGTCTTCCGCCGTGACGAAGCCGCCCATCTCCTCCATGTCGGCCGCGATGGCGGCGGCCACGTCGCCCTCGTAGAAGTCGCGCAGGCCAGCGTGCTGCAGACGCTCCAGCGTGTCGGGCAGGTTGCCCTGGCGGAAGAAGCCGGGGGTGCCCTGGTACGGCGGCACGGGCGGCAGGGCGTTGGGCAGGTAGATGCGGGCGCTCTCGTCGTAGAGCCGGAGGACGCTGGCGCTGTTCGCGACCTTCAGCGTCGTGAACCAGTCCTGCGAGAGCCCGCGCCTGGCGAGTGCGACGGCCGGCGCCAGCACGTCCTTGATGGGCATCCGGCCATGGCGCTTGTGCAGTTCCGCATAGCCCGCGACGGCCGAGGGGATCAGCACCGATTTCGGCCCATGGATGTTCACGTCGCCCACCACCTCGGGCCAGGCGAAGAGGTCGTTCTTGAGCCGCCCCGTCAGCGGATAGGCCGAGGGGTCAAGGCCGCGCGGCGCGACCGGACCGAAATCGACGGTCTCGGCCTTCCCGCCCGGCTTCATCACCTGGGCGAAGCCGATACCGCCCAGGCCGCTGCTCCACGGCTCGACGGTGGCGAGCGCGAAGGCCGCGGCCACCGCCGCGTCAGCCGCCGTGCCGCCGGCCCGCAGGACCTCGGCCCCCGCCTCCGCCGCATCCTTCGACTGGCTGGCGACGATGCCCCCCTGCCCGCGCGCGGCGGGCTTGCGGATGATCCAGTGCTGTGAGGTGTGCGGCGTGAGGTCCATTTGGTTTTCCTTGCTTACCATACGCATCCTGGCGCGCAGTTCCGCGCTTCGGCAAGACGGCGCCCTTCTGCCCCTTCCGCAGCGCAGCTTTGAGCGTTAAGCCTCCGTCGAAAACGAGACGCCGCATGGAGTGAACATCGGATGAGCCTGCAAATCGCCGAAACCCTGAAGAGCTTCATCGACACTGAAGCCCTCCCCGGCACGGGCATCGCGCCCGAGGCTTTCTGGTCCGGGTATGCCGCCATCCTCGCCGATCTCGCCCCTCGGAACGCGGACCTGCTCGCCAAGCGCGACGCGCTGCAGGCGCAGATCGACGCCTGGCATCAGGCGAACCCGCAGAAGCCGATCGACGCCGCGGCCTACGAGGCATTCCTGCGCGAGATCGGCTACCTGCTGCCCGAGCCGGCCGATTTCCAGGTGACCACCGCGAATGTGGACCCCGAACTCGGCGCCATTGCGGGCCCGCAGCTGGTCGTGCCGGTCTCCAACGCGCGCTATGCGCTGAACGCCGCGAATGCGCGCTGGGGCAGCCTCTACGACGCGCTCTACGGCACCGACGCCATTTCCGAGGCGGATGGGGCCGAACGCGGCAAGGGCTACAACCCGTCTCGCGGGGCGAAGGTCATTGCCTATGCGCGCAAGGTTCTGGACCAGGCCGTGCCGCTGATGGGCGCGGGCCATGCCGAGGCGCTGAAGTACCAGATCAAGGACGGCGCGCTGGCCGTGGCACTGCAGGGCGGCGGCGCGGCGGGCCTCAAGCATCCCGCGCAGTTCGTCGGCTTCACCGGCGAGGCCGCCTCGCCCGCCACGCTGCTCTTCGTGCACAATGGCCTGCACCTCGAATTGCGGATCGACCGCAGCAGCACCATCGGCAAGGAGGATGCGGCCGGCGTCTCCGACCTCGTGCTGGAATCGGCACTGACCACCATCCAGGATTGCGAGGACAGCGTCGCTGCCGTCGATGCGGCGGACAAGGTCGAGGTCTACCGCAACTGGCTCGGCCTCATGGCCGGCACGCTGACGGCCGATCTTGAGAAGGGCGGCCGTGCCATCACCCGGCGCCTGAACGAGGATCGCAGCTACACGACGCCCTCGGGTGGCACGCTCACGCTTCCCGGTCGATCCGTCATGCTGGTCCGCAACGTCGGACATCACATGATGACGGATGCCGTGACGTGGAACGGCGCCGAGACGCCCGAGACGATCCTCGATGCGCTGGTCACGGCCGCCATCGCGATCCACGACATCAAGGGCCGGCGCCTCAACAGCCGCGCGGGCAGCATCTACATCGTGAAGCCGAAGATGCACGGCCCCGAGGAAGTGGCCTGGGCCGTCGATCTCTTCGGCCGCGTCGAGGCTCTACTCGGCCTGCCGCACGCCACGATGAAGATGGGCATCATGGACGAGGAGCGGCGCACCACCGTCAATCTCAAGGCCTGCATCCGGGAAGCGGCCGAGCGCGTGGCCTTCATCAACACGGGTTTCCTCGACCGCACGGGCGATGAGATCCACACGTCGATGGAAGCGGGCGCCGTGATCCGCAAGAACGAGATGCG
>Ga0105047_10017291_pt1 | contig 11247 bp, 10 predicted proteins | sample MAT04_FD_78384 | JGI IMG/M metagenome (GOLD analysis project Ga0105047, IMG submission 78384) | Freshwater microbial communities from Lake Fryxell liftoff mats and glacier meltwater in Antarctica - MAT-04 (megahit assembly) | ecosystem: Environmental > Aquatic > Freshwater > Ice > Liftoff... | reverse complement strand
CTTAAGCTTCCTTCAGATCCCACCTCACAGTGGACACCCTTGCTCGCGGCTAGTGAACCAGTTTGAGTCAGCTCACAGCGGACTTTCACCGCCTACATTTGCGCCGTGCCCGGCGCACCACTTCGTGACACCTTCTCCCGCAACGCGGGAGAAGGGAATTCATAAAGACGACATTGTTCCAACTTGAAGTTATTTGGAAGCACAGCGAATCAATGACAAAATCCAGACTCATTTTTTTCTTATATTAGACCATGTCCTTTAACGACTTTATCAATAGCCATCAGACATTCAAGCAAGGGTTCAATTTTATCGAGCGGCCAGCTGTTTGGGCCATCACTTAATGCTTTATCCGGATCGGGATGCGTTTCCATAAAAATACCGGCAATGCCTGCTGCAACCGCTGCTCTTGCCAATACAGGTACAAATTCACGTTGGCCGCCAGAGGTACCATTATTACCGCCAGGTAATTGAACTGAATGGGTTGCATCGTAAACAACGGGACATTCTGTTTCACGCATAATTTGTAATGAACGCATATCTGAAACCAGATTGTTATAGCCAAAACTTGCGCCACGTTCACAAACCATAATTTGCTCATTACCACAGGCTTTAGCTTTAGCCACAACATGCTTCATTTCCCAGGGTGCGAGAAATTGGCCTTTTTTAATATTGACCGGCTTATTCATGGAAGCGACTTTTTGTATAAAATTAGTCTGTCTGCATAAAAAAGCTGGTGTTTGTAACACATCGACCACACTTGCAACTTCCAGCAAAGGAGTATCTTCATGGACATCCGTCAACACAGGTACACCAATCTGGCTTTTTACTTTTTCTAAAATACGCAAACCTCTTTCAAACCCTGGGCCGCGATAACTATTCATGGAAGAACGATTTGCTTTATCAAATGATGATTTATAAATAAAGGGCAATTGCAAACGGTTGCATATATCTTTTAGATAACCGGCTGTCTCCAGTGCCATTTCTTCACTTTCAATAACGCAAGGTCCCGCAATTAAAAATAATGGGGAGATAAAATTTGTTTCAAAGCCACATAATTTCATGCTTCTTCCTTATGTTCATGATAAGTGCGTGCCGCCATTACAAATTGCCTGAACAAAGGATGGCCGTCACGTGGTGTGGAGGTAAATTCAGGGTGGAACTGACAAGCCACAAACCAAGGGTGATCATGTAACTCAATCATTTCAACCAGTGTGCCATCAACTGAGCGGCCAGCGATAGTCATACCATTATCAACCAAAGCCTGAACAAATTTGTCATTGACTTCATAACGGTGACGATGGCGCTCTATTATTTGAGGCTTTTGATAAATTTCAAATGCTTTGGAATGGGGATCAAGCTGGCATAATTGCGCACCTAAACGCATTGTTCCACCCAGATCAACATGCTCATCCCGAACATTAATGCGACCGTCTGTTTCCATCCACTCACTGATTAATGCGATTACCGGATAAGGCGTTTTTTTATCGAATTCAGTAGAATTAGCACCTGTAAGACCTGCTACATTACGGGCAAATTCAATAACAGCTGTTTGCATGCCCAGGCAAATGCCTAAAAAGGGAATTTTTTGTAAACGGGCATATTGAATAGATTTAATTTTACCTTCAACACCGCGCTCGCCAAAACCACCAGGAATTAAAATTGCATCAATGTTCTTAAGGAGTTCCGTACCATGCTTTTCAATCAACTCCGCATCAATATAAACAATTTCAACTTTGGTTTGTGAATGAAGGCCACCATGACATAAGGCTTCGTTAATTGATTTATAAGCATCGTTTAGTTCGGTATATTTACCCACCATTGCCACTTTAACTCTCGCAGTTTGAACGGCTTGAGCAGCAACAACGGCTTTCCATTCGCTCAAATCAGCAGGCTTTAAGGTCATACCCAGTTTTTTTACAACAGTTTCATCCAGATTTTGATCATGTAAGATCATAGGGATTTGATAAATACTTTTTGCATCTTCCAGCGAAATAACAGCTTCTTTTTCAACATTGGTAAACATAGCGATCTTGGCTCTGTCGGCCATTGATAAAGGCTTTTCTGAACGGCAAATCAAAATATCGGGTTGAATACCTATTGAACGTAATTCTTTAACGGAGTGTTGCGTAGGTTTGGTTTTGGTTTCTCCAGATGTCGCAATATAAGGAACCAAAGTTAAGTGTATAAATAAGGAGCGTTGGGTTCCCAATTCAATTCGCATTTGCCGGATTGCTTCTAAAAAAGGCAGTGACTCAATGTCTCCTACTGTACCGCCGATTTCAATCATAGCCACATCAAAACCTTCCGCACCCATTTTAATAGAGCGTTTGATTTCATTGGTAATATGAGGAATAACCTGGACTGTTCCACCTAAATAATCACCACGACGTTCTTTTTTAATAACGGTTTCGTAGATTTTCCCGGAGGTGAAATTATTTCGTTTTGTCATTGTGGTTCGCACAAAACGTTCGTAATGACCTAAATCGAGATCCGTTTCCGCACCATCTTCGGTAACAAAAACTTCGCCATGCTGAAATGGACTCATAGTTCCGGGATCAACGTTGATGTAGGGATCAAGTTTAATCAGGGTAACTTTTAAGCCACGCGCCTCAAGGATTGCTGCAAGTGATGCAGCCGCTATGCCTTTACCAAGGGAAGATACAACCCCACCAGTAATAAATATATAATTTGTCATGAATGACCCCGTCAGGAATGCTAACCGCCCTATAAGCGGATTAATAATTTCGCATATAAACGGGGTTAAATTTTAACAAAAGAAGAACAGAAATAACACACTATTTCCGCAGTAAATCAATTTAACTTACATATCTATAAAAAAAACACTTAAATTCAACAGGTTACCAATAAAAAACTTTCATAATTGCTTTATTATTGAACGCATGGCAATTGCACAATCAACACCATCAACACCTTTATGACCATGTTTTCCACCTAAACGATCCCAGGCTTGTGCATCATTTTCAGTCGTTAGCACCGAAAAAATCACTGGCAAATTATAATCAAGCGAAACACGCTGACAACCTGAACTGACTTGATCACAAACATAATCATAATGGGTAGTTTCGCCACGCACTACAGCACCCAGCGCTATAATAGCCTCGACCTCCCCTTTCATAGCCAGATTTTTGGCAATAAGCGGAATTTCAACGGCACCTGGAACTTCAACAACTAAAATATCACTGTCATCAAATCCATAATGCTTTAACTGATTTAAAGCACCACGCTTTAATTCAGCAGTAATATCTTCATTAAACAAACTTACAACCAATGCGATTGGAAAAGACGTTGTTGTATTAGTCGTTGTTGCGCTGATGTACTTCATAAATCTCCTAGTCGAGCATTAATCATCACTGTTACGTGGGCACGTCGCTTATCGCTCCTTTACCCACCCTACCCATAATTGTCCATTTTTGCGGCAAGCCTATTTGTAGGGTGGGCAAAACGCAGTGTGCCCACGCTTTTCTAATCAACTGCTAATAAATGGCCAAGTTTAAGCTGTTTTGCCTTTAGATAATCACGATTAGCATGCGACGCTTCAACAGTCAAAGAAATCCTTTCACTCACTATAAGCCCATATTTTTCAAGCGATTCAACTTTTTTGGGATTATTGGTTAATAAACGTAAAACTTCTACGCCAAAATACTTAAGAATCTGAAATGCAATCGCATAATCTCGCGCGTCAGCAGGCAAACCAAGTTTTAAATTCGCATCAACTGTATCATAACCCTGCTCTTGCAACGCATAAGCTTTTAATTTATTCGACAAACCTATGCCACGGCCTTCCTGTCTTAAATAAACAAGGATACCGCCCTCTTTTGCGATTAATGCCAATGATTGTTGTAGTTGTTGTCCACAATCACATTTGCATGACCCAAATACATCGCCAGTAATACACTCTGAATGAATACGTACCAATGGTACATTGTTTGGGGTCTCAGGCGTTTTAATCAGCGTAAAATGTTCCGAATTATCCAGCTCGTTTTTAAACACCGTCATTGTAAAATCACCGTGTTTTTGAATAGGTATAACTGATTTGGCAGCCTCTGAAACTAATTGCTCATGACGAATACGATAATCAATCAAATCCTGAATAGTCACTAATGGAATATCATGTTTTTTCGAAAAAACAATCAGATCATCCAGACGACTCATCGTGCCGTCTTCATTAATAATTTCACAAATAACAGCAGCCGGTGTTAAATTTGCCAATCTGGCCAGATCAACACTCCCTTCGGTTTGACCTGTACGTTTTAAAACACCACCGGACATAGCTCGTAAAGGAAAAACATGCCCTGGAGAAATAATATCCTGAGGGTTAGTATCAGAGGCAATTGCCGTTTTGATTGTATGGGCGCGATCACTTGCCGAGATGCCAGTAGACACACCCGAAGCAGCTTCTATTGAGACGGTAAAGGCAGTGCCATAAGGGGAGCGATTATTATTCGTCATCATGGGCAACTGCAATTTATCTATTAACTCATTTGCCATTGGCAAACAAATTAAACCACGTCCAAAACGCGCCATAAAGTTAATGGCCTCTGGCGTGACTAACTCGGCAGCGATAATAAGATCACCTTCATTTTCACGATTTTCATCATCCAGCAAAATAACCATGCGGCCAGCTTTAATTGCAGTAATTGCCTGCTCAATCGTAGCAAAACGATTCGTCGTCATCATTCAACCTCACTTTTCAACTGACCCGAAATGGAGAGCTGATGCGCAACAATACGGGTAAAATAATCAAATTCCACATTTAAACGCTGACCAACCTGCATATTGCCAAACGTTGAATGGCGCAACGTATGAGGAACAAGCATTAAGTGGATACTGGTTTCATTTACAGCGTTTATAGTCAGGCTGACACCTTCAAGAGTAATACTGCCTTTAGGCAATAGATAAAGAGGAGCATTAGCAACAAAAAAATCACCAACTACCATTTCAATGTATTCGTCAATAGGCTTGATAGCTAAAATACAAGCCGTTGTATCAACATGACCACTAACATAATGGCCGCCTAAACGACCAGAAGCTGACATTGCTCGCTCCAGATTAACCTTATCGCCAGGAACAAGTTGAGCTAACGTTGTTATTGCCAGCGTTTCGGGCGACACATCAAAAGCCAGGTTATTATCATAATCGGGAAGAAGTGTTAAACACGCCCCGTTTACCGCAATGCTTTCACCGGCTCGCAGCTCTTCAAACTGTGCTTGTATAATCAAGCGTCTGGCAACTCCATTAAGAGAATTTTCAACTACTATAGCCTGTTGTTCTATTAATCCTGTAAACATCTATCCTCCTGCCATTCTATACAGGCTACCATATTATCTGCCTGGCCTTCCCAGGAAAGCTTATAAGGATGCTCGAAAATATCGTTATGATAAGCGTTAGTCGCCTTCTCACCTAAAATTTTTGGCACAATATACAGGTATGTTTTGTTAATCAAGCCCTGTGCATGTAATGCAGAAAAAAGTTCACCGCCTGTTTCAACCCAGACATCATGAAAACCAAGACTGCCCAGATGATCAATGATAGCGGATAAGTCCAATCGACCATTTGAACTTTTTACTGGATGATAACTGCATTTTGGTAATTTTTTATCAATAATAACATTATTATCATAATAAATATGACAATGCCTGGCTTGAGTAAATAATTGCGATTCAGCGTTTATTGACAGTCGCGCATCAATTATGGCGATTACTTTACTTTGAATTTTGCCATTTATCCGGGCATTAAATAAGGGATTATCATTAACAACTGTTTTAGCGCTCGTCAATATTACATCAGTACGCCATCGATGTTCATGGGTTATGAGGGCGCATTTATCATTGGATAAAGCTAGCCGCTCACCATCAACATCAGCAATTTTACCATCAAGTGTCTGAGCGATTTTGGCAGTGACCCACGGTTTATGCGACAAAGTCCAGTGAAGATAGCTTTGATAAAAATCAACAATTTCCGGAAGTGGGTAATAAATAACTTCTATACCCTGTTCTGCAAGCAGTTTTGGCGTATCGTTACCTGCAACAACTGGATTCGGATCACGATAAGCATAGACTACTCGTTTAACGTCATATTCAAGAATTATCGATACACATGGTGGTGTTCTGCCCCAGTGATTACAGGGTTCCAACGTGACATATAGCGTGAGCTCCTTTAAATCTGGTGCGAGTTTTTGTAAAGCAGCCCTTTCTGCATGGGCATTTCCTGGACCCTGATGCCAGGCCATCGAGATTATTTTATCATTTTGCACAACTACAGCACCAACACTGGGATTGGGCGCACACAAGCCACGTCCGAGCCATGCTTGTTGGAGAGCTACAATCATATACTGTTTGTGCATAATTAAATCAACGCGTTAAAATCCTTCTATGATAACAAATTATTCAATTTTTTAGTAGTCGCTATTAGGAGATTTCCAGGTTAGTGTCGGCTTTTTTGAAAAAGAGTGGTAAATTGACTATGATAGGCTTGTCAATAAAATAAATGCTTATTACCTAAACAGGATATGTGACGGAATGAACAAGCAAAAAAATCCATTTTTTCTAATCATAAGCATAATTTCCGTGTTCATGTTCTCCTGCCCGCTTTATTCCTTACAACCTTATTCAAATAATGAACTGGAAGAGCTCGAAAAAGAATTTGTGCAACAAATCAACCAATCAGACAGTGTTGAACGTAATCCATTGGCGACACAATATATCAATCACCTCGGTCGTGAGCTGGCTCGCTTCGCCCCCATTTCGCCTCCTTATTTTTTTATTGTAAAATCCATTGAAATTAACGCATTCGCCGGTCCTGGTGGTTACATTGGTATTAACTCCCAGTTGATACTTGCCTCGGATACTGAAAGCGAACTTGCTGCGGTGATGGCACATGAGATTGCTCACGTTCGGCTTCATCATCTCTATCGAATGCTTGAGCATGAAAAACAAATGCGGGTTCCCATGTTAGCTTCGTTGCTGGCCGCAGCAGCGCTGGGCGCAATTAATCCTACTCTGGCAAGCGGAGCCTTAATGGCCTCATTAACTGGCTTTGCACAGGATAATATTAATTTCACCAGGGCAAGCGAAAAAGAAGCGGACAGAATTGGTATTGATATGCTGAAAAAAGCTGGATTTGATCCACGTGGTATGGCGGGATTTTTTAAAAAAATGCAACAAGCATCACGTTATTACTACACAGCCAATATTCCTGCCATTCTCCGTACTCACCCGCTTGACGAAGATCGTATAGCGGAAGCAGAAAACCGCAGTATGAATTTAAAAAACCAACAGTACGCCGATCATCTGGATTATCATTTGTTTAAAGAATTAATCCGTACCTCGGTCGTGAGCGATAGCAAAGTACTGTTAGATTATTACCAACATAAATGTACTAAACATACCAATCCAGCTGCCTGCCAATATGGGCATGCGCTAACTATGCTCAACCTTAATCAATTTAAACAGACAGAAATTGAACTGGCTCCTCTGCTTGAAAAAGATAAAACCAACCTCTTTTATCAAATTACAATGGCGCAAGCTGAAACGGGTAATAAACAATTTGATAGTGCACTTCAGAGATTAAAAGAGTTACAAGCCAATTATCCGGAAAATTACGCCGTATTGATGGCATATTCTCAAGGTTTATTAGCAGCAAACAAAGCTGAACAAGCATCAGCTTTATTATTAAAAGGCTCGCGACGATTTAAATCCGATTTAATTTTATGTGAAGTCCTCGCCCGCTCGCAAGCAGCCGCCAACCATAAGGCTCTAGCGTATTTTACGGAATCAAAATGCCAGCTAATGCAAGGACGCCATCGAGACGCGTTAAGACAATTGCAATTAGTTAAAACCATGGCAAAAAATGATCCTTACCTGTCTGCTCGCACAGAGGCATTAATGGAAGAAATTAAATTTATGATTTCACCTGATTAACGCACTTGCCTTACTGTACAAAAAAATATATAATTGTTGTATATTTACACACTATGGTGCAGAGATGAGTATTTTCAGTAATTTTTTTGAAAAATCGGTCACTGCCATTGGAAATTTTTTTAAATGGGTAGTCGCCGCTCCAAGTAATTTATATCTTTATTTTAGGGGATCAGCAGAGAAAAAATCAGATTCTTTTACAAGATTAGATGCGTCTACAAGATCAGATCCTCCTCCAAGGCCAGTTGCTCCTGCAAGATCCAATGCTTCTACAACATCAAAACAACATGATATTTATAAGCATTTTGACGAAAGTGATAAGCCAGAAAGCACCTCTGGACTCATTCCATTTAGAGGACTCTTTTACTCTTGGGATAAATATCAAGAAAGAGCTTATAAAAAACCCGATGCACCTATACCTCCCGCCCCAAAAGAGCTTTTTAAAGAAGCATCACGATTTACAGCTGCAAAAAAACCGGACGGTGTTGCACTTTTTAACGGCGAAGTTGCAGGGAGAAACCAAAAAACGTTTTTACATAAAGCCCCAAAACCGGGGAAAACTTCTACAAACTCTCGTCACTGGATAGCTAAAAATCAACCTGCTGAGGAAACTGCGCGCGAAATTATTATGGGCGAAGCATTTCGCATTATGCTCGGCAATGATGCCGCGCCTAAATACCGCGTAATGAAAACTGAATCAAATAGCGTTCTAAGCCTTTCCCGCACATTATTAAATTTTAATCAGTTTTTTTACGAGGGAGTTAGATCTACTGATCTAGCCAGTTCAATTAACGAAACACTACTTAATAATCCAGGGATTGAATATATGTTGGCTGTTGCCATACTGTTTGCAAAGGATGATATGCATACTGGTAATTGGGGAATGGTTAATACCCCGAATGGATTAATTGCAAGTACAGTCGATCATGGAAAAACGCTGGCGGGTCTAAGTCTCAAAGATGCAATGTATGGCTATGTGTGTAAACATGGTTTCAGGAAAGAACTGATTGTTAACAGGAATTTTATCAAAGCCTGTGAAGATGCCATAGCTCACTTTGATCGCAATGAAGGGGCTATAAAACAAGCTTGTCAACAAGGTATTTTGGCTGCCACAAAAGCATTTGGGTCTCGCGTCTGTATTAACGTGGAAGATGCCATGGCGATAATCCACAAGCGTAGAGAGGAAATGGCAGATTTAATGACTCATATTAAATGTGAGTTAGCCGTTATTGAAAATAATCCTGAAGAATTAAAATTAAATGCATCTAAATTTTCAGCCGACTACAGAGGGTTTGGTATATTCAGTTTTCAGAGTAATCGCGATGGGCACTACAATGCAAATACGGATATTGAAACCATGATAAATGCTCAGCATACTAATTTAGAGCGTTTAAAACATGGCAATGTATATAACTCCGCTCAAGGACCTGACGCTGCTCAACAAGCTTTACTGACGGCTTATCAAGAAGGTGTAGCAGAATCAGAATATGGAAAAACACTTTCACGCTCCGATTTCAATAATAATTAATTTATAACTTGACATCGACCTCAATAAACGACAAAATCACGCCGTCTTGTGGCTATGTAGCTCAGCTGGTTAGAGCGCGGCACTCATAATGCTGAGGTCGGTGGTTCGAGTCCACCCATAGCCACCATTAATCTAAATAGCTTCCCTTAAGATTCAATAGCAAAACGAATTCTTCATCAAAATTATTAACAAATCCATTTTGGACACTGGGTCTTGCAAGAATATGGTTAGACCATTTTGTTAACTTTGGATAATTTTCAAGAATATCGATAGAAAACTGTCTTATCAAACTATCAAATCTTCGGAAAAGTGGTGCATAAGCAATGTCAATTAAAGAGAACGCAGTGCCATTAAAAAAAGGCGATTTTTGTAGTTGTTTTTCGAGAGTTGTTAATTTTTTATGGACTATAATTCGTTGATTATTAAATGAAGACTCGTCTGCCGCTAATGTCATATTATAAGCGTCGAATATCAGGGAACCTCCCCACTCTATCCATGATCTGTTATATGCTTTTTGAATTGGAGACGCAGGATGTAATGAGGGAGGTGATATTTCGTCAAGATATTCATTTATGACAGTTGATTCAAAAATTAATGTATCATTTACGCTTAAAACAGGAACTTTTCCTAGTGGTGATAATTTTAAAAACCACTCCGGTTTGTTTCTAATATCAACATAAATCCGTTCACAGAAAAGTTTTTTTTCATTAAGCAATATATTTGTTCTTTCCACAAATGGACAAATGCGGAAGCTATATAAAGTCATAGACATATTTATACTCGCTAGATTACATGAATCTCATTGTGTTAAAATTCGTGACACGCCAAGCTCTGTAAGGATAATTGCCTACTTGTCATGGTGTTTAATTGACATCAGAATTATTACTAGAATGCGATTATTAAAAATGCTAGCTTAACACAGATTTAGAGAATTTGAATTTAACTACTTCAGACATTTAATACCCTAAAAACTGAGATTTCCATGCAAAAAGAGGTACGTTTTTCAACCATAAACGATTTAGATTTTATCTATCATAGCTTACGTGAAGACTTAGATGAGCAAGGAGTACTCCATCGCTTTAAATACACTAAAAACGATTTTAAAAATGCTGTTTTTGGTAATGAACCGTTAGCCACTTTTTTAATTTTATTAATGGATGGGCAGCTTGCGGGCTTTGCTAATTACTCGATTGACTATAGAAATTTTACAGTTAATTCGTTGGCAAATCTTTATGTTAATGATCTGTTTGTTAAAAAACCATATCGCCGCATGAAAGGTGCAGCATTATTAATGGATAAACTCAAAGAAATTGCCAAACAAGAAAATTGTGGTCGTATTGAATTTTTTGTACTGGCAGAAAACACAGCAGCTCTTGAATTTTATCAAAAATTCCTCGGGAGTAAAATTATTAGTGACCAGCTTCATTATATGCGTTTAGAACTAGTTCCTCGTCAACATTGAATCTTGGGGTTGAGTGTGGGCCTCGGCCCAACAGCAATGTGCATATGTACGCTATTGTTGGGCCGAGGCCCAACCTACTACAAGCTGAAATCAATTCATCCCAAGATTCAATGTTGACGAAGCACTAGATATATAGAAAAAAAACGGGATTGAAACATTCATAATTCTAGTAAGCAATAATTAAAACTTTCTCGCCACCCAGCAGTTCCCGCCACCGCATAGACTCCACAGCAGCCGTGCACTCTAATTATTCCATTTCGTAAACTTGTTTGGTATTTTAGCATCTGATTTAAGTCGTAGGATAGGATTTCGCTCAGATG
>Ga0105047_10017290_pt1 | contig 11248 bp, 10 predicted proteins | sample MAT04_FD_78384 | JGI IMG/M metagenome (GOLD analysis project Ga0105047, IMG submission 78384) | Freshwater microbial communities from Lake Fryxell liftoff mats and glacier meltwater in Antarctica - MAT-04 (megahit assembly) | ecosystem: Environmental > Aquatic > Freshwater > Ice > Liftoff... | reverse complement strand
GTCGGTGCGATGCGCACCAGAAGGTCGCGTACATCACTCGAAATGGGTTTGACGCCGTCGCCGAGCGTGTACAACCCTTCACGATCGGCAAACTCGAGGATGATCTGTTCGGCGACACGCCGATCTGCCGGTGACAAGGTCGCTACCGAAAAACACGCCGCCGCAGCGGGAACCGTCGATCCCGACATCGCGGAACGCGCCGAACCTCGCGGCCCCATGCAAGCCGTACCGAACACCATCGTCGCCAGCGCCATGCCGGCGCCACGCGTTATACCCACTCCAGACATCACGCGCTCCCGAGCCACACGGCTCTCAGTAGAATTCCACCATCAACGTGAGTGCTTGCGCCGCTGGTGCGTCGCGCGGCAAGTGCCTGAGCAATGGGGCGGGAGCGTTCACATTCGTGACGATAGCTTAATATCAATAATTGGGCTATTCCCGCCACCCGCGCGCCTTGCCTCGTGCCATCGACGTCATTCCGCTCATCTTTTCCGTGAAAGCCGCATGCGACTTCTTATCTTTCGGCCTATGCGCCCGGCGATCGTAGGCGCGCTTACGACGTTCACGCTCTTGTCCCTCGCTGCGTGCTCCGGATCGTCGGACGCGCCGGTGCAGCCGCCCACGCTCCCCGACCCGCCAAGTACTGCCACGCCTACGCTGACGCGCACGGTCGTGATGTCGGGTCTCAGTAGCCCGTGGGATATCGCCGCGACGAGCGATGGCACCCTGTTCTTCACCGAACGATGCCGTGGGCTCTCCGTGCGGCACACCGACGGCTCCGTAACGCGCCTGTTCGGTACCGTCGGGTCGTCGCTCGTAGCCGCCGACCTGCTCTGCCAGGGCCAAAGCGGGGTTCACGGTATCGCCCTCGACCCGGCATTCGCTACGAATCGCGTGGCTTACGTGTTCATGACGTCAACGGCGACCACACCGCGCACCAATCGCGTGGTGCGCCTCGTCCTGGGCACCGACCTGCGTTCGGCCAGCAGCCGCACCGACATCATCGCCGACATCGCGTTCAAGAATGCCGCGAACGCGCACGGTGGCGCCGGTGCGCACAGTGGCGGTCGACTGCGCTTCGGGCCCGACGGCTACCTGTACATTGCCACCGGTGACAACCACAACGGCACCATTCCGCAAAGCCCCACCGTGCTGGGCGGCAAAGTACTGCGCGTAACCACCAGCGGTGCCGCCGCGCCGGGCAACAACGCACCGGCCGGATTCGACGCGCGCATCTACTCCTACGGCCATCGCAACGTGCAGGGCATCAGCTTCCGCCCCGGCAGCGGGCAGCTGTTCGTGGCGGATCATGGTCCGAATCACAGCGACGAAGTCACGCCGCTCGTCGCCGGTGGCAACGGTGGATGGGATCCACAGAACCGCGCGTCGTTGAACTGCGCCGACGGCTACTGCGGCTACGCCGGCAATGCGAGCACGATGCCGATGACGGACCTTGCGCGCTTCCCGAACGCGTTGCGCCCGTCGTGGTCGAACAACGGCGCGTCACAGGGCATGGGCCCGCTCGTGTTTCTCACCGGCACCGCGTGGCGCGGATGGAACGGCCGCTTGGCCGTGGGCCTCATGGCCGGCCAGCGCATCGATGTGCTCACCATCGACGGCACGGGTGTCGCCACGGAGCGCGTGAACGCCGGCCTACCCGGCACGCGCTATCGTGCGCTCACGATGGGGCCGGATGGATCGCTGTACGTGGCCACCGACAGCGGCGAGATCTGGCGGGTGACCCCGGGGGTGTAGCGGAAACACCTGACGCGATCAGCTCGATACGTGCTGTTGCAGTTCTCGTTTCCGATGGCCACTTTCGCTCTATGTGATCCGTTCCTCATCGCGTGCCGTATGGCCGCAGAACTGATCACACAGAGGAAAGGAGAAAAAGAAAAAAGGAGCACACTGCAACAGGAGCAAATGCCGACGAATCCCGCCGATCACACGAACAAGTAATGCTGTTGCCGTTCTCCTTGTCTCTTTGCCTCTTTTTCTCTGTGTGATCGGTTCCTCATCGTCTGCCCAGTCGAGCCAGAACTGATCACACAGAGGAAAGGAGAAAAAAGGAAAGGAGAAAACGTTTCACGAAACAGAAGCCGAATCGTCATTGGTGTGATGCGGCTACGCGGCCGAGTTGACGATCAATCGACGTTCACGGTCCGTTGCGAAAGCACCCTTTCTCTGCGCCTCTGCCTCTCTGCGTTCACGCGAGCGCAGCGAGCCCCTGCGGTTTCAAGCGCTCGGCGGAACTGATCACGCCGGGAACGCAGAGGCGCAGAGCACGCAGAGACCAACCCGATAAAGAGTGGACGCGGACGAATTCCGTGAATCACATCCACAAATCATACTGTTGTAGTTCTCCTTTTCTCTTGACCTCTTTTCCTCTGTGTGATCGGTTCCTCATCACCTGCCGAGTCGAGCTGGAACTGATCACACAGAGGAAAGGAGAAAAAGAGGAAAGGAGCAACATTCGCAGGAGTGTGCCGTTGCTCACCCCGGAAACAGCCCCGTGCTCAAATACCGGTCGCCTCGATCGCACACGATGAACACGATCGTCGCCTGCTCCACCTCGGCCGCCACGCGCAACGCGATCACGCACGCACCCGCCGCCGACGGCCCACAGAAAATCCCCTCCTCCGCCGCCATTCTACGCGCCATCTCCTCGGCCTCCGTCTGAGAGACCTGCTCGATACGATCGACCTCGGCGGGATGATAAATCTTCGGCTGATACGCTGGCGACCACTTGCGTATACCGGCGATCTGCGAGCCCTCTGCCGGCTGCGCGCCGATGATCATTACGCCGGCCGCCTTCTCGCGGAGAAAGCGCGAGACCCCCATGATCGTACCGGTGGTGCCCATCGCACTCACGAAGTGCGTGATAGCACCCTGCGTATCGCGCCAGATCTCGGGACCGGTCGTCTCGTAGTGTGCACGCGGATTGTCGGGATTCGCGAACTGGTCGAGTACGCGTCCCTCACCGTTCGCTTGCATCGACATCGCCACGTCGCGCGCGTACTCCATACCGCCCTGCGCCGCCGACGTGAGAATCAACTCCGCGCCGTACGCCCGCATGGAGGCGCGACGCTCGGCACTCAGGTTGTCGGGCATGATCAACGTCATGCGATAGCCCGTCATTGCCGCGATCATCGCCATCGCGATGCCGGTGTTCCCGCTCGTTGCTTCGATCAAACGATCGCCGGGCTTGATTTCGCCGCGCGCCTCGGCACCGCGGATCATCGATAACACCGGGCGGTCCTTCACCGAACCACCCGGATTGTTACCCTCGAGTTTCCCCAGAATCACCGTGCCGCGTGCGGTCATGCTTGCATCGGGGATACGCTGCAAACGGACCAGCGGAGTGTTGCCGATCGTACGATCGATAGTTGGATGCATCAGTAGGTGAACTGTACGCCCGTGGTGAGCAAGCCATCGAACTTCTTGAAGCGCACCGTTTGGACGACACCCTTCACAGGCGGCAGCAACGGCGGCGCGTTGTTGAAGTTCACGAGATAACCGACCTTGATGCCGAAGCGTGACGAGAGCGGGGCCACGACCGCCGACTTGGCTGTCAGCAACCAGGCATCGCTGGTGGTGAAATTCGGCGTGAAGGTCGCGGTCTGTTCGAGATACGCCGTTTTGGAGAAGGAGTGACGGTAGTTGCCACTGGCGTTGCCCACGAAGTCATTCTCGGATTCGGCATCTCCCACGAAGCTGCGCTGCAGCGCGCCGACGCCAAGGGAGAATTGCAATTTGACGCGCTCGGTGTCGAGGAACTGGTAGCCCAGTCCCACGCCTTCCTGCACCTGGCTGTTGATGCCAGCCGGCGTGTTGCGGAGCCCTGTTGCATTGACGTACGCCGTGAGTTTCCCGGTGATGTCATGATCGCTGCGCAGCGCGAGTTGATACAGCTCGGCGTTCTGCACGCCATTCGCCGTGCCTCGCAAAGCGGCCGCGCTCTGCGAGAACTTCCAGTGGGCGAACTTGTAGCTGTAGCGCTGACCGAGCGCGAGCGTGGTGACCTGCTGATTGCCCTGGCTGGCGGCGAGCGAGAAATCACCAGCGAATTCGTACGGCCGCTTAGGCGCGTCCTGTGCCTGCGCGAGGGGCGACATGGTATTCGAGACCGCCAGCAGTGAGAGACCGGCCAGAAGAATCATCGAGCGGGGCGTACGCAGCGAAGAAAACGATGAAGACATGCGACAATGGCAAAGGTGATGGAGAACACCCGCTAGCCGATCCAACTCCACACCATGCCGCCGAGACACGCCAGCACGAGCGCAAAACTGATCCAGCCTCGGATCTGCGCGCCCGATGACGAGCGCGCCTCTCCCATAATGTCAGCGTTCCCCGCTAAAAGCAGCAAGGCGGCAATGTGAAGCGGCAAGACGGCCGCATTCACCACCTGACTGCTGTAAATCAGGGGGATGAGCGGGAGCCCCGGTAACGCGACCACACTGACGCCCGCCACGGTGAGCCCCACGAAGGCGGCATAAAACCAATGAAAATGTTTGGTATCCAGATCCAGCGACGCCGGTTCCCCGACCCCTTCCGCGATCGAGTACGACGTCGCGATCGGCACGATGGCCGCTGCCAGCAGGGACGACCCCAACAGCCCAACCCCGAAAAAGAGCGTCGCGAATGATCCCGCCAGCGGACGCAAGGCCGCCGCCGCGTCTCCGGCGTCAACGATGTGCACGCCCGCTTTGTGCAGCGTGGCGGCGCACGTCACCGCGATGGAGAGTCCGATGACGCCGGTAAGCAGGGAGCCCACGACCACGTCCACCCGTTCCCAGCGTAACGAGGCCAGCGTGATCTTCTTGTCGACGGCGTACGACTGTATAAACGCCAAACCCCACGGGGCCAGGGTGGTGCCCAGCGACGCGGCCAGCGCCACCCATCCATCCCGGCTCGAGGGCATGCGAGGCACCAGCGAGCCGGTTAGGACCTCGGACCACACCGGCCTCGCGAGCACGCCGTTTACGATGTACAGCGCTAACGTGGCCGAGATGGCCAGCAGCACACGCTCCACTCGCGCGAACGATCCCAGCACCACCACCAGCGTGATCAGCGTGCCGGCGACGATTGCGCTCACCCACGCGGGAAGCCCGATCAGCGAGCCGGCGGCCGCCACACCGGCATACTCGGCGCAGATGGTACCGAAGTTGGCGAACAACAGTCCGACCACCGCCGCATAGCCCCAACGGTGACCCCAGCGCTCGCGCACCACCGCCACGAAGCCTTTCCCCGTAGCGGCACCGATGCGCACCGCCACGAGATGGAACTGCACCAGCAGTACCGTGGACGCAGGAATGATCCAAAGCAGCCGGTAGCCATGTTCCGTACCCAGGATCGAGTACGTCGTGATACCGGCGGGATCGTCGTCGGAGAGACCGGCCAGCAAGCCGGGCCCAAGTACCGCAAGGAGCGACGCCAACGCGCTGGCCCCAGCCAATCGCATCGCGGCAAAGCGCGCACTGATCCCCCGCTTGTGGTGTGCAACAGCGTTGGAAGGAGCGCGCTTGACACGGTGTTTCACTACTTAATCGTGCCGTTGGGTTTGCGGTTATCAGGCACGAAGTGATCACGCGCTGGCATGCGCACGGCGCGCAGCGTTGGCGCATTGAGCGTGACGGTATCCGAAATAATGGCATTGGCCGACAATAGATAGGCAGTCACGGCGTACACGTCGTCGTCGGTCATCGAACCCGGTGTGGCAAACGGCATCGCGCGTTTGATGTAGTCGAAGAGCGTGGTGGCATACGGCCAGTAGTTGCCGATCGTTTTGGTCTTGTTGGTCGTGGAGAACTGAAACTCGGGCTTCGGAGCGTCGGCGGAGTCGCGTCCCACGAGCTTCGGGAACGTGGGCAGTCCTTCGCCCTTGGCGCCATGACACTGCGAACACTGTGCCGCGTACACGGCGGCGCCACGCGTCACCGTTCCGCTCCCATCAGGAAGTTCGAGTCCATCGGACCCGATGTCCTGATTCATGACCGCGATGGCGGAATCGGCAGCAGGATGACCCAGCGCATACAGCTGCTTGGCGCCAGGACCACCGGGCACCCTCCCCGCGTCGTACGACGTGAACGCGGCGTTGGACGACGCATTCATCGCCGCGTTCGGTGTGTTCGATGAGCCTGAGCAGCCGCAGAGCGCCAAGGCCGCGAATGTACAGACCACATGAATTGGTCGCATGATCAGGTGCCTCCGTGGAAAGTGACGGCTCCGCTGCGATCGACCTTCCAGCCGACGATCTGATTGTAGTGATAGTCGGTGTACACACCACGCTCAGCGACCATGGCCGAACGCGTGGGCTGCACGTAGCCAGCATCGTCGGTGGCGCGACTGAGCAGCACCGCATCGGCGGCCTGCCAATTCCACATATACTGAAAGCGCACCGTGCTCTTGGGCTGCGGCGTGTTCAGCAGCTCGGCGTCGTGCCATGTGGCGCCGCCGTCGATACTCACCTCCACGCGCGTAATGCGACCGCGGCCACTCCACGCGAGTCCATTCACACTGTGCCATCCACGCGCGGTGATCGTGTTCGGATAGCACGGTGACGTGATCACCGACTTGGCGTCGATCTCGAACGTAAAAATGCGCGCCATGCCGTCGGGCATCGGGTCGGTGTACTTCGAGGTCTCCCAGCGTGTCATCCACGGCTTCGTGCCCAGTTCGAGACGACGGAGCCACTTCACATTGCTGTTGCCCTCGAAGCCGGGAAGGAGCAAGCGCATGGGGTAGCCCTGCGCCGGCCGCAACGGTTCACCATTCTGCGCCCACACGATCATGGCATCATCCCAGGCCTTCGCGATCGGAATCGAGCGCGCCAGCTTGCACGAATCACCGCCCTCGGCCAGAAACCACGTGGCATTCGGCTGCACACCGACTTCACGAAACAGCGTGGCCAACGGCACGCCGGTCCACTCCGACGTGCTGAAGAGTCCGGCCAGCGGCTGTGGCGTGGTGTCCGGCTTGGGATCGCGGTATCCGGCGCCCCCGTTGCCAGAGCACTCGATGAAGTACGTGCGCGTGATCTGCGGGAATCGCTTGATGTCGCTCACGGTGAACGACATCGGGTGATCCACGAGCCCGTGAATCGTGAGCGTATGCAGCTCGGGGTCGAGCGTGGGAATCCCGGCGTGATGTCGCTCGAAGTGCAGGTCGGCTGGCGTAATGGTGCCGGTCAGATCCTGAAGCGGTGTGCGCGAACTCCCCACGGGTGTGCCGTTGGGGATGCGCGTGGGAGCGAAGTACTCCGAGCGTGCACCGAGCGCGGCCGTAGGCGCGCCGGGCATCGCGGTGGCGTCGAGGGGCGCCACCGGACGCGGGGGAGGCACGGCGGGCGCCGGAGGAACCGCGCCGCCCTGTCCTTCGACGGTCAACGGGAGTCCAGCGAGGGCGGCGCCGCCGAGGAATCCGGCAGCGCCAGCAAGCAGGTCACGACGAGAGAGGTCGGTCATTGGGCAAACATACCGCCCGTTGACGCTCCCGGCAGGGACGTGCGCGGTATCGCCTATTCCTCGAACAGATATCGGAAGAACCGTTCCGGCGCCGCCAGGAAATCCCTCGTGATCCGAAAGTGGTCGGTATCGCGATAGTCGAGCTGCTCGATAACCCCATTGTCGAGACTCAAAACCGTGGCCCCGGGAAACGCCAACAGCATTGGACTATGGGTCGCGATCACGAACTGCGCTTCGCGCGTGACGGTGAGTCGATGCAGGATCTGCAGGAAGGCCAGCTGGCGTTGCGGCGACAGCGCGGCCTCCGGTTCATCGAGCAGGAACAAGCCGTCTTCGAAGCGATGCTCGAAGAGGGACAGAAACGCTTCGCCATGCGACTTGGCGTGCAGCGAGTCGCCGCCGTAGCGCGCAAAGTTGCTGTCGAGCGACTCGAGCGTGGTGGCGAAGTTGAAGAACGTTTCGGCCCGCATGAAAAACCCTTCCGTGGTGCGCTGCCGCCAACCCAGGCGAAGCGCACGGCCGAGTTCACAGCCGTCAACGTTTTCGGCAAACTGATGATCGCGGTTGCCGCCCTGCGCGCCGAAGCCCACGCTCCAGGCCAGCGCCTCCAGCAGCGTCGACTTGCCAGATCCGTTCTCGCCCACCAGAAACGTGACCGGCGTTGTGAACTCGATCGACAGGCCGTGCTGCAGCAGCGGGATCTCGAAGGGATGCACGCCGAATTGCACGCGCTCCTCACGCAATTCGAGGTGCGTCAGGAAGGGACTACCGGGAGTGCCACGCATGGTGGAAGTCTGGCTGAGGGGCGCACCTCGGGGCAACAGCCACGGCTGCGCTTGCTTGTACACTCGGTTCGGCGCGAAATTGACCCGCGATAAGGGCAGTCAAGGTCATGAGGGTCACCGACGGTCACGGACAGGAGCTTCACGCATGGCACGAATACACCCGCGCATCACGCAGGCGATTGCGCTCACCGGTATCGCCATCGTGGGCATCGCGACGGTGCGGTACGACGCCCCGCTGGCGGCACAGAATGCCGCGCCCACCTTCTCCAAAGACGTGGCGCCGATTCTGTACAAGAACTGCACCACCTGTCATCGGCCGGGCGGCCTCGGTCCGTTCTCGCTGGTCGACTACGACAGCGCGAAGGCCAACATCGACGACATGCGCGACGCGGTGAAGTCGGGGTACATGCCGCCGTGGCACGCGGAAGGTCCGCACGGCACCTTCCTCAACGATCGTCGCTTGTCCGACCTGGAGAAGTCGACGATCGTGCGGTGGATCGACGCCGGCGCCAGGAAGGGCGACGAGAAGAAGGCGCCACCCAAGCCCGTGTACGCCACTGGCTGGGAGATCGGCACGCCCGACGCGGTCGTCACGATGACGGAGGATTTCACCGTACCGGCATCGGGCACCGTGGAGTATCAATACTTCGAGATTCCCACGAACTTCACCGAAGACAAGTGGGTGTCGGCCATCGAGTTCATGCCGGGTGCGCGTGAAGTCGTGCACCACGTGCTCGTGTACGCGAAGGTGCCGCCGAATGCCAATCCCAATCCGAACGCCGCCCGCCCGGCGCCATTACCGGCGGGTGCAGCGCGACCGAAGCCGTTGTTCGTTCGGAAGCCGCAGTACGACCCGCCCAACGATCCGCCGCGTATCGACACCAAGCATGGCCCGCCCCGCCAGCTCGGCGTGCTGATCGGCGGCACCGCGCCCGGTACCAATGTGATGACGTTCCCAGCGGGCACCGCCCTTCGCGTGCGCGCCGGCACCGTGCTCACGTTCCAGATGCACTACACGGCGCACGGGCATGAGATGAAGGACCGCACCAGCGTCGGCTTCCGTTTTGCCAGCGAGATGCCCGACGAAGAGATGCGTATGGGCGCCTACATCAACGGTGCGTTCACGTTGCCGGCCGGACAGAAAGACATCGTTGTCACGGCGGATCTCGAGCCCACCGAGCCGATCAAGCTCTGGGGACTGCTTCCTCACACGCACCTGCGCGGCACCCGCTGGAAGTACACGCTCGACAAGCCGGACGGCACCTCGCAGATCGTGCTGGATGTGCCGCGATACGACTTCAATTGGCAAACGTACTACTTCTTCAAGGAACCGATCGACATCCCGGCCGGCGGCAAGCTCGTCTCGACCGCGTGGTATGACAACTCCGCGACGAGTAAGAGCAACCCGGACGCCAGCAAGGATGTGAAGTGGGGTGATCAGACGTGGGAGGAGATGCAGTACACCGGCTACCTGTTCACTGTCCCGAGCCGTCGTCTCAAACCCGCGCCGAAGTAACCGCGCTCACCGTACCACCCAATCGGCGGTCAACATCACTGCGTCCCATCCGATGCGCAGCTCACCACGCTGCGCACCGGGTGTCGTGGATGGCACGAGCCAGATCGACAGACTTTCCAGCGGCGTCGCAATCGCACTCGAGCGCATATCAATGCGCGCCACATCTTTCTTTGCATCGTATGCGGTAGAGTTCACCGACGCCGCCCCCGTCGTTTCCGCCTGCAGAATCAGCGTCCAGCCAGTGCGCGTCGGGAGCAGCTGCGCGATGTAACGTCCCTTGGACACGTCCTTGCCACCGATGGTCAGATCCACGTCGGTGGTGAGCAGCGTGGCGCCGTTCGCGCCAAGCCGCCACACCGCGTCGAACGGCACCACATTCTCGGTGTTGATGTGGCGGCCGCGCAGGTGGGGCTGCCCGTAGTCGATCCGCACGACGGCCTCTTTCCCCGCTGCGCGCTGCGCCGCCGTGTCCACGAGCGTGAGCGACACTTCGGTGATCGCGCGCGTACTGGGGGCGGCACGACGTGCACCGGCCTGCGCCGAAAGGGGTCCCGCGAGCAGCGCCGACAGCGCCAGGGCACAGAGTGCATACGGGAGGCGCGTATGCGCCGAGTTGAGCCGTTTCATGCGGATTGTCATGGGCGGGGCGGGATGAAGGAGAGAGCGTACTATTGCACAACTTTACACATTCCCGGCGCTCCGCGCATCGGCCGTGGCGTTACTTCGCCCGCCGCGCCGGCTGGATCCGTATCGTAGGCGGACGCCAGGTGGCCTTATCACCCTCCACGCCCAGCTTCGCACTCACGATCTCCAGGCGTTCCGCCTGCACCACGATCAACACCACGCTCGTGTCGCGATCCGGGTAAAAGGTGCTCCACTGCGGGTTCCAGTGCGCATCCTTCGTGCGGCGATCCCGCACTACTCGCGCCCGTCCAACCAGCGCGACATAGCTCCGCGTGACCGGATCGAAGTAGTGCAGCACCACATGCGGATGACGTGCGATTTCGGCGACCTTACGCGTACGGGGGTTGGTCGCGAACCACACCGCCCAGCTGCTGTCGGGCGCCATCGGCTGCACGGTACGCGCCTGCGGATGTCCGTTGGCGTCGGTCGTGATGAACGTGGGATACGGCACGCTCGCCACGATCTGCCGCGCGGCGGCTTCAAGTGCCGCCGGCGTGCGTGCAGGGGCGACCGCGGGCGTGGGCGCGGCCTGCGCCGAGAGCACAGCGGGTATGATCGCCACGAGGGCGGAGGAGAGGCGGAAGCGATACACCTGGGGAATCTGATAGAACGGCGCGTGTCACGCGAGGCGCCTGATGTTCGAACGCCGATGCGATGCCTACCGCGAAAGCCCGCCGTACTCCCACCACCATGGCATCGAGATTTCCCCGAGAATGCCGCGCGCCAACGCCGGATAGATCCGCTCCGCCCGCACATCATTGGCGAGAAACACCACGCACCGACGCCGCCGCTCGACACAG
>Ga0105047_10017289_pt1 | contig 11248 bp, 12 predicted proteins | sample MAT04_FD_78384 | JGI IMG/M metagenome (GOLD analysis project Ga0105047, IMG submission 78384) | Freshwater microbial communities from Lake Fryxell liftoff mats and glacier meltwater in Antarctica - MAT-04 (megahit assembly) | ecosystem: Environmental > Aquatic > Freshwater > Ice > Liftoff... | reverse complement strand
GCGGCACATGATTGCCGTCAGCGGCCGCCCAGACCCGGTCTCGGTCACCGCGCACTACCTTGCACCTGGCAAGCCTGGCCCGGTGCAAGTGGACGCCGCGGTGGTGAAGGCTGGTCGTCGGTTGGCAACCGTCAGCGGGCAGATGCGTTCCGACGCAAAGCCGCTGCTGCAGTTGGTCGGTGCGTTCGGCGACCTTTCCTCGCCGGGGTCCGGCTATGAGCATCTTGCGTCCGGACCTCCGTCGCTGCCCCCGTTCGAGGAGTGTGTGCCGCGCAGCCGTCGGCAGGGGATGGTCGACGTCGCAATGATGGACCGACTGGACGTACGCATTCATCCAGACCATGCCGGCTGGGTGCAGAACAATCGCAATGGTGTCGCCGAGATGGCTGGGTGGTTCGGCTTCGCCGACGGTCGCCCCGTCGACGCGCTTGCGCTGTTGACCGTGTGTGATGCGTTTCCCCCTGCCGTCTTCCACCTCGACATGGCGCCGGGCTGGGTGCCCACGGTGGAGCTGACCGTCCACGTACGGGGTGTACCAGCGCCGGGCCCCGTGTCGTGCGTGTTCCGCAGTCAGTTCGTACAGGGCGGCTTCTTCAACGAGGACGGCGAGGTGTGGGACAGCGCCGGCCGCCTGGTCGCCCAGTCCCGCCAACTCGGCCTCACCCCGCTGTCGTAGGTGAGCTTCGAGTGGGTACTCGCACCCCGGGGTGCGAGTACCCACTCGAATGGCGCCCAGACACTCGCACTGACGCGCTGGCACTCCAGCTGGCTGCGTGGCACTCGGATGGGTTTCTGGGGGTCAGCGGTGGCGAGCCCAGTGGATGCCGCTGGCGAAGCCACCCGCGGCCAAGCCGACCGCGCCGATTGTCTGCGTGCTGCGCCGGATGACGGCTTTCGTGCGCTTGCTGAAGATGACCACCGGCCAGCCTCGTTGGCCCGCGACCCGCTCGAGCTTGGCGTCGGCGTTGACGGCCACCGGGTGGCCGACGGCCTCCAGCATGGGTAGGTCGCTGGCGCTGTCGCTGTAGGCCCAACAACGGTCGAGGTCGAGGCCTTCCCAGCGCGCGAGTGCCTCGATGGCCTCCACCTTGCCCGGGCCGTAACAGAACGGCCCGGCGAGCTCACCGGTGTAGACGCCGTCGACAATGGCGCTGCGCGTGCCGATGCCGGCGGTCATGCCCAGCGCTTTCGCGAGCGGTTCGACGAGCTCGATCGGCGATGCGGAGACGATGTACGTGGCGCGACCTGCGTGGCGGTGTTGCTCGAGCAGTCGCATCGCTTCAGGACGCACCATCGCCATCAGCTTGGGCACGATGTCGGCATTGAGCGCGACGAGATCGTCGAGGCGCACACCCTTGACCGCGCCGAGAATTCGATCGCGCACACCCTCTGACGTCTGGTCGCTGGCGCCGGCGAACTTGAACGCGATCGCGCCCGCCGCGTCGCGCACGAATTGGTGGGTGGGAATCAACTTGCCGCGCCATGCGGCGATGCCGAGCACGAACGCGCTGGAGCCACTGATCAGGGTGCGGTCGAGGTCGAAGAACGCGGCGCTCGGACCGGCGGAGAAGATGGGCAGGTCAGTCATGTGAACAAGAGCAACTCTTGGAAGAACTCAACGGGGAATGGTCAGCGCTAGGTCGTAGACCCTACGTTTCGCTGCCCCGGTCGTGGCCATCACCGTAGCGATTGCCGTCCGTCGATCGGCGCCACCTGCCAGTGCCATGTGTAACGCGGCCACGACCACCGAGTCGTCGGCTGCACCTGCCGCCGGCGCACCCTCCAGCACCACCACGTACTCGCCGCGAGGGGCACGTTCGGACAGGTGCACAACGGCCTCCGCGAGCGTGCCGCGCCACACCTCCTCGTGTAGTTTGGTGAGCTCTCGAGTGAGTGCGATGCGTCGTTCCAGGCCGCATGCGCTGCCGAGTTCGGTGACCGTTCGCTGTACGCGGTGAGGGGCTTCGTAGAGCACGATCGTTCGGCGCTCCGTCGCGACTTCGGCGATGCGTTCGGTTCGCTCGCGGCCGCTGCGAGGCAGGAAGCCCTCGAAGACGAAGCGGGTGCTGTCGAAGCCGCTGATCACCAGTGCCATGACGAGCGCAGCTGGACCGGGCACGGCAGAGACGACGTGGCCGGCCTCCACCGCTGCGCGCACGAGGCGGGCGCCGGGGTCGCTGATGCCGGGCGTGCCCGCGTCGGTGACCACCGCGACGTCGCTCCCGGCGGCGAGCAGCCCGAGGACCTCGTCGGTGCGGGCCAGTTCGGTGTGTTCGTTGGCCACTGCCAGACGCACGCCGCTGACGCCGGCGTACGACAGCAGTTTGCCGCTGTGGCGGGTGTCTTCACAGCAGATCAATGCGCAGCCGCGCATGGTCTCAACGGCTCGCGGCGGCAGATCGCCGAGGTTGCCGATGGGAGTGCTGACAAGGATCAGCTTTCCGGTCACTCGCGCAGCTCCACCTTGTCGCCCACCTTCAGACCCCATCGCTCGAACGCGCCCGCCTGCGCCTCGACAACGGTGGAAGCCTTCCATACCGGTATGCCGATGCGGTGACGGTGCATGTGTGCGACCTTGAGGACCATGCCGGTGGCATCGAGGTACGCGACGTCGATGGCGAACTGCATGCCGATCGTGTGCACGCTGCGACACTTCGACAGCACGAGCGCCCCTTCGAACTCGGAGCGACCCAGCAGCCCACGAGCGCGCGAGCGACGATCGTCCGCTCGCTCAGCGCTGGCCAACACGTGGCCAGCGCTGACCAGCCAGCATTGGGCGGTCACCATTCCTCCAGATTGGCACGTTCCAGGTGGGGTCGCACCCGCGCGCTGGTCATAGCAGTGGGACGTCGGGTGCGGTGACCAGCTCGGGTGGGCGGCCGCCGCGAGTGTCGTAGACGGCCTTACCGATGACGGCACCGAAGATGATCGCCCCACCCAAGATGGCCAGCGGCGGCGGGGACTCGTGCAGAATGAAGTAACCCCAGATCGGGACGAAGACCATCTCGGCCTGCGCGAACACGGTCATCGGCACGGCCGGTACCTGCTTGGAAGCAGCATTGAACAGCAACGTACCGACGACGATGAAGACCGCTCCGTGCAGCAGCGCACGAGCGATGTCGCCGCCTGCCGGAACCAGGGGCCTATCGCGAATGATGGTGACGATGCTGCAGACGACGATCATCAGCAGGCCGTAGCCGGAGAGCACGGGCGACCAGTTGCGACTGGGGTCGGAGCGCACACCGATGGTGTAGATCGCGAACCCGACCGAGGCGAGGAGCGCTGACGCGTTGCCCAACATGTTGCCGGCTTCGAGGTCTCCGAAGACCGTGAGCACCAGACCGACCACGCCGACAGCGATCGCGATGATGGTGGACTTGGAGAGCTTCTCGCCGAGGAAGCGAGTGAAAACCACCGCCACCAGCGGGGTGAGCGAGCCGAGGAATGCAGCGTTGGCGGCGGATGTGGTGTCGACCGCGTACACGAACGCGATGGACGCGAGGAAGAGACCGAAGTTGGCGACCATCATCCAACGCCCGCTGCACCAGGCGCGCACAGTTGGGAACGGTTGACGTTTGACTGCGGACAGGATCTCGATCACGACGATGATGCCGACGGAGCGCCAGATCAGGTATTGGAAAGCGTCGACGTCCGGGGACAGTCGTTTGAGGACGGCGCCGAAGCTCCACACGATGCCCGACCCGATGGCCATCAGCGAGGCGACGACCGGTAGGGGTTGGCGTTCCATGACGTGCCAGACGTTAGCGGTACAGGTGTGGCGAGCTCGGGACGGAATGTTCGCGGGCGCGTTGGCGCAGTTGCTGCTTCGCCCGGTGATAGCTATGGAAGGTGTGACCACGTCGCATCCGCCCACGCGCAGCTTTCAGCCGCGCCGCCGAGCGCTGCCGTCGGCGCGGGCTGCGCGCTACGGGCGGTTGATGGCCGTGTGGTCGCTGTCGGTCGAGGGAGATCTGTTTCGTCTCGACGAACTCTTTCCCGGCGTGGATGCAGTCGTACTCGACATCGGCTTTGGTGGGGGTGAAGGGCTGATCGATCTTGCTGCGGTGCGTCCACACGAGGCCATCATCGGGCTCGATGTCCACACGCCTGGCGTGGCATCAGTGTTGGAGGCGATCGAGGACAACGGGTGGCAGCACGTGCGCGTGACAGAGGGCGATGTGCTCGAACTGCTCCCGCGGATTCCCGACGGGTCGCTCGCGGGCGTTCGGTTGTACTTTCCGGACCCGTGGCCGAAGCAGAAGCAGCGCCACCGCCGGTTGGCCCGCCCCGACGTCATGACACAACTCGTCGACCGTTTACGCGTCGGAGGCACGCTCCATGTCGCCACCGACATCGCCGACTATGCGGCGCAGACGCTTGCCGTGTGTGCTGCCGAGACTCGGCTCCGTGGGGGCGTCGTGTCTCGACCCGAGTGGCGGCCGGTGACCCGCTTCGAACGCCGCGGTCTGGCAGCCGGTCGGGAACCGATCGACATGATCTTCGAGCGGATCCGATGAGAGGGGCCCGCTGATGCGGTCCGACCCTACCCGGCGCAATTCGGCTCGCCTGCGCGTCAATGTGTGTGCGCTGATCGGCCTGGCGGCAGGACTCATTGCAGCGCCGTTCGCTCCGTGGCAGATGTCGCTCCTGCTCGGGTGGATAGGGCTGACAGGCAGTCTGCTGGCGTGGATCTGGTGGGAGATCAGCGGCTGCGACGCGGCCACCACGCGGGCCCGATCGACCGCGGAGGACGACAGTCGGATCGGCGCGGTCATGGTGATGGTGACCGCCAGCGTGGTCAGTCTCGTGGGTGTCGGCTTCGGATTGGCGAAGGCTCGGCATGTGGGTTTCCCGATGGAGGTTGCGCTCACTGTTGTCGCCGTGCTCGCTGTGGTCCTGTCGTGGGGTGTGGTGCACAGCATGTTCACGCTCCACTACGCCCACCAGTACTACATCGAACCGGTTGGTGGCATCGACTTCCCCGGGGGCACCGTTCCCGACTACCGCGACTTCGCGTACTTCGCGTTCACCATCGGTATGTCGTTCGCTGTCAGCGACACCAACGTCACCAACCAGGTGGTGCGCCGCATCGCGTTGCGGCACGCGCTGGTCAGCTACCTGTTCGGCACGGTCATCGTTGGTCTCGCGATCAACGTGATTGCTGGCTTCATCCGGTAGCGGTAGCGGTTGCCAGCCTGCCGATACCGCCGTTGCGCAGCAGCATGCCGGTGAGAGTGCGGTCGAGGTGATGCTGGCGCCACAGCAGCATTTGTTGCGCGAGCGCCAACACCACCACCGCGTCCGTCTCCATTGTCAGCCACGTGGGGTCGGCGGCGAGGTCGTAACAGAGCCAGTCGCCGCTGCCGAACTGCACGTAGGCATGAGTGTCGGTGCGCAGCACGGCGAGGTTGTACCGCTCCAGCCGGCGGTCCCAGTTCGGCTCGGTGACGCCGCCGGGGATGACGGTGTCGCGCCAATCCCATTCGTAGTGTGCGGCGGTGCGCCACAGCTTTGGCCGCTCGCCGCGCAAAAGCTCGGTCAACGGAACACCGTCGCACTGCACGGGTACCGGTAGCCCGATGGCTTCGCAGAGGGTCGGCATGATGTCGACGTTCTCGGTGAAGTCGGTGACGACGGTGCCGTGCCCTGCAGGTTGGGCCGGGTCGCGCACGATTCCGAGGATGTGATAGCTGCTCTCGAACCAGCCGCACTTCTCCTTCAGTCCCTGGTCGCCCAGCTGCTCTGCGTGGTCGGCGGTGATGATGATGAGCGTGTTGTCCCACTCGCCCCGCGCTTTCAAGGCATCGCAGATGCGGCCGAGGTGAGCGTCGACCTCGCTGATCATGCCGTAGTACTGCGCCTGCAGGTGAGCAAGGTCATGACGGTCGGTTGGCGCGCAGACCCAGGGCACGCTGAGCAGCACGTCGTGCAGCCGGTGACGCTCTTCGGGGATGGGAAGGGCCGGGGGACAGTCGGCAGGGTCGTACATGGTTGCGTAGTGGCCGGCAGCTGTGTACGGCGGGTGTGGACGAATGAACGATGTGTGGGCGAACCATGGCTCGTCGGGCGCTGTTCGGCCGAGCCACTGAAGGAATTGGTCGGTGAGGAACTGGGTGACGGAGTGCTCGGCGGGCCGCTCGTTCTCGGTGCCGAGCGCGCGGTCCGGGTTGGTGACGATGTCGCCGTCGTAGCCCAGCTCGCGCAGCCAGGCCAGCCAGGGTGCATGGCGCTCGTCGAGACAGAGCAGCTCCTCGAAGCCGGGTAGCACACCTTCCCAGTTCGACAGCCGGGGGTCGTCGGGTTCGGTGATCTGACGCGGGTCGGCACCCTGGTCGGTGTAGCCGAACATCACCGGGTGGTAGCCCGCACGAAGGCCGGCGCGGGCGATGTTGTCGAAGCCGAAGTCGAGCGGTGTGCCATTGGCAACCACGCGGTTCGTCATCTGGTAGGTGCCGGTGTAGAGCGCTGCGCGGCCGGGCGCGCAGGGTGCCGCCTGGGCGTAGTGGCGGCCGAGTCGCACGCCCTGAGCGGCAATCGAATCGAGGTTGGGAGTGCGCACCAAAGGGTGGCCGGCGCATGACAGTGAATCACCGCGGAACTGGTCGAGCGTGACGAAAAGTACGTTCGGTCGCATCAGCGGGCGAGCTCTGCGCGCAGTTGGTCGAGGCCGATGGCGCCCAGTTCGAGGGCCTTGGTGTGCCATGCCTTGAGGTCGAAGGCGTCGCCCTCGCGTGCCACGGCGTCGGCACGAGCGGCTTCCCATTCTCGCTGGCCGATCTTGTAGCTGATGGCCTGCGCCGGCCACCCCAGGTAGCGGTTGATCTCACTGCGCATGAACGTCTCGGTGTTTCCCGTCTCCTTGACGGAGAACTCGAATGCGAGGTCGGGGTTCCACACTTCACCGCCGTGGAAGGGTGTGCCGTCGTTCAGTGCCGTGCCGTCCGGAATGCGGTAGCCCAGGTGCATGCCGATGTCGATGATCACCCGCACCGTACGCAGCATCTGGCCGCTGAGGAACCCCAGTCGATGGTCAGGGTTGGCAAACCAGCCGAACTCGTCGCACAGCTGTTCGGCGTACAGGGCCCATCCTTCGCCGTGGCCGGGAATGAACGCGCCGCGCTGGATGCGAGTCAGCGATGCGGCCTGCATTTGTGCGTAACCGATCTGTAGGTGGTGGCCCGGGACGGACTCGTGGTAGCAGGTGGTGACGTCGCCCCACTTCGGGAACAGTGAGCGGTCGAGTGTCGGGTACCAGGTGCGGCCCGGACGGGTGAAGTCTTCTGACGGACTGGTGTAGTACGGGGCCGCAGCGCTGCCGGCAGGTGGGATACGCGCTTCGCAGCGGTCGATGACGTCGGGGATCTCGAAGTGGTCCTTGCTCCGTGCGAGCGCCTCGTCGGTCATCTCCTGCAGCCATGCTCGATACTCGTCCGGCGAGTGCAGCGCACGGGCCGACGACGGGTCCGTGTCGAGCAGTTCGATCACTTCGGCGAAGCTTCCGCCGGGCAGTATCTGCTCGCAGGTCTTTGCGATTTCGCTGCGCAGGTGGTGGAAGTCACCCCACGCCCACTCGTACATCTCGGTGGGGTCCAGATCAGCGCCCAACATTGCCCGCACGCCGAGCGCGTAGCGCACCGGGCCGCAGGCGTCGTTGGGGTCTGCCGCAGGTGCGTACTCGTCGAGCAGGAAGGCCGCGAATGCCCCGAACGCATCGTTGGCCACGTTGGCGGCGGCGGCGAGGTCACCCTGCATCGCGGCGGGCACATCGCTGCGCGCGGCGGCTTCGTCCACCAGCGTGTTGAACCATTCGTTGGTGGCCCACGTGCCCACTTGCTCGGCCGCCGCCAACGCTTGCCGACGAGCCGCCACCAGGCCGCGAGAGCGGCCCAACTCGTACGTCTCCTGCAGACCGGCGAGAGCCGACGGGACGGCCTTCGTCCGGGCGACGATGTTTGCCCAGGCCTCCTCGCCGTCGCGCGACATCAGGTCGAAGACGCTCCGCAAGCTGCCGGCGGGCCAGGCGATCGCGCTGATTGCCCGTAGCCAGTTGCCGGCATCGAACGCCGCCAGCGATGTTTCGAAGCGTTCGGTGATGAAGGCGTGCGCTCGCCGGTCGTCGTCGTTGGTGACCGGCAGCGCACGCAGGTCGGCGAGCGCTGCCCGAAGGTGAGCGGCGCGTTCCTCGTACCCCGCCGGCGACAGGTCGGTGAGCAGGTGGTCGAAGCCGGCGATGCCACGGCCCGTTGCGGTGTTGGGGTCGAGCGCGGACTGCTCGTCGACGAACCGTTCTGCGAACTCGAAGATGGGGGAGCGAGGTGCCGGCGACATGGGTGGCAGCGTAGACCCGACGCTGTCGGGCGGCCACCGTCAGGCCAGGACGTCGTCGTGGTTGCGTCGTGGTTGCAGGTCGTTCGGACCTGCCTCGATCAGCGCCACGATCGTGCCCGTGTCGATGGGGCGGCATGCCCAGGCGTCGCAGCCGACATTGATCATTCGCTCGTGTTGCCGCCACTGTTCGTGGACGTGGCCGTGCAGCAGCCAGCGCCCCTCGTCGATCGGTCGAGCCTCGGGATAGCGGTCCTCGACCTGGCTGTCACCGCGATAGGGGAAATGGCAGGCGAGCACCTCGTGGCCGCCGATATTGAGCTCGATACTGCCCTGATGGATCTCTGCGAAGCCGGCGTCTTCGTAACGCTCGACCCACTCGGTGGCCTTCGGCCCGTGACCGCTCCAGCAGCGATCGTGGTTGCCGGCGACCAACAGCTTGTGGCCTGCCAATTGGCGGACCAGCGGCAGCGTGTCCGTGATGCGGCCCATGGCGACATCGCCCAGTACCCACACGGTGTCGGCGGGCTGGACGAGCGCGTTCCAGCCCTCGATCAGCGCCCGGTTCATGTGTTCGACGTCGCGGAACGGGCGACCCGAGTATTCGATGATGTTGGCGTGACCGAAGTGGAGGTCGGAGGTGAACCACGTCGTCATCACAACAGTCTGCCGTGCGGGCGCTGTGCCGTCAGCTGGAAATCAGGTGCGTCGCTGATGTCGGCTGCGGCGGTGGCACGTCGCGGGCGGCGCGGCGAGTGGGACTGTCTGCGCAACGGCAGGCACTTCGATGATCTTCTCGAGCACATCGAGGGCAGCTTCCAGGCGGGTACGTTCGTCGTCGTTCAGGCTGCGCAGCCGGTCCGCAAGCCACTCGGTTCGCCGGGTGCGGTACACGTCCAGTTGCCGAACGCCCTTGCGGGTGGTAGCCACGCGCGAGACGCGTCGGCCGGTGGCGTCGGCGCCGATGGTGTGCAGCGCGGCGATGAGGGTGGGGCCGTAGCCGCGGTGGCAGGGAGCCGCCTGCACCTGCTGCTCACCACCTTTCGCCCGCAACCGGCGCCTGTAGCGCGCGGCATATGTATGTATGATACGTACATGCCCAACAAGACGATCAGCGTTCCGCAGGACGTGGTGCCAATCATCGACGGGCTCGATGTCCCGTTCTCCACGTGGGTTGCCGATCAACTCCGGCGTCATGCTGCGACTCGATCCGAGTCGAGTTTCGCCCAGCAGTTGGTGGCCGACGCTGAGCTTGTGAAGGCCGAACCTCCAACGGCGGCGGAGTCGTTGGCAGCGTTGGAGCGGATGGATCGCTCCGCGCCGTGGTAGCGAGGGGCGGGGTGTACTGGATCGATCTCGACAAGCGCCGACCGTGCGTGGTGGTGTCGTCCGACGATGTACTCGGTGTGGACGTCTGGCAGACCCACGTCGTGCCGATCACTTCGAATACCGATCGAGCGGGCATTGCCGGGAACGTGTTGCTTCCCGCCAAGGCAAGCGGACTGCTGAGGGACTCGGTGGCTGTTCCGCTCGGGCTCGAGCTGATCGACCGGTCGCTTCTCGGAAAGCAGGCTGGTCGACTGCCCGACGTACTGATCGGCGACATCGACGCAGGTGTTCGAGCCGTCCTCGGTATCTGATCGTCTGCGTCTCGGGGGCTCGGCCAGCGAATCATGATGTCTCTCCTGGCAATTGGGTTTCGGAGACTTTGTGTGCGCTCGGGAGCGCTCAGCGATACCCAGCGCACACGAACCTGACGTGGGAACACGTTGAAGGACCCGCCGGCCGATCCTCAATGGTCGTGCTGAATCGGAGCCACCTAGCCGCCGGCCCGGTGCTGGCTCTCGCGGGCCTGCGAGGCGAGCTGATTGGGCGACTGTGCGAGCGGCTTTCGGCGTGGCCAGATATCCACGGTGCCTGGCTCTTCGGGTCCGTGGCTCGCGGCGAGGCCGACAGCGACTCCGATGTCGACCTTCTCATCGTGGTCGACGACCTCCAATCATCCGACCTGCATGAGCGACTGTCGGGCCTTCAAGCGGATGTTCGTTCCTGGACCGGCAACGTCGGGGTGGCAGAGCAGTCGGTCGGCGATTGCCTCGATGTAGGCAACCGATGCGCCGTTTCGGAGCCGCCCCGCGACGCCGTTGAGGACGTTGCGCCGGTCGAACGACGACGACTGCCGTGTCAGCCCGGTGGGGGAGAGCAGCGCTGCCTCCATGGCTCGGACGTCGGCCAGGTCTCGTTGCTCGACTGGCTGCTGACCCATCACCGCGGCGAGTTGGCGCAGTCCAAACCCCATCTCCCGCGCTTGCTCCCTCCACCGGCTTCGCAGCGTCGTGGGGTCGACGTCATGCTTCTTGGCCTTGCGGGTCGTCAGGGCGGCAATCTCGGCGGCGCGAGGCGACGACCCACCGCCGATCGCGAGACGCTCCTCGATCTCGGCGCGTCGCGTCGAGAAGGCTCCGAGCACGTCGAGCGGGACGCCCTCGATGTCGGCAATGCCCTCGATCGCCTTCGTCCAACGAACGCCGAGTCGTGCGGTCAGCTCCGATCGCAGGTGTGCTTCGTACAGGTAGCCCCCCGTCTTCGAGTGCCAGTAGAAGTGGCGAGCGTCGACCGTCGACCACCGGCCGGCGGTGCCTCGAACGGCGTTGGCGACGAGGACGTGCGTGTGGAGGTGTGGGTCGCCGGCGCGGCTCGTGCGGTGGCGGAAGGCGGCTGCGACGAGCCCGTCCCCTCTGACCTGTTCGATGCCTCCGTGCCCGCGCCGGGTCCACGTGGCGTACCGCTCCAGGTAGCCGGACGGCCGGCAGGTTACGCGCCACGCGTCGGCCGGCGTTGTTGGTGCCTGCTTAGCGGCTCTCATTGGTATTGCAGCCATTCTCGAAGGGAAGCGACGAGACGTCGTCCGGTGCCAGGTGGG